>Ga0268299_1000534_pt1 | contig 112979 bp, 110 predicted proteins | sample NOBtaG_FD_193484 | JGI IMG/M metagenome (GOLD analysis project Ga0268299, IMG submission 193484) | Activated sludge microbial communities from bioreactor in Nijmegen, Gelderland, Netherland - NOB reactor | ecosystem: Engineered > Bioreactor > Aerobic > Activated sludge | place: Netherlands...
GTACCAATACGGCAGCAACGTGGCAGCGCCTGTATTTAAAGAAATAGCTGATAATATTTTTTCACGTGATATCGATCTCCATGTTGCGGAGGCAAAAGAAAGATTTTCAGAAGCGGGTGTTTTTCCGGTTATCCGTGCCGGCAATCAGCAGGAACTAACCATGCTATGCAACGATCTTGGTGTTTCTAATCATACTAAAACTGAAGAAGACTGGGTGCGAGCATCAAAAAATGGAAATGCGGTTGACTGGAAAAAAAATGTAATGGGAAAAGGCCTAGTGCCCGATGTGGCAGGGATGACTTTCCGCGATGCTATTTATTTACTGGAGAAAGAGGGCTTAAAAGTTTTTTATGAAGGTAAGGGTCGTGTAGCAAGTCAGTCGCTTGCACCCGGAACCAGAATTTCAAAAGGAAGTAGAATTTTTATCAGGCTGAATGGCTGAGTTAAAAGACATATTATATAAAGTATCTATCACCTCCTCGTATGGAAACATGAGCGAGGATGTGAAAGGTATTTGTTTTGACTCACGCCAGGTTAAGCCAGGTTTTGTTTTTGTTGCAGTAAAAGGCACACAATCCGATGGGCACGAATATATCGCGAAGGCAATACAGTCAGGAGCGAGTGCTGTTGTATGTGAAAAGTTACCCGAAACAATACATGAAAAAGTTGCCTACACCACCGTCAAAAATAGCGCACAAGCGCTGGGAATTATTGCTTCTAATTTTTTTGGCAACCCGTCACAAAAATTAAAACTGGTAGGCGTTACCGGTACCAATGGAAAAACAACAGTTGCTACCTTGCTGTATCAGCTTTTTGGATCGCTGGGATACCGTGCGGGATTAATTTCGACTGTTGAATACCGGGTGATTGACAAGGTGTTGCCTTCTACCCATACTACACCTGACCCCATTCAGTTGAATAAATTGTTGTGTGATATGATTGAGGCGGGATGTACTCATGCTTTCATGGAAGTGAGTTCCCACGCAGTTGATCAGGAGCGCATTGGCGGGTTAAAGTTTGCCGGAGCCATTTTCACCAACATCACGCACGATCATCTCGATTACCATAAGACATTCGAAAACTACATCAAGGCAAAAAAGAAGTTTTTTGATGAAATCAGTATCGATGCTTTTGCCCTGGTAAATGCCGATGATAAGCGCGGAATGGTGATGCTCCAAAACACCAAAGCAAAAAAGCAATCTTTCGGCCTGAAAAAGATGGTTGATTTCAAAGGAAAGATTTTAAGCAACACTATTCAGGGATTGGAGATGGAGATTGGTGGAAAACAAGTTTGGTTCAAACTGATCGGAGATTTCAATGCCTATAATTTATTGGCAGTATATGGAGCGGCTGTTTTGTTGGGAGAGGATGACGATCAGGTGCTGACCATGCTTTCCAATATGAAAGGCGCTGTTGGAAGGTTTGAATTGATTTTGCCAGGGTCAAAGATCACAGCAATTGTCGACTACGCTCACACCCCCGATGCATTAAAAAATGTACTGGAAACCATTGCGCAATTCCGCAGTGGAAATGAACAGGTTATTTCTATTGTTGGATGTGGAGGAAACCGCGATAAAACCAAGCGTCCGTTAATGGCATCCATTGCCGTTCGCTACAGCGACAAAGTTGTGTTGACTTCTGATAACCCACGGGATGAAGAACCAATGGCCATCATCAAGGATATGCAATCAGGTATTGGACCAAGTGATGCACGCAAGACCGTTGTGATTGCTGATCGTGAAGAAGCAATTAAAATGGCTTGCATGATGGCCAAGGAGAAGGACATTGTATTGGTGGCAGGAAAGGGACACGAAACATACCAGGAAATTAAGGGAGTGAAATATCCTTTTGACGATAGAGAAGTTGTAGAGAGAATGCTTCGATTATTCGCTAATTAGTTAATGTGAGAATTAGCAAATGGATAGATATAAAGATAATGTAATCGTGAATATAACAATGAACTATGCTTTAGCGATTGTTGAATTTTCCGAATTACTGCGTGAGCAAAAGAGATACGTAATCGCTGATCAAATATTGCGATCAGGTTGTGGAATTGGAGCAAACGTAAGGGAAGCGCAGAATGCAGAGTCAAAGGCTGACTTTATTCACAAGATGAAGATTGCAGCTAAAGAGGCGGATGAAAATGAATTTTGGTTAACACTATGCAAAAGATCAAAGAATTACCCTTTTGATGAGAGGCTTGAAGAAAAACTAATTGCAATAATTAAGGTATTGAATAAAATTATCGGAACATCAAAAAGAAAATGAATTGGCTAATTAGCTAATGGGCTAATTGACAAATTAAAAAAGGAATGCTGTACTATCTATTCGACTATCTCGACAAAAATTTTGACCTGATCGGAGCAGGAGTGTTTAAGTACATTTCATTCCGTGCGGGGATGGCTGCGTTCATTTCTCTTTTGATTACAATTACGTTTGGCAAAAACCTGATCAACTATTTAAGAAAGAGACAGGTAGGAGAGGAAATTCGTGACCTCGGTTTAGAAGGGCAATCTGAGAAAAGAGGAACGCCAACAATGGGTGGGTTAATTATCATTGCTGCGATTCTGGTACCAACGCTGCTGTTTGCAAAACTGGATAACATCTACGTGATCTTGCTGATCACCGCAACCGTATGGATGGGAACGATTGGTTTTCTGGATGATTACATCAAAGTATTTAAAAAAGATAAAAAAGGGCTGGCGGGTCGTTTTAAAATTGTTGGTCAGGTTGGGTTAGGACTCATTGTTGGATTTACACTTTACTTCAACGATCAGGTTGTTGTTCGCGAAGTAAAAATTTCCAGTGCGGCTATACCGGTTGAAACTGTTGCTGAACAAAACTTTCGTGATGTCAAATCAACCGAAACAACTGTTCCATTCTTCAAAAATAATGAGCTCGACTATAGCAGCTTTTTACCGGCAAGCCTGAAAGAATATACATGGATAATTTATGTACTGGTGGTAGTGCTAATCGTAACAGCGGTATCAAATGGTGCCAACATCACCGATGGCATTGATGGTTTAGCGGCCGGTGCGTCAGGAATTATTGGAATAACGCTCGCGATTTTTGCCTATCTCTCTGGCCGTGTCGACTTCTCAAGTTATTTGAACATCATGTACATACCTAACCTGAGCGAGTTGGTAATTTTTTGCACGGCATTCGTGGGCGCGTGTTTGGGTTTTTTGTGGTACAACGCGTACCCGGCACAAGTCTTTATGGGCGACACCGGAAGTTTAACCTTGGGTGGAATTATTGCGGTAGCGGCACTTGCAATCCGTAAAGAGTTATTGATTCCTGTGTTGTGCGGCATCTTCCTGATTGAAAATCTTTCAGTGATGATGCAGGTAGCGTACTTTAAGTACACCAAGAAAAAATATGGTGAAGGAAGACGAATTTTTTTGATGTCGCCATTGCATCACCATTATCAGAAGAAAAATATTCATGAGGCTAAAATTGTAACCCGCTTTTGGGTTGTAGGAATTTTATTGGCGATACTGAGTTTGGCAACATTAAAACTAAGATGAAAACGTTGGTGACCATATTAGGTGCAGGCGAAAGCGGAACGGGAGCAGCGTTGCTGGCCAAAGTGAAAGGCTTTGATGTTTTCGTATCCGATCAGGGTACGATTAAGGATAAGTATCGCGATGATTTGATCCGCAATAAAATTGAGTTTGAGGAAGGTACCCATACTGAAGAAAAGATTCTGAATGCTCAATTAGTAATAAAAAGTCCAGGTATTCCTGATAAAGCGGAGATCATTAAAAAGATCAAGGCGAAAGGAATTGAAATCATCGATGAAATTGAATTCGGATTCCGGTACATCAATGGAAAGGTGATTGCGATTACAGGTACCAACGGAAAAACCACAACAACACTGCTGACTTACCATTTAATGAAATCAGCAGGCTTCAGTGTTTCTCTGGCAGGAAATGTAGGGGAGAGCCTGGCAAGAAAAGTAGCGAATGGAAATTCAGACTGGTACGTGCTGGAAATCAGCAGCTTTCAGCTTGATGGTACCAAAACTTTCAAGCCGGAGATTGGCATTTTATTGAACATAACTCCGGATCATTTGGATCGGTATGATTACAACATTCAAAACTACGTGAATTCGAAATTTCAGCTTATCCAAAACATGGGTGCCGATGCTCAGTTCATCTACTATGCTGATGACGATGTGATTGCTAAAGAAATTTCAGCAAGGAAGATAGCCGCAAAGCAAGTAACTGTTTCTTTAAAAGCTGCACCCAAAGCTGTTGTGCATTACGATGGCGAAATGCAATTCAATTTGAATGAGAAGTTTTCTATCGCGCAAAAAGATACAACACTGAAAGGTCCGCATAATCTGATCAACACCATGGCAGCTGTTTCAGCTGTGTATTTAGCGGGAGCCAAATTGAATGCGATTCGTGAAGGATTGAAGACTTTTAAGAATGCTCCTCACCGGTTAGAACTGATCGCAACCATCAATGGAGTTGATTTTGTGAATGATTCAAAAGCAACAAATGTGGATTCCGTTGTTTACGGACTTGGAAGTTATAACCAGCCGCTGATCTGGATCGCAGGTGGAATTGATAAGGGCAACGACTATAACATGATCAAAGATCAGGTGAACGAGAAAGTGAAAGTGTTAATCTGTTTAGGAAAGGATAATGAAAAGCTGAAAAAATTTTTTGGAGGCATCGTACCGGTGGTTCATGAAACACAAAGTGTGAGTGAACTGGTGCGGGTGGCGTTACGGGAGGCACAAAAAGGTGATGTTGTGTTACTATCACCAGCGTGCGCAAGTTTTGATCTCTTCAAGAACTATGAAGACAGGGGAGATCAATTTAGAAGAGCAGTATTGGAATTGAAGAAGGAAGTTGAAAATCAACTCGTATGACAAAAGTAAAAGAATGGGCCGACAAGAACTTGCAAGGTGACAAAGTCATCTGGGCAGTAGTATTTGCATTGTCGTTGATCAGTATACTCGTGGTTTATAGCTCCATTGGCTCACTGGCTTATAAAAGGTCTTCTAGTCCGGAAGCTATTTTAATCAAGCATACCTTCACTGTATTCATTGGTTTGGCGGCCATGTGGCTCGCGCACAAAGTTGATTACCGTTACTATTCACGTCTTTCAAAAATTGCATTATGGATCAGCATTCCATTGCTCTTATACACGTTTAAGTTTGGAACAGTGATCAATGACTCGCCAAGATGGATTAACCTTCCGCTAGGGTTGTCCTTTCAACCATCTGACTTTGCCAGCCTGGCGCTTATCATACACCTGGCCAGCATGCTTTCTAAACGTCAGCAAAATATCGATGACATTAAGGAGTCGCTGATACCTATTCTAATATGGTGCGGTGCCATCAGCGGATTGATAGCATTAACTAACTTATCAACAGCAATTTTGTTGCTGGCTACTTGTTTTCTGATCATGTTCATTGGTCGTGTGCCTGTAAAATATCTGGCTATGTTGATGCTGGTTGGAATTTTGGCGGGTGCCGTAGCCATCAAGTTTGGTGTGCGCGGTGAAACAGCCAAGAACAGGATTTTAAGTTTTGTACAGGGCAAGGAGCTTCCCTTCCAGGCGCAGCAAGGAAGAATTGCCATAGCCTCGGGTGGAGTTTTTGGAAAAGGTCCCGGCAACAGCGCCCAACGAAACGTACTTCCTCATCCTTATTCAGATTTTATTTACGCGATTATTATTGAAGAGTATGGAATGATAGGCGGAGGGATTGTGCTGGTTTTGTACCTGGTACTCCTGCATCGTGGAATGAAGACGGCCTACGCCAGTGAACGTGCATTTGCCGGATTACTTGCAGCAGGATTGAGTTTCGATTTGGTTTGCCAGGCAATGGTAAACATGGGCGTTGTGGTAGGCTTAGGCCCGATTACAGGCCAGCCTTTGCCTTTGATAAGCATGGGCGGAACATCGATGGTATTCACCGGACTATCAGTTGGAATTATTCTGAGTGTGAGCCGGGGAGAACGCGATGAAGTGTGGGCACAAAAAGAAGGTGGAGAAACAAGAGAGAGTAAAAAAGATAAAAACATAGAAGCGGTTGCAGCGTAATGGAACAAGTTGTTAACATATTGAACTGTGTGTTTAGCCTCAAGCCTGAAGCCTCAAGCTTCAAGCTATATAGAGCAACATCAAGGCTTGTGGCTTGTGGCTTGCAGCTTGTAGCCGTTAATTCAAGGATTGCAAGTTCTCAATTAACATCAAGAAGAAATTGAGAACGCACAAACCATATCGACTCATCATCAGTGGTGGTGGAACCGGGGGGCATATCTTCCCTGCCATTGCCATTGCGAATGAATTCCGTGAGCGCCATCCTGACGCGGAGATCCTTTTTGTAGGTGCTGCGGGAAGAATGGAAATGACGCGCGTACCCGAAGCCGGGTATAAAATCATTGGTTTGTGGATCAGCGGACTGCAAAGGAGCCTGAAGTTTTCAAATCTGATGTTTCCGGTAAAGTTGATAGCAAGTTATTTCAAGGCAAGAACGATCGTGAAAGATTTTGCGCCACACGCAGTGATCGGAACGGGTGGCTATGCCAGCGGCCCGATGATGATGGCGGCTACGAGCAAGCGAATACCGGCACTCATTCAGGAACAAAATTCTTTTGCAGGACTGGTGAATAAACAAGTAGCCGATAAAGTGAGTAAAGTATGTGTAGCGTATGATGGCATGGAAAAATTTTTCCCGAAAGAAAAAATTGTACTGACGGGTAATCCTGTGAGGAAAGATATTCTTGTGATTGATGGAAAAAGAAACAAGGCCCTGACACAATTTGGTTTGGAGACTGGCAGGAAAACTTTGTTGATCATTGGAGGAAGCCTGGGTGCAAAAACAATCAATGAAAGTATTCTTGACGGAATTCAAAAACTGATTGACGCCCAGGTACAGGTAATCTGGCAAACCGGAAAAGGATATTACAAGGATTATCAAGCACAATTAACCAGGTACGATCTGAAAAAGATAAAAGTGTTCGACTTTTTGAAAGAGATGGATTTGGCGTATGCTGCTGCCGATGTCGTTATCTCCCGTTCTGGTGCCATTGCAGTATCTGAGTTATGTATTGCCAGGAAGCCATGCATTTTGGTGCCTTCACCCAATGTTGCAGAAGATCACCAGACAAAAAATGCAATGGCATTGGTGAACAAACAGGCAGCGCAGTTGGTAGCGGATAAAGATGCGCACACAACTTTGGTGGATGAGGCATTGAAACTTTTGTTTGATGAACAACGCGCCTCAGCGTTGAGCTTGAACATCAGCAAATTAGCCAGGCCAAATGCTACCAATGAAATTGTAGACGAAATAGAAAAATTAATAGGAGTACGGAGTTATAACTAATGAAGCTGGAGAATTACCATAACATTTATTTCCTGGGTATCGGTGGTATCGGTATGAGTGCATTGGCTCGCTGGTTCATGAAGGGTGGTCTTAATGTGTCTGGTTATGATCGTACGTCCACTACGTTGACTGATGACCTTCAACGTGAAGGTATGGTAATTCATTTCGATGATGCTGTTGCAAGCATACCAAAGCAAGTCATTGATCAGAAAGAAAAAACATTGGTTGTATTTACTCCAGCTATTCCAAAAGATCATGCCGAGCATGCTTACCTCAAAGCTCAAGGGTACGATATCTTAAAGCGTTCTGATGTTTTAGGATTGATAACGAAGAGTTATAAAACTATTGGAGTGGCGGGTACACATGGTAAAACTACTACGTCTTCCATGGTTGCTCATATCTTAAAAACAGCCGGGAAGAATATGGTTGCCTTTCTGGGTGGAATCACTACCAATTACGATTCAAATCTGGTAATGGAAGGAGAGGTTAATTCTGATACGATAGTTGTCGTTGAAGCAGACGAGTTTGATCGTTCTTTTTTGCGTTTATTCCCTGAAGTGGCTGTGGTAACTTCTGCCGATGCAGATCACCTCGATATTTACGGGAATCATGATGCGATGCTTACATCGTTCCGCGAGTATGTGAAGCAGGTGAAAAATGGGGGTTCATTAATTATTCATGAATCCATTGAAGAGAAAATTGCCGGTGACAACACGCATGTTACCAAATATATTTACAGCATGAGCCGGGGACAATTTTTTGCCGGCAACATTACCGCGCATAGCGGATTTTTTGAATTCGACTTGTGTGGCTTCGGCTCGCAGGTTGAAAGGATCAGGCTCGGTGTCCCCGGTTTTCATAATGTAGAAAATGCAATTGCTGCCTCTATTGCTGCCCATGTAAGTGGTGTGGAAATTAAAGTAATCAAAGAGGCGCTGGCCTCTTTCCAGGGTGTAAAGCGCAGATTTGAATTCGTGGTGAAAGGCAGCAAAGTAATTTTTGTGGATGACTATGCGCACCATCCAACAGAAATTGAAGCGTTCCTGAAGTCGATGAAATCGATGTATCCCAGAAGAAAACTAACAGTTATTTTTCAACCCCACCTATTTACGCGCACGCGTGATTTTGCCGAGGGGTTTTCAAAAAGCTTAAGCATCGCAGACGAGTTGGTGCTCATGGATATTTATCCGGCTCGCGAGTTACCGATCCCGGGGGTTGACTCGGATATGATTTTCAAAACCATCACCAGCAAGGTGAAAATCAGGTGCGGTAAAAAGGATTTGATGGAAAAATTAGATGTTTTAGATATTGATGTGCTTGCTACCGTTGGAGCGGGCGATATCGACACGTTTGTCCGGCCAATTAAAGAGATGTTAATGACGAAGTATGAAAATTAAGTTAAACATCAAACGTGAATTAAAAATCAGTGCAGCGCTCGCAGTGCTCTTCTTTTTCATTGGGTTTAGCGAAAGAAAACAGGGTGCGGTAGCAGTAAGAGATATTATCATCAAGGTTGAGAATGTTAATGAAAATCAGTTTATCGATGAACGAGATGTTGCTGATCTGATGCAGTTAAGTCAGGAAAACATGAAAGGCGCCACCCTTGACAGACTGAACCTGAAGGAAATTGAAACACGGATTAAATCTAACCGATTTGTAAAAGATGCCGAACTGTATAGCGACCTGAAGGGAAACCTGATTGTAAAAGCCATCCTTCGCAGGCCAATTGCGCGCATCGTTCGTAATGATGGGCCTGACGGCTACATAGCGGAAGATGGAACGATAATGCCCGTGTCTGATAAGTTTACGACCCGTGTAGTATTGATCAGCGGTTCCTTTTCCAATCAATTATTGCGGGCTGAAAACCTGAACAAGTTTATTGAAGGGCAACAATTGATGGAGATGCTGAAAATTATTCGGGAAGATGAATTTTGGAAGGCGCAGGTTGCCCAGCTTGATATTGATAACAGTGTACATGTGAAACTTTTCCCACAAGTGGGCGGCCAACTAATTGAGTTTGGAAAACCTGAAAACCTGAACGAGAAATTCAAAAAGTTAAGAATTTTCTATAAGGAGATTCTTCCTAAGCAGGGATGGAATACATATGAACGGGTAAATGTTGAATACGAAGGGCAAATTATAGCAGAATGAAAGTAGTAGACTAAGAATTAAATACTAAATACTAGAAAGAACAACCACTTAAAAGATTACGGTCATGGAAAATGAAAAAATTATAGTAGGCCTCGACATCGGTACAACAAAAATATGTGCCATTGTTGGACGCAAAAATGAATTCGGCAAGCTCGAAGTATTAGGCATGGGCAAAGCTGAATCCGAAGGTGTTGTAAAAGGAATCGTTTTCAATATAGATAAAACTGTTCACGCCATTGAACGGGCAATTAAAGAAGCCAGTGACCAGGCGAACATCGATATTGCCATTGTTAATGTTGGTATTGCGGGCCAGCATATCCGCAGCTTCATTCAGCATGGCGGTATCACGCGCTCCTCTAAAGAGGATGAGGTGACCATTGAGGATGTGGAACGTTTAACACAAGACATGTACCGCATGGTGGTTCCTCCCGGAAGCGAGATCATCCATGTGATGCCACAGGATTACATGGTCGATTATGAAGAAGGAATTAAAGAGCCTGTTGGTATGTCGGGTGTGCGACTGGAAGCCGACTTTCATATTATTACAGCGCAAACAAATGCTATTAATAATATCAATAAGTGCATCAGAAGGGGCGGCCTTGAAACAGACGATCTTATTCTTGAACCGCTAGCTTCCAGTTTGGCGGTATTGAGTGAAGAAGAAAAAGTGGCAGGTGTTTGCCTCATCGATATAGGAGGAGGTACAACTGATATCGCCATCTTCCATGAAAATATCATTCGCCATACGGCAGTGATTCCGTTTGGAGGAAATATTGTAACGAACGACATCAAGGAGGGTTTGAAAGTACTTCCGCAACAGGCAGAACAGTTGAAGACCCGTTTCGGTAAGGCTATCTCGGAAGAGGCAAGCCCGAACGAAATCGTTTCAATTCCCGGAATCAGAAACCGATCTGCAAAGGAAATTTCTGTTAAAAACCTGGCGAACATTATTCAGGCTCGCATGGAAGAAATCATTGAAATGGCGCATGCTGAAATTATTAGTTCGGGATATGAAAACCGGTTGGCCGGTGGAATTGTCATCACCGGTGGCGGGGCGCAGCTCAGCAACCTTAAACAACTGGTTGAGTATATGACCGGCATGGATACACGCATCGGCTATCCGAATGAGCATTTGGGAAAGAGTAAGATAGAAGCAGTGAAAAGTCCCATGTATGCAACGGCTGTGGGGCTTGTACTTGCAGGGTTTCGCTCACTTGATGAACGCGAAGACCGCTACAAGGAAGCACGGGAACAGGTTAAGGCATCAAATAAGCCTTCCCGGAAAACCGTATCGTCCAAAAACTTCTTCAACGAAATCCTTACAAAGACAAAGAGCTTGTTGATTGATGACCTGGATGGTAAAAATGAATATTAAATCAGGCACTAGGCCTTGGGCATTGGGAAATTCCTAAGCCCCAATGCCTAAGCCCTAAAATGAGAACCACTAAAAATTAATAATATGTTAGACACCGGATCGTACAAATTCGACATCCCCAAGTACAACACGCTTGGGACTCCGCGATCAATTATCAAAGTGATAGGCGTTGGCGGAGGAGGCAGTAATGCAGTAAACCACATGTATCGTCAAGGAATTAAAGACGTTGAGTTTGTGGTATGCAACACCGATTTGCAGGCACTTAACGCAAGTCCTGTACCCACCAAATTACAAATTGGTGTTGACCTTACAGAAGGTTTAGGTTGCGGGGCAAATCCCAAGGTTGGGAAAGGCGCGGCCATTGAAAGCAAAGAGCAAATCCGCGAGTTTTTAGATGGCACCAAAATGGTGTTCATCACTGCAGGTATGGGTGGAGGCACCGGAACGGGCGCTGCGCCCGTGATTGCGAAAATTGCCAAAAGCATGGGAATCCTGACGGTAGGAATTGTTACAGAGCCTTTTGCTTTTGAAGGAAAGAAAAAATTAGGACAAGCGCATCTGGGCATCAAGGCGTTGCGCCACAGTTGTGATACCGTGTTGGTAATCCTGAATGATAAGTTGCGTGAGATATATGGCAACTTACCCATAGGCCAGGCATTTGCCCAGGCTGATAATGTTTTAACCACAGCGGCAAAAGGAATAGCCGAAATTATTACACTGGCTGGTTATGTAAACGTTGACTTCCAGGATGTTCGTACCGTTATGCATAACGCTGGCCCGGCAGTAATGGGAACGGCCGAAACAAGGGGTGACAACCGCGCGCGCAATGCAGCAAGCGGAGCGCTGTCATCGCCATTGCTGGATAGTTGCGATATCATGGGAGCAAAAAAGATACTGCTTTCCATTGTTTCGGGCGCAGAGGCCGAATTGCAAATGGATGAACTGATGGAAATCACCGAATACATCCAGGAACAAGCCGGACAGGAAGCGGAAGTAATCTTCGGTCATGGTGTTGATCCCAATTTAGGTGATCGTCTCCGTGTTACTGTAATCGCTACCGGCTTCGAAAGTGAACCTGAACCTGAAATGGAGAGTGATGGCCCAACAGTGTTAAAGAACGAACCTGTACCTGAAAAGAAGAAGGTGCATGATCTTGATAGAAGTCAGATCTGGATGTTTGAATCCGAAAACGCCACAAATCAGCCAAAGGAAATTCAACTCAAACAAAGAGAAGAAGAACCAGCACCCGAAAAAGAGGAAGAGAAACCGATGGAGCGTGACATCGTATTCACCGGACCTTTTAACAAAATTGATTCAGCACATGACTTTGATGATGAAGATGAAGGAGACGAGTCTCTTTTCGCAAGTAATGATGATGAATTTGAACGCGAGACTGATCGGTATGGCGATCAGGTAATCAATGAAGAAGGTATGATGGAGTTGCGTTCGGCCAAGCAACGCTTAAAGCAACAAGCTGAGGAACGCAAAGAAAAATTAAAGAACGTTCGGAAGCACGAAATGACAAAAGAAGAATTTAATGAAAAGTGGGCATTGCCGGCATATTTGCGCAGAGGCGTGAAGATGGACAATGTACCGCATTCATCTGAGCAGTTCATTTCGAAATACAATTTAAACGATGATAACAGTCTGTTGGGGAACAATAAGTTCTTACACGACAACGTAGATTAATCCCTCATATCCGCTTCCTCTCCCCAGGGAGAGGGGCGAATGAGGAAAAAAATTGAAATGCGATTAACGGTTTCAACGAGTTCAAAGGTATGGCATTTGCGGTGCGTCTGGTATTTTACTCCATTCGTAGTGGTTGTTGGTGGTAAATATTTTTTGCCGGTGCCGCAATGCCTTTTTATCAATCCCGCCTGACGCGGGACATTTTTTAACCTTTGAAAAAGCCCTGGCAGACGGCCTGGGCTTTTCTTTTTAATGTGTTTTGAGATTGATTTCGGTTTTTTTTGTTTTGGTCTCAAAGTTGTATTACACCAGGTAGTATAAATTTTTAAGGTTATGAAAAAGCTATTCTACCTTTTCCTTATCATCGGTTTAACCTCTTGTGAATTTTATTATCTGGAGCCACGGTACGATGCGGTAAACCGGTTAACAGGACGCTACAGCGTACAGGAATACAGCGAAACCTATAACGAGTATACCAATTATTCGATTTGGATTGAGAGTGCAGGTCGGTACAATGAACTTACTATTGAGAATTTTTATGGAGCCGATATCCGCGTATGCGCCAGCCTGTTAAACGATAAAATTACCATTCAAAGACAGGTCGTAAACGGATTTGAAATTGAGGGAGTGGGCACTGTGTATGGAGACGAGATTGAGTTTAATTATAGTGTACGAGACCTTTATTCAGGAACACGTACCGATTTTTGTGAAGCAACGGCATGGTAAGATAGATTGAATTTAGTCGTTCGCGCCCGGCAAAAATGTCGGGCGCTTTTTGTTTCTTTAAAGTGAAATCTCTTCCGTATGAAAAAGAACATACGCTTCATCGCCATTCCTGTCATCCTGTTGTCAATCGGATATCTTTCAGGGCCTCATCCTGATACGCCAGTATTTAGTTTTGTAATGCCGGTAATTCCAACTGAAACCTCTGCATTAGAGCAATACATTTCACTAAATGAAGCGAAACATAAAATCAAACCTGATAATGAAGCGAGAATCGTTTGGGCTGATTCTTTAAAACAAAAAACGCCTTATAGCATCGTTTACCTTCACGGATTTTCAGCCAGCCAAATGGAGGGTGACCCGATACACAGGAGGATAGCGGAAAAATTTGGATGTAATTTATTTCTAGCAAGGTTGGCTGACCATGGAGTTGATACCACTGAAACTTTGCTTCAATTTACAGCAGACAGATTCTGGGAAACCTCAAAAGAAGCGTTGGCTATCGGAAAGGCAATTGGAGAAAAGGTAATCCTGATGAGTACTTCAACAGGCGGCACAACAGCCCTGATGCTGGCTGCCGCATACCCAGATGATGTTGAAGCGCTCATCAACATGTCGCCCAACATTGCATTAAAAGACCCTGCTGCATTTTTGCTGAACAACCCGTGGGGACTGCAAATTGCAAGAGCGGTGCTGGGTGGTAATTACCGTGAATGGATTCCGGATGAGCAGCGTGCAAAGTACTGGAACAGCAAATACAGGATTGAGGCACTCGTGCAGTTGGAAGAACTGGTTGAAAGCTCGATGAACAATGAAACCTTTGCCAGAGTCAGACAGCCTTCTCTTACGCTTTATTATTATAAAAATGAGGAAGAGCAAGATCCAGAAGTGAAAGTCAGCGCCATGCTGGAGATGAACAGGAAACTGGCTACACCCGATTCTTTAAAAGTAGCCATTGCAATACCCGATGCCGGGGCACACGTGCTTGGATCGTCATTGGTTTCGAAAGATGTGGAAGGAGTGTATCGTGAAATAGAAAAATTTGTAACGGAGAAATTAAAATTAATTCCTGTTGAGTAAAGCTTGAACCGTAATACTATTTTTCTGGTTAACGTAAGACTTTTGATACAATCTCTTGGGTCTTTGAATGGATTGAGAAATTTTGTGTAAGGTTAATTAATATGGTTTAGACTCTTAACTTTTAATGATGTTGTTTCCTCCTCAATCACCTCTACTGCCTGTCCCTTTTCGATATACTCACCTCTCGTATAAGCATCGTAAATCTGGTTATCAATCATAACCTTTCCGCCCGGCCGTAACACCGTATGGGCAATTCCTTTTTTGCCTTTCATGTCTTCTTTAACAAAGCTTGCTGTAAACCCCTGTTCACGTGCTTGTGTATCGGTGAGCGCTACTTTTTTAAAGAATGCCGTGTTGATCAATTTCGGCCCGGCAGCAAACAGCAATACAATTCCTCCCAGTAATCCGCCAAAAGTGGCCGCAAAGGCGTACAGCAATTCATTGGCCGGAACAAATTCAAAATCAAAAACATGGTTATTGATCATCACCAGAATCAGCGATCCTAACGTAAGCGTAATTCCTGCAATACCGGCAACACCAAACCCCGGAATAACAAATATTTCTACGCCCAGTAAAGCTAATCCTATAAATAAAGTAATTATCTCCCAGTTTTCTGCTAGTCCGTTCAGGTAATAGGGTACAAGGTATAATATCATGGCTACAATAGAGGCCAGCAAAGCAAAACCAATTCCTGGCGATTGCATTTCAAAATAGATGCCGCCAATGATAATCAGAATTAAAATTCCGCTGATGAATGGGTTGATGAAGACCGAGATGATCTTTTCGGTATTACTCAATTCAAATCGTTCTGATACATAATTGGTGACATGGTTACGTCTTAAAATTTCATCAATGGATTCAACTTTGGCTTCACAAAAACCATATTGAAGAGCCTCTGATGTTGAAAATGTAATTACCTGTCCTTCCTTTTTAATACTGTCTATGGCAAAACTTTCGTCTACCATCCCCTCAGCAATACGCGGATCGCGCCCATTCTCCTCGGCAGTCGCGCGCATAATGGAACGCATGTAAGACTGGTATTTATCGGGTGCTTTTTCACCGGTTTCATTCACCACCGTAGCCGCCCCAATGCTCGCACCCGGTGACATATAGATGCTGTCGCACGCAATGGCGATCAACGCACCTGCCGAGGCTGCATCGGAATTGATGTAAACCCAAATGGGCTTCTTAAAATCCATGATCCTGTCTACAATTTCCTTTGCATCGGTTAATACACCACCATAGGTATCCATTTCAATAATCACGATATCGGCCTTTATTGTTTCGGCATGATCAAGAGCGAGGTTTACGTACCGGCTCGTTCGTGTGTCAATCTCACTTTTAAGTTCCATAATCATCACCTTCGTTTCTTGGCCAAACAGGCTGAACGAAAGGGTGTGGAATAGGGTAAAAAAAAGAAATCGTCTCATTGTTTGAAATTCAATCATCGTCATGGTATATACGCATAAAATTAACCATTTAACTACTTGTCAGCGGCACCAACGTTTAAATTTTCAAAACACTTTCCGGGAATCATCTGGAATACCTTGGTAGTGCCCGATAAAAATCTTCTGATTCTGGAGATTCGTGATGATAAAAATTTTCAGGTTTGTTTTTCGGCCCTTAATTTTTTGTCCGGGAAATTTATATGGGAGAATGTAAAACTGAAAGAAACCTGGTGGATTGGTTTTACTGCGGCAAACAATGAACTCATCCTGTTTCACACTTATATCCAAAAAGGCAACCCCGATCATAAAAATTTGATTGCTTACGACATTTTTAGTCAAAAAATTCGTTGGGAAGTAGAGGAGTTTTCATTTTTTGATTGGGATCATGAGCGGGTATATGGGTACTTAACAAAGGATGAACTGCTACATGCAACCATTAATATTTCAAACGGAATGGTAGCACCTCAGCAATGGGCTGTTTCTCACGCTCCAGTTGAAAACACCGCAAAACCGGTCATGTATTTGGAGGGCAGCGCGTACTTCGAAACACTTAAAGAGTTTGTTGAACAAAAAACCCAGCATACAATTAAAAAGGGAGTGGAATACCTGGAGTGGAATGAATGGATTTTAATGAGCCTCTATCGAGAAGAAAATGGTAAGTTGGCCAACTATTTGTTAGTATTTAGCCGTGACGGAGTGCTGTTAATGGATGAAAAATTAGGTGAAAACCTGTCAGGTTTAGGAACAGATACTTTTTTCATCCTTGCAGGATGTTTAATTTTAGTAAAAAATAGAACGGAGTTAGTAGTGTATACCTATGGTTAAATTTTTGATACTGATAAGTGTCTCATTTTTTAACCCCGAAGTAAGAATAGATTCTATTGGGGTTGAGACGATCAACGGAAAGGTTTTTGTTGTACACAAGGTCGATGCAGGAGAAACCCTGTATGCTATTTCCAAACGCTATGGCGTAACGGTTGATCAAATTCTTGAATTTAACTCAACAGCTGATGCGGGTCTTGAAATCGGGCAGATACTAAAAGTGCCTTATGTTCCCAGGGTAAAAAGAAAGGCATCCAATGGAAATACACACGTGGTAGCGGAAAAAGAGACCCTTTTTTCAATATCACGGCAATATGGAATTTCGGTTGATGAAATTAAACAGTGGAATGGATTAAGTACCGATGCACTGTCGTTAGGACAGGAGTTGATTATTAAAAAGAGGAATACGGTTCCAACGGCAAACACTGTTGAGGTAAAATCTGCCAAAGGAGTGCATACCGTGGCGGCTAAAGAAACCCTGTACTCTATTACACGCCAGTACGGAATTTCCGTTGAACAACTTAGAGACTGGAATAATTTGCAAAGCGATGAATTAAAAATCGGACAGGTTTTGTATGTAACTCAACCGATGTATAACCAAACAACAGCAGTTATTAATCCAGCAAAGCAAAATCAGCCAACACCGGCTCAACCTCAATCTCAACCGGTAGCTGTGGTTGTTCCACCGGAGGTTACGGCACCGGTAGCCGAAACTCCCGCACCAACGATTAAGATTTCAGAAAATGTAAAGGGCAGCGATGAAATTATCCAATCAGGTTTGGCTGAATTAATTGAAGGAACGGAAGGTAATCGTAAATACCTGGCCTTACACCGCACCGCACCAACCGGAACAATTTTGAAGATCAGAAATGAAATGAATGGCCGAGAAGTATTTGTTCGTGTGATGGGCCCACTGCCCGATACTGCGTTAACGGATAAAATCATTATTAGAATTTCAAAGTCTGCCTACGACAGACTGGGAGCCATTGATCAGCGTTTCCGCGTTGAGGTCACCTATTATAAGTGATTCGTTGCTGGTTAGTTGTCCTTCTCTCGGTAATTGTTCCGGGTTTGTCAGCGCAAAACCTGGTTCCAAATCCAAGTTTTGAAGAGTTAACACAGTGCCCAAACAGCTTCAGTACCGATAAGAAGGATTTTATTGTTCCCGGTTGGGAGTCGCCAACCAACGGTACACCCGATCATTTTCATGGATGCAGTTGGGGCGAAGCCGATGTGCCTTTTAATTGGGCGGGGTCTGCTAATGCCCATTCCGGTAAAGGGTATGCAGGCATATATGTATGGAGCAATGAGCCTGATAGAAACTACCGCGAATATTTACAATGTGAACTAGCAGAACCCCTTCAGTCAGGAGAACGATATCGTATTGAGTTTTACTATAAACTGGCATCGAACGCGGTATACACGGTGAATAGAATGGGGTTAGCCTTAACGGAAACTCCTGTTAAACTTGCACATGACAGACTGATTGAGGTTGTACCGGTTATCTCCATCGAACATGATTCGGCTGTGGTCACTTCAACAGGTGGGTGGGAACAAGCAAAACAAATTTATCAGGCCAAAGGTGGAGAGCGTTTTGTAATTATTGGTAATTTTTTTGATAACCGAAGTACAAAGTATACGCGTTTGCCGTATCGGATTGGAAAGAATGCGATGCTCACCGGCAGTGCCTATTATTTTATTGATGATGTTTCCGTTATGCCTGTTGATTCTCTTAAACAGAGAGTGGTACCGGTTGTTACTAAATTCAGGAAAGACACAATTGAACTTAACACTGATTATGTTCTGAAGAACATACAGTTTGAATTCGATAGCTATGTGTTGTTGCGGTCGTCATTTGTTGAACTTGACAAGGTAGTGACGTATTTGAAACTTCATCCCGAAGTTCAGGTGCGGTTATCGGGTCACACCGATTTTATTGGAGACGATGAATACAACATCACTTTGTCTAGGAGCAGGGCCAGGAGTGTGGCAGAATATTTCATATCAAAGAATATCAACTCCCACCGTATTGTCAGCTATGGTTTCGGTAAAGCAAGGCCGATTGTACTTGATAAAACAGATGAGGCCAGAAAGATCAACCGCAGGGTTGAAATACGGTTTGTTACGGAACCAGAGTGAAAAAACATTTACTCTTCAGAAGCTACCTGGAATAAGGGCTTTTTATCGAGTGTGCTGCTGTCGGAAATTTCTTTCAGCAGGTTCCAGTTCTCATCAATAAACTGATTGTAGCGAAGTGCCACTGCATCGTAATCGGAACGATACGTTTCAACCCGTAGGTCAGCTGCACGAATTTCTTCTACCAATTTTTGCATAGTCGTATTGTACGAAAAGGCTGTGTAAGATTCCGCTAATGCAATTAATTCTGAAACCAGAGAAGAAGAAGCAAAATCGTATTCTTCTACTACATCGGCATTTGACAATGTTTTAGGTGTATAGCGGATACGAATAAGCTGGTCAACACGATGTTCATATGATTTGAGGTCTTCGGGTGTGTACTGCCCGCCAATTTGTAACTCATGGATCAGACTCTTCATTGATTTTATTTTCTGATTATCATCTTTGATCATCACATTCCAGATATCCAGCATACTGTCCTGCAATACCAGGTATTTGTCTGTGAGGGAGTCAATCCGGGTGAAGGAAGTTGAATCAGTTTCTTTTTTGGAGGTACAGGCAAATGTTGCTATCAGGGCGGTGAGGGCAAGAGGAGCAAAAAGGATACGAATACTCATTAAAAAGCGCTTTCTATTGAACAAAGAACGGGATAAAGCATTGAAATGTTTGTTCTGATTGAGGGCGTTTTCCTATGGATGTATGAAATCATAGCAAATTGGCGCTTTACACAGGTTTAAATTGCTCGAAAGCTTCCCTGCAATGATTACAATAATAAATTGAGCGGCACAAGGTTGGTCCGAACGCGCTTTTCAATTCTGTATCGGTTCCATCGCAGCGCGGGCATGTGGCATGTTCCAGTACTTCCAGTTCGGTGAAGATTTCGCGGGCAGGGGGTGGGGCAAGCCCGAACTTTTTAAGCGCCTGTTTGCCCTTCTCTGAAATCATATCTGAGTTCCAGGCTTGCCTGAAAGTGACATCAACCGAAATTTCTTTAACTCCTTTTTTTGTCAGCACTTCCATTATTTCATTTTTCATGAAATCCAATGCGGGGCATCCAACAAAGGTTGGGGTCATTTCAATTTTAACGTGTGAATGGCTAATCTGAACATCAGTTATTACACCTAAATCAACGAGTGACAATACCGGTATTTCAGGATCCTTTACTTCTTCAAGCCACGTGAGTACCTGGTCTTTCGTCATCGTCATGTGGGTTATTGAATCCATTAGGGTCACCACTCAGCGGATGGGTCAATCCTAAAAACTTCACTCATTTCATCGAGCAGGGGTTGAAGATGCTCACTGTGTTTTCCTATTCGCCCTCCGGTAACGGGTTCAACTAGTTTCCAGTCGGGGAGGGTAAGATGTGTTTGACCGATCAGTTCCGCTACCTTTTTCATCCATCTTTCCTTGTGAACCTGCTCGCCACCGAAGATACCCGACTCTATTAATTCTTTTTCGTAAGCCGATTCTTCAAACATGCCCAGTGCATAGGGTATAGCATGGTTCAGAGATTTTTGCAACCTCGAAACACTTTCCTCGTTTGCAGAGCCTAATTGTTTTATCCAGGTGTTGGCGTGAAGGGTATGGTACCTAAGCTCTGCTCTTATTTTTTTTGAAAGGTCGGCCAGTGGTTGAAAAGAGGAGGTGCTGAGCATCTCAAAACGGATGGCCTCGGCAGTATCAAATAAGAAATGCCTTACCAGACTAAAGTCATATTCACCGTTGGGTAACTCAACGAACACACAATTGTGAAACTGAGTGGCGTTTCGGGTAAAAGCTACGGTATCGGGTTCGCCTTCTCCCAACGTGTGAAGAATGGAATATAGCGCATGACTTTGTCCGATTTTATCCTGAGCCATAGAAGAAAAGGCGATATCCTCTTCTAACAAAGGACCCAGGCCTGTCCATTCTGAATTTCGGTGTCCGATGATTAACAGGTCATCAGCAATTTTGTAGAGCAGCTCTTTTAAGGCAGTTTCGTTCATTTTACTCGTTCTAAAAACTCTTTCAATTTATCGCCACCTTTATAGTCAGAAGCATCCCTGAATTTTTTTTCTGGTAAGGTAAGCCAAAGATCTTTCTCGTTTGCATCTGTGAACCTTATGTCGCTGGTGCGGATTGTCCAAATATTAAAAACAGTTTTGTCGCCTTTATATTTCCTTTTAGCTTCTGCCATGGCTTCTTGTGGTGTAACTGCAAGCACTGCCCCAATATGCTGATGTTGTTTGCCTCGTTTTAATAAATGATATATTTCGAACGATACTTTCTCACCGGCTTGCGGAGGCACATCGTTAACAAAATCGTAGGCATTGGTTGTTCCGTCTGTCATGGCCGAAACGTACACATTTCGGGTATCCACTACATAAAGTGAAGTACATAAAAACCTGCGGGTGAAAGCTTCTTTAGCCAATACAAATGCCATCTCCAGATTTGGGGCATGAACAGCGCCCTCATGCTGAAATGCCTTCCCTTCTTTCGGCTGTACAAATACCTCGAACGTTCCAAATTGGTCGAGAGGTGCTTTAGGTAAAATTTGTCCGGGTTGCCCTACAACCGGAAGCCTGTTTACACGAGGATCGAGTGACTTCATCAGGCGAGCGGAGTAACGTAGTTGGCTTTTGGCGACTTCAGGGCTTCCCGTACCCAGCGGCCGCGTTCTTCGGCAATTCTTCTCACTTCCAGTCGCTCTTTATTACAAGGTCCGTCACCGTTGATCACCCGTTTAAATTCTTCCCAGTCTGGTTCGGTGTAATCCCAACGACCGGTATCTGGGTTTTTATTCAATTTTGGATCTGGAATTGTAAAACCAAGTTCTCTGATTTTAGGAACATACATATCGAGAAATTGATTACGCATGTCGTCATTGGTTCCCATTTTTACTTTCCATTTCATCAGCACTTCTGTGTGTACAGAAATTTTATCGGAAGGTCCGAAGAAGTGCATCATTGGCGGCCACCAGCGATTAAGCGCCTCTTGAAACATATCACGTTGTTTTTGTGTACCCGCTGCCAGGTAAATAACACAGTGATGTCCATACTTAAGGTGAAATGATTCTTCCGCGCAAATCCTGTCGAGGGCACGGCAATAGGGTCCGTAACTTCCCTTTGCGTTGGCAAGCTGGTTTACAATGGCACCGGCATCTACCAACCAGGATATGAAACAGCAATCAGCCCACGTGAAGGTGGGGTAATTGAAAATGTTCGAATATTTTGACTTTCCGTTAACCAGGTCGTCCAGCATTTGTTCGCGCGCCTTGCCAAGTGTTTCAGCGGCACTGTAAAGCAACTGTGCATGGCCAACCTCATCCTGCACCTTTGCCATTAACGACAGTTTTCGTTTAAAGCCGGGCGCCCGTGTAATCCAGGTTCCTTCCGGCAATGCTCCTATAATTTCACTGTGGGCGTGCTGTTCAATCATTCGGATAAGTTGCTTGCGATACAGGGCAGGCATCCAGTCGGTAGGTTCTATTTTTTCACCGCGCTCAATCCGGGCTTCAAAATCTGCGAGCTTAACTGGATCTTCCAGCGCAACACTGTCGGTCTTAATGCCTTCAAAGGTGTTTCCTCCACCGTACATAGATCAGGATTTAAAGTAGGCAAAGATAAGTACTAACGCCTGTTAGTAAAACAGGTTTTCTAATCGTTTTGTTTCAATCCGTTTACCAGCATGTCGGCCAGTTGCTGGCCTAACGCGGTTGGTTCAATTGAGCCTTTGGGGCTGTACCACAGGGGCATCCAGTTGAGGGAGGAAAACAGCGTCATGACGGCAAGTTTCGTATCGATGTTTTTTTTGAACTCGCCAGTTTTCACACCTTCTTCAATAATAGCTTTAAAGCGATTGATGTAGTTAATTCTTAACAGGAGGAAATCTCTCAGGTATGGCTGGCTGAGGTGACGGTGTTCATTCATAAAAACGGCTGAGGCTGTCAGGTCTTTTGCCATCACGTTTACATGACCAATAATGCCCAAACTCAATTTTTGACTGGCGTTTACGTTCTGTTTTTCGACCTGGTTAAGTGAGGTTCTGAATTCAGCCGCCATATCAAAACATAGGGTTTGAAGGATTTCTTCTTTTGATTTTATGTGGGAGTAAAGACTGGCAGCTTCAATGCCGAGTTTCTGAGCCAGGTCGCGCATAGAGGATGCCGCGTAGCCTTTCTCTTTAAATAATTCTGCCGCGCTGCGGATGACCTGTTCTTTCCTCGACAAATTCACAATTCCTTCCATTAACTTTTGTTAGATTAACCTCAAAAATATACTAAAATTGTTGTAGCCTGAAGCACGTTTTCTAAAATTAAATGAAAATATAATTGGTTTGATACGGTACAGTTCTTTGCAGGAGTATTTTTATAAACTTCACAACCTGCTTTATGGGATTGTGCTGGTGCCGTTAATTACCTTTCTTTTTTTGTACTGGCAAATGTACCGGGGTAATATAACCGGACCTTTTAAAGATGAGGAATACCTAAGCCAGCTTATGTTAATAGTCTTCAGTTTCCTGGTTTTAACAGATTGGAGTGTTTCTATGTACCTTTTCAACAGGGGTATGCAGGCCACCCGAACACTTGATAGTTTGGGTAAGAAGCTTGATAGGTATTTCACCTTTACTCTCCTTCGGTTTGCTTTGATTGGTTCTGGTTCGTTGGGGCTGGCGATTGGTTTCTACCTTACGGAAAGCCAGGTATTCACGGTTGTGTTTGCCAGTAGTTTTGCCTTGTTGTTGTTATTTTGGCCAACATCCACGAAAGTGTGCGATGATTTGCAACTGAAAGGTGACGAACGAACGCTGGTGTTGAACAGGAAAGACAGGTTGACCTAAAGATGATCAATCAGGATTTTACTTCCGGCCAATAAAATCAGGATGGCTGTAATTCGCTTAACATAAATGGGGTTAAACTTCTGAGCGCCCAGCCGCGAGCCAATTTGTCCTCCGATTAAAACCACCAGAAGGAGAGGTAGGGTGAAAGCCCACTCAAAGGTGCCATGCTGTTGCAACTGCCCTGCCAGTCCGCTGATGGAATTTACGAGAATAAAAAAACTGGCAATGGCCGATATTTTTTTAGCTTCATCCCAACGGATGAAATGGAGAATGGGCGATAGAAAAATACCGCCACCAATTCCTACCAAACCGGATAACAAGCCCAGAAACCCACCGACACCAATTTTGAAAAAGAGGGTATTGAATTTTTGATTGTTGTAAGTTGAATTTTTTTCGGGCTGTAGCCAAAGCAACAAAGAAACCACAACCAGCGTAACACCAAGCAAAATAAAAAACACTTCTTGTTTGATTGGCCACAAACCGCCCACATATGCCATAGGAACACTGCTGAATACCAGCGGCCACGATTTTTTCAAATCTAGTTTTCCTTCTTTATGAAAAATATAAACGCCACCCGTAACAACTATAATATTGCAGAGGAGGGCGGTTGATCGCATGAGATGAAAGTCGACTGCGAGCAAAGCAAGAATGGCCAGGTAACTGGACCCACCGCCAAAGCCAACAGATGAGTAGATTAATGCAATAAAAAAAAATGAAACAAGAAGAATGGAAAGGGGTGAATTGAAAACGGTGAATTCGATGTTATTCATTGTAAATATTTATTTCTAAAAAATCTCAAATCTCAAATCTCAAATCTCAAATCTCAAATCTATTTAACCTCCAATTGTTGACATCGATTCTGAGGCGGATGCCTGACCGCTTCTTTTCTGTTCAGCTTCCACGCCATCTTTAGGCCGGTTGTTGAAGGCTGTTAGTAGGTTTTCCCTGATTTCATTATCCGATAAACCCTGTCGCATTTGGTTTCGAATGTTTAGAACTCCATCGTCATACAAACAGGTTTTCAATACGCCTTGTGAGGTAATACGAATCCGGTTACAGGTACCGCAAAATGTCCGGCTAAAGGCTGCAATTACTCCAATGTTTCCCGTAAAGCCGGGTATGGCGTAGTGATAGGCAGTTGCGTTTGGTGGATCTGAAATTTTATGAAGGGAAGGGTAATGCTGTTGTATGTGCTCCACAATTTTTTTGTGTGTCCAGATAAGTTGTGGGTAATGACTGCCCGCACCGTTGAACGGCATCTCTTCAATAAACCGGACGGAAACCTGGCGGTTTCTTGCCAGTTCAACCAATGGAATGATGTCTTCTATATTTTTGCCTTCCATTACTACCGCATTGATTTTTAACGGAATGCCGTGTTGAAGCGAGCCTTCAAATGTTCTCATCGTATTTTCAAATTCATCGCGAAAGGCAATTTTTAAAAACCGGTCACGATCCAGGGTATCCAAGCTCAGATTGATTGAACTGATCAGATCTTTTAATTCGGGAATGTGTTGGGCGGTCAGAACGCCATTGGTAGTCAGGTGAACCTGGCTGATACCGGGCGTGTTTTTGATTTTGCGGATAAGTTGCAAAATATCTGTTCTCAAAAATGGTTCACCACCGGTTAAGCGAACCTTACTAATGCCCATTTGGGCCAGCAGGGTTACAAGACGTTCAATTTCTTCAAATGTCAGTAGTTCTTTTTTCGGTAAATACTTGATACCCGATTGCGGCATGCAGTAAAAGCAGCGCAGGTTACACCGGTCGGTAACAGCCAGCCTCAGGTAAGTAAGGGGTCGGCCATGGTTATCGTAAAGTATTTCACTCATGTTATTGTCATTGATTGATACAATGACTTTGTTTGTGAAAGATAGAAATTCATCGCTGGTTTCAATAATTTCATTTTTGAATATGAAGTGCAGAATAAAGGCTTTTGGTGTTAGTAAAGAGATTGTTGGTGGCAAATTGTTGGAACTGGAACTTCCGGAAGGATACCGGGTTTCAGAACTTAAACAGGAATTGTTACAGCGGTTTCCCCAGTTTGCTGATCTCAAATCGCTTTATATCGCACTCAACAACGAATATGCATTGGATGATACTATACTTAGGGATAACGATGAAATTGCCTTAATTCCTCCTGTGAGCGGTGGTTAATGGCTCTCCGCCATCGTTATTATTTATTAAGGTAAGTCATGGTTGATTTTTGTAATTTAAAAAGGTACCTTCCACTGCATTCCTTTTTTTAGAACTAAACCCGTTAAAATCATGATCAAAATCACTGAAAAGCCCATCGACATCCAGAAAGTGATCGATACGGCTTCAAGCCTGGGTGCCGGAGCCGTGAATGTTTTCGTTGGTACAGTTCGCAACAACGCACATGGCAAGAACGTGCTCTGGCTTGAATATGAAGCCTATGAATCTATGGCTGTTTCTGAAATTCGAAAGATCATAGATGAGGCATCGCACCGATGGCCTTTACTTGGATGGGGAGTAAGCCACCGGATAGGTACATTAAAACCGGGTGAAGTTTCTGTTGTGGTAGCTGTTTCATCGCCACACCGCCAACAATCCTTTGAAGCATGTCAATTTATTATTGACACCCTGAAAGAAAAAGCTCCTATTTTCAAGAAAGAGATTTTTGAAGACGGTGAGGAGTGGGTTTCTGCCCGCCCTACAGGAGCAACCGCTTATAACTGATTGATCAAAATTAGTCCCGCTGTTACCAGGGTGAGGGCAGCCAACATTCCTGCAAAAATCAGGATGGTTAAATCACGCCCAATCGGGTTGATGTGAAATAATTTACTATGAGTTTTCATAACGACCAACTGTTTTAGACACAACGAAGATACAACACTACCAACACAGAACACCGGTTGCGTAAGTAAAGTTGAAGTTTGATCAAGTTTTATTTTAGAAGTAAACGGTGTGCCAATGAAAATTCTGATTTTCTAAATTGTAACAGTTGAAGTCAATTAAATTGTAGTGAGGAGGTTATGAGTTTTGAATTCAACTAACATTTCAGTAGTCCAAACAGAATATTCTGTGATATTCGAAAATGAAGAGGAGAGTGCAATACCAGATTTTCAGGAATGTCCTTGTATGGTTTTGCCAGATTGCCTGAAATATTCGGTCATTTCTTCCGGTGAATTGATGTTCACCAGTATGTTTTTGGATGTGCTTAGCATGTGTACATCGTGATCTGCCAGAAATTGGCGGGGGCTAATGTTTCCGTTGTTGAAAAAATCAAAGAGTACCGGTTTTGATTTGGCTTCCCAAATTGTAAAAAGAGGTTCAGGGTTTTCTCCTTCCGAATCCAGGAAGCAGGTCGCATCGCATTGCATGTTTCGATGCCTGATCAGGTACTGAATAATTTTTGTATCAATGTTGGGCATATCCACCGGAACGGTAAGCCAGGCTGCCTGCGGATCGAAATGAAAGGCGCTGAGAATGCCGTTAAGCGGGCTGTTAAAATCGAAATGGTCGGGAATGATAGTTAGCGTGGCTTTTGTTCCTTTTGGAACCGAAAAGTATACCTCTGAACAAAGTGGTTTTAGCAGGTCAGCCAGGTGATCCCGCTGAGGTTTTCCATGATAAGAAATGAGGCTCTTGTCGCGCCCCATGCGCGTACTTTTTCCCCCACACAGGATTAAACCGTTTAGTCTATGACTCATGAAATTCTTTTCCGCAATGTGGGCACAAGTGTTTTTTAGATTCTGGCTTGTGCATGATTTCAAAAAAGCCCGATGATAGAATACCGGCAGGTAATGCGAGCAATCCAAAGCCAACAATAGCAAAAACACCACTTAGAACTTTTCCCATGGTTGTAATTGGAACCATATCGCCATAACCGACTGTCGTTAATGTTGCGATACCCCACCACATGGTGGCCGGTATGCTGGTGAATACTTTGGGTTGGTAAGGATTCTCCACATAAAACATCAGCGAAGAAATAATAATCAGTATGAAAAAGATGAAAATGATAGTGAGCACCAATTGCTCTTTCCGGTCGTTAATAACTTTCTTAAAGATTTCAAGTGCATGCAGGTAGCGGGCTACTTTGAACATCCGAAAGAGTGCCATCAGGCGAATGATACGCAGGAAGCGCAAGTCAAGCGGAAGAAACGTAAGGTAGAAAGGAAGAAAGGATAAGAGGTCGATGATAGCCAACGGGCTTTTGATGTACTTCAGGCGCCCTTTCACCGGATGTTCATATTTTTTCTTTTCAACGATCGAATAAATTCTGGCCAGATATTCAACCGTGAAGAAGATTACAGAAAAAAATTCAAAGCGATCGAACGGCACCTTATATCCGCTGTAAACTTCCGGTATTGATTCCAATAGAATCAACAGGATATTAAGGGTAATAATAATGACCAGTACAATTTCAAAGAGGCGCTCCAGAATGCCCCCTTTTTCAGTGGGGTTAAGCGTTACAAAAAGTCTTTTTCGAAAAGTCATGCAGGGTTGCGTTTGAAATCTTTTTTACCGCCAGTTTTTTCCATCAGTTTGATTTCTTCAATGATGATATCGTGCGATAGCGCCTTACACATATCATAAATAGTAAGCGCGGCAATACTGGCTGAAGTAAGTGCTTCCATTTCTACTCCGGTTTTCCCTTGTACTACCGCGTGTGTGTCGATGATGATTTTATTATTTTTTACCTGAATCTTTACCTGGCAAACATCTAAGCCAATAGGGTGGCACAACGGAATAAGGTCGGAGGTTCTTTTTGCGCCCATCACGCCTGCAAGTATGGCTGTTTGAAAAACCGGTCCCTTTTTGGTGGTTAACTCGTGGTCTTGGATAAGCTTAAGTATTTGGCGACTCACTTTTACAGTAGCTCTGGCACGGGCGGTTCGCAGGGTAATTTTTTTTGATGATACATCCACCATTTGCGGATTACCCGAAGTGTCCAGGTGAGTGAGTTTTTTATGCTTCATAATGTGTTGCCGGCTTCCAATTAAACGGACCAACAACGATGTCAATTTTCAAATTTAATAATAATTTCATGCAATGATAACGACTAACGAAGCCTTTCAACTGGTTCATTCAGTGGTTCCAATCCTGAAGACTGAATCCTTATCCATCCTGGAATCACCGGGCCGGGTGTTGGCCGAGCATGTATTGGCCGATCGTGACCTTCCCCCGTTTCATCGGGTGGCTATGGATGGCATTGCCATTCAGGCCAGCCGGTTTGTGAATAAGCATCAAACATTCAAAATAGAAAGCGTTCAGGCTGCCGGTAGCCCGCAACAAGTTCTCCATCATTCTGAAAATTGTATTGAAGTCATGACCGGATCTGTTCTTCCGCTCCATACAGATGCGGTCATTCGGTATGAAGACCTGGAGATGAAAGACAATCATGCACAAATTCTTCTCGACAAAGTTGAGAAGGGAATGAACATTCATGCACAAGGATTAGACACCAGGCGCGGTGAAGAACTGTTGAAACCCGGTCAGAAAATTTCTCCTGCAGAAATAGCCTTGCTTGCTTCGGTTGGTAAAAAGCGGATGAGTGTTTTTGCTTTTCCAAAAACGGCCGTTGTTTCCAGCGGAGATGAATTGGTGGAGATTGATGAAGACCCTGAGTTGTACCAGATCAGGAGGTCGAATACCTATGCCTTACAGGCTGCAATGAATGAAATGGGATGGAGGTCAGAATCTTTTCATTTAGCTGATGATGCCGGTTTGGTTTTGAAAAATTTGCGAGAAGTTCTCGAAAAGCATGATGTTGTTATTTTAACGGGAGGCGTTTCAAAAGGAAAGTTCGATTTTATTCCGCAATCGCTGGAAGAACTTGGTATCCAAAGAATTTTTCGCCAGGTAAGTCAGCGCCCGGGAAAACCATTTTGGTTTGGTTCTTCCGGTGATCAGCGTAAAATAGTTTTTGCGTTGCCCGGAAATCCCGTATCCACTTTTTTGTGTTTCTATAAATACATTAAACCATGGATGCTGACAAATATGAGGGTGGAAAACAAAGTCCAAACTGCCAGACTGACTACAGATTTTAACTTTTCGCCCTCGCTTACTTGTTTTCTGCAGGTAAAATCCGAATTGAAAGATGGAGAGTTGTGGGCGCAACCACATGCCGGTGGAGGCTCAGGCGATTTTGCCAATCTGAAGAATGTGGACGGTTTTCTCGAGCTGCCTTTGGAAAAATCAACCTTTAAAGCAGGTGAAGTTTACCCATTCATTGCCTTCCGGTAACTGGTTGAATCAGAATCTGAAAATCCATCCTCCCCGCCTATCCTGTTTCAGGCAATTTTGAATTACCTTTGCCGATTCATAATCTGCGAAAGCAGAGCAAACTAATAAATCAGGGGTCTATGTTCGATAATTTAAGTTTAAAGCTGGAGAAGGCCTTTCAAACATTGAAAGGTCAGGGGCGAATCACCGAGGTTAACGTAGCCTCCACCATAAAGGAAATCCGTAAAGCACTTATCGATGCGGACGTCAACTATAAGGTTGCCAAAGAAGTTACCGATGAAATAAAGGAAAAAGCACTCGGCCAGAATGTAATTACTGCCGTATCACCAGGACAATTGCTGGTAAAAATTACCAATGATGAGCTGACCGGCCTCATGGGTGGCCAAAGTGAAGACATTAAGATAGAGGGCAACCCTGCTGTTATCCTCATTGCCGGGTTGCAAGGTTCGGGTAAAACTACCTTCTCGGGTAAGTTGGCGAATTATATAAAAAAGCAAGGTAGACAAGTATTGTTAACGGCCTGCGATATCTACCGGCCTGCTGCGATAAACCAATTAAAAGTATTGGGCGAGCAGATTGGCGTAGAGGTTTATGCTGAACCAGAAAATAAAGATGCTGTAAAAATTGCGCGTGCTGCGATCGATCATGCAAAGAAAAATAATCATCGTGTAGTAATTGTAGATACTGCCGGACGTTTGGCGGTGGATGAAGAAATGATGAATGAGATCGCCAAATTAAAAGAGGCACTCAATCCATCAGAAACATTATTTGTGGTCGACTCAATGACCGGGCAGGATGCGGTGAATACCGCCAAGGCTTTTAACGATCGGTTGAATTTCAATGGTGTAGTATTAACCAAGCTCGATGGTGATGCCAGGGGTGGTGCGGCACTTTCTATCAGACGGGTTGTGGAGAAGCCCATCAAATTTATTAGTACGGGTGAAAAAATGGAAGCGATCGATCGCTTCTATCCCGACAGGATGGCAAGTCGTATTTTAGGCATGGGTGACGTGGTTGGCCTGGTTGAAAAAGCGCAACAAACATTTGATGAAGAGGAAGCCAGACGGCTGAATGCCAAATTGCGAAAGAACCAGTTTGACTTCAACGATTTTCTTTTACAACTGGAACAGATCAAGAAAATGGGTAACCTGAAAGATCTGATGGGCATGATACCCGGTGTAGGAAAGGCCATGAAGGGTGTTGACGTCAATGATGATTCCTTTAAACCTGTTGAAGCGATTATTCGTTCGATGACAAAACAAGAACGCGAAAACCCTGACCTGATCAACGGTAGCCGGAAAGATCGCATCGCAAAAGGAAGTGGTACTTCTGTTACCCAGGTGAATCAACTGCTTAAACAGTTTAGCGATATGCGCAAAATGATGAAGACGATGAATAAAATGGGAGGGGCCAAACGAGCGCTTTCAGCCATGAACCCATTTGGAAGATAATCCGGGGAAAATGAAATTGATCTTTTTAGTAGTAACCGCCTATGTGTTTTCGTATCCTGAGCTAATTACGTATACGAATGACGACTATCGTTTTGAGGTTCAAATTCCGCAACAATATAATGTTGAAAGTCTGCGGCAGGAAGAAAAGTTTGGTACCATTGAGTATATAAAAGTAAGTGGGCGAGAAGGCAGTGTAGGCTATACCGTTGTTGCTACACGGTACACCAGCAACGAGGCATTTCGGAAAACCGGATCAGACTTTCAACAATTGGTTTACAACCATGCAAAGCATGTAAGTGAGGAGTCATTTTTAAAGAACGACTTTATAATTCTGGGAGAAAACCACCGGGGTAATGTATTGGAGTATGTGGTGGCGGAAGCATCAACCGAAATGGGCATGATTAGAAGAATTTATATTCGAAAGGGAATGACCTACAGTTTATCAATGTATTGCAATAAAGAATTTATTAAACAGGAAAATGTTGAACCTTTCTTTAAAAGCTTAAAAATTAAACCTTGATGAAATCAACCTTGGTTCGTTCCCTTTTGATTTTTACAATCCTGGCTCTTAATATCGGTTGCGACCAGATATCCAAAGGGATTGTTCGGCTGCACATCAGCAACAATGAGCAAATTTCATTAATAAAAAACTACGTTACGCTAACAAAGGTTGAAAATGCTGGCGCTTTTTTAAGTCTTGGAAATTCATTACCCGATGCTATCAGGTTTGTTCTGTTGTCGCTGCTTCCTTTGGTTGTGTTGGGCTTTGGTATCGGTCTTCTTTTTGTAAAGAGCAAAATTTCCACGGTCACGCTATTCGGGTCGGCATTTGTTATTGGCGGTGGGCTGGGAAATATTTACGACAGACTGGTATATGGATCAGTGACCGATTTTCTTCACATTGATTTGGGAATATTTCAAACGGGCATCTTTAACCTGGCCGATGTTTCTATAATGACAGGATTGCTGATAGTGTTCGTAAACTCATTCAAAAAGAAGCCAGTTGAGAGCACAGAAACAATGTCATGAAGGTTACAAAACTTTTTAAGGAATTTTTTAACAGCGAAAGAGCTGGAGGAATCCTGCTTATTTTTTGTGCGATAATTTCCCTTACGCTAACCAACTCGCCAATTGGAGAAATGTATCAACACCTTTGGCACCGTACAATAGCCAATCATAGTATTGAATTTTGGATTAACGATGCTTTAATGGCCATATTCTTTTTACTGGTTGGCCTTGAATTGGAGCGCGAAGTGTATATGGGTGAATTATCAAAAAGAAGACAAGCCGCTTTACCAGTAGTGGCTGCTCTTGGAGGGATGATTGTGCCTGCCGGAATATTTCTGTTGTTTAATATTGGAACAGCAACGCAGGCAGGTGCCGGCATTCCAATGGCAACCGACATTGCCTTTGCCATCGGTATACTTTCTTTGCTTGGCAAACGGGTTCCGGTATCACTAAAAGTTTTGCTAACGGCATTAGCAGTTATTGATGATTTAGGGGCAATTATTGTTATTGCGGTTTTTTACACCGATACAATTGCGTTTGCAAACCTGCTGATTTCGCTGGGGGTTCTGTTGTTTCTTTTCGGATTGAACCGGTGGAAAGTATATTCATTGATTCCGTACCTGATTGGTGGAGTAATCGCCTGGTATTTTATGCTTCAGTCGGGTGTGCATGCCACCATAGCCGGTGTCTTGCTTGCCGTTGTAATACCATTTAGTGATGGTCAGGAGCACTCAACTTCGTACAAGCTTCAGAAATTTTTACATCGGCCCGTAGCTTTTATAGTCCTTCCGCTTTTTGCGCTTGCCAATACGAGTTTGGTGGTTGAACCCGGGTGGATGCAGGGCCTCACACTGCCGGGAAGCATTGGAATTTTAGCAGGCCTTATGGTTGGCAAACCCCTCGGAATTTTCCTTTTCAGTTTGTTGGCTGTTTTAACCGGGCTCTGTGCAAAGCCAACCGACCTTTCCTGGAAACATATTTTAGGAATAGGGTTTTTGGGCGGTATTGGGTTTACCATGTCAATATTTATTACCCTGTTAGCCTATGATCAGCACGCGTATATTGTTCAGGCTAAAATTGCCATCTTGCTGGCATCCTTAATTTCAGGTTTAGTCGGATTTGGATGGTTACGCATAACGCTTTTTCAGAGACCGCAGCGCCTGACCACGCCATAATGTTTGCTTATATTTAGGTAAGTAAACATAAACCCCTAAAATCATGAAAAGGAGTGCCACAGCCGTTTGGCAAGGAAGCGGAAAAGATGGTAAAGGTTCTTTATCGACACCCAGCAATGTATTGAATAACACAGCTTATTCGTTTAAAACACGATTTGAGGAAGGGGTACTGGGTACCAACCCAGAGGAACTGGTAGCTGCAGCGCATGCGGGATGCTTTTCCATGAAGCTTTCTTTTAATATCGATGCTGCCGGGTTTACGGCCGATAAACTTGAAACCAAGTGTGAGATAAATTTTGAAAATGGTGCTATCACAAACTCTCATTTGACTGTTGCTGCCCGGGTGAAGGGTATTTCAAAAGAAAAATTTGATGAAGCTGTGGCCGATGCGGAGAAAAACTGCCCCATTTCAAAGTTACTCAATACGAAAATCACGGTTCAGGCCAGACTGGAATAACCCTGGTGTAAAATTATTATTTGAAAAGTTGTGAAAAAGCAGAACCGAACCCCTTTAGGGTACGTTATACCACTAGTTTTACAGGTTACTTAGTAAATATATAATGCCTCGTCCAGAGGAAACTCCGGACGGGGCATTTTCGTGTCAATGTCCAACCAAACAAAATTTTATGAAGAAAGCCCATTTACTTTTTGTCTTAATGTTGACGGTGCCAGGTACTGTGCTTGTTGCTCAGGAAAATAAACCAAAGAGTCCTAAAGAAACTGTGAAAGGTGTTATTGACGGGGTTAATATTGAAATTGTGTATTGCCGTCCGTCTGCCCGCGGAAGAAAAATGCTGGGAGGGAAAGAAACCTATGGTGAGGTTTGGCGTACAGGAGCCAACGAAGCTACCACCATTCGGTTTGATAAGCCGGTGACCATTGAAGGAAAATCACTGGCGGCAGGAATTTATTCGTTGTGGACAATCCCCAATGAAACAGAATGGGCATTTCTTTTTAACAAGAAAACCGGTCAGTGGGGTACCGAGTATGACAAATACAAGGATCAGGATGTAGTGCGCGTAGCATCGAAAGCAGGAAAGACACCGGCATTTGTTGAAACCTTCACCATTACCGTTGAAAACGATCAGGTAAACCTTCAGTGGGAGAATACGGCTGTTGCCTTTAAAGTGAAGGGATAGACCAATAAAATGGAATGAAAAAAAATTAAGCTCCGGACAATTCCGCGAGCTTTATTTTTAGCATCTTGTTTGAGTAAACAAACGCGGAATGCAAATTTTAGGTCGTACCGACAGGGTAGATCTTCCCGGGCTGGGTTTATATAATATTCAGGCAAAGGTTGATACCGGAGCGTATACCAGTTGCCTGCATTGTTCCCGTGCAGAGGTGATCAACGGGCAGTTGGAATTTGTTTTGCTGGATGATGAGCATCCTGAGTTTACCGGGTTGAAGTTTGTATTTACCGAATACGATGAGCGCGAAATTAAAAACTCGTTTGGAGTTGCTGAAAAGCGCTATGTGATAAATACAACCGTTAAGATATTCGATGAGGAAATTATGGCCGAATTTTCATTGGGCGACCGGGATGCCATGCGGTTTCCGATATTACTGGGACGTAAAATTTTAAGAGATCGGTTTCTCATTGACGTAACAAAAAAAAATCTATCTTACAGAGCTTACAAAGCGTCCCGCAAACACAAAAAAAAGACTTCTTAAATCCTGCATTGGGTAACATATGAACATTGCCATTTTATCAACTGGGCCTAAGTTATATTCAACGCAACGGTTGAAAGAGGCCGGTGAAAAGCGAGGTCATCGGGTGGAGATCATCGACCACATGAAGTGTGTTATTTTTATCGAAAAGAAAAACCCGGTGGTATTGTACCAGGGCCGCAGACTTGATTACTTCGATGCCATCATTCCACGCATTGGTGCTTCGGTTACGTTTTATGGAGCCGCCATAGTACGGCAGTTCGAAATGATGAAGGTGTTTACTGCGGTAGAATCGCAGGCATTGATTCGATCGCGCGACAAACTCAGAAGTTTACAGATTCTTTCCCGTGCCGGATTGGGTTTGCCAAAAACTATTTTCATGGACTATTCAAAAGACAAAGAGGGAGTGGTGGAATCCGTTGGTGGCGCTCCAGTGGTGATTAAGTTACTGGAGGGAACACAAGGACTGGGTGTTGTATTGGCAGAGAACAAAAAAGCAGCAGAATCAGTAATGGATGCATTCCACGGGCTGAAGACGCACATTATTGTTCAGGAATTTATTAAGGAAGCAAAAGGGGCCGATATCCGTGCTTTTATTGTGGATGGTGAAGTAGTAGGAGCTATGCGCAGACAGGCGAAAGAGGGTGAGTTTCGTTCAAACCTGCATAGAGGCGGTACTGCTAAAGTGGTTAAACTTAGCCGGGCCGAAAACCATGCTGCCATAACAGCGGCAAAAAAAATGGGCTTGGGGGTAGCCGGTGTTGATATGCTTCCTTCCAATCGGGGGCCGCTTATACTGGAAGTAAATTCCTCTCCGGGGCTGGAAGGAATTGAAGGAGCAACAAAAGTTGATATTGCCGGCAAGATTATTCAGTACCTTGAGAAAAATGCAACAAAGAAAAAAATTCAGAAGGATAAGATAAATGCATAGTTAATGATCTTGAGTAGTGAGTCTTTAGTCTTTAGTCTTTAGTTCTTATGTGACTCATCAAAACTCATTACTCAATACGAAGTGCTCAATACTATTTGCTAATGAAAAAAGTTGTAATAGCAGGTCATGAAATTAAGCCTGGCGAGTTCAAGGAAATTAATATTAACATAGCCCGACTTCCTTCACACACGCAAATCGATACACCTATTTACGTTTCAAGGGCCCGGGAAGATGGCCCCACGCTGGCCCTGATGGCAGGTATGCATGGCGATGAAATAAATGGGATGGAGATCGTTCGGAGAATGATTGATAAGCGATTTCATCAGCCAAAGCGCGGAACGATTGTTTGCATGCCCATCACAAACGTGTACGGCTTTTTAAATTTTTCACGCGATGTTCCTGATGGCAAAGATGTGAACCGCTCATTTCCCGGAAGCAGAAGCGGGTCACTGGCCAGCCGGGTAGCATACCACTTAACACACGACATCATTCCGTTTATCGACTTTGGCATTGATTTCCATACCGGTGGTGCCATGCGCACCAACTACCCACAGGTTCGAGCCATGTTAAACAATGAAAAGAATCAGGAGCTGGCGCGTGCGTTTAGCGCACCGTTTACCATCGATTCGCCTTTTCGTCCTAAATCATTAAGAAAGGAAGCATCCAAAAAAGGAAAAAATATTATTGTGTATGAAGCCGGGGAGTCGTTACGGTTTGATCAGCAAGGAATTGAAGAAGGTATCGAAGGGGCGTTACGCCTGATGAAATATTTAAAGATGATTGACTGGGCGCCAGAACCCAAAGAAGAGAACAGGGTTATCTGGAGTACTTCCTGGATTCGGGCCAAACATGCAGGTTTGTTTCAGTCCAATGTTCAATGCGGCCAGCTTGTGAATAAGGGCGAATGGGTAGGCACCATCACCGATCCTTTTGGCGAGTTTAAAGACCGGATAAAGGCTACCGAGAAGGCCTATGTTATTGGGCTGAATAACAGCCCGGTTGTTAATGCCGGTGATGCCATCATGCACCTGGGGATGGACAATATTTGTAAGTTGAATGATCGGGGAGTGGAGTAAGTTACCGTTCTTTTCCGTACAAGTCATCAAACGTCAGCATGCCTGAAGAACCATCACCTTTAAAAATCCGGAGGTGGTACAGCAATGAAACACCCATCAGTATAAACATCAGCAAATAACCGATACTGAAAAGCAAGGCATTGTATGCATGAAAGAAACCCTTAAAAATAAAGATGTCGTAAGCGAAGAGGGCGATGCTTAAAAAAATGCAAACAAGAATATACCGCACACCGCTTCGTTCATTAATCCATGCTCTGATCACAATCCACCCGCTAAAGACCATCAGCATCGCGGCAACACCCAGGTACACATTAAGCCACCGGGTAAAGAAAAGAGGAGCTGCAATAACCGTTATTGCGATAAAGCCGATGTTGGCGGTGACCAAAATATACTTGATGGTTTTGCTGCTTTCTGTTGGGAACAGTCTGCTCAGAAATAGAATAGCCCAAATCATCGTCAGGTAAAGGGTAATGTATTCAATTCGGATCATCGTGTGCCAATCGAAATCGGGGAAGTAGGAAGTAATAACATAAAGGTTGGAAAACTCTGATCGTAATGCCCAACTGAAACAAAGCAACGAAAAGTAGAAGGTAATTTTCTTTCGCTCCTCACGCAGATAGTAAATGAGTACAAATGCAATCCCCAGGATAGCCAGACCAATTGATTCTATGAGGCTACTTTGTAAACCAAGGTTATGCTGTTCATTGAGCATGGCTGTCGTTCCAAGGTAAAGCGGCTCTTTACATCCGCCTTTGAAGTGATGGAAATTGGAAATGTGAAGCGTAATTAAGAGGGAATCGGTGTTGTTAATCGAAACAACTTGTGGCAGCCATTGTGGCGTTGTGCTTTCTTTGGTGGAGCCCACCTTACCATTGGCAGCTATTTTTTTTCCATTAACCAGGCATTCATAACTGCAGTACATCTGTGGTAATTCAATAGCCAACCCGCTGATTTCAGGAAGCAGCACCAACACTTGATACGTACCGTATTGTACCGATGGATCCCAAATTTTTGGAAACGGAGCCAATTCACCTGCAAGTTGGGTTGAGTCGGCAGGTTGTATGATATTGTTTTGGAAAAAGATCCATTCACCGGTAAGTGCCAGTTTTTGATTATTGAAATTCCAGGAACGCGCATCTATTACCCCACGACTGACCTGGTAATCGGCAGGTGTTGATTGACAAACTGCCTGGAAGCTCGCCAGCAGCAGGGCACATACGAGGAAACTTTTCATACAGGTTAGGGAGGTCACATTTAGGTCGACCAAGATAGGTTAAAATTTTCAGACACCAATTGCATCGGGTGTCTGCCGGTTATCCAGGGTTGCGCTATCCACCACTACTCGTATCGCAGGGTGTTGGATGGATTGGTCATGGCCGCTTTAATCGTTTGGGTGCTTACAGTGATCAGGGCAACCGCAATACATGCCAATGCTGAAAGGAGATACACAGCAATATTCATATCGATGTGATAGGCGAATGAATGAAGCCACTCATTCATAAAATACCACGCGACTGGCCATGCAATGAGGTTTGCCGCAATTATCAGAATTACGATTTCCCTGGAAAGTAAGGTAAGAATATTCGGTAAAGATGCTCCCAACACTTTCCGGATTCCAATCTCTTTCACACGCTGCATGGTATTAAAAGTAGCCAGTCCGAACAGCCCAAGGCACGCGATAAAAATCGCGAGGCCCGAAAAGATGGTGAAAAGTTTTCCTTCCTTTTGTTCGGCTTCATACAAGCGGGCATACCTTTCATCCATAAACTGGTATTCAAAAGGTCTTCCGGGCAGCATGCTTTTCCATAATTTCTCCAGGTGCGACAGACCCTGTTTCATTTCTGAGCTGCTGATTTTAACGGTTAGGTAATTGGCACCGGCCTGCTCGATGGGTACAAAAATCATGGGCGTTACTTCCTGGTGTAAGGATTCAAAATGAAAATCATTCACTACGCCAATCAGCTTCCCGCGCGTTCCTCCATACGAAAAATCCTTACCAACACCTTCTTCATTTGATTTCCAACCCAGAGCACGAACAGCGGCTTCGTTAATAACGAAGGCAAGAGAATCATCCGAGCGTATTTCTTTTGAAAAGTTCCGGCCGGCAATCACTTTAATCCCATAGGTATTAAAAAACTCTTCATCGATAGAAACATATTTTAGGTTTACTCCTGTATCGGTCAAACTATCACCCCGTACAACTGCAGCGCTTCCTTGAGAATCCAATAATCGGCCGGTTGGAATTCGTGATGAACGTCCTGCATTTTTGATGGACGATGAACGCAGCATTTCATTGTAAAACGCATCGTATTGCCTGGCTAACAGGCTATAGTAGGTGAGGGTTATAACCTGGTTTCGGTCATAGCCAAGATCGCGTGTATTAAGATAGCTGAGTTGTTGAAAGGTTATAGCTGTAGCAATGATTAATACGGTTGAAATTGAAAATTGGGTAACCACTAAAGCCTTTCTGATTCCTCCTTTTCCTTTGGCCGATCCTTGTTGTCCCTTTAGCACAAGGGCCGGTTTAAACCCAGACACCACAAAAGCGGGATAAATTCCTGCCAGTATGCCAACCAATAAGGCAAAGCCTGTCAATCCAAACAACAGGGGCCAGTTAGTTAGAAAGTTTAGTGCAAGCACTTTTCCGGTAAATTGATTGAGCCATGAAATAACCAGAGAGGCCATCCCTATCGCCAGCGTCAATGCAAAAAACGCGATTAAAACAGATTCGCTAAGGTACTGAACGATTAATTGATTTTTAAAGGCGCCAACCACTTTACGCAAGCCAACTTCTTTAGCTCTTTTTGTTGCGCGTGCAGTCGATAAGTTGATAAAATTAAAGCAGGCGATAAGAACAATAAAAACCCCAATCACACTCATCATGTAAACATTATTAATATTTCCATTTACCTCAATCTCATCATCGAGGTGGGAATGCAAGTGTACATCGGTAATTTTTTGTAGCGTTAGTTCAGTGGTTTTAGAAGCAACAAAATCAGCCGATACACCAAAATTTGCTTTGGCATAAGTTCCATAATGCTTGTCGATAAAATCGGGGAATTGAGCGGTTAGCTTTTTTGGATCTGTACCTTCTGCTAATAACAGATAAGTGCTGAATGAATTGTTGCCCCAGTTGGTTTGCAATCCCGTCTTACCATACACCTTATCATCTTCCAGTGTGACGAATGAGATCAGAAAATCTGGATGCCAGTGTGTTTGTAGAGGGAAGTCTTCGAATACACCCGTTACTTCTAAGTCAAATGAACTATCAAACCGAAGGCGCTTGCCAACAATGTTGGTATCGTTGAAATAGCGCATGGCTGTTTTCTCTGACAGCATGATGGTAAATGGCCTGAGAAAATCTTTTGCAGGATCACCCGATTTAACCTGAATATCAAAAATTTTAAAAAGATCTGGTTCTGCCAGAAAAACGTTATTCTCTGTAAATGATTTTAGTTCACCATTGGCCTCTAATCCAACCACCGAAGTATACTGTAGGGTACGGGCCATAACTTCAATCTCGCCAAAATCATTTTTTAAAAGAGGGCCAAAAGGCGGTGCCACACTTGACAGGTGCAGCCGGGCTGTTCCTTCTTTATCATAGAAGATGCGTGTGGCTCTATAAATACGATCATTATGAGCATGGTACTTATCATAACTCACCTCATCGCTTACAAAAAGGTAAATTAGTATTGCGGAGGCCATAGCAAGGGCCAATCCAACAATGTTGATGAAGGCAGTGAGTTTGTTACGAAAAATGGATCGGAGGGCAACCTTGAGATAATTCAATAACATCGTTGTAGGGGTTTGATAGAGGCAACTTAACGCCTTAGGTTACAAAGACTGTGACGATTTTATAAGGTTGCTTTTCTGACCCTTAATGAAGGAGATTGAAGGGATATGTGTTCACTTTTGTTTGCCGGATGTCCGGCATCGGGCACGTGGCAATCCGGATAAATGCAATATATTCACGCCCGTTATTGGCAAGGCATGAAGGTTCTTAAAAAATTGCTGTATACTGTTTTATCTATTTCCGGATTTCTTCCTGACCGCATGACATTCCTGCGTGCCGTATTCATGCTCGGTTCAGTTTGGGTATCGTTTTTTCTGCTTCCGCTGTATGCTCAACTTCAGTATGCTATTCTATATTTCTCTGTGAGCACCATTGTGTATGTTGGTTTTATATTTATTGTGCTACCACAACATGGGTTGCGATTGCAGTTGATAAATAAACTGGGTGAAGAGAATGCATACAGGTATTACGAAGGTTTTTTGGCATTTGCTTTTTTTCACAACGGTGCGTCCTTAACGTTTATTAGTCAGAGTTCGGTGGGAACAGGATTTTGGGGAGGTGCTCCGCAGCCTTTGATCTTACTGCCGGCAGTTATTTTGTTTGTGGTAGGATTAGGAATAAAAATCTGGTCGGCTTATGTAGTCGGTATTCCCATCTATTACTGGAAAGATATGTTTGTGGGAAGAAAAGTGAGCGAGTTTGTTGTTTCGGGTCCGTATAAATACCTGAGCAACCCGATGTATGGTATTGGTCAAATACAGGTTTACGCCATTGCCATTTATTATAACTCGGTTTATGGATTGATCTTTGGCGCAATCAATCAGGCGCTGGTTTTCTTATTTTACTTCGCAGTTGAAAGACCGTTTATATTCCGAACGTATATTCGAGCTACCGAAAAGTAAAAAGTCATCTCGAACGATAGTGAGAGATCTTCCCAGTTATTTCCCAAACCGTATTGGGCACTCAAACAATTCGACTAACAAGATGAGAAGATTTCTCTCCGCCCGCAGGCGGATCGAAATGACTAAAAATTGAATTGTAGTCGTCTGACCGCTTTGGAGCGGTCGGACGACTAGTCGATTTTTACTTGTCACGCCCGATGGCGGTTAACTTATCAATGTCGTTGTTCACCGCCAGAATAAGCAAACAAGTAGCTGTACAAAACACCGGACTGGTAATACAGTGGTGGCCGTTCCAGCTTCCATCGTTGTTCTGTATTTTTAGAATCCTTCCGCTCATGTTATCGTACCAGGTTTTCCATTCATTGTCTTTGTTGATAATCATGGATTCACCGGTTTGTAAGTAGCTTAAAAATTCCTCACCACCATTGTTGCCAAAACCTTCCATCACATCTTTGCGCTGGGCCTGCACTTTGGCGGACTGATATACTTCGTACGCGGTTGAATACTTCAGCGCATCATCTTTATCAAAGCCAATTTTCTGTAAATTCTCTGCTGAAGCCGGGGCGTTTTTAGCAAGCCTGCCTTCACGCTTGGCAAGGTCCATTTGTTCCTGCACTTTACGTGCTTCTTTTGCACTTGCCCGTGACGAGCTTGACACGGAATACAACACAATGCCTGCGCCACGGTCGGTTTTCGCTTCACCTGTTTTCGCATCGTAATTTCCTTTTTGGTATTCGCGCGATTTTTCCAGTATTTCCTCATCTACCGCTGCGCCTTGTGCTTGTGCGGACTCCAATGCATTGTTAGCGAACGATGATTGTAAAACACCAGCCCAACCAGCACCCGACATGCTTCCGTCTGAATCCTGTGCGCGTTGAATTTTTGCTACACACGTATTCAGGTTTTTCTTTACCCGGGCTTTCAGTGAAGCATCGTGGTTGAGATGGTCGAGTACATTGGAGAAAAACTGAGAGGTAAGCACCACATCGATATTGGCGCCCAGTTTGGTTTGAATTTGAGTGCCTGTTTGATCGGTAATATTGTAACTCGCGGCATGCGAATTTTCAGTAGCAGCAAGTAAATAATTTAATGCCTTTTTAAGCTGCGCTGAATATTCTCCTTTTGTTAAGGTATTACCGCTTCGCAACAAGGCCATAGCAACCATGGCCGTAGTGGCAGGATCACTTTCTACTGCATGCGGATCCATCACATCCTGTCGATAATGACTGCCTGCACCCCAACCACCATTTTGACTTTGTGCTTTAGCAATCCAGGCAAGCCCACGATCAACAGAAGTAAAAACCGCCATTGGAGTTTTATACATAAAGCTTGAGTCTGAAGATTCTTCGCCCATCACGGTTCGGAAAACACATCCTTTGGGGATGGTACGGTAAGCACTTCGCTTTCCTTCGTTAATAGCCGAAGAAGCAAATAAAAGCGTGGCTGCAACAGGAAGAGCACCCAACGCAACAATTTTAAGAGTTTTCATATGCAGTGTATTTTAAATTACAATGCTTATGATGTACCCGGGGTCACGATTCCATAAAGCCTTGAGAGAAATTATTCGTTTCGCAAAGAATTTACAGGGTTACTCATGGCCGCCTTCAATGTTTGAAAACTGATGGTAAACAAGGCAATGACGATGGAGATTGCGCCCGCCACGAAAAAAATTCCGGCTCCGATGGTAATGCTGTACTGAAAGTCTTCCAGCCATTTATCCATTACAAAATAGGAGACTGCACTTGCCAGAATAAACGCAACCAGTACAAGTTTAATAAACTCGGAGGAGAGGTTGTAGAGAATGGTTCCATTGCTTGCGCCCAATACTTTACGGATTCCAATTTCTTTTTGCCGCTGTTCGATGGTGAAAGCCGACAACGCAAATAGTCCTAATCCTGCAATTATTATTGCAAGAGCGGTGAAGTGGGTAAACATACTGGCAAATGCCTTTTCATTTCGGTAAAGATTGGCGAACTGCTCATCGAGGAAATTATACTCGAAAGTTGTGCCTGGGTTTATTTTTTTCCATGTTTCCTCAATGAAAGCAATGGTTTTCGGCATGGAAGATGCCTCTGCTTTGATGGCTACAGCAGGTCCATTTTCACTATACAAAATAAACATAGGCTCGAGCTTGTGGCGCACAGTAGCAAAATGAAAATCTTTAATGACGCCCACAATGGTATAGATCGTTTGATCGGTCGGATTCTGCCCAGTTTGTAAACCTATTTTTTTCCCTACACCCTCTTCCCATTTCAACAACCGTAACATTTCTTCATTAACGATCATGGATAAGGAGTCGTCAAAAGCAAGAGAGAAATTCCTGCCCGAATGCATGGTCATGCCCATCGTTGGAATAAAGGTTTCATCGGCCGTCATCACGCTGGTTATGAAATTGGACTCGGTGCCAAATCCTTCAGGGAAAATAGTAGTTCTGCCGAGTTGCTGACCGATTCTTGTCGAAGCGGTACCAACTGACTTAATGGATGGATTTCGAAGGAGTTCGTTCTTTAAATTTGTTGATCGCGAAACACTTTGCCCCGATTGCGCAATGGTAATTACCTGGTCGCGGTTGTACCCGAGATCGGCAGAATAGATAAAATCCATTTGTTGATAAACAATGCCGGTACCCACCATTAACGCAATGGAAATAGTAAACTGAAGAATCACCAAGACTTTGCGCAGTTGAACACCACTGGCTGAATTTTTAAACGCACCTTTTAAAACAACCGCTGGTTTGAAGCCAGAGAGCACAAAAGCGGGGTATAAACCAGCCAGGATTCCCACAATTAAAATAACAGCAAGCATCACCAACACGTTGGTAAGGGAAATAAGTGTTCCAAAATCAGCAAAACGCTGATATAAACTGTTTAGTGAAGGAAGTGCTGCGTACACTAGCGCTAAAGCAATGATGGCAGAAATAGACGTAATGACCACGGATTCTGTAAGGTGCTGTGCAATGAGTTGCCTTCTGCCTGCGCCAATGACTTTTCGCATGCCTACTTCTTTGGCCCGCCCGGTTGCTTTAGCCGTAACCAGATTCATGAAGTTAACGACAGCCAACAGAAGAATTAGCGTAGCGATGGTAATCAATACATAAACATTCAGGATGTCAGATTTATTTGCATTGGTTTCAAATAAGATTTCTTTTGAACGCAGGTGTACATTGGCTAGTGGTTGTACAACCGGAGTAAAAAATTCATACGCATTATTTTTTTTGCTGATCGCCTGAATTTTTGAGTTCAGATCAGATTCATTTACGGGTTTATCCAGTAGTAGATAAGTGAACGTAAAAATGCCCTGCCATGTATCGAGGGCTTGCTGCCAGTTTTGTTCGTTTTCTCCGGGCAGGATCGTGCGAAGCAAATCAAACTGCAGGTGTGAATTTTTGGGAGGATCTTTCAAAACAGCCGTTACATGTAAGTCGGTTGTTTGATTAAGCCTTACTATTTTTCCAATGGGATCTTCGCTTCCGAAGATTCTTTGAGCCAAAGTTTCAGTAATCGCGATAGATCCGGGTTTATCTAAAATTCCGGTAGTCGGCCCTTTTGCTATTTCAAAGTTGAATACTTCAAATACGGAAGGATCAACGCGAAAAGCCGCAGTACTTTTCAGCGTTTTATCTTCATAACTTAAATCATATTGTCCGCCCCCGGTAAAACGAACACTGTTAATCACTTCGGGTAGTTCTTCATTCGCTGCAGGACCCAATCTGGGCTGAGTTACACCCACCAGTTTGCTACTTACACCCTCTGCACTGTCGATGGTGAGGATGCGCACGATGCGATCGTAGTTTGAATTAAATTTATCGTACGATAAATCTTCAGCGATGTACAAATAAATGATGATGCCGGCAGCGAGCCCAAAGGCCAGTCCTGCGATTTTAATAAACGAAAACCCTTTTTGTTTCAGCAGGTTACGAAACCCGATGAGGAAGTAATTTTTTAGCATGGTTGAACCTTTTATTACTGTAGGATGATCCCAGTCAGGATTAAGTTTTACTCGTTCCTTAACGCTTTCACGGGGTTTTCAGTTGCCGCCTGTATGGTTTGAAAGCCCACCGTTACCAGGGTAATGACAAGTGTAATTAAAACGGTGAGGGCAAAAATCATGGGGTTCAGCTCCATCCGGTATGCGAAGTGTTGCAGCCACTGCTTCGCACCGTAAACGACCATCGGGAGGGCAATTGCGTTTGCTGCCATGACAAGTATTATGAATTCACGCGAGAGCAGGGAAGTCAGACTTCCTGTACTGGCGCCTAATACTTTACGAACACCAATCTCTTTTGTTCTGGCAGAGACCAGGAAGGATACCAACCCAAATAAACCGATTGCCGCTATTAGAATAGTAATTATCGCGAAAATGGTAAATACTTTTGCCAGGCGTTGCTCCCTGGCATACTGGCGTGCAAAAGTTTCGCTCAGAAAAGAATAATTGAATTCATTTTCCGGAAAATATTTAGTCCAAATACCAGTTAGCGTTTCAATCAGGTTTTTAGTGTCGACTACTGAAAAGTGGATGGCATAGAGATAAGCATACTGACTGTCGAAGTCGATGGCACAGGGGGCAATTTTATTTTGCAAGCCCCAATCGTGGTAGTTCTTCACAACACCAATTACAGTGCCGGCCGGGTGCTGCGAAGGGCTCACAATTTTTTTTCCGATTGCGTTTTCGGGTGTTTCCCAACCCATTGCCAGTACGGCCTCTTCATTGATTAGCAGCGCATTCTCATCTGATTTTATTTCAGGGTTAAAGTTGCGCCCCGCTACAAGAGATAAACCAAGGGTACTCAGGTATTTTTCATCGGCAGCAATGTATTGCATATCCACGAGGTGGTCGGCATCTTCTTTTCCTTCCGGGTAAGCCCACTGGCCGCGCCATCCTGAGTAAGCGGGCAGGGCATTGCAAAATGTTACATCCTTTACAACCGTTTGTGATTTCAGGTCGTTCAAAAATGCCTGATATGCGTTGTCATCTACCGGTTTTGTACGTGCACTATTCACCACAAAAATTTCATCTCGGGTAAAACCCAATTCGCGACTTTCCATGTACTGTAATTGATTGATAACAACCAATGTTCCCGCCACCAGGCTTATGGAAATACTAAATTGTGTGATCACCAGTACGCGTCTAAGTTGTACTCCTTTCGCCCCGCTGTGCAATTTGCCTTTCAGGATTTCAGCCGGCTTGAAGGCCGACAGAACCCATGCGGGGTAGTAACCAGAACATAGGGTGATCAAAGTCAGTAGTAAAAAAATGCCACCTATAATTTTTACGTCAAGCAACGCAAGCAGTGAGTAGTTTTTTTCCAACAGTTGATTGAATAATGGCATAAACAATCCTATGATGGCCAGGGCAACAACGAAGGACACTAGTGTAATGACCATGACTTCACTCAAAAACTGACCTATTAAGCGTGAACGTGTCGAACCAATCACTTTTTTTATGCCTACTTCTTTAGCGCGATACATCGAGCGGGCGGTTGCCAGGTTAATGAAGTTGATGCACGCCAATACAATCACGAATAATCCGACACCGCTTAATAAGTACACCGTGTTGATGCTTCCCAGTGGCCCCATACCGTTGCCCGCCTCAGACTTTAAATAAATATCGCGGAAAGGTTCATACGCCAGAGACGGATTGACGCCCCACTGCTTCATCAGTTCACCTGCGTGCTGTTGGTAGAGGTCACCGGCTTTTTTACTGAAGGCCTGCGCATTTGTTCCTTCTTTCAACAGTATATAATTGCGCATATTGATGTTACCCCAACCGTCTGCATAACTGAAATCGGGATTCAATTTTTCGAATGAGGCAAACGAAACAATCATATCTGCCTGGATGTGTGAGTTGGAAGGAATATTCTCCATCACCCCGGTAACCAGGAAGTTCAGGGTATCATTCAGTTCTATAGTTTTTCCAAGTGCGCTTTCACCCGGAAAGTATTTTTCTTCCATTTTCCGGGAAACTACCATGGTAAAGGGTTCAGTCAGGGCCGTTTTTGAACTGCCCTTTATCAACGGAAATGAAAACATGTTAAAAAACTCAGGGCTGGCAAAGTGCGCGTTCTCCCGCACTTTCTTGCCTTCGTGTGTTACCATCAGATAAGAAGCACTACGGGAGTAAAGTACAGCCTCTACTTCCGGAAAGTTACGCCTGATTAACTCGCCTATTGGCCAGCCGTTGGTCTCGTTGATTCCACCCTGACCCTGGTCACTGTTAAAGATTGTGTTTACGCGATAGAGACGATCGCCATTGACATGGAATTTATCGAACGAAAGTTCGTCCAACACATAAACCATGATGAGTACACCGGCTGAAAGGCCAAGTGCCAAGCCGGTAAGATTGATGATGGAGTACCCCTTAAATTTCAAGAGGCTGCGGATGGCGATATTTAGGTAATGTTGTAACATATTAGATTCAAGATTATTTATTCACTCCTCAGCGCCTTCACCGGATTTTCCGTTGCTGCTTTCATCGTTCGCAGACTAATGGTAATGAATGCGATCAGCGCGGCCAGTAATCCGGCCACGATAAACGACCCCGCCCCCAACGAAATGCGGTAGGCAAAATCTTTCAGCCACTCGCTCATAAAGAAGTACGACATCGGTACGGCTATCACGCAGGCAAAGCCTACCAATATCAAAAACTCTTTCGACACCAAGCCAACAATGCTGCTCACCGATGCACCTAACACTTTGCGTACACCAATTTCTTTGGTGCGGCTTTCCACCGAGTAACTCACCAGTGCAAACAAGCCCATGCAGGCAATCAGCACAACTATGATAGAGAGTGTTACGAAAATCTGTCCGCGTTTGGTATCGGCCATATATAAGTCTTCAAAACGACTTTCCAAGAAGGTGTATTCTAGTGGGCTATCGGGATCGATTTTGGTATTGATCTCCTGAAGGGAGGCTAATGTTTTTCCCCAGTCGGAAGTTTTAATGCGAAGGGTGTAGTAATCGATGCGTTGAATGGTGGTGTTGGGTGCTCCAAAAATCACAGGCATCATGTGGGTGCGTAACGATTCGAAGTGGAAATTTTCGACTACGCCAATCACCTCCACACGGAAGGGTCTTTCTAACGGCTCGCTGCTTCCACCTCTTCTTGTTGAAGGAATTTCTAATATCTGACCAATGGGGTTGATTAGACCCAGTTGCTCAACAGCCATTTCGGTTAACACAACTTTTAATGAGTCTGCTGTAGGGTCATCAATGGTTCGGCCCTCCAATAATTTGATGCCATAGGTTTTCAGAAAGTCTTTATCGATGCCTACAAAAATCATTTCACGGCCCAGCGGGTTGGCGCTGTTGGTTACGGTGGCAACCGGAAAACTTTTCCATTCGCCAGGCACACGGGTTGATGTTGTGATGCTCATCACCTCGGCAGGTTTGCTGAATTCAGCTTTCACGGTTTCGAAGTTCCTGCGCAAATTCCCGCTGTTAATATCCACGATCAATAAATTTTCACGATCGAAACCCAGATCTTTTTCACTCATGAACCTGAGTTGCCGGTAGATCACCAGGGTGGAGGCAATCATGATGATTGATATGGTGAACTGGGCAACGAGCAAAACTTTTCGCACCGGAACACTTCTGTTCGCAATCTTCACTTCTTTCTTCAGCGCATCTACCAGCGAAACGCGGGTGACCACAAAAGCAGGATAAACCGCTGATAATATCCCTGCGGCAAGCATAGCGCAAACAGTTGCTGCCAGCCAGAAAACAGGTAAATGAGTAAGCGTCATCTCTTTGTTGGTGAAAGAATTGACTAGGGGTAGTAAAGTCTCGGCTAACACGAATGCCACCAGTAACGAAACGCAAGAAAGCAATAGCGAGTCGGTTAGAAATTGCCGGATGAGTTGACCTTTTCTTGCTCCTAAAGTTTTTCGGGTGCCCATTTCGCGTGTGCGCTTAAAGGCTGCTGCTGTGCTCAGGTTCATGTAGTTTAAGCAAGCGGTGAGCAACAGCAATACACCCACCGCACCAAACATGTAGAGGTAAAATGGTTTAATGCTGTTGGCGTTCAGTTCATTGTCTTGCGCATTATCAGAATAGAAATGAAGATCGGTTAAGGGCTGAAGCGAAAAGGTGCTCTTGAATTCGGTATCCTTCGGATAATGCGCTTTTACCAGTTCAGTGATTTTACTTTCCAAAGGCTTTGTTTCTGTGCCAGACTTTAATTTCAAATAGGTAACGTACTCGGTACTCTCCCAATCAGTGGTTACGTATTCGTTATACCAGTCAAACAAAGAAGGCCAGGTAGCTTCTGAAAAAACAAGCTGAAGCTGTATGTGAGAATTTCGCGGCAAGTCTTTCATCACACCGGTTACGGTCATGTACACTTGCTCTTCATTGCGACTGAGGCTCACCCAGATTTGCTTGCCGAGATATGGGCTGGTGCCAAAATATTTTTTAGCGAGTGATTCCGATATCACAATGCCATCGGGTGTTTTTAAGGCCGTGGCCGGATCACCCTCTGCTAATGGAAAGTTGAAAAACTGAAAATAGTTATCACTTACCGTCCAGGTGCGTTCATAGCTGCGTGCGGCAGGATCGTTGCCTAATGTTATCCGCCCAAACGCAGTTAGCCGGCAAGATTCCTCTACTTCTTCAAATTGTTCGGCAGACTCCAATCCTAATAGGGGTGATACTTGCGCAATGTTGCGAATGGTGCCGTCTTCCTGCTGCTGATGCTCCATCACCCGCACGATTTTTTCCGCATCGGAATGGAAAGTATCATAACTCAATTCATCGTGCAGGTAAAGCGATACGAGAATAAAACATAAAAAGCCAAGGGTGAGGCCTGCTGCATTCACCAGCGTAAATGTTTTGTTTTTTATAAGATGCCGAAAGGAGATTTTTAGGTTGTTGAAATGCATGGGTTAGATGTTAGGTGTGTTATTCATTCCGTAAACTATTCACAGGATTGCTCACCGCTGCACGCAACGCCTGCGTGCTGACAATTGTGATGGCCAAAACAAACGCCAATAACCCGGCCGAACCCAATACCCACCACTGTACTTCTACACGGTAAGGATAACGTTCAAGGAAACTATTCAAAAACCACCATCCAATCGGAGCAGAAATTAAAAAGGCGATCAATACCAGCTTTGAAAAATCTTTTGAGAGCAACATCACCAGGTTGGTAATGGAGGCACCCAACACTTTGCGAATGCCAACTTCTTTGGTACGCTGTTCGGCCGTGAAGGCAGCAAGTCCCAGGAGTCCTAAACACGTAATCACAATGGCCAGGCCAGCGAAGATGGCTGCCAGTCTGCTGATGAGATTGATGGAAGAAAACTTCTTTTCAAAGTCTGCATCCACAAAACGATATTCAAAAGGATAGTTAGGGTTATGTTTCTTGAATACCTGTTCAATCTTTTCAAGGGCGCCCGGTATATCGGTTGTTTGGTTCAGGCGAACGGTAATGGTACTGCTCCAGGTTGGACTGAAAATAAGGGCCATCGATTCAACTGGTTTATCGGGTTCAGCCATCACAATATTAGGTACTACGCCAATAATGGTAAGCTCCTGGTTGTTCATGGTCAATTTCTGGCCGATGGGTTCCTTCATGTTCATAAAGTCGGCTGCCGCCTGATTAATGATAACAGCCGAAGTGTCGCTCTTGAAGTCGCGTGAGAAATCGCGCCCTTCCAGCATTTTAATACCCATGGTTTCGGTATAATCATATTCAGTTGCAATGGTGGTAAAGGCCACCCGTTGATCGGGCATACCGGCCCATTTTACTTCGTTGTTTGAGAAGATGGAAGTAATAGGGCTGTTGCTTTTGCAAACTGATTTTACCGCACCGGTTTGAACAAGTGCTTCGCGTACGGGTTGAAAATTTTCTTCCAGTTCGTTGTTGGTCCAGATTTGAATCAGGTTCTCCCGATCGTAACCCATTTCACGATTCTTAACATGCATGATTTGCTGATAAATAATAAGCGTACCAATGATTAAGAAAATGGAGAAACCGAATTGAAGGGTTACTAACACCTGACGTGGTGTGCTGGCACCTTTGCCGAGTTTAATTTTTCCTTTCAACACCTTCACCGGTTGGAAAGATGAAAGGTAGAAAGCAGGGTAGCTGCCCGAGATAATCCCCAATACAAATACCAACGTGAATGCAACTCCCCATACCAACGGATTGCTGTAATCAACGTCAATTGTTTTGTTTACCAACTGATTGTAGAAAGGTAAAGCAATTTCTACTAACACAATGGCCAGTAAAAATGCAATGAAGGTAACCAGTAATGATTCGCCTAAGAATTGCAGGATCAGTTCTTTTCTCCTCGAGCCCACACTTTTACGAATACCCACTTCACGTGCCCGGCTTTCACTGCGTGCCGTTGCCAGGTTCATAAAATTGATACAGGCAATGATGAGGACAAATACTGCAATGGCCGTAAATAATTGAACGAAATCAATCATACCGCCTGCTATTTTTCCATTTTCGAAGGTAGAGTACAACCGCCACTTGCTCATGGGGTGAAGAAACAATACCGCGGTGGGGGCATTTTTGTTATTCTCTTTAATGATGTCTTTGATGCTATTGTTTACTTCTTCTTCGGTTGCGCCCGGTTGCAACAACACATACATCTGAAACGAGTTATTATCCCAGGTGTCTTTCGAGTACCTGACCCATGGCTGCGTGCTTTCATAGTAAGCGAATGGTAATACATAATCAAACTTAAAGGCAGTGGGTCTGTCTCTCACATCATCAATCACACCGGTTACCTTCATTTCCTGTCCGTTGTCTATTCTAATGAGTTTGTTAATCGGGTCTTCATCGCCAAAGAATGCTTTGGCTGTTGATTGGGTGAGAACAATGGAGTTTGGGTTATTCAGTGCAGTTGCAGGGTCACCCTTGGTCATGTTGAAACTGAATACTTTAAAAAAATCTTCTGAGGCGCTCAGCCCTAATTTGTTCAATCGTTTTTCACCCACCGAAAGCATATTGCCTTCTCCCCAGTTGGTCATCACAATATTTTTGATCTGGCTTGACTTGCTCATGATGGCCTCTTTCATCGGGTACGGCATGGCATCTGCTGTTCCAATGCCCTGTGCCCATTGCTGGCTTTGATAGAGTTTGTAAATGCTGCCGTAATTTTCATGAAAGCGATCGTATGAATATTCATCGGCCACCCATAACAGGATGAGAACGCTGGACGCTAAACCGATGGCAAGACCACCGATGTTGATGAAGGAGTAGGTTGAGTTTTTAACCAGACTGCGAAGCGCGATTTTAAAGTAGTTTCTAAGCATGTTCTTTGTTAGTTATCAGTATTGATGATGCGTTGGTAGTTTAATTTATTCGTTACGTAACGATTTAACCGGATTTGAAATGGCCGCCCTGATTGATTCAAAACTTACCGTAAACCAGGCGATGAGCAATGAGACGATTCCTGCCAACACAAACACAGTTGCATCCAATTCAATCTTGTAAGCAAATCCGGTTAACCAACGGTTCATCCCATAATACCCCAGGGGTACCGCTATGACAAATGCAATGATTACTAACTTCACAAACTCTTTTGAAAGAAGGGCAACAATGCCGGTAACAGATGCGCCCATCACTTTGCGAATGCCAATCTCTTTAACCCTTCGCTCAGCCACGAAAATTGATAAACCATAAAGCCCCAGACATGAGATAAAAATTGCCAACACGGTTGCAATGGAAAGAATGGTAGAGGTGCGTGTATCAGCCTCATATTGTTTGGCCACGCTATCAGTTAAATAACCAACTTCAAACGGAGTGTTGGGAACCAACTCTTTCCAGGAATTTTCAAGTTGTGAAACAATGCCTTGTGCGTTTTTTACATCAGAAGAAATCACCAGGAAATTATGGGTTTCCGGTTGCGCTGCCATCATAAACAGCAGTGGCGCCATGGCTTGATGCAGCGAAAACTGGTGAAAGTCTTCTACTACACCCACGATTTCATGTTTGTAAACTTCACCTTCAAACTCGGTAAAAAGCATGCTGCCCACTGCTTTTTCCGGATCGATGCCCAGTTCTTTCAAACTCATTTGATTGACGATAACCTTACGGTTGTGGTTTTCCCACGACATGCTATCGGTTTCGTAGATCAACTCGCGACCGGCTACCAGTTTTATGTTTAGTGTTTTAAAATAATTTTCGTCAACATACATGTTGCGGTGAAGCACGGCTTTGTCAAACGATGAGCCCTGTGGGTATACCGCAAAATCGCGTAAAAGCGGGGTAGAAGGCAGGCTGGTCGTGCCCGATACAGAAGTTACCTGTGCCAGTTGTGCAGCAGCGTTTTTAAGCTGCGTGTATTTTCTTTTCGCTTCCTCTGTGCGCAGCGGGATCATGATTTTGTTTTCGGTCTCAAAACCCAGCGGCTTGTTTTGAATAAAGTTTAATTGTTTTTGGATGATAACGATGGATGAAATTAAAGTGATGGAAATGATGAACTGAAAAACCACCAGACTTCGCCTGAGAAAGTTGGAACTTCCGCCACTCAGGCGTTTATCTTTAAGAACCGTTGCCGGTTGAAAAGCCGAAAGGAAAAAGGCGGGGTAACTGCCAGCCACCAGGCCGGTGATCAGCGCAACAGCCACCAGACTAATCAAAACGTATCCTATATTTTCAGTTGTCAATGTCAAATCTTTCTGAGCAATGGAATTAAAAAAAGGCAAGGCAATCTGCACCAGGCCAATCGCCAGAACCATGGAAGCTGTAACAATGGTCATCGATTCACCTAAAAACTGGCGAACCAGGTTACTGCGTGTAGCACCCAATGATTTTCGAACACCTACCTCGCCAGCCCGTTGCGAAGCCTTGGCGGTGGTCAGGTTCATGAAGTTGATACAGGCGATCAGTAGAATAAAGATGCCAATGGTAGAAAGTACATATACGTATTGAATGTTGCCGTTGTCGGACATCCCAAATTGATTGGTGAATTTCGAGTACAAGTGAATGTCATCCAATGCCTGCAGGTACAAACGCTTTTTCAGTCCGGCATTTTTCAGTAATTCTCCGGCTTTGCTTTCCATCATGGCCGGAAATTTATTCTCCACACTTTGCCAGGTGGCACCCGGCTTTAGCTTGATGTAACTCATCATGAAATTATTCCACGCCCAGGTGGTCATGCTGCTGATTTCACGACCCCAGCCACGGCTGTTCAGGCTCATGTAAAATGCGCCATCAAGGTGGGTGCGGTGGTGGGTGTCTTTAATTACGCCCGTTACATGAAAGGTATCAGATGACCACCCACTGTTAATGATGAGCAGTTCATCAAGAGGTGATTGATTACCAAAAATTTTTGTAGCCAGTTTTTCGGTTAATAAAACACTGGCAGGGGCGTCTAATGCCGTGTTAGGATTACCTTCTTTCAACTCAAAGGAAAAGACATCGAGGAAAGTCGAATCTACCAGGTATCCGTTTTTTTCGTAGAAAACATCCTGGTTGTGCCGAACCAGATGCTGATCAATTTCAGGAATAGGCACAACCCGTGTGGCCGATTCCAGTTCCGGAAGTTCGCGCAGCAAATCCATGGCAATAGCAGGTGCCGTGCGTGGAAATGTTTGCTCATTGCCGTCACGCGTAAAAACGGTATTGATCCTGTAAATGCGCTCATGATCAGCAAAATGTTTATCGTAACTGAACTCATCACGGATATACAAAGCAAGCAGTGTGCAGCAGGCGATGCCCAGGGCCAGGCCAGCGATGTTAATGAACGAAAATACTTTGTGTTTTAAGAGGTTGCGGAATGCAATTTTAATGTAGTTCTGTAGCATAATACTGGAGTTAGCCGAAGGGCTATTTTCAATATCAGTGCCAGCATGAAAACGCTAGTTTAAGGTCAATTTAACAGAATTGAATGCTCTTATGCGACCATTTTTGTACGATACTGTCCGTATTCGGATAATTGATTGGATTACTTTTAAGCTGTTTTAAGTTGAAGGAAGCTCATCTTTCGTGATGGGCTGTTCTTCTTTCTCTCGTTTAATCCTCACTTTGGCAGCAGGCCCCACCTGTACCGGAGCTTTTTCAAGTTCGATGTTGGCGGCTTCTAACCCGTAGTGTGCTTCTGTTGAAAGGCTGAATTTTTTCAGAATCCGGTAGCCCTGGATAATCAGCCTATCGAAGTTGGATATCTCGCTGTCTGCTGATGCGAGTGATTGGATGATGATGAATTTAAAATCGGCCGTCATGCTGTACTTGTGTAGGGCAGGGTACGGACTGATAAGATCAATCTCCGCATTATCGGCCATCTCGTGTACAATCTTATTGAAAAGGAGATTTAAGCGATGATCTGCTTTGAAACCCAATTTGATCCGAACGAAAAAACATTTTCGTGGAATGATGGTGTCAACGGAATACTTACTGGTGAACGGACTATCCATCGTATCAACATGCAAAAACCAATACACATCGGCCCGCTTGGGGCGTTTCCTGAAAATTGAGTAGATGATATTGGAGTCGATGTATTTTTTACTGTCGGCTACAGCTAGGAAGACGAGGTTAGTTGCTTCTTTTTGTACAGAAGTATCGGCCTGCAGGTCTCGAATCATATCTTCATAATGTTTCAAGTCTACAAACTCGGTATGCCTGGTGCGCAGGGTTCGTGCCCGTAACTGAATAAAGAGTATGATAAACAGGAAAGAAGCCATCATGAAGGAGAACCAACCTCCATGATTAAATTTGCTCAGATTTGAAATCAGGAACATTCCTTCCAGTGAGAAGAAAATAATTGCCAGACCAAGGGAACGGATTGTAGATTTTTTGTAGAGTGAAAAATAATAAACCAGAAGAGAAGTTGTCATCAGCATATCAAATGTGATGGCCAGCCCATAAGCTCCTTCCATAGCGGTTGACTCGCGAAAAATCAAGACCACCATGATGCATCCAATCATTAGAATCCAGTTGACAGAAGGAATATAAATTTGTCCCTTCAGTCGGCTGGGGTACCGCACGCGCACCAACGGCCACAGTTTTAATTTCATGGCTTCATTCACCAAAGTGAACGTTCCGGAAATAAGGGCCTGACTGGCAATGATAGCGGCCAGGGTAGCAATGGCAATACCAAATGGTAAGAACCAGTGAGGCATGATGGCATAAAAAGGGGTCTTTTCTCCTAACACTGCCATTGTGGAGCCTTCGTGTGATAGCAACCACGCTGCCTGTCCTAAATAGTTAAGGAGTAAACAAGCTTTAACGAAACTCCAGCTTACCCGAATGTTTTCTTTCCCGCAATGACCCAGATCGGAGTAGAGCGCCTCGGCTCCTGTTGTACACAAAAAAACAGCACCAAGAATCCAAAAACCTCCCGGATAATGGGTTAGCAAATTAAACGCATACCATGGATTGAGCGCCTCAAATACCACAGGGTTTTTAATTAGCTGAATGGTGCCAAGGGTTCCGATGGTTGTAAACCAAATGGCCATAATTGGCCCAAAAGTTTTTCCCACCACCATTACTCCAAATTGTTGGAAAACAAAGAGGCCGATTAAGAGTGCAATAACAATTTGTACCGTTGGAATCTGATCATTGTAAATTTTTAAACCCTCAATAGCCGATGAAACACTAATGGCCGGTGTAATGAACCCATCAGAGATTAGCGTAGCACAGCCAATGATGGCTGGATAGATTACCCACTTGGCTTTATACTTCCTTACCAAAGCATACAAAGCAAAAATTCCACCCTCACCCTTGTTGTCGGCATTTAAGGCGAGGTAAATATATTTTACTGTTGTAACTAATGTGAGGGTCCAGAATACACACGATAAACCTCCGTAAACAAGTTCACGCGTGATCTCATGCCTTCCGATAATCGCTCCAAAAACATAAAGGGGAGATGTACCGATATCACCAAATATAATTCCGAGGGCAATCAGCACCCCCGCTGATGAAAATGGGACGCTGTGCTTTTGGTGTTCAAGAGGGGCCATTGGTACTGTCTAATGTAACAATTAAAATTAAAATACCAGCAGGGTATGGCGGGCAAGTAGCAGTCACTATGATTGTGCGTTTTTTGAAAACGGGCGCTAAGTTACAGGTGTTTATGAGACTGCAAAAATGAAATTGATTGATTCTATTGACTGGCTGCCGACCCATCATGCCACTTATCATGAAAGGCGGAATATCTTCCTGCGCTTTGCGTTTACCATCATATTGGTAATAAAACCGAATGATGTAAACCAAACAACTATGGTAAAGAAACTTATGATGATTTTGTCTGTAGCCGCTTTGTTAAGTTCCTGCGATCAGCGTGAAAAAGTTAGGTTAACCACGCAGGTTGATTCCCTGCGTACCGAGTTAATGGTAAGCCAACAGGCGGCTCAAACGCTTCAGGAGGTTGGTGTGTTGCTGGACTCCGTAGATGCCAGCCGTAACCTTTTACGTACCAACATGATTGAAGGCACCAGCTACGATGAATACATTTCGCGGATGCACGATGTTCATGATTACGTGAAAGAAACGCAACGGAAAATCCGCGACCTGGAGCGGTCCGCCAGGCGTTCCAAATCAGCTGCCGCTTCTTATGAATCAACCATTAAAAAACTCAAACGTGATATGGAAAAAACATCCAGGGAAATGGTAGCCCTGCAGGAACTGGTCAATAATTATCGTACTCAAAATGATCAACTGGTACAAACCGTTAGCCTGAGGGAACAAGAGCTTGCCGAAAAGACCGAGTTAATCAGGGTGAAAGAACAGGAACTTGCCACGATTGAAAATCAGGTAAACCAACTGATGATCGAATCGAAATTGAGCGAAGCCGATGCGTACTATAAACAAGCCCAGGCAGTGGAAGAAACAGCCAGGCGAACAAAATTTGCTCCCAGGAAAAAGAAGCGCACCCGGCAAGAGGCTTTGGAGTTGTATAAAATGGCCCTGTTTTTAGGAAAAACAGAAGCCCAGCAGCACATAGCCGTGCTGGAAAAGCAATTATAAAATTTATCTGATTCAGCAGAATTTTTAGAACCACATAGGCAGCGATTACACAGGACTGGGATTCTGTGTGATCGTTGGTCTTTGTGGTTTTTGGGGTGAAAATGAGTACCCGTTATTTTACAGCCGATGAGGAAATCTTTTTGATGACGGATTTCTTCTATAAACCCTGAAAAAAAGTTACCGGGCAGAGGTTAAGCTACCGAAAAATGCGTGTATTTTTGTTCTGCCTCAAACCTCAGCTCATGGTCAAAAAACTATCGTTTCTATTTTTTTCTGCCGCATTGATTGTTGGCTGTGATACGAAAGAGAAAGCCAACCTGCAATCGAAAGTAGATTCGCTTACGGTAGAACTGGAAACTTCTCAGCGCATGGCGCAAACCTTGCAGGATGTTGGTGTGCTGATGGACTCCATTGATGCCAACCGCCAGTTGTTGCGCGTTAATATGGTGGAGGGCACTACTTATGACGATTACACTTCGCGGATGAAGGACCTGAACAATTATGTTCGCGAAACTGAAGAAAAGATTGACGACCTGGAGAAACAACTGAAGAAATCAAAAAGCAAAACCAATGCTTTTGCCGCCACCATTAAGAAATTAAAAGCAGAGTTGGTTGCCAAGTCAGATGAAATCATAGCCTTGCAGGAAAAAGTTGAGATGCAGCGCAACGAGAATCAAAACCTCAGCCAAACCATTAAACTGCAGGAAGACGAACTCCTTGAAAAAGAAGTGCAAATCAAAGCCAAGGAAGAAGAACTGGCGTTAATTGAAATACGCATTCAAGAGCTTATGATTAATTCGAAAGTCAGTGAAGCCGATGCGTATTATGCACGGGCTCAGGCAGTGGAAGAAACTGCCAACCGTACAAATTTTGCCCCGAAGAAGAAAAAGGCAACCTACCAGGAGGCAATTGAACTGTATAAGAAAGCGCTTTCTCTTGGAAAGAAAGAGGCGGAAGCAAAAATCTCTGCCCTGGAGAAGAAAATCAAATGACCGCTCGTCTCATCTTCATAATAACACATTGATACACCCCTCATCGTGCTCATTTCCCTAATCCCGCCAGTTCTTTTATCTTTGCCTGCTTAATGCTGGCCCCGCACATGGCTTTTGACGTTTTATTAACAATTTTTCTTGTTTTACTAAATGGTTTTTTCGTTGCAGCCGAATTTGCAATTGTAAAAGTACGTTCATCGCAAATTGCCCTTGAAAAGGGAAACTTTTCCAAGAAAACAGCCATTAAAATCATCGATAATCTTGATGGCTACCTGGCTGCCACACAACTAGGTATTACACTGGCCAGCCTCGGGCTTGGTTGGGTAGGTGAGGATGTGATGTCGCGCATCATTTTAAATGCCATGCATGGCATCGGATATCAGATGAGCGAAACGGTATCACATGCTATCGCATTGCCTTTGGCATTCGTAGTCCTAACCATTTTGCATATTGTGTTTGGAGAGCTGGCGCCAAAATCACTGGCCATTCGCTATCCAACTTCCACTACATTAAAAGTCTCTGTTGCGCTGCGCATTTTTTATGTGGTGTTTCGTCCGTTCATCTGGTTACTGAATGGAATGGCCAATACCTTTTTAAGAATGTTTGGCATCCGACCGATCAGCGAGCAGGAAATCCATTCAGAAGATGAATTGAAATTGATCATTGCCGAAAGTGAAGAAGGAGGCGCCATCGAACCTTCTGAACGGGAACTGATTCAGAATGTATTTGATTTTGACGATCGTGTCGTACGCCAGGTAATGGTTCCGCGGATGAAGATCAGCGCAATTAAAGTGGAAGTAACCATACGCGAGGCAATGGATATCGTATTGAAAGAAGGTTATTCGCGTTACCCTGTGTATGAGCATTCGCTGGATGAAATTGTGGGTATTGTTTTTGCCAAAGATATTGTGCGCGCCTACGTAGGTGATAACCAGAAGAGCCTGAAGGATGTGATGCGCCCCGTGCATTATGTTCCGGAAACAAAACCGATCGACTCATTGCTTCGTGAGCTTCAAAAGAAGAAAATCCTGATGGCCGTTGTGGTAAGCGAATTTGGCGGTACAATCGGTTTGGTTACGCTCGAAGACATTCTGGAAGAATTGGTTGGTGATATTCAGGACGAACACGATCATGAAGCGCAAATTGTTACGGCTGTTGATAAATTGATATACCAGGTGGTAGCGCAGTCACCCTTGCATGATATCAATAAGCAGCTGGATGTTCCTTTTCCTGAATCGGAAGAATATGAAACCCTGGCCGGCTTAATTACCCATCACCGGGCTACCTTAAAAGACAACGATGAATTCACGTTGTTCCGTTACAAGATCAAGATTCTGAAAATCAACAAAACAATTCCAGAGTTGGTGGAGATTAAGTTGTTGGATGACACAGACAACACTTAGAACCATTTCTTGCGTTTAAAGAAAATGAGCATGGCAATGGCCACTGCACCCATGGCCGCCAAAACTGCCGGGTACCCAAAGTACCATCGAAGTTCGGGCATCACATCAAAGTTCATCCCGTAGATGCCTGCAATGAATGACAATGGGATGAAAATGGTGGTAATGATGGTCAGCAGCTTCATCACCTCATTCATTTTGGTATTCATGGTGTTGATGTGAATATCCATAAGACTTGAAATCAGGTCTTTGTAGGTATCCAAAGAGTCAATCAGGTGAACGGTATGATCGTACACATCGGAGTAATAGCGGAAGTTACCCTCTTCTATAAAGCTTGATTCTTCTTTAAGTATTTTACTCAAAGCTTCACGTAAGGGATAGACCGCCTTTCGCAGAAAAATCAGCTCTTTTTTTAGAGCCTGTATTTTCTGAAACCCATGTTCGCTGGAATTGGTATGAATATGTTCTTCGATCTCTTCAATTTGGTCACCAATATTGTCGAGGACCACGTAGTAGTTGTCAACAATAATATCAATAAGCCGGTACAGCAGGTAATCGCTTTTCATTTTTCGTACGCGCCCCTGGTCCAGCTTGATCCTATCGCGGAACGGATCAAATAAATCACCGGCTTTTTCCTGGAATGAAATCAGGTAGTTGGTGCCTAATAAAAAACTGATTTGCTCATACTCAATTTTATTTCCTTCGATGCTATGAAGCATCTTCATAGTAAAATACAGATAATCATCAAGCTCTTCGGCTTTTGGGCGTTGGTCATTCAGAATATCCTCCACCACAAGGGCATCAAAATGAAAGTGCGATTGGAGTTTTTCAATGATCTTTAAGTTACTCAGGCCATCGAGGTTTATCCAGTTCACCCGATCCGGATTTAATTTTGGAATTAACTCCTCTATGCTAACCTGATCGTACTTGTCGTAATGCTCACGGTTATAGGAAATTAATTCGAGGATGACTTGGTAGCTTGGAAAAAGCTCATCCGATTTTTTCTTTCTCATACAGCTGAAGGAAATTCTTTCATGTAAACAGTACGATACGGTATTTCAATGTTTTGTTTATCGAATTGTTTTTTCACCGACTTCAATAAATCGCATTTCACATTAAAACCCGAAGTTGGGTCTTTCGCCCAAATATAGGCCCTCAGTTGTTGGCCCGATTCTGTCAGGCCAATAAGCCGCACCGTTACCTGTGCTTCACCGTTTTTCTTCTCTTCTTCGGTTCGGTTATCCATGCATTCAGGATGCTGCATGGCTTCTTCACGAATAATTTGCATGGCCTTTTCAACATCCGAAACAAATGAAATCGTTATTTCAACAAAAACACAAACCATTTCTTTTGTGAGCGTAGAGTTAATAATGGTTTCATTGTTGATCACGCTGTTTGGGATAATAATAAGCCGATTTTCAAAATTCCGGATAACCGTGTGTCGCAGGGTAATATCTTCCACATCGCCTGTATAGAGTTGCCCGATTTGTACGCGGTCGCCCACACCAAACGGTCTGAAAATCACCAGAAAAATTCCGCTGATGATATTGGAGAAAGCTGACTGGGAAGCGAAACCTACGATAGCCGCCAATACTCCGGCACCGGTTAACAATGTATTGCCATATTCGCGTAGCGAAGGAATGTGCCTGAAAATAACGATGATGGCAATCAGGTAGATAGTAAAATCGATCGTGTTTTTGAAAAATTTGAAACGAGTTGGATCAACCTTTAGTTTAGTGGCAGCAGCTTTAACAAACCGGCCCATCATAAATTTCAGAATCTTCGAAACGATAAAAGCAACACCAATAACGATCAGGGCAAAGAAGATATAATCCCAGGGGCCTTTTGATTTAGTCCAGTCGAACATGGCAACCAATATACTGGGTAATCGCCATTTAACCATAGAAGGAAGGGGAATTGTAGATTTTGAAAGCGAACCAACCCGTTGTATTATTGTGCGTCATGGCTTTACGATTAGAGGACATTAAGGCACCGATAGCCCGCGAAATGGATGAGTTTGAGTCCAAGTTCCGCGACTCCATGAAAACGCGTATCCTGCTGCTTGACCGCATTATGAATTACATCGTGAAGCGTAAGGGTAAGCAAATGCGGCCCATGTTTGTATTTCTCAGTGCCGGAACGTGCGGTAAGATTACTGAATCCACTTTTCGCGGAGCTTCTTTCATTGAGCTGATCCATACCGGCACCCTTGTGCACGATGATGTGGTAGATGATGCCGACTACCGCAGAGGTTTTTTTTCGGTAAATGCGCTTTGGAAGAATAAAATTGCTGTATTGGTTGGCGACTTTATGTTTTCGAGGGCGCTCATTCATGCCGTAGAGAAAAATGAATTTGATTTACTGGCCATTGGTGCCGAGGCGATTAAAGTGATGAGCGAAGGCGAGTTGCTTCAAATGGAAAAAGCCCGACATCTTGATATTACTGAAGAACTTTACTTTGAAGTAATCCGCCAAAAAACAGCATCACTGATTGCCGCCTGTTGTGCGATGGGTGCCAGCTCGGCCGGTGTTGAGAAGCAAGTGGTTGACCGGATGAAGTTATTTGGTGAAAAGGCCGGGATGGCGTTTCAAATCAAAGACGATCTCTTTGATTATGGCAATGACGAAATCGGTAAGCCGGTTGGTATTGATATCAAGGAAAAGAAAATGACATTGCCTTTGATTTATGCACTGTCGAAAGCTTCCTGGCTTGAAAAAACAAGGGTGATGCGGATTGTCAAAAACGAAAGTGATAAGCCAAAAAAGGTAAAGGAGGTCATTGACTTTGTAAAAAAGTCGGGAGGGATTGAATACGCTACTCAGAAGATGAATCAATTTTACAGTGAAGCGCTTGATTTACTCACGACCTTTCCTGATTCGCCCTCTAAAAAATCGTTAGGCCAGCTGGTTCAGTTTACGATCGAGCGAAGCCATTGATCATAAAAAAACCCTCGGGTAACCGAAGGGCTTTTTGTATATAAACCTAAACCTGTACTGAAACTAAAACTAAACTATAGAATTACCCGGCTGCGTCCGGCTTCTAATACTGCGTAATCTTTCAACGATTGGTAGTTGGATGGATCCAGGTTTTCCAGGGCTGTGCCAGAGTTGATGGGAGAGAAGGCGCCATCGGTTTCCCACCATTTTTTTGCGTACGCCCTTGCGTTTGCCTTATCTACTTCAAAAAGGTTGATACACGAGTCGGAAATCATCCATGGTTTTTCAATGGAACTGTATTTTTCAAAAATCAGGCTGCGCATGTGTGTTCCGCTTTCCTGGTTTTTAAAGTGTGATACTGTGTATGACATGGTTTCAGGTTCAGTCATTACCATATCCCAGTATTTTTTTGACGATACCACCTGCGAAGTGGTTAGCATGTAACCAAACCCCGATTCGATAGACTCTTTGGTAATCGGGCACCGGGCCTTCAGCTCTTGCTTCTTACCCTTACCGAGAATTTTGTCGATGAATGTCATGGCCTTATTGCTTTACTTGTTTTAGATACTCCTAGACGGGTAAATAGTTGCATCTAAGACACAAAAAAATCAGGAAATGTTACAGAAGGCAGCTAGGGCGTGGTTTTTTTAGCCAATTCGGCCTTTGCTTTCTGAAGTTTTTCGTAGTTGGTTAAAAATTCTTCCAGCTTGGCTGCGGCAATTTTTTTACCTATGATCTTCTTCTTTTCGTCCAATATATAAAGGGTTGGGGTTGTTGTGGCATCGTATGAATCGTGGTAAGAGCCCAGGTAAGTACGCGGGCCATTCACTGTAATCCATTTCATGCCCATGTCTTTAATATAGTTTCGCATTTTAGCCATGGTGGTATCTGAATTTACAGCAAAAACTTCCAGGTTGAATTTGGCTTTGTTCTTTGTATAAAAATTTACCAGCACAGGAGTTTCCTTCTTGCAACTGCCGCAATCCGGATCGTAAAAGTATAGTATGGTATATTTGGTTTTAATATCGTACATCGAACGAGGCTGAAAGTTGGCATCCTGCATAATCATATTCGGGGCAATCCTTCCAACCATGCTCTTGCGGATGTTATCGGCATAATCTTTAAGATTTTTCTTGTACTTATCGTTTGCCCAGAAATTCATTTCGCCTGAAGCGAAATATTTATCATATAACCGCACAAATACTTCATCTAACCCCATGTACTCAGGTGTTTGGTATTTTACAATAAGTGAGAATACCATGTACTTATAGGTTTCCTGATTGGGCTTCGCTTTGGCCACAATCTTTTCAATGGCCTTCCAAAGGGTATCTACCTGTGGAGCGTAAAGTTTATCCAAATATTCGTTTACTTTATTTTTGTAGATAGGCTGCGGAAGCCTGATGAGCGCATCGTCACTTAAATCGAAATAATCGAAAAAGTGTTGGCGGTAGTAGCGTAATTGAAAAGTGGAGTCGATGCTGCCATCCGGATTTTTAGGTGGTTCAGGAACGTGAATTTGTTTGGTTGTTTTTAGTAATCGCCCGGTCATGGTTTTCGGGTGGTCCTGAATAATTTTATCCTGAAAAGCAAGGGCCTTCTCGCTCACCCTCTGATAACCGGCTCTTGCTTCTTTTTTGTCATCTTCTTTTAATGTGGAGTCGCGCAATATTTTAATGAAAGGCTCGGCTTCCTTGCCAAGCGTACCGTTGTGAACCATGTTCTCAAAAAACAAGGTATTGTCGGGATCGCCTTTCACCACCATGTTTTTCACATAATCAGTTGTGTTGGTCTCTAAGGTGAAATGCTGGATGTTGCCAATGACAAAATCAAAAATTCGTGACTTATCCAGTACAAGGAAGTAAACACCCTGCGGCAGCGCTTGCTTTCCGTCAAAGGTAAATTCACCTTTGTTGTTTACATGAGCGGTATCGCGCACATAGGTGTTTTCGGCATAGTAATATCCCAGGTAGGCGGTGGTATCTTTTAAACCCTGAACCTTTAACGAGATGGCATAGGCAGGTTTTGTTTGGGCTGAGGCTGAGAATGAAAGGATGATAAAAGCGAAAAGTAATTTTTTCATATTTCTAAAACTTGAACGCAAATTAAATCAGGATGGTTTACAATGGCAATTAATAAGCCAGGTTGAATGAAAGTGACCCTGATGGGTATTGAGCGGCAAATCTAATCGGTAAATCATAAATTTCTTTAGTTTTGTGCCCGACTGGCAGTGATGCATGGTCGTTAATAAAGTCAATGTCTCTTCGTGTTAAAAACCTGAGTAAGTTATACGGCCACCAGCGGGCAGTCAATAACATTTCCTTTGAAGTAGATGAGGGCGAGATTGTTGGGTTTCTTGGTCCAAACGGAGCCGGGAAGTCAACAACCATGAAAATTGCCACCGGTTATGTGCCACCCACCGGGGGAGTGGTAACAGTAGGGGGATATGATGTTGTTGATCAGGCTATCCGGGTGAAGCGCATCACCGGCTATTTGCCGGAGCACAATCCGCTTTACCTCGATATGTATGTTCACGAGTACCTCGGGTTTATTGGTAAACTATATGGCCTTAGCGGAGCTTCCCTTCGAAAGAGGGTAGAGGAGATGATTGCCTTGTGCGGATTAACCATCGAACAAAATAAAAAGATTGAAACGTTATCGAAAGGTTACCGGCAACGGGTAGGATTGGCGCAGGCGCTGATTCATGATCCTGCCGTATTGATTTTAGACGAGCCGACTTCCGGCCTGGATCCTAACCAACTGGTAGAGATCAGGAAACTCATTAAGGAAATCAGCAGAAATAAGACTGTAATTTTTTCAACCCACATTATGCAGGAAGTTTCTGCGTTGTGTAACCGGGTAATCGTTATTAATAAAGGCGAGTTGGTTGCCGATGACCTGTTAACCAACCTGGTGAAGAGCCGAAATGCAGAGACGATTGTTGTGGCAGAGTTTGACGGAAATATTTCCCTTCAGGATTTATCCTCACTGCCGGGTGTAAAAACGATCGAGGCGTTGAGTGCATCGCAATTTAAGTTGGTGGCGCAATCGGGGGTTGATCTACGGCCTGAAATTTTTCGGTTTGCTGCCGATCACAACCTTTCATTGCTTGGACTGAAGCAGGAAGAAAGTTCACTTGAACATATTTTCAGAGAGTTGACATCAACGGTGCAGGCATGATTCAGGTTGTTTTCAAAGAGTTTAACGGCTTTCTCAATTCCCTCATCGCATATGTTGTGATTGGGGTGTTTCTCACAAGCATGGGTTTGCTTATGTGGGTATTTCCAGAAACTTCTGTGCTGGACTACGGCTATGCCGATATGGATACCTTGTTTTCATTAGGCCCTTATGTGTTTATTTTTCTGATACCGGCTATTACCATGCGAAGTTTCGCGGAAGAAAAAAAATCAGGTACAATGGAGTTATTGCTGACCAAACCACTGACTGATTGGGATATTATTCTCGGAAAATTCATGGCTTGCTTCCTGCTGGTGCTTGTTGCTTTGTTGCCCACACTAATCTACTATTTTACAATCCGTGTGCTGGGTAATCCCACCGGTAATATTGATACACCCGGAGTGATTGGTTCGTACATCGGGCTTGCGCTGCTGGGTGGTGTTTTTTGTTCGGTGGGTATGGTAGCATCTTCCATTACCGCCAACCAAATTGTAGCCTTTATCCTGGCAGCTTTTTTATGCTTTATTTTATTTAGTGGTTTTGAATCGATCGCCAGCTTAAATGTATGGTCGGCTTACAGCCTGTTCATTAAGCAAATGGGCGTGTTGTACCATTATGATGCCCTTAGCAAAGGCCTGATTGATAGCCGGGATGTTATCTATTTTATGAGTGTCGGTGCGTTCATGCTCATGATTACAAAAACAGTTTTAAGCGCAAGGTCATGGTGAAACTGGAAAGCAAAAAGCTTGGTGATTTCCTGTTACTGGCCAACGGACTGGTGTTGCTGGTGCTGATTAACCTGTTGGCGGCAACCTATTTTTTCAGACTCGATTTAACAGAAGAAAAACGTTTCTCTATTAAAGAACCCACTAAACAGTTGCTGCGCGCTCTTGATGACAAGGTGTATGTGGAAGTGTTTTTAGAAGGAGAACTCAATGCTGGGTTTCGAAGACTTCAAAAATCAATTCAGGAAACGCTGGAAGAGTTCAGAATTTATTCGGATAACAAAGTTCAATTTGTTTTCACTGATCCGGGAATGGCCACCAGTCAGAAAGCACGAAATGAATTTATGCAGGAACTGGCACAAAAAGGAATTACGCCAACCAACGTAGTCGATCCGAAAGGTGGTCAGGTAACAGAAAAGATTATTTTTCCGGGTGTGTTGATTTCACATGGTGGCTTTGAAACCGGTGTTACCCTGTTAAAAGGAAACAAAGCCCTAACAGCCGATGAACAAATCAATCAGTCCATAGAAGGATTGGAGTATGAGCTGGCCAGTGCCATTCAAACAATGATGGATTCGGATCGTAAACGAATTGGATTTGTTACCGGCCATGGCGAACTGGATAGTCTTGAGATTGCCAGCTTCAACAATACCTTGTTAGAGAAGTACAATGTATTTAAAGTTGAACTGGCGCGAAAAAAGTCGTTGGAACAATACGATGCATTGATTATTGCAAAACCCACGCAAAAGTTTTCGGCTCAGGATAAGTACAAGCTCGATCAGTATATCATGCAAGGCGGAAAATTGCTGTTGCTGTTAGATAAACTGGAAGCGAACATGGACAGCGCCTCGCGTGAGAACTATACAGCTTTTCCTTACAATATTGATCTGGACGACCAACTCTTTAAATATGGAGTGCGGCTGAATGCGGATTTGATTCAGGATCGCAATGCCGGTATGTACCCGGTTGTTACGGGCGAGTCGGGAGGCAAGCCTCAGATGCAACTGATGGATTGGCCGTTCTTTCCGCTGATTAATCGCTATGCCGACCTTGCTGCAACGCGCAACCTCGATGCGGTGATCACCAAATTTGTCAGCAGTATCGATACGGTAAAAGCACCCGGCATTAAAAAAACGCCACTGTTGTTTACCTCTCAATATTCACTCAAAGTTTCGGCCCCCGTGCAGGTGAATATTAATGACCTGCGTAAAAATGTTAAAGCTGAATCATTTACCGAAAGTTTTATTCCGGTAGGCTATTTACTCGAAGGAAAATTTTCCTCTGTTTTTAAAAACCGGTTTCTTCCCGAAGGTGTCGATCAGGCCGGGTTTAAAGAGCAGGGTGTTTCAACCAAAATGATTGTATTTGCCGATGGCGACCTGGCACGAAATGATGTGAACCCGCGTACCGGTCAGCCACAGCAACTGGGTTTTGATCCTTTCACCCGGTACACGTTTGCCAATCATGACTTGCTATTAAATGCTGTTGCTTTTCTGATTGAGGATGACGGTCTCATCTCAGCACGAAATAAAGAAGTTAAGATTCGGCCCCTGGATAAAGAGAAAGTTCGTACGGAAAAAATTAAATGGCAGGTCATTAACCTTGCCTTGCCGTTGGTTGTAATAATGTTGTACGGAGCTACTCGTTCCATTCTGCGGAAACGTAAATTCTCAACTTTCTGATATGCAGAAAAAGCGCAACATACGGTTGTTGATTTCCCTGGCTGTGTTGGTTATAGCCACTCTTACTATTTTTTATTTCTTGCGTACCGAACGCGATGGGGTGGTGGATAAAAATATTTTCAGAATAGACCTGACAAAAATTGATCAGGTTTTTTTAACAAAGGAAGGTAAAACGATTGTGCTGAAATTTGATGGGGTTCGCTGGAGGGTGAACGAACAGTTGGCCGATCGCAGAATGGTTGATGTATTGTTTGCTACGCTTCAGCAAGTAGAACCCAGGCGCCCGGTAGGAGAGTCTGTCAGGGACTCCATCCGAACTATTCTCGACAAGCAGGGCGTAAAAATAAGTTTGTTTCAGGAAGGAGTATTACAAAATGAATTTTTGGCAGGGGGTAACATCACTAAAACACAAGCGTATTTTAAATATCCAGCGGAAGATGAATCATACGTGATGGCAATTCCTGGTTACCGTGTATATGCTTCCGGAATTTTTGAACTGGAAGAGAACGGATGGAAGGATAAGTATGTATTTAACTTCAACTGGAAAAATTTTCAAAGTTTAAAGTCATCCTTCCCTGCCCACCCCGATCATGATGTTGAAGTAGCTATGGGCGAGGATTATTTTGAGGTAAAAGGCCTGGTTGCTATAGATACTGCCAAACTGAATGACTTTCTGGATGCAGTCTCTCTCTTAACGGTAGATGAATACACAACAGCCGGTACCGACAGCCTCTTTCGCAGTCAACCATTCCAGGAAATTTTTGTGAGTGATGTGTCCGGAAAAACGTATTCCCTTTCATTGTTTGAAACAGCTGACCAGGCCGAAGTTATGGGCGTTATTGGAGGTACTCAAACCGCCCGCTTCAGCAGGCAAAAAGTGGCTGGGTTGTTCAGGAACAGGAAATGGTTTATAAAGAAGTAGCAGATTCTTTTGGCCTGCCGGTTCATTTCGATTTTTGCATTTTCTTTATACCTTTACCCACCTTTAATATCAAACCACTAATACAGAATGAAGTTTATTGTTAATTCTTCCTACCTGCTGAAGCAGTTGTCGAATATCAATGGTGTTATTACCACCAATCCGGTTGTTCCTATCCTGGAGAATTTCTTGTTTGAACTGGAAAAGGGCAGCCTGACCGTAACGGCTTCTGATCTTCAAACATCTATGATTACAGAGATTCAGGTAGAGTCAAAAGAGAAGGGCAGTATAGCAGTGCCGGCCCGTATCCTCCTGGACACGCTGAAGAACCTGCCCGAACAGCCGGTAACCTTTTCAATTGATGAATCAACCTATAGCATCGAAATTATTTCCGATAACGGTCGCTATAAACTTTCGGGAGAAAATGCAACCGACTTCCCTAAAGTACCCAATGTGTCTAATGACTTTTCAGCAGAGATGTCATCGGAAGTGTTGGCGCGCGCGGTAAACAATACCATTTTTGCTACCAGCAACGATGAACTTCGCCCCGCCATGACAGGCGTGTTTGTAAACCTGGGTGAGAAGAATACTACTTTTGTTTCTACCGATGGCCACCGTTTGGTACGGTACCGGAGAACGGATGTAAAATCCGATAACGGCAGTTCTATTATCATTCCTCGCAAAGCATTGAATTTATTAAAAGCTACACTACCGGCTGAGAACTCTCCGGTAAACATTGACTTTAATCTGGCAAATGCGTTTTTTAAATTCGGAAACATCCGCATGATTTGCCGGTTGATCGATGAACGCTTTCCTGATTACGAAAATGTAATTCCCTCGCAAAACAATATTAAGATGTCGATCGGTCGTGGGGAATTGCTGGGGGCGTTGAAGCGTATTTCAATTTACGCAAATAAAACCACCCACCAGGTACGATTGAAAATTACCGGCAGTGAACTTCAGATATCGGCCGAAGACCTTGATTTTTCAAATGAAGCAAACGAACGGCTTTCATGTGAGCACGAAGGTGAAGATATAGAGATTGGGTTCAACGCGAAGTTTCTGGTTGAAATGCTGACAAACCTTGACTCAGATCAGATTAAACTGGCGATGTCGGCACCCAATAAGGCCGGTGTTATTCTTCCGGCTGATAAGGATAAGAATGAGGATATCCTCATGCTGGTGATGCCGGTGATGTTGAATCAATATGTTTAATTCGATGATTCGTTAATTCGTTGATTCAGCATCATCGAATCAACGAATTATCAAATCAACTAATTGACCCTCGCTTCCCCAATTCAATCACTTCCATATTTTTGATTTCTTTCGCTTTTATTTCAAATCGAACGATGGTTTTGATCTGATGCAGCCCGTGGTTTCCTGCCGCCCCGGGGTTGATGTAAAGCATGTTATTGTATTGCGGATCTTTTTTTACACGGAGAATGTGTGAGTGCCCACAGATAAACAAATCAGGAATATTTTCATTGAGTATTTTTTTAATTCGCGGGTTGTAATTGGGTGGAGCTCCCCCAATATGGGTTATAAAAACGGTCAATCCTTCGCAGGTAAACCAACTATCTTCCGGATACTTGCGTTGAAATGCCATATCATCAATGTTGCCGAAAACAACACGAACAGGTTTAAACTTTTCCAATGGTTCAATAACATCATAACCGGCATCTCCGGCATGCCATATTTCATCGCATGATGCGAAGTGTTCGAATATTTTTAGATCGAGATAGCTATGCGTGTCTGACAATAGTCCGATTTTCATAAACACAAATGTAAAAATGCCGTTTGAATAGTAAGCTTGACCAATGGTCAAAAGGAGCAATTAATCTATTGAATTAGTATTATCTATGCACCCTTGAAATGCAGCCACATGTCGCTTATCCAGTGTGTTTTTGGTTCGTTGGTTTTAACTGCTTCTGTGCTTGATGCGTGGGCACAGGAAAAAAAGCAACCTGAAAAGAAACACTATCAGGCAAGGAGGGTAGAAGAGAGTCCTAAAATTGATGGCCGGTTAGACGAGCCATGTTGGTTGCCCGAGGTAGAACCCTTTCAGTTTGTTCAATCGAACCCGGATAACGGTGCGCTTTCTGATTTTAAAACGGAGGTTCAGGTAGTGTATGACGATCGCGCCATCTACATTGGTGCCCTGCTGCATGATCCTGATCCAACTAAAATCCTTCGTGAGTTTGGCCCACGTGATGATGATGACCGGAATGCCGATTTATTTGGTGTGGTGTTGGATACCTACAACAGTGGCATCAACGGATTTGCCTTTATTGTATCTGCAGCGGGTGTTCAGATCGATACTTATTTTACCGCTGACGATGATGACGATGCATGGGATGCCGTTTGGAAGAGCGATGTGAGAATTACCGATAAAGGTTGGGTTGTAGAAATGGAGATACCCTACTTCGCATTGCGATTTCCAAAGCAGGACATTCAAACCTGGGGTGTAAATTTTTACAGGAATGTTAAACGAAAACAGGAAGATAGCTTTTGGAACCATGTCGATAATGCCGTGCAGGGTTTGGTGAACCAGTCGGGCGTGCTGCACGGTATCGAAAATATTAAACCTCCCCTCAGACTTTCATTTTTTCCTTACGCGACTGCCATTTACACGCACGATGGCGTTTCAGGAAATTTCGGATTTTCATTTGCGGGAGGAATGGACATGAAGTATGGAATCAACGAAAGTTATACACTTGATCTCAGCCTGATTCCGGACTTTACGCAGGTGCAATCAGATAATATTATTTATAACCTGTCGCCTTACGAAGTCCGCTTTAACGAGAACAGACAATTCTTTACCGAGGGCACTGAGCTCTTTAATAAAGGAAACTTGTTTTATTCACGAAGGGTGGGACAATCTTTCGTTGAAGCAGAGGAGGTTTATGATAGCAATGTTGATACACTGTTAAACAACCCATCGGCCCCTCAACTGATTAACGCTATAAAAATATCGGGTCGCGATAAAAACGGTTTAGGCCTTGGGTTGTTCAATGCGGTCACAGCTGAAACTGTTGCGCGAGTCAGTAATAAATCGACAGGTGAAGAGCGCAACGTAGTGGTTGATCCGCTCACCAACTTTAATGTGCTGGTAGTGGATAAGAATCTTAAAAACAACTCGAATATCAATTTCACCAATACGAATGTGACAAGGGCCGGCCAGGCGCGTGATGCCAATGTTTCAGGTGTGAGTTTTCAACTGCGCGATAAAACCAATACCTATCAAGCCAGCGGCTTTGGCTCAGTTGACTGGATTCAACAGGAGAATGAAGGGGAAAAGGAAAGCAGCAGTGGCTATAAGTACTTTTTGGAGCTAGCCAAGATCAGCGGAACGTGGCAGTATGGTTTGAATCGTACTGTGGAAAGCTACGACTATGATATCAACGACATGGGTTATTTGCAGGCACCCAATGAAATCACGCATCAAGCCTGGGTGGGTTATAATATTTTTAAACCAACCTGGAAAATTAACCAGCTCAATACCAGGTTTGGCGTTGAACATGGCCAGTTGCAAAAGCCCAACGAATTTACTGGTTTCGAAACGTTTATGAGACTCGAAACCCAGTTCAGAAATTTTTGGGGTGTTGAGCTTGGTGTTGCTATTGAACCTGTTAAAGGCTATGATTTTTTTGAACCCCGTTATGTAGGTTATAAGTTTGTGCAATACCCCTCAGTAGATTTTTTTGTGGCCTTAGAATCCGACAGCCGAAAGGCATTTTATATGAATGCGTTTATATTCAGGTGGGTCAGACCTGAATGGGAACAACAATGGAACGGATTTGGTTTTTTTGCACGGTACAGGGTAAACAACAAACTGTCCTTCTTCACTGAGGTAAATGTAGAAAACGCAAATAATAATATTGGTTATGCCTACGATGATGTATTTGATGTGAACGGGAACTTGCAGGAAATAATATTTGGCAGAAGGGAGCGCGAGACGTTCGAAAATGTAGCGGGTTTTCGGTTAACATTCACTAATAAGATGGGGTTGAATGTGCGCGTGCGCCATTACTGGTCAACCATTGAATATGAAAAATTTTATAAACTGGAGGCTGATGGTGAATTAGGCCCCACATCCTATACCGGTTTAGATAGTCAGGGAAATCCAACACAAGACAACAGCTACAATGCCTTTAATGTTGACTTTGTATACTTTTGGCAAATAGCCCCCGGCAGTTTCCTGAATTTTGTATGGAAAGATGCCATTCAACACGAGGATATGAATGTAGGTGCTTCCTATTCTGAGAATCTGGGCAATACCGTACAGGCGCCACAGGTGAATTCGATATCGCTCCGGATCACCTACTTTATTGATTACGTTACCCTGAAGCGCAGTTTACGCGGCAAATAAGGGTGTATTATCTGTTCCAGATTCAATCAAGCGAACGAAGAGGCCATTGGGCGTATGGGTATGGATTACAATTGGTTATCCGCTTACTTTTCGGTTCAAAAAAATCGTAACCGTGAAAACCAAAATTCTGATTATTATTCTCTTGGCATTCTCTACGAATTCATTTTCTAATAAAACCATACCACCAACGGGTCCATCCCTTAATGATCAATATAAATACCTGAAAGGTGATCTTGAAATCATTGATGGTTACCGGATGATCAAGATGTATACAATGGATAAATTTTGGGCAGTGGTCATCGACTCTTTAGCTTCTCAGAAAATAAAAGTGAAGGAATCGGCAGCCATATTGACGAAGCAGCAACAACAAATTAAAACACTGGAAGGTTCGGTAACAACTATTAAGAACGAGAACCAGGAATTACAGGCCGGTGTTGACAGTATTTTGCTTTTTGGAAAAGCATTTTCAAAAGCTGGAGTAATCTCAGGATTTTTATTGGTAATTTTTGGGTTGGCTATCGTAGCAGGAATTCTTTTTTCAATCAGCAGGGTATCCATTCACACCGCCCGTGAGTTGCGTAAGCTCAATGAAAACCTGTACCAGGAGTTTGATACCTATAAACGCCATGCGGTGGAAAAAGAGATTAAGCTTTCGCGCGAATTGCAAGATCATCGCAATAAACTGGTAGAGCTGAAAGTGATCTAGATTTGTTTTCTTGCTTCCGCCCATTTCACAAGAAGGTTGCTTTAAGTGGTAGTTCAGTTGGAAGTCCGCCAGTTGGCGGATCCTAAGCTGCAGGTCGCGGGTTTGAGATTTGTTTCCCTAAATTGCCCGGAAGGCAGAGAATCTCGAACCTACCTTAAATCAACCACAACCATTTTCGTAGCTCAAATACCTCTCTCTGTTGAGGAGATGATAACTGAGAGCTTATTTTTTTAACACCTCACGAATATCTGGTTTGCAATATTTTGATAATATAATTTAAAAAAATTCGATTATCATTATAAAATATTGCAAAAATGGACAACAGAAATGAGAATATTACTAACTACGTCATCTCTAACGGAGTGAGTATCTTCTCACGAAGGTTAAGAATAAAAAATTTTTTTCAATTACATGTGAAGATTTCTTAGTCGCACTTCTTCGAAAAGACTGATAAAAGTCATCTCGAATGAAACGAGAGATCTTACCACGCAATCATCTCTATAACAAACCAAATTCTTCAGTTCATTACTTTGTATTACCTTCAACCCTATGAACCGAATCGACAGACTGACAGCCATGCTTATCCATCTGCAATCCAAAAAGATTGTAAAAGCCGAGGAAATGTCGGATCGGTTTGAAATTAGTTTACGCACAGTATACCGCGATGTAAAAGCCTTAATGGAGGCAGGGGTGCCCATTGGCTCAGAAGCGGGCAAGGGCTATTTTATTGTGGATGGATATCACTTGCCCCCGGTGATGTTTACACAAGACGAAGCCAGTTCGATGATGATGGCTCAGAAGTTTGTTGAAAAAATGACCGACAAATCGGTTCGAAAAGCTTATGAGTCGGCCATGTATAAAATTAAATCAGTATTGAGTGAGGCAGAACAAGATCACCTCGATCATCTGCAGGCACATATAGAAGTGCATGTGAGTTCGCGTTCAAACCGAAATCAAGGAGAGTTTCCCGATCATTTTATGACTGAGATTCAGCGAGCTGTTGTGAAAAAACAAGTACTCAAATTAGACTATATGGGCAGTACCAGTGAGCTGACGCAACGCGAAGTAGAGCCCATTGGATTATTCTATTACAGTGCTGCCTGGCATTTAATAGCCTGGTGCAGGCTAAGAAATGGCTATCGCGATTTCCGTGCCGACAGGATTAAAGAATTATCAGGCACGGGACAAAATTTTGAAGGACGCAATTTGTTGTCGCTTCAGGAGTATTTTCAGTCAATGTTTCAAAGCAATCAGGGACTGATAAAAGTTATTGTATTATTTGATAAAGCTTCGCTTCGCGGCCGGCCGGTGTATGGCGCTATTTCTCAAACTGATCTCGGAGCAAAAATCCGTGCCGAATTTATGATGGATAACACCAATCACATGGCACGGTGGCTCATGATGTTTGGAACTGCCGCTGAAGTGGAAGAACCCGAAACACTGAAATCAACTATTGCTGAAATGGCAGAAACGTTACTTGCCCATTATGGCAAGGTTGGTATTTAAAAATTCTCCCTTCAAAAAACTATTTGCCAAACAATTTTTTAAAGAAACCCTTGTTCTTGGCTTTTTCATGCAGGCTATCGAGGGCGGTGCGCAGCCTCACGAGCGAAGCGGAATCTTTGTGGATATACTGTTCAACCCCGATTTTCAATACCTCTTCCCGGATGGTATCATCGTTGGCACTGGTATAATAAATCACCGGAATGTTGGAATGCTTCTGCTTCAATTCGCGCAGGTAATCTAGCCCGGTCAGGTTTTTTTTGTTGGCAAAAAAGTGATCGAGCACAATAGCAAAAGGTTTTTCATTCAGGTGCTCGAACATATTATCCGGGTTGTCGAAAGTCCGTACGGTATAATTGCCAAGAGTCTCCTCAAAATGCACTTGCAGCATTTTCTGCTGCACCAGATTGTCTTCAATGATGTAAACAATGTTTTTCACAATAACGGGATTCAATTTTCAGGCCTAAAGGTATTAATTTCTTAACGATTTAAGGTTAACCAGAGATCGGTAATCTGTAATCTGTAACCGGTAATCGGTTATCAGTAAATTTAAAAGTTAGTACTGACTACCGACTACCGATTACTGAATACCGAATACCATTTACAAGACCTGCTGACATACGGTTGTCACTATATCTGAAAAAAAGTTTAAAAAAATTGCAAAAACACTCCTCCTGCTGCCATAGGGCTGTCACTGCTCATTCGTTGATTAGCGTAAAATTAAACTCTTATGGTTATAAGCGAATCAGTTCCAACACTCAAGCAAATAAAACCAATCAATTTTTTGTTTTACCGAACCGAAACAACGGTTGGTGAACTTGGTAATTTTTTACCGGTAGCCGGTGAGCTCTTTAAGGAAGCCTATGAGAACAACCTCCGGATTACCGGACCTGTTCATTGGCATTATTTCGGTTTTATGGGCGATGAAAATAAACCTTTCACGCTTGAAATAGCGCTTCCGGTAGCGGAGGTAATCGGTGAGTACGATGGAAAGTTTCATTTCAAACGCACCGAACCATTTTCTTGCGTATCCATCATCCACGAAGGAAACTGGCTTGAGATTCCAACGAGCTATGGAAAATTGATGAAGTTTCTTTCGAAAAGAAAGTTAAAACCAAAGGGTGTGAACAGGGAAATTTATATCAATGCCGATTTTGCAAACCCTGAAGCAAACATTACGGAAGTTCAACTCGGAATTCTTTAACGACCACACGATGAGACGAATCGTATTATTGATCGGAATTATGGCAGCGATCCTTGCCATGTTTACTGCTTATGAAACCAACGCTCAGCAATCCACTAAAACACAAGCATCTATGAAGTACCAGGATATCTACCCGGTTTTTGTAAGCAAAGACTTGAAAGCTTGCAAAGAATTTTATGGGAAATGGTTCAACCTGCAACCGGTATTTGAATCATCATTTTTTATTTTGCTTGTTTCGGAAGGCCAGAGCCCAAGAAGTATCGGGTTCTTAAACGAAGTTCATCCATCATCACCGCCTTCCAGTCCGGCCATGAACGCGCAAGCTGGTGTATTCCTAACCTTGCAGGTGGAAGATGCCCGTGCTGATTTTGAACGATTAAAAAAGGCAGGCCTTGCAATCTTTTATGAATTAAAAGATGAACCCTGGGGACAACGTAGGTTTGGAATTGTTGACCCTAATGGCATGTATGTGGATGTGGTTCAGCAAATTGAACCGGAAGCAGGTTTTTGGGAGAAGTATATGGTAAAAGATTAATTTATGGAAGTATTGGTTTTTAAAACATCGGTTGAGTCTCAGCAAAGTGTGAATATTTTAAAACCTTTGCTCGATCTGGTGGTGGGTAAAGGAAAGTGGAACTTTGCTTTGGATGATTGTGACAAAATTCTGCGTATTGCATCGATGAATATCAATGCGCAGGCAACTATTCGCTTGTTGCAGGAGAATGGATACGATTGTTCAGAGCTGGAAGATTAAGTGGGATTTTATTTAGATGGAATTGATAATGAATAAAGCAAAGAAGACTGTCGCCCTGAAAAGGGGCAAGGGTAAATCATGGACTGATAAGCTGAATGTGGACAAAGTGCATGTGGTAAAGCGCCTCGAAAGGAGTTTTGCGGATATGCCGGAAGGGTGTAAGATGCTGATTGCTACACCTAAAATTGTTCATGATTATGTGAGTCAGATTCCAAAGGGAAAAAGTGTATCAATTCAAAAGATGAGAAAAGACCTGGCCGCTGAGTTTGATGCGGAATATACTTGCCCGGTCACTGCAGGAATTTTCCTGAGAATCGTATCAGAAGCTGCCTACGAACAAGTCGGGCAAGGTAAAGCCATTAATAAAGTAACTCCTTTCTGGCGTGTTGTGGAGGAGAACTCACCACTTAACAAAAAACTTTCATTTGGCCCCGATTTTGTAAAAAATCAGCGAAAGCGTGAAGGGATTGTTTCATCAGCTCAAAAAAAGAGGTGATCAAAAAAACCGGAACCGCGGTTCCATTCTAAAAACAAAACCAGCCCGTATTTCTACCATCTCAATAAAACTTGAATACACATATCCTACGTGGTGCTCGTGTACGACTTGGGTTTGTGTGTTAATAAATTGAGCAGTTACATCTGACTGCATCATGTGTTGGGTGTGGTGTTCGGGGGCATCGGTATTCATGTAGTTTACTTTTCCGCCCAGAGTGAGGTTGGCACCCAGGTTAAAGAAAAAGCGATTGGGTTCCCCTCGTTTGAAAATACTACTCAGGTCCCAATGGAAACCTCCGCCACCTGTAATCATAAAGGTTCCGTCCTTTAGTAACATGTCGGTATCGATCGGTTCGCAATGGTCGAAATCATCCGGATCATAAATATTCAAATCGGTGCGGAACCATGAATAGCCGCCTCTCAGGTTCACATAGGGTTGAATTTTTTTTCCTTCCGGGTCACACACGAGGTATCTGCCGCCAACCGAAAAATTCAAAAAAGAGTTATTTACAATAATGTCCATTTTGGCGGTTGATCCATCACTAAAAGTATAAGTTTGCCTGCTTTTGTCGTGCCCGTAGATCGTGTAGTTCATATCCATTCCGAATGCAAACCTGGTATGGTTCTCGGGAGTCATGTAAAAATCCATTGTGAACCCATTACCGCGTTGAATGGTTTGCTTCATACCGGCCACGGGCGTGGCATACGTATACCCTACGCCAAAATCATAGCTTGCGAGTTGCGCCCGACTTGCCATACCGATGAGGAGGAAGCAGAAGAGGAGGAGGGGAGTCTTCATATAAGTAAGGTAATAAAAAAATCAGTAATATCTTTGTTGTATGACTTTGGAAGAGAAAGTAGCAGAAGTTGAATTAGTTTTAAAGAAGCTGGATGAAGAAATCAGTTTGTTTCAATCGTGGTCGGGATTGCATTGTAAATTCGGCTGCGGAAAGTGCTGTTTTAAGTCCGATATTGAGGCCACCATCTTAGAATTTCTTCCTTTTGCTTGTCATCTTTATAAAAATGACCAGGCGTTTGATTGGCTCGAAAAACTCAAGTTATCCGATTCATCGGTTTGCCTGATTTTAAATCCTACTCAAAGTGGTGTGGGGCTTTGTTCAGAATACCTGCATCGAGGGTTGATTTGCAGGTTGTTTGGCTATTCAGCGAGAACCAATAAATATAGCGAGCGGGAACTGGTCACCTGCCAGATTATTAAATCTGAACAAGCAGAAAATTACCAGGCTGCTGTTTCTGGCATTGCCGGTGGCAGCCCTGTGCCAATGATGAATCAGTATTACATGCAGTTGCATGGTATTGATATGGAGTTAACGCGCGAATTCTATCCGATCAACTTGGCCATCCGAAAGGCAATAGAAACCGTGTTGCATTATTACGCGTACCGTTAAGAGTTTAGGTGAGAAAGCGCCCGACAGTTGAGTTATGCAGTGATCGGTTGCAGGTCTGAATTACCAGATTACCTTTTGAACTGTAAGAGCGGCCTTTTCAACAACTGCTTTTGCAGCCGGTTTTGAAATGGAGGGAACGAGCCTACGCGATACGTCACCCGTCTCCGATGAGGCTGGTTGTAGCCAAAAGGCCAGCAGTATAATGAGGGCAACAACAATGCCGGCCAACAGGGTATATTCTTTATGGGTGAACTTAAGCTTCATTGCCCCACGTTTTGCGAAGGTTGTGCCAATTTGAAAAAATGTATTTTTTGGTATTGATTCAGGCTTTTTCAGTTCAGCCTCTGTACGCTTTTGAACAACTGACCTGTTTTTTCGTACAATTCATGATACTGCAGTTGTTCAATGGCATGAGAAGACTTCAGAATTCCTTTGCTTAGATTTGTAGCCTGAGGCACAAGAATGTTACGCATGATGAAAAGATTAATTTTTGGAGTTGCTTTTACGGTTTCGGTTTTGTTGATGACGGCCTTGCGGCCTTTTCCTGCCGGAGAAGTAAAGTGGATGACCTTTGAGGAAGCCGTTGATAAGTCAAAAACCGAAAAACGGAAGATTTTTATTGATGTGTACACCGATTGGTGTGGTTGGTGCAAGGTGATGGATAAGAATACCTTTAGCGAAGCACATGTGGCAAAAATTTTGAATGAAGAGTTTTACCCGGTTAAATTTAATGCCGAGCAACGCGCGAATGTAATCTTTAATGGTACAACGTTTAAGTTTGTTCCTTCCGGAAACAGTGGCGTTCATGAATTGGCAGCTGCCTTGTTAAATAATAAACTGAGTTATCCTACTGTTGTTTTTCTGGATGAAGAATTCAGAATGATTCAACCCTTGCCCGGTTATCTGAAACCGGAAGAGTTTCATCCCATCGTTCAGTTTATTGGAGAAGATCACTACAAAACGGTGAAGTGGGCCGATTGGCAGGCACAATATAAGTCGCCTTATTAGGATATTCTAAAATAAATGTTCTCCGCTAAAATTTAATATCCAATTATTACCATACCGGTCAGTTAACGCCCCAAACAGGGCGTTCCAACAGGTATATTTTAACGGATGCGTTTGCTTTCCACCCTGCGATAGTTTTTTATAAACCTTTTTAATTTCAATTTCAGTGGTACAATTGAATAAGAGTGAAATATGATTGCCTTTCTGTAATCCATCTTCCGACACCATATCAGAGGCCAGCAATACCATGTATTTGTTCCTTAACTCAGCATGTACGATACAGTTTTTCATTTTTACAGGCATGCTTTCAGTCTCCAAAGATTCGCCTACCGTTTGAAGTGATAGAACTCCTCCAAAACATTTCTGATAAAATTTCATAGCCTGTCGGCAATTGCCGTTAAAGGTGAGATGGGCGTAAATAGATCGCATCTGAACACCAATACAGCCTGTAACTACTTCTTTACTAAATCTGCCATAATAATTTTTTGCATCTTCAGCACGGCATTCAAAGCGTAATCCCGTTTTGTTTTGTTTTTACTCGCCTCTAATTTGAAATACAGTTCTGGCACAACCTGCCATGAAAGTCCGTATTGATCTTTCAGCCAACCACACGGTCCTGCACTGCCACCATTAGCGGTGAGGGCCTTCCAGTAATAATCGATCTCGGTCTGATCTTTACAACGGATAACAAATGAAACGGCTTCATTGAATTTGAACATGGGTCCTGCTGCGAGTATCTGAAAATCCATTCCCATAATTGTGACGGTGGCAGTATCAAAATCAGCACCGTGGCCTGGCAGATCTTTAAACGTCTGATATGATTTTATTTTTCCTTTTTTAAAGATGGATAAGTAGTATTTTGCTGCTTTTTTAGCGTCTTTTTCTACCCACAAACAAGGTGTAATTTTCTGGTTTGCCATATATGTAAAGTTTAAATTTATTTGTTTGTGGTTTCAGTGTATTGTTTGAAGTTGTTCAGAATTGCCTGCCATCCGGCTTGTTGCATTTCAATAGGGTTTTCCTTTTCCGGATCAAAGGTTACGATTACTTCAGTTTGGTTTCCTTTCTGATTGAAATCAACGGTGGCTGTTCTTCCTCCAAATTCGTAAGTAAAATGACGGCCTTCAATAATTTTGGAATAGACGGCCTCAAAGTCGAAACCAAAACTTCCATCTTTGGCTTCCATTCTTGCTTTGTAGGTTCCACCAACGCGCATATCATTTTCAGCGCTCGGGCAACGCCAGCTTGGATCGGCAAAATTCCATTGAACAATGTGTTTGGGGTTGGTATAGCTTTCCCAAACTTTGTCTGGTGGCCCCAGGATGGTTGCACTTACGGTTATTTTCGATGTATTCATAAGTTTATGTTTAAATTGTTTAACAAAGATGCAACGGGTTCCGTAAAGCAGGTATGTATAAGAGCGACAATTGTGAGGCTATTTATGACAATAGCCGAACGATCCCACTAAATTAAAAATAAGATGAACATAAGTATTCTTGTTCCTGAAAACTCGGTGATGCAGGCGATTGCTGATCCCCAATATTTGTTTTCGGCTGTCAATCAGTTCATGGTTTTATCGGGCAAAAAAGCGCTTTTCGATGTGCAATTAGTCGGAGTGAAAAAGGAGATAAAACTCAATGACGGTAAGTTTTCGATTAACCCAACACATTTGCTGAAAGATGTTAAGAAAACGGATTTGGTGATTATCCCTGCTTTGTTTGGTAATATGAAAGAGGCCATCGCAGCGAACAAACAACTGCTGCCGTGGATATGCGCTCAGTATAAAAACGGAGCAGAGGTAGCCTCGCTTTGCGTGGGAGCTTTTTTGCTTGCCTCTACCGGGCTGCTCAACGGCAAGAAATGTTCTACGCATTGGGGTTTTCAAAATGAGTTTCGGGAAATGTTTCCGCAGGTTGAGGTGATGGATGGGAGCATTGTTACAGAAGAGCACCGGCTGTATTCAAGCGGAGGAGCCATGTCGTACTGGAACTTGCTGCTTCACCTGATAGAAAAATATACCGATCGGCAAACGGCCATTTTAGCTTCCAAGTATTTTGCGGTTGATATTGACCGCGATAGCCAGGGGGCCTTTGCCATCTTTCAGGGGCAAAAAAACCATGCGGATGATTTAGTGAGAAACGCCCAGGAGTTTATTGAAAAGAATATACAGCGTAAAATCACTATTGATGAACTGGCAGCGTTGGTGTCGCTGGGCAGGCGCAGCTTCGAAAGGCGTTTTAAAGCAGCTACCAACAATACTGTTTTAGAGTACATCAACCGGGTTAAAATAGAAACGGCCAAACGCAGTTTCGAACTTAGTCGAAAAAATATTAATGAGGTAATCTATGATGTTGGTTATTCCGATACGAAAGGATTTCGAACTATCTTTAAAAAAATTACAGGGCTTACCCCGATGGAGTATCGGAACAAGTATAACAAAGTGTCGCTTGGTTAAAATCTCAACTTGAAACTGCCTATCGGAGGTGGCGGGACATTCTCCGCTTGAAAATAAAAAACCATTCTGATTCAATCAGAATGGCCTCCATATCCATCATCGAAGAATACCTTAATCCTTCTTTTGTTTCTTTACGGTTTTTAGATAGTCGGTATAGCCCATAGCCGCAACGAAACCGATAATGACTGCTACAATGGCGATAAAGAGGTTGGCACCATTACCAATAAATTGCTGGAACATATCTTGTTTTTTTTATTGAGCCAAAGGTAGGGATTGGCCATAATTATTAAAATACCTGGTTAATGTTTTTTTATGATTTTGAGTTAAACCCATTCACTTTACCCGGCAAATTCGGCCCATTTTACACCTCATTGTACCACCGGTAAAGTCATCATAAAATGAGCTTCTTACGCTTGCCCATGTAATAGAAGTTGATGGAAGCCAAAATGGCAAGAACAACCAGCACCAATAAAATAATGAATAGCCGGGTGTTGCTAAGTTCCAGTGTTTTAATTTCGGCTTCTTTCTTCAGAAGTTCATATTCCTTTTCTTTTTCTTGGATGTTTAATGCCATTTCCATTTGAGCAATGTTGCGACTGCTCTCTTCACCATAAATTTTTTCACGAACCGAATCATACTTCAGCAGCATGGTGTAGGCGTCTTTTAAATTGCCCAACCGGAAAAGGTTTTCGGAATTGTTTTTTAAAATGGAAGGCATGAAACTATAAGCCTGTAGTTCTTTCGCCAGTTTATCCGCTTCGTTCAGGTACTGTTGTGCAGGTTTCGGTTGTCTTGCCTTGGTGTAGGCAATGCCAATGTTGGTGATGGTGTTCAGCATGCCCAGCCGGTTATTGCTGTTGCGTTCTATTTCCAGCGCTTTCTCGTAATGTTCAATGGCGCGTTGGTAATTTCCCTGACGAAAATACACGTTACCCATGTTATTCATCGGATCTGAAAATGGCTGACCAAGTTTGGAACTCAATTGGTAGGCCTCTGAAAAATAACGCATCGCTTTTTCGTATAACTGTAAATCGATATGCAGGTTACCCAGGTTATTGAGCGAGCCGACAATCTTTACCTCATCCTTCAGTTGAATAAACTGTTCGTAGGATTCCTGCAGATATTTCATGGCCTGGCCGAAGTCACCTTTTATTGAGTAAATATTGGCAATATTGTTTTTAGCAGTGGCAATTCCCTCTTTGTTGTCCAGTGATTCGTATGTTTTAAGCGAAGTGATATAGTACTCCAACGATTTATCCAAGGCACCCTGGCTTTTGTAGGCAACTCCGAGGTTATTGTAAGAAGCTGCCATTCCTTTTTTATCACCAATTTCCGTTGCGAGATTCAGCGCTTCGCGAGTATAGCCAATGGCTTTCACAGGATCAGCCTGTATGGTGGCCCTGAACAATTCGTTTAAAATCTTTACCTTAAATTCGTTTGTGGCTGTATCCAATGCGGCCAGCAAACTATCTTTTTGGGCTGTTGCTGAACCCAGGGTTGTTATTATCAGGATACTTAAAAAGAAGATTCGCTTTATCATTTTACCAGCGTTTTTTCATGGATTAAAGATAGTCCAAATTTACCGTATCGGAGCGATGCAATTTTATGAATCGTTTACCTGCATAAATTTTATTTATATTAGATAATTGGGAGGTGATTTTAAAACGAAAAAAAGTATGCAAAAAGCTATATATCCGATTGTATTCCTGTTTTTGTCCTGTTCAGTTCTAAAGGCTCAATCAGACGAGGAGGCTGCTGTAGGCGAAGTAATTAACAGGCTTTTTATGGCTATGAACAAAGCCGACAGTGTAATGCTGAAGTCAGTTTTTGCAGCGGATGCCGGTCTCACCTCGGTTGTGAAAAATAAAGAAGGGAATACTATTCTGAGCAGAGAAAGCATTATGGAGTTTGCAAGCATAGTGGGTAAACAAACAACTGGTGCACTTACAGAAGAAATTTGGAATTTAAAAATTCAGATCGATGGTGATTTTGCGCAAGCCTGGTGCGATTACGGATTTTATTTTAATAACAAATTCAGCCATTGCGGTGTAGATGCGTTTCAATTATATCGGAGTAAGGAGGGTTGGAAAATTTTTCAGTTAGCAGATACCCGAAGAAGGGAAGGTTGTATCATTCCGGAAGCGATCCAACAAAAACATCAATAACGATATATGAAAAAAATACTGGTTGCTTCGTTGCTGATGTTGATCGGCAATGTATTGCTGGCGCAGGAAAATGTCATCACCACATTTATTCTGGTACGCCATGCCGAAAAAGATCTGACGCAAAGCACCAATGATCCTGATTTATCCAAAGAAGGAAGTGCCCGGGCTGTTAAATTGAATGAGCTTCTTGTAAGAACAGACATTCATGCTATTTACAGCACCGCTTATAAAAGAACACAACAGACCGTTGCCATTGTGGCAGCCGAAAAAGGATTGGCGATCAATACATATCAGGCTAAGGAGGAAGTTGATGAAATGATACAAGAACATACCGGTGGAACAATTTTGTTGAGCGGCCATTCGAATACCATCCCCGTTATTTTAAATTATCTGACAGGAGAGGAGAAGTATAAAATGTTTGACGACAACGATTTTGGAAACGTCATAGTGGTTTCTTTTGTCAGTCGGGGGAAAAATGCAAAGGTTACCTGGTTTCGGTATTGATTACGCAAGATTGTGAAATACATTTTGCACATCATCATCGGCCTCAAGCGTTTCGATTAATTTTAGCACCTCATCCTGCTGCTCTTCCAAAAGTTCTTTAGTGGTGGTAGGAATATATTGCAGTTCCGAACTTTTAGCTTCCAGACCTTTAGCTTCCAGAAATTTTGCCATTTGCCCGAAGTCGGTAAACTTGGTGTACACAATTATTTCCTCATCTCCTTTTTCAATGTCTTCTGCCCCTGCATCAATCAGATCAAGTTCTTGTTCGTCCAAGTTCAATTTTTCAGGTGCAAACTTAAAAACACCTTTGTGTTCAAACATAAAAGAGACCGAACCTGAATTACCCATGCTGCCATCATTTTTGGAGAAGTGGAGTCGTACGTTGGCAACGGTACGAGTTGGGTTATCGGTAGCACATACAACCAATACAGGCACACCATGCGGGGCGTACCCTTCGTAGATCACTTCCTGGTAATCTTTTTCTTCCTTGGATGACGCTCTTTTAATAGCAGATTCAACGCGGTCTTTTGGCATGTTTACCCCCTTGGCATTCTGAATGGCCATGCGAAGCTTGGGATTGTTATCGGGGTTGGGGCCGCCTTGTTTTACCGCAATGGCAATGTCTTTTCCGATGCGCGTAAAAGCCTTCGCCATTTTGTCGAACCGCGCGAACATTTTGTGTTTCCGTTTTTCAAAAATCCGACCCATAATTTCTTAGTTTGAGTTGCAAAAATAAACGGATTATGGAAATTAGCTACCGATCAACAACTAATAGCCTGGTTTTTTGCCTGTTGATTTTTCCTGTTTCCGTACGGATGAATTTTTTAATGCTAATGACCGCTTTCGGAACTTCATAGGGGTGAAGATTTTTTACTGTTGAAAGAAAATCGGTACTTGTTGATTCTCCCTCGATTATCAATACCAGTTTTTCTCCCAACCGTTCATCCGGCATGGCACTTACGAAAAATGATTGATCGGGAAGAAACCTTTCGATAGCCTTTTCAACTTTCTCGGGGGAAATTTTAAAACCACCGCTGTTGATGATGTTGTCGTAGCGACCTACCCATCGAAATTTTCCCTGTCCTGCCAGTTCAACCACGTCATTGGTGATAATTTTTTCAGAAAACTCAGGAAGTTTGATAACCAGGCAGTTTTGTTTATCCGTTTCAATGGTAATTCCGGGTAAAGCTGAAAAATAATCCTCGGCATGCTCGCCATTTAAACGTTGCAAGGCAATATGAGAAACGGTTTCGGTCATACCATAGGTGGCGAATACCGCACATGTTAAATCATTAATTCTTTTTAGCAATTCTTTACTCACCACTGCGCCTCCAATGATAACGGCCTTCATTTGATTTAACTTTTTAACAGAACTTGCATCTTTAAGGATTTCCTGAAGTTGCATAGGAACTACCGCTGTGAAACTAATGGGCTCTTTTATTTTTAACAGGGGATTTATGGTTGGTTCCACGCCAATTACTTTCATGTTGCCTTCTATGGCCCTCACCAGCATCATTTTTCCGGCAATGTATTTTGTGTCGAGGCATACCAGCGCGGTATCATTTTTCGTCAGCCCTAATGCTGAAATGGTTCGAAGGGCGCTTTGTTGAAGTTGATTTCTGGTTAAGGTAATTTCTTTTGGCGCACCTGTTGAACCGCTTGTGGTGAGTGTAAACGCATCTTTTTTTTTCAGCCAGTCTTGTATCAATAGAAAAGTTTCTGCCTCAAAAGCAGTTTGGGCTGCTACTTTTGCTGCTATAATATCGGTAATGGTTACATTCCTTTGGTTGAGAAGAATATCTGAAAACAGATAAGACATTGAGTTACATTTCCCGCAAGTCCTGCTTAAAGCGGTCAATGACAAATTTTTCTTTTTCACTAAATCCGCCACAGGTTTCTGCAACCTGTATAAACACACGCAGGGCTTTTTCTTTTAGTTCCGGAGTGAGATGGTCTTTGTATTTCCTGAAATTATTTATCGCTTCGTTGTATGCTTCATTGATGGATGGCTGTGTAACTTCATCTAACAGGTCAAACCTGCTTTGTGCTACCCACGATTCGTAGTCAAGTTCGGTTTCAATAATTTTGTTAAAAGCAATCCGTTCTTCCGAACTCAATCCCTTATCTGACTTCGCAACAACATAAGCGATTTCTGCAATGGCACGATATATTTCTCTTTTTTGAATATCCATTTGTGTTGTAAAATCAGGGGAATTTAGGAAACTTTGACCAATCTGGAGTGCGTTTTTCCATGAAAGCATTTTTACCTTCTTTCGCTTCTTCGCTTAGGTAGTAAAGCAAGGTTGCATTGCCGGCTAATTCCTGTATACCTGCCTGACCATCCAGCTCGGCATTAAACGATGACTTGAGCATACGTATGGCCAATGGGCTCTTTGCAATGATTTTACGGCACCATTCAACCGTTGTTTCTTCTAACTTATCCAACGGCACTACTTTATTTACCAAGCCCATTTCCAACGCATCTTTTGCATCGTACTGATCGCACAGGTACCAGATTTCACGGGCTTTCTTTTGGCCAACAATGCGGGCAAGATATGAGGCACCAAACCCTCCGTCAAAACTCCCGACTTTTGGTCCTGTTTGACCAAAGCGGGCATTTTCAGCAGCGATAGTTAAGTCACAGACAACGTGCAATACATGCCCACCGCCAATGGCCCATCCGGCAACGGATGCAATAACGGGTTTTGGAATCGTGCGGATCATCCGCTGAAGGTCAAGTACATTCAATCGGGGAACGGTATCCTGGCCAACATATCCGCCATGGCCGCGTACACTTTGGTCGCCACCGCTGCAAAAGGCTTGTCCGCCTTCACCAGTTAGAATAATGACACGCACTTCTTCATCGTCACGACAGATGTTAACTGCGTCAATCATTTCCATTACGGTAAGAGGGGTAAACGCATTATGGACTTTCGGTCTGTTAATGCTGATGCGCGCAATGCCTTCAAACTTGTGGAACACGATTTCTTTGTATTCTTTAACTGTCTGCCACGGATATTTATAACTCATAACTCTTTTTGATTGTCTGTTTTAGTTTGTCAAAGATACTCTTGTTCAGGTCAATGCTGGTTTCGAGCTCCAGTATTTTTGTACGGCCGTCAAATTCAAAGAAATTTTTGAGCGTGTTTTTGATTTTTCGCTTGTTATCGAGTTTCAGATAATCGAAGTCAAATTCCTCGCAAAGTTTTTGAGCATTCAACGCTTGTTTGGTAATGAAGTATTCATCACGTTCTGGCAACGATCCGGGACCGTCAATCATATTGAAAATAACTCCCCCATGATTATTAAGAACAACTACCCGAAGGTTTGGCAAATCGTAATTGTGCCAAAAGGCATTGCGGTCGTAAAAGAAGGCCAGGTCTCCGGTAATCAGCAGGTTAGGTAATTCATTCATGAGCGAATGGCCAACGGCTGTACTGGTACAGCCATCAATGCCGCTTGTGCCGCGATTGGAGAATACATTAATGTTCTTGGTTAGATCATTTAATCCGATCATGTTGGCATATCGGACACTCATGCTGTTGGCCAGGTGCAAATTACCAAGAGGAGGAAGGTTTCGGATAATTTCATGAACCAATTCAAGCTCTCCGAATGCCTCGGTGGGTAAAAACTCTTTCAGGCAACGAGCGGCCCTGCGTTCCTCTACCTCCCATAGTTTTTGATAGTTTATCTTTTTTTGATTTTCAAACTCCTTTGACTTGACAATGGTTTGAAGTGATTCGAAAAAATTAGCGGGTGTTGTATTCAGCACACGGGCGATGCTTTGAAATGGATCAGCAACAGCACCGGCAGGTTGAATGTGCCAGTGTTCCTTTGGTGCATATTTCCGGAGAAACAGCTTTAAATTTTTTGAAATAACCGATTTCCCGAACGTGATGAGCAATTCGGGTCTCAGGCTTTTCTTTACACCCTCCGGTGCCTGCCCAAGGAAAACATCGCTGTGCCGGATAACCTGTTCAATGGAGTTGAGGTTGGAGATAATGTCTCCAGCCACCGGAATGGCTTGTAGTTTTAAAAAATTGGAAAGCGATGCCAAAAGGATATTGTCGTAGTCATGCTGACCGGCCACAATCAGGATTTTTGTGTACTGGTTCATTTCCTGAAGCAGGTTTTCAACCCGATCGGGCGGTAAAGCGTACTGTGTACGAACCTGTTCGATTACACGAACATTATTCGAAAATTCAAACTTCTCTTTTGTTTCGGGATATAGTGGTTCACGAAATGGCGCATTGATGTGAACCGGCCCGCGGGGCTCTTCTAAAGAAAGGTTAATGGCCTCATTCAATATTCTGTTAATTGCCCATAGATTGTCGGGATGATCGTATTCCTGAGGAAGCTGAAATGATTTTTTTACATGACGTCCGAAAATTTCCTGCTGATAAATGGTTTGTCCATCGTGCTGCGCGATCCATTCAGCCGGGCGATCCGCTGTAAAAATAATAAGCGGAGTTTGCGAGAAGCATGCTTCGGCAACGGCAGGTGCAAAATTGTAAGCTGCGGTTCCTGAAGTACACACCATAATGGCAGGCGTACCAGATTGTTGTGCCATTCCTAAGGCCACAAATCCTGCACTGCGTTCATCACTGAATGTGTGTGCAGTAATTTTTGGATGGCGTGTAAACGCTACCGTTAAAGGCGCACACCGCGACCCCGGGCAAAGGACTGCATGGGTTAAATTTTTTTGGGCGCAGAGTTCGGCAATATCGTAAATGGGTTGCAGGCGCACGTTACAAAATCACGTTCAGCAAGGTATTCAATTTCATTTCTGTTTCATCCCACTCATGTTCTGCAATTGAGTCTATGGTAACACCAGCCCCCGCATACACTTGGGCATGTTTTTCAAAAACCTGCATGCAACGCAGGTTAACAAAAATATGAATGTTGTTGTGCATGTTTACCGGGCCAAGGTAGCCTGAATAAAACTCACGGTCATAGCCCTCTTCTTTCAGTAAAAATTCAAGGGAGGGTTCAAGCGGCATTCCACACACTGCCGAAGTCGGATGCAACAAGTTTAACATCACCGATCCAAGTTGTGGAAAGTTGGTAGCCTTCAGGTCAACCGAAAACTCTGTTTTTAAGTGCATCAGGTTTCCGGCCACCACGGTTTTTGGACCGTGCTCTTCAAATTCTCGTAACCTGATTTTTTTAAAGTTGTTAATAATGTAGCGGCTTACCAGGGTCTGCTCTTCAATTTCCTTTTGTGTCCAGGCAACATTTTTAAGATTGATACCTTCTTCAAAAACCTTGGTGCCGGCCAGGGCCACGGTTCGGAAAGTGCTTTGGTTTTCTACACTTACCAGTATTTCAGGTGTCGCACCCAGCCAAGTTCCTATCGTTGGTATGCTGATGCACGAAACCATGGCGTTTGGATATGCTTTGCACAACTTTTGGAATGTCTCAAGGCAATCAAATGTATCGGGGAGGCCGATGGATTTGGAACGCGAAGGCACAATCTTTTCAAAACAACCTGTTTCAATTAACGCCACACTTGCCTCCACTAATCGCTCAAAATTTTCTTTATTGATTGAATTCCCTGCAGATTTTTTTAGTGAAACGTGTGGCTTGGCTTTCTTTACTGAATTTTTTGAAATGATTTCCTGCAACCAGTTTATTGAGGAAACTTCTGCCGGAGTTTCAGATTCAGCCAGCCTTCCATTGTGAAAGGTGAATGATAAATCTGCTTTCAGGAAGTGACTTGGTTTTGCCTGATCAAACGGAGCGAAAATAAAACCTTCCGGAAGTTCTTCTAACACTGCTTCCGGTTGTTCGCAGGTAAATGAGATGATCAGCTTTTTAGATTGCGTATTCGGCAATTGCCACAGGGCAAAAGAATAATCATTGACGTGTGCATGGTTAAGTAGTACATGAAAGAGGTCTTCTTCTCTCTGCTCAGTTTGTATAGTTGATGTTTTTACCGGTTCACTCATCTATCGCTTATCAATAACAGCCATGGTAATGCGGCTGATGCACACTAATTCATTTTGTTCGTTTGTAATTTTGATTTCCCAAACCTGTGTTTTCTTTCCTACATGGATGGGCCTTGTTATGCCCTTTACAAAACCAGCCTTCACGCTTTTAATATGGTTTGCGTTGATATCTAATCCTACACAATATTGTTTGGTCATATCAACACAACAGGTTGCGGCAATGCTTCCTAATGTTTCGGCCAGGGTTACAGAAGCACCGCCATGCAGTAAACCCAACGGCTGATGTGTACGATGATCAACAGGCATGCGTGCTTCAATAAAATCGTCACCGATGGCTGTAAACTCAATACCCAGGTGTTCAATCATCGTATTGGTTGACATTTTATTCAGCATTTCTATGGTTGCTCCAGGATTAAAAAGTGGCATTGTGGTTTATTTCCCTATTTTTGCGGCCAAAATAGCTGAAAATTGAACACCAAAAAAATATACATTGTTCGCCACGGCCAAACAGATTTGAATCTGAAAGGCATTGTTCAGGGCAGCGGGGTTGACAGCAGTTTGAATGAAACCGGAAGATTGCAGGCGGAAGCTTTTTTTGAAGTGTACAATCAAATTCCATTTAATAAAATTTATACATCGGCCTTAAAGCGAAGCCAGGAAACGGTTCAACAGTTTAAAGCGCTTGGTATATCCACCGAAGCCCTTGCCGGATTGAATGAAATCAGTTGGGGAAGGAAGGAAGGCGAGCCTATTACCCCGGAAGAGGACAAGTACTATCATCACATGCTGAGCGAATGGCAAAAGGGAAATACGTCACTCAGAATTGAAGGAGGCGAAAGTCCTGATGAAGTGGTTGCACGCATGAAACCGGCAATGGATTACATCCTGAGTAAAGAAGATGAAAAGACAATTCTTATTTGCATGCATGGCCGCGCTATCCGGATATTGCTTTGCCACTTACTGAATTATCCTTTGCGTAGCATGGATATGTTTGAGCATGAAAACCTGTGTTTGTATATTTTAAATTTCACCGGTTCGATGTTTAATATTGAGCTGTACAATAATGTGGATCATCTTCAACGGATGAAACGACCAGTAAGTAGTTAAACGCCTCTTTTCTTCAATTGCGCTAAAGCTGATTTTGCTTTGCTGTCGATACTGTTTTTGTACTCGTGCTTTTTGTATGTGAGTGCTTTCTCAAAATATTTTTTTGCGTCAGCAATCTGCCCTTGTTCTGAAAACAGGTAGGCGAGCTGAAGGCAGGCATTTGGTGCAAAATACCAATTCTCTTCGCCTTGCTGCGTAATGGTTTCCAGATATAAATTCTGTGCCTGCACCTCAGATCCGCTTTTGTGAAGCAACCTGGCTTTTCGATAGGTAAATTCGATCTTCTCTTTTACTGATGGAATATCCTTGTCTGTAACGGTTCCGGCAATTTGTTTCGCATATTCGTAATAGCCACCATCGGTGGCGTACCGGATTTTTGATAGTTTAATGTTCGGATAGATGTTCTCGGCCAGATTACGTGCGGCATACTTATCTGCCTCAGCAGATTCGGTTCCTTCTTCTTTTGCTTTCTCGAAATACCGCGAAGCCTCCATGGAATCTCCAAGCAGCCAATAACAAACACCTATTTTATAGTGTGCGTCTTTGATGTAATTCTTGCCCTGGTAGTCAACAATAAATTTTTGGTACGATTGAATAGAAGATTTGTATTCGCCTTTGTGCAGATAAACTTCTCCTAACTGGTAGTCGGTGTAGGATACGGGCAAACCGTATTTTTTATCCTGAAGCTCAAGAAGAAGGGTAAGCGCTTTTTCGCTTTGAGAATTTTTAATGGCGATGGCCGCTCCCAGAAATAATGCCAGGCGATTTTGAGGATAAGCCTGAAGCGTTGATTCAAAACCAGTCATTGCTGCTCCGGTCTGCTGCAAAATGAATCCCTGGAACAGATGAATGAGAAGGGTGGTTTCCAGTTTCAATGATTCACATTTTTCAATTACCTGGCCAAGTTCAGACAAGCCCAGGTTAACCGAACCTTCCATGCCAAGCAAACTCATCACCCATTGATATTTTTCCGGAACCGATCCCAGCATGATTTCCAACAGCCCCGATGTTTTTTTTATCGGAAGAAAATCCGGGTATTTCTTTTTGCAGTCCTGAACCAATATATAAGCCTGACGGATATTCCAGGCGGCATCAAATTCATGTCCAAACTTCAAATAGGTAAACATCCATTGTAGCCTGAGTTCGGCTTGTGTAAAAAGTGATTCGGCAGTTTGAGGATTTCTTGCGGCAAGCTGGTCAAGCCTTGATTCGTATCTTTCTTCGTACTGATCAAATTTACGCTCGTCTTCCGTTACCAGTAATTCCAATACATCGGCCAGACCGGCAATGTAAATTTGTTCTGGTGAGGGTTGTTTTAGCTGATTATCAATACGGTTTATTTCCAGATTTAAAACCCGCGCATACACCCTGTTTAAAGCAGGATCTTCAAGCCATTGCTTTTGCTGTCCATAGCCTGTAATAAGATATAAAAAAAGACAGGCTGTCAGACCTGTCTTTTTTAAGTTTTGTATCGTGTTATTGTTATTCAACTGTTTTTCTCCTTCTGGTAGGAGCAGGTGCAGCGCCAGCCTTCTTAGGCTTATCGCTTTCATCCAACGACTCCATGTCTACATCGGCTAAGATACGACCGGAATGCTCATCAATAACAATTTTCTTTTTCTCGCGGATTTCGGCAATTTTTTGAGGAGGGATTACAATGTTACAGCCTTCAGCTGCACCGCGAACGACCCGAACAACCGCCAGACCGTTGGATAAACTGCTGCGCAGTCGGTCGTAGTGTTTTAACAGGTTTTTATCTTCGATTTTCTTAATGGCCTTTTCGCGTTCGGCCAGCAATTTCTTCTCTTCTTCTTCGCTTTCAGCCAGAATATCGCTGAGTTCTTTCTTCTTGTTTTCGAGGTGCTCTTTTCGTTCTTTGATCAGGGTATCTGTTTTCTCAATTTCCGCTTTTTTGGCAGCTGTCAGCTCTTTTCCTTCTTTCACTTTCTTTTCACAAATCTGAATTTCAAGTTCCTGAAGTTCAACCTCTTTTGTGATGGCATCGAACTCGCGGTTATTGCGTACGTTCTTTTGCTGCTCTCCGTATTTTTTAATCAGCTTTTCAGCCTCTTTTGCTCCTTCTTTGCTTTTCTTGATGTTCTCTTCGATTTCCTTCAGTTCGGTCTGGTGGCGGGCCAGGCGGGTGTCGTATCCGATCATTTCATCTTCCAGGTCCTGTACTTCGTCTGGCAGATCGCCTCTTAATTTCTTTAATTCGTCCAGTTTGGTGTCGATGGTTTGTAGTTTTACAAGCGCTTCGAGTTTTTGTGCTACTGTTTGAGTTTCCATTAATTTTTAGAGATATCGTATCGGATTCGTGTCGGTAGTAGAAAAATTGAGCGCAAAAGTAGGAAATTTTTCTTTTAAAAGCTCTAAAATCAGCTCTTTCGTAAAAACCTCGCTTTCGTAGTGCCCAATGTCGGTAATGGCGATTTTGCCATCAGCATCAAAGAATTCATGGTATTTGAAGTCAGCCGTAACAAAGAAATCGGCTCCGGCTTTGATGGCCTGGGGCAACAGGAAACTTCCTGACCCGCCACAAATGGCCACTTTTTTCACTTTTTTATCCGGTAAACGGGTATACCGGAGGGTGGTCAAATTCATATTACTCTTCAAACGCTTTAAAAATTCTATTGGTTCCTGAGGGTTTTCCAATTCACCGATCATTCCTGATCCAACTTCCTGATTTTCATTGGTTAGAGCGGTCAAATAATAGGCAACTTCCTCGTAAGGATGGGCTTTCTTTAATGCACCTGTAATGGTTGGTTCCAAGTGTGTTGGGAATATGACTTCTATGCGCGTTTCTTTTACACTTTCCTGTTTGTTCTTCCTTCCAATGTGAGGGTTTGCGTTTTCATCTGGCATAAAGGTTCCGGTACCCTCTACCCGAAAGCTGCAATTTTTATAATGACCAATTTGCCCGGCTCCAGCTTCGTGCAGGGCATTCAGTACAATTTCTACGTGTTGGTCGGGGATGAAGGTGACCAATTTTGAAAGCGTATCTTTTTTTGGAACCAGAATACGAAGGTTTTTCAGGCCAATCTTTTCACCGATTTTCCGGTTAACGCCTGTTTGAATATTGTCAAGGTTGGTGTGAATGGCGTATAAGGCAATATGATTCCTAATCGCTTTGATCACCGTTCGTTCAACGTAATTACTGCCGGTTAATTTTTTCAATCCTTTAAATATAATCGGATGATGCGCCACAATCATATTCATGCCCCGGTCGATTGCCTCCTGCACAACATCTTCTGTACAGTCGAGCGTGACCAACACTCCCGTAATTTCCTGAGACAATTCACCGGTAAGCAAACCTGAATTATCGTACGATTCCTGGTAGGCGCGGGGGGCTAAAGATTCAAGGTAACTGGTGATGTCTTTTACTTTCATTTTAGCGAGTAGATTACTCACAGGTTAATTGTATTTTTGTGAGAATCATTTAAGCAAAACTACACTTTTATTCATGTCGGTTCTCAGGTTTTTGCTGTTGCCTTTCGCCCTGGTTTACGATGTTGTTATGGACATTCGCAACCGTCTATACGATCTGAAACTGAAGCCATCGACTGCTTTTAATATTCCGGTGATTGGGGTGGGGAACCTGGCCGTTGGCGGTACAGGAAAAACTCCGCTGACCGAACACTTAATTCGCATATTGTCACATCAATATAAAGTTGTAACGCTCAGCCGCGGGTATGGACGAAAAACAAAAGGCTTCCGGATTGCCAACGATCAGGATAATGCCTTTACCATTGGAGACGAGCCGTACCAGATATACCAAAAATTTGTACCGGCCGTTCACGTTACGGTTGGTGAAGAACGTGCCCTGGCCATCCCTAACATTTTGCAGGAACTTCCGGCAACTGATGTCATTATTTTAGACGATGCCTTTCAACACCGAAGTGTCGTTCCGGGGTTTAGTATTTTACTATCGGAGTATAGTCGTCCCTTTTATCAAGACCATGTTCTGCCCTACGGCAGGTTACGCGAAGGTCCCGAGGGAGCAAGTCGAGCCGATGTGATTATTGTAACCAAGTGCCCTTCACATTTGGAAGAAGAAGAGTTGATGAGCATCGAGCATGCCATTCGAACGTATTCTTCCAAGCCGGTCTTCTTTTCAAAAATCCGTTATGGCGATCCGGTTGCCTTCGGTGATAGCGCTAAAAGTTTTTCACCTGACATTATCCTGTTAACCGGTATTGCTAATGCGCACATTCTGGAGGCACACATAGTGAAAAATTTTAACCTCATCAAGCACTTTGCTTTTCGCGATCACTATGTTTTCAAAGCCTCTGATTTGCGAAACGTTGAATCCCTGTTGCAGAAATATCCTCGTGCTATCGTTCTTACCACCGAAAAGGATAAGGTAAAACTTGAAAGAAATGAGTTGAAATCAATTATCGCTCAACTTCCTGTTTTTTATTTGCCGATCGAAACTGAATTTTTAAGAAATGGTTCGGATTTTGATGCGCTCGTGACGTCTTTCATGAATAGTTTTAGCCGTGAGTAATCAGTCTATATCTTTTAACGTGCGCGTACATCTTGTATTTATCGGACTGGCCCTGGTTGTTTCTTCAAGCTTGTATGCTCAGGATGATAAAGACGGGCCAAGGGTTGGGTCAAAAATCATAGACGACTCCACCCGCAATATTTACGGGCCTACTACTTCACGATACTATTTTGAAGAAGATTTTTTTCTGAATCGTTCCGGACTTTTTCCAATCGATACCACGCGTTGGAATTTTCATAAGTTCAGTTATGTGCAGCGTAACAATAATTTTTATCAGGATTTAGGGAACATCGGAACCGCTATCCGACCTATCTATACATTGTCTCCTGATTTGATTGGCGCAACGCCCGGGTTTGATACGTATGACTTATATTGGTCAAGCGAAACCATCCGGTATTACGATACAAAATCGCCTTATTCGAATTTGAAATTGGTTATCGGAGGGAAAGGAAGATCACTCACCCGTGTTACGTACAGCAGGAATATTACACCGCGTTGGAATTTTGGATTTAACTACCGTGCGTTGCTCATCGACAAACAGGTACAGCGCCAGGGTAAAGGCGACCGTCATGTTAGAAGCACGTATTATGATTTCTATTCGGTCTTTCACACAAAAGACAGTCTGTACAGCGTATTTTTAAATTACCGGAAGAACAACCAGCAAGCAGATGAGTATGGAGGTGTATTGGTGGATGATGAGGAGAACTTTTCCTACAGCGATTTATTTGGTAAAAACGCGCAGCCTAATTTAACGGAAGCAGAAAGTAACGATACCCGCAGCAACTGGCATTTGTTTCATCAGTTTAAAGTGGGAACAGGCTTGCAACTCTACCATAAGGGAGATTTTTATAAACAACGAAACCGGTTTGTAGATGGAGATCCGGGAAATGATTATTACGATACCATTGTGGTGGATAGTGCGCAAACCCACGATCAGGTTCAGTTCCGGTCGCTCAGAAATGAGTTAGGCGTTAAAGGTAGCCTGTTGAAACTTTTTTACAATGGTTATGTGGCCTGGCGGCACTACTCAATGGATTATAAATACTTCTATGAAGATAATTTTTACCTGCCCACTTCACAGGATGAGTTTTACGTTGGAGGAAGGATTGCACTGAAAGTGGATTCCCTCATCGATGTGAAAGGAAGAGCCGAGTGGATGATGGACGACCGGTATCTGATACAGGGTTCAATTCAATCGAAATGGTTTGAAGCATCGGCCAAACGTGCGGTTTATACACCCGGATTTTTGCAGCAAGCTTATCGCGGTAGCCATGATGTTTGGCTGAATACTTTTAAAAACATTGAAGCAACTGAAGTAAAAGGAAGTTTGATCTATCAATCGGATAAACTAATGGTAGCCCCCGGCCTCCGCTTTTCAACATTTAAAAATTACGTTTTTTTTAAAGAAGATACCGCACGCGTTCAGGATGTACTTCCCATTCAATCCGCAGGTTTCCAAACATGGGTATCGCCAGAATTGAATTTTTCAATTACAATGGCCAAACATGTGAACTTCACCACCCAGGTGTTGTACACAAAAATTCTGGAAAACTCAGAAGATGCGGTACAAGTGCCCGACTTGTTTATCAATGCACAGTTATCGTATTCTAACATTTGGTTTAACGATAATCTTGATTTTCAGGTCGGCCTTGAGTCGCATTGGAAGTCGGCCTACTACGCACCGGGATATGATCCTGTTATTCAGCAATATTATGTACAGGAACGATTTCAGGTTCCGGGTGTTCCCATTGTTGATGTTTTCTTAAATGCAAAAATCAAACGGGCGCGCATCATGGTGAAGTATAATAACATTCTGATGCTTTTCAGTAATTACGGAAACATACCAACGCCATTTTACCCCGGCATTCAAAACCTGTTTGATTTCGGTTTCGACTGGTCATTTTATGATTAAGAATGGAAGCGAAAGATAAGTTTACGTTGGGGTTGGAACTCCCGACCGATCCGAGGTGGATCAACATAGCCGAAAAGAACCTCGAAGAGATTTTAATCGACCATGCTTACTGCGAACAGAAAGCTGCCTCGTCCTGTATTTCTCTGATTATTCTGTATCCCGAACGTCAAAAACTGGTTGATGTACTGACCCCTGTCGTAGCAGAAGAATGGAGTCATTTTGAAAGAGTGTTGGAGGAAATGAAGAAGCGTGGATTTTCACTTGGTCGTCAACGCAAAGACGAATATGTTGAGGCGCTTGCAAAAATTGTTTTAACCGGTGGCAGCCGCGATCAGCAGTTGGTAGAGAAACTTTTATTGAATGCATTGATTGAGGCCCGGAGTTGTGAGCGATTTAAAATTCTTTGGAAAAATATTCCGGATGAAGGGCTTTCAAAGTTTTATTACGAGTTGATGGTTTCGGAGGCCGGCCATTATAAAAACTTCCTGCAACTGGCGAAAGAATATATGCCCGAGGAGTATGTTAATAAACGTTGGAGAGAATTTTTAGAAGCCGAAGCCAATATTATTGCATCGCTTGATGTGAAAGGAAACCGGCTACACTAACTGGTTTAAAGATCAAACCCCGAACACATTAGGTTTTTTGTTTCTTCTTTTTCGCTGCCGGGAAGAGTACATTATTGAGTATGAGCCGGTAGCCCGCTGAGTTCGGATGTTGGTTCAGATCGGTATGTTCTTCTCCAACAGAATGCTGGTAGTCTTCAGGATCATGACCACCGTAAAAAGTCCAGAAACCTTTGTTCAGTACTCCGTGAATGTATTTGGCTTCTTTAATTTCTTTGTTCTCACCCATAATTACTACATCGGGTTTGATCAGGCTGGTTTTAAATCCTGTGGTTTGTCCGAAGAAACCATTGATCACCTGGGTATGATTCTGTGTGAGCATCGTAGGAATAGGGTCCCACTTTGCGGAAAACTCAAAAAGACTGAAGTAATCATTATCCTGTCGGAGGCCGCGTTCCTGTGGTGGATTATCGATGGATGAAAATTCGTATTGGTAAGGGTCACGAACCAGTTTGAAATTGGTAAAGGCCAATGTTTTTTCGAAATCGAGTTTTTCCTGCGCACGCGGATCGGCCGGATCGCCATCAAACATGCGCTCACAAATATCAATGCCTTCCGCTGCCAGGGCAATGTCAAAACTGTCGGTAGCCGAGCACATAGCAAACAAAAATCCGCCACCGGCAACAAATTCTTTAATTCGTTTGGCCACCGCCAGTTTTAGTTCTGAAACTTTATGAAACCCATGCTTGCGCGCCATGTCTTCAGCCTCTTTCTGCTGCTCGATATACCAACCCATGTTAGAGAAGGAGCCGTAGAATTTTCCATACTGCCCGGTAAAATCCTCGTGGTGCAGGTGAAGCCAATCGTATTTTGGAAGATTGCCTTCCAGTACCTCGTCATCAAAAATAATATCGTATGGAATTTCTGCATACGTCAGCACCAGGGTAACGGCATCATCCCACGGTTGCGCACTTTTTGGTGAGTATACGGCTATTCGCGGAAATTTTTCCAGTTTCATGATGTCGTAATTCACGGCAGGACTGGCTATTTCCGAGATGATCTGGTTTGCCTGGGCATCCGATATAACTTCGAAACTGACGCCCCTTACCACCAGTTCGTTTTGAATGGCCGGATGGAACTTGCACATAAAACTTCCGCCCCGGTAATTCAGCAGCCAGTCAACTTCGTTGTTGGTACGTAAAATCCAGTAAGCAATACCGTAAGCCTTTAAATGATTGGCTTGCTTTTCGTCCATCGGAATGAAGATGGAATTAGCCACCGATATTTTAAAAGCCACAAGGAAACAAAACAAAAGCAAGCCCTTCATCGTACTCAACTGTTAAGATTCGCGTAAATTTACCATCGTGTTACGGTTTATGCCCTGAAAGCGTCATAGGTAAATAAATTGCTGTTCGGGTGTAACATTCCGGGTATATAGATCAACGTATTGTGGTACAAACTTCGTTACAAATTCAATGAATTTAATCGAAAATATAAAGGAAGGCATGCGGTCAATACAGGCCAATATGCTCCGTTCCGTATTAACGGCATTAATTGTTGCAATCGGCATCACCTCGCTGGTGGGAATTCTTACCGCAATTGACGGGATTGAACGCTCGGTAAATGACAGCCTTGCCGGCCTTGGTGCCAATACGTTTGATATTAATTCAAAAGACAACCGTGGCGGCAGCAGCCAGGGGGTGGCACAAAAAGTTTACCCGCCTCTTAAGTTGAGTGAAACGCAGCGGTTTATTTCCTTATACAGTGTGCCCTCATCCATAAGTCTTTCAGCTAACCTTTCGTGGAATGCCGAGGTTAAACATTTGTCGGAAAAGACAAACCCGAACGTGATGGTGCAGGGTATTAACGAAGAATACCTGGCAATAAAGGGTCTCGAAATGCAAAAGGGAAGGGGACTTTCAAAAATTGAAGCAGGGTATGGAACGAACGTAGCGGTAATCGGTCATAAAATTTTTACAACACTATATAAAAACAATGAGGATCCCATCAACAGTAAGATCACCATTTTAGGTACTCAGTTTAAAGTGATTGGTGTAATTGAAGAGAAGGGTCAGTTGGCAGAAGAAAACTTTGATAATATGGTGGCCATTCCTATCCGGTTGGCCAACCAGATGGCCAAAGGCAGAGGACTTTCCTATGAGTTAACTGTTGGTATTTCTGATCCGGCCAAAATGGAATATGCCATGGGCGAGGCAACCGGATTAATGCGGTCTATTAGAAGAGATGAGGTAGGTCGCGAAGATTCTTTTGACCTGGAGAGAAGTGAAACACTTGCACAGGAAATGGAAAGCATTACATCAGGGTTGCGCATGGGCGGATTTGGTGTAGGATTTATTACGCTGTTGGGCGCTTCCATTGCCCTCATGAATATTATGCTGGTTTCGGTTACCGAGCGTACCCGCGAAGTGGGTGTACGCAAAGCCTTAGGTGCTACACCGTTGCGCATTCGTCAACAATTTGTGATTGAGGCAATCGTTGTATGTCTATTAGGAGGAGTGGGCGGAGTTATTCTGGGTATTTTAATCGGTAACGGCATCTCGCGCCTGATGGGTATTGAAATTTTTGTAGTGCCCTGGATGTGGATGTTTATGGGTATGGTTGTTTGTATTGCAGTGGGTTTAATTTCAGGATATTATCCGGCTCATAAAGCATCCAAGCTTGATCCCATCGAATCGCTGAGGTTTGAATAAAATGCCTCTGCAGGTATAAAAACTCTCTCTAAGCGGAGAGTTTTTTATTTCTATCCTCCTGCGTTAGATTCTTTCTGTATCTATTATAATGACAATTGAATTTTTGAATCAAAACGGCAATTGTATATTTTTCGATCAGAAATGTTTAACAATTTATGTTCCTTAAAAAGAGGCCCTCATGCGAATTCTTTTTCTAGTTTTTTTTATAATCACGGCCCCAACGTTTTTATCCGCACAAAAAAAGGATATGAATTCTTATATTCTTGTGGCTGACATTAAGTATGCCTCGTATCCAAAGTCGGATCCGAAATTGAATATGCTCGATATTTATATGCCTAAGAAGGGCAGTAATTCGCCCGTGCTAATTTGGGTGCACGGTGGTTCATTTGCGTATGGCGATAAGGAATATGTGCAGGAGAAGGCCGAGTACTTTACTAAGAAGGGCTATGTTTTTATTTCTGTCAATTACCGGTTATCGCCAAAAGTTGTTCATCCGGTACATGTACAGGATGTAGCCGATGCAATTATGTGGGTTCAGAAAAATGCTGTCCATTACAGTGCCGATGGCTCCAAGATTTTTTTACTGGGTCACTCAGCCGGGGCGCACCTGGCTGCGCTGGTCAGCATTGATGATACATACATTAAAAAATCTGGTGGTAATCTGGAAGTACTTTCAGGTGTGGTTTTGTTGGACGGGGCGGGGTATGATCTTTCAATACTGATGAACGATGCAAAATCCAAGGTGAGGGAATGGTATCTTCAGGCCTTCGGAAGTTCTAAGAAAGAATGGGATCAGGCCTCACCTGTGAGTTTTATTGCCAGTGGGAAGAAGATACCCGCATTTATGATCGCCTATGCCGGTGAGCGAGATGCCTCCGAGGAAGAGGCCAAGATCCTTTCAAAAAAACTTACTGAAGCACAAGTGGAGAATAAAGTGTTTTCGTACGAAAAGAAATCTCATCTAACCATTAGCAAAGATTTGGGTGAAGCAGGCGATAAAACAACCGAAGATGTGTTGCGTTTTTTATTGGAGAAGCACTACCTGGCGGTAAATCCTACACAATAACTACAACAACGGCCGTATTATCTTCGCTACGTTTCCGGCCACAATTTTATGACCCTCAATATTCGGGTGAATGCCATCCGGTAAATTTAATTTTTCATTTCCTGCTACCCCTTCCAGCAGAAAGGGCATGAGTGTGGTGTTGTTCTTTTTTGCGATTTCAGGAAATACCTTTTTGAAGTCATTGGTATAGTCAGCACCCATGTTTGGAGGAACCATCATGCCCACTACTACAATTTTTACATTCGGATATTTAGCTTTTACCTTATCGATAATTGCCTGGAGATTTTTTTTTGTGGCATCAAGAGGCAAACCGCGTAACCCGTCATTTCCCCCAAGCTCCAGAACAAAAACATCAACATGTTGACGTAAAATCCAGTCGATGCGCGATAAACCACCTGCCGTAGTTTCTCCGCTCAGCCCCGCATTGATTACCTTACATGCCTGACCGTCTTTATTCAGATTTTTTTCAACCAGGGCAGGAAAAGCTTCTTCTGTGGAGAGTCCGTAACCGGCAGTAAGGCTATCACCAAAAAATAGAATTACCTTCGGTGAAGCCTGAATCGTTAGCATGGATGCAATAAGAAGAAGATATTTTCCGACTATCATAAATAAGATCAATTATCCTGAAACAATTTTAAGGTAAATACGATTTAATTCCATATTTGATTAAAGCAAAAATCATGTCGCAAATTGTACTGCAGGCCGAATCCCTTACCAAAACCTACCGATCGGGCACCAATTCACTAACGGTACTTGATCAGGTAAGTTTCTCTGTTCATCAGGGCAATACGCTGGCCATTATTGGTCCGTCTGGCAGCGGTAAAACCACCTTGCTTGGTTTGTGTGCCGGGTTAGATATACCGAGTCAGGGAACAATTTCATTGATGGGCTTTAAGCTAAATACCATGAGCGAAGATGACCGGGCCTATATTCGCAACCAATATGTAGGATTCGTATTTCAGAATTTTCAATTGCTTTCAACGTTAACGGCTCTTGAAAATGTGATGGTGCCCCTGGAGTTACGGGGAGAGAAAAATGTGACACCGAAGGCAAAAGAGTTGTTGGTACGGGTAGGGCTTGCTGAACGGATGCACCATTACCCCACACAACTTTCGGGTGGTGAGCAACAGCGTGTGGCCATGGCGCGTGCGTTTATTACGTCTCCCAAGATTTTGTTTGCCGATGAGCCTACCGGTAACCTCGATGAAGAGAATTCACAACATCTTACCGATTTATTATTTGGATTGAATAAAGAGCAAGGCACTACCCTGGTATTGGTAACACACAACCTGGAATTAGCACAAAAAACTGAGCGCATCTTACGCATGCGCGGAGGTAAACTGGTTGATCAACAAATTGTTGCATCAATATGATAGAGTACGTCATTCGCATCAAACGAAAAACACGTGGTATTCTCCGCGATGGATGGGTTTGGAAAATGGCCTGGCGAGATGCGCGTCACAATTTTTCAAGACTTTTTTTGTTTACAGCTTCACTCATCACCGGCATTGCTGCGGTGGTGTCGCTCGACTCCATGAACACTTCCCTGCAGGAAGACATTGACCGTAACGCCAAAGCGCTTTTAGGTGCGGATATTGTTATTAACGGGAATAAGAAATTCGAACCTTCGCTTCAAACCTTGTTCGACTCCATTCAATTTCCGCAAGCCGAAGAAGCGGATATGGCCTCAATGGTTCTGTTCCTGAATAAAGGGCAATCAAGGCTCATTCGATTAGTTGCCCTTGAAGGACCGTTTCCTTTCTATGGCGATTTGGAAACACAACCCTCCAATGCGTATGCATTAATGAAATCTGGCAGTTATGCTATGCTCGATGAATCACTGGCCAGTCAGTATGAAATAAGTTCAGGCGATTCGCTTAAAGTTGGTAACTCAATTTTTCCTGTGGCGGGTGTTGTAAAAAAAATTCCGGGAGGTGGCGGGCTCCAATCAACCTTTACACCTACGGTTTACATTGCCTTGTCGGCACTTGACTCAACAGGGTTGATTCAATATGGTAGCCGGGTTAATTACCGCAGGTACATTAAAACCAATACCGATGCTGAAGCAGATGAACTTGGCAAATGGCTGCAGCCACAGGTACGAAAGCATGGTCATGGCTTTGATGATGTGCAGGAGCGAAAAGAAGAAATGGGGGAGTCCTTCCAGGCAATATACAGGTTTTTTTCGCTACTCGCTTTTGTGGCGCTTATTCTTGGATGCATAGGCGTGGCAAGTTCAGTACATATTTATGCACGCGAGAAACGTGATGAAGTGGCTGTATTGAGGTGCATAGGATCTACCGGATGGCAGGCGTTTAATATTTATTTTATACAAATTTTTGTATTAGGCATTATCGGAAGTGTTTTGGGTTCACTCCTTGGTGTGGGCATTCAACAGCTTATTCCCATACTGTTTAAAGATATGCTTCCTGTTGAAGTGGGTTTTGCTGTTTCCTGGATTTCGGTCTTGCAGGGAATTTTACTGGGCGCGGTTGTTTCTGTTTTGTTTTCGATGCTTCCGCTGATGGCGGTTCGCTTCGTACCACCACTAACAGTTTTGCGTGCCGACTTTGAAACAGGCAGAATTTTTTCGAAAGCCCGTTGGGCGGTTATTATCCTGATCGGATTGTTTCCAGTTGCGTTTGCTGCCGCCCATACCAAAAGCTTTGTTACCGGAGGTTTGTTTGCGCTGGGTTTGCTGGCGGCATTAAGTTGCCTGATGTTGGTTGCCATCGGATTGCTTTTTCTCGTGCGAAAATTTTTTCCGACAAATGCGACTTTTATCTGGCGTCATGCGCTCTCCAATCTTTTCCGGCCGCATAATCAAACCCGAATGCTGATGGTTGCCATCGGACTGGGTACCTTTATCATTGCCACACTAAACATTGTGGAGAAAAGTTTATTAGGGCAGGTTGAATTTACCGGGCAGGAAAACCAGTCGAATACCATTCTGTTTGATATCCAGGCCTCGCAAAAAGATGGTGTAATAAAGCTGATGGAAGAACATAAATTTCCCGTTAAACAAGTTGTGCCAATTGTTACGTGTCGTATAAGTGAAGTGAACGGGCGAACCATTGCTGCTATACAAAGTGATACAACCGATAATATTCAAAACTGGGCTATCACGCGCGAATATCGTGTAACCTACCGCGATAGTTTGCATCATGCCGAAGAATTGATTGAAGGTGAAATGCACAAGCATACCTCGGGCTCCGATTCGGTTTGGGTCACGATCTCGGAAGGCGTGCAGGAAGATCTTGAAATAAAAATTGGCGACTCACTGATGTTTGATATACAGGGAGTTCCGTTAAAAGTGAAGTTGGCCGGTGTTCGTAAGGTTGACTGGTCGAATGACCCCCCGAATTTCATTTTTGTGTTCCCTACCGGTGTACTAGAACATGCCCCGCAGATTTTTGTTGCCACAACACGCATTGATGACCAGCAGGCAGCCAATCGTTTTCAGCAACAGCTGATCATGAACTTTCCGAATGTGTCGTTGATTGATTTGCGACTCATATTGAGTACCATCAATGAGTTGTTCGATAAACTTGGTGTGGTAGTTCGTTTTTTAGCACTCTTCAGTATCGTTACGGGTCTTGTTGTGTTAGCGGGTGCCGTCATCAACAGTAAGTTTGTGCGTATGAAAGAGAATGTGTTGCTCCGTACCATCGGTGCTCGTACTGGCCACATTACAAAGATCACCTTAATCGAGTATGCTTATCTCGGATTGTTTGCAGCGCTTACCGGAATAATTTTGTCGTTAGGCGGTGGCTGGCTGCTAACCACGCTGTTTTTCAAAATCACCTTTGCATTTGATTGGTTTGAATTATTAGCCATCGTTGCGGGAGTTGTAATGCTTACCGTTTCGATCGGTTGGTGGAATTCACGTGAAGTGATTGGCACACCACCGTTGCAAGTGTTACGAAAAGAGGGGTGATTAATTTCTCTACTTTCAATTGCATTGCGTATTCCTAAGAAATCCTTAAAATTGCACTCCGTTTCAGGGCCCATAGCTCAGCTGGTTAGAGCACTTGACTCATAATCAAGGGGTCGCAGGATCGTGCCCTGCTGGGCCCACAGATAATCAAGGAGTTACCGTTCGTAACTCCTTTTTGATTTATAAACTTTCTGTTTAAAGATGGCGGATGTCGGTTGTTATATCCTTTTTAGTACAAAATTGAACCGGTTTTATACCGGTGCTGTGCAGGACAGCCTTGAAAGTCGCCTGCAAAAACATAATAACCATACCTATGGCAACACTCGCTTTACAGCCAAAGCAAGCGATTGGGAATTGAAATTGTTTATTGCATGCGATCATTATAAACAAGCACTGCGCATTGAGCGGTACATCAAGTCAATGAAATCTTCGGCCTACATTCGAGACTTGCTTTTACGTACCTGCTATACCAGGCTTTTTCCTCATTAAATACCACCAGGAGAACCTTCTAACAGGACTGTGCATTCACACACAAAAGCCCGTGTGTGCGCACACAATTACATTTTTTCATTGTTTTTCCATTCCCCTTTCTCTAATTTTCGAGCGTTTTACAAAAGAGACTTATCTGATTGGGAATAGCCATCATACTTTAAAAAGAGAAGTTTATCATGCAAACCGTTATCGGGATTGATATTGGTGGCACCACCACAAAACTTGGAGCGATAACCCAAAAGGGTGAAATCCGCTATAAAACTAGTTTTTCAACCAATATCCATGCGAATGAGGAATCATACCTGCAAGAACTTAAAGGGAAGGTAAATGAAGTGTTGGAAGTTGCCGGAAGAAATGAAGTGGTTTGCATCGGGGCAGGAGCACCCATGGCTAATTACTTTACCGGAATTGTAAAGGGAACTGCCAACCTGTCGTGGAAAAAAGAAGTTAATCTGAAATTATTCCTGGAGGAAACTTTTCAAATTCCTGCAGTCATTACCAACGATGCTAACCTTGCAGCTGTAGGCGAGAAACATTTTGGCCAGGCAAAAGATTTTAGCTCCTTTGTTTCTGTAATCATAGGAACGGGATTAGGCTCTGGAATATTTCTTAACAACCAATTGCTACACGGAAAAAATGGGTTGGTGGGTGAACTGGGGCACACTTCTGTTAAGAGAAATGGAAGGGTTTGTGGTAAACAAGGGTGCCTTGAAACATATGTTTCCGCCAATGGCATTCGAAGAACTTTTTTTAAACTGCTGGCTGAACATGATTTACCTTCAACACTGCGACAGGTTTCTTACGACCGTGTTACCCCGGATTTAATTCATGAAGCCGCAAAGGCGGGTGATCTGGTTGCTAAACTAACCTTTGATTATACTGGGGATGTTCTGGGCATGAAAATCGCAGATATGATCATTACCTTCGAACCAGAAGCCATTTTCTTATCCGGTGGCCTGGCCAGTGCAGGTGAATTTTTATTGAAGCCAACGCACCAAGCTGTTAATCGATATCTTTTAAAAGATTACCCCGAAGTAAAAATTCTCTTATCAAAACTCCCGTCCGATGAAATTTCAATTTTAGGAGGTGGGGCATTGGCATGGAATTGTTATCAAAATGAAATGATGCATCAAAACGTAAAAAGTATATGAATGTAGTTACCGAAAAAAAATCAGCCGTAGCATTTGAACCCTTTCTGGGAAATGAAGAACGCAAGTATGAAAAACTTCATACGGTCATATTTGAGAAGTCATCTGATGCATCTAAAGCTGTTGCTTCTGAAATTGCTGACCTCATCAGAGAAAAGGCTTCAAAGGGCAAACCGTGCGTGTTGGGTTTAGCAACAGGCTCAACGCCAACATCGGTTTATTCTGAGTTGGTACGGATGCACAAAGAAGAGGGATTAAGTTTCAAGAATGTAGTCACCTTTAATCTGGATGAGTATTACCCCATGCAGCCCGGTTCAATTCAAAGCTATGTCCGGTTTATGGATGAATATCTTTTCAATCACATTGATATTGATCGCAAGAATATTCATATACCCGATGGCACCATTTCGTATGACAACGCTGAAGCCTTTTGTAAAGCTTATGAAGCAAAAATTTTGGCTTTTGGAGGCCTTGATTTACAGGTGCTGGGTATTGGCCGCACAGGACATATTGGTTTTAATGAACCCGGGTCGAGTATTAATTCACGTACCCGGATGATCACGCTTGATCATATTACACGTGTGGATGCTGCCAGTGATTTTTTTGGTGAGGAAAATGTGCCTCGAAGAGCCATTACCATGGGTATTGGATCCATCCTGAAAGCCAAACGAATCATTCTCATGGCGTGGGGCGAAGGAAAGTCAAAAATTATTAAACAAACTGTTGAAGGTTCTGTAACAGATACAGTACCTGCCACTTTCTTGCAAAACCATGAAAACACCACCATTGTTTTAGATGAAGCTTCAGCGGCCGAGTTGGTTCGTATTAAAAAACCATGGCTGGTAGGAACCTGCAAATGGGATGATAAACTTGCCCGCAAAGCAGTTACATGGCTAAGTCAACACCTCAAAAAACCTGTTCTTAAACTAACCGACAGAGATTACAACGATCATGGCATGTCTGACCTGGCGACTGAACATGGCCCGGCCTATAACATTAACATTCGGATATTTAATGAATTGCAGCATACCATAACCGGTTGGCCCGGAGGTAAGCCAAATGCCGATGATACCTATCGTCCGGAACGCGCAAACCCTGCGAAGAAGCGTGTTATTATTTTTAGTCCGCACCCCGATGATGATGTGATTTCCATGGGCGGAACATTTATTAAGCTGGTTGACCAAGGCCATGATGTGCACGTGGCCTATCAAACATCGGGCAACATAGCCGTGTTTGACGAAGATGTGATCAGGTTTGCCGATTTCTATAAAGATCTTGAAGCGCTGGATAAAAGTGCAAGCAAGGAAGGTGCCTCGTTGTACGAGAAAGTTGAAAGGGCAATGAAAAACAAAAAGCCTGGTGAAGTGGATGGCCCTGAAGTTCAGAAAATAAAGGGATTGATCAGAAGAGGTGAAGCAAAAGCTGCTTGCCGGTACGTGGGTATTCCTGACGACCACGCGCATTTTCTTGACCTGCCATTTTATGAAACCGGTTTGGTGAAAAAGAAACCGTTAAGCGAAAAAGACATACAAATCACCATTGATATTTTAAAAGAGATTAAACCCCACCAGGTGTATGTAGCTGGCGACTTATCCGATCCGCATGGTACACACCGGGTTTGTTTAGCAGCCGTTTTTCAGGCGCTTGATCAGCTAAAGAATGAATCGTGGATTAAAGATTGTTGGGTGTGGTTGTACCGTGGCGCCTGGCAGGAGTGGGGCATCAATGAAATTGAAATGGCGGTTCCGTTAAGTCCGGGTGAACTGGAGAAGAAGAAAAAAGCAATTTTCAAACACCAGTCGCAAAAGGATACGGCCGTTTTCCCTGGTTCAGACAGCCGCGAATTCTGGCAACGTGCTGAGGAAAGAAATAGAGGAACTGCGAAGCTTTACGATTTGCTTGGTCTTGCCGAGTATGAGGCAATTGAAGCGTTTAAGCGATATCACTTTTTGTAAGTTCAACCAGAATTTGCATCTAATCGATGTGGGGAAGCCATTCTTCCTCACATAAAAAATGTGCAGGCCAATGGTTCTGGAGTAGTTCGCAATTGAAATACTGAAGTGACAAAAAAAAACATACGAATAAAAGATATCGCCAAGCTGGCCGGTGTTTCCACCGGTACGGTTGACCGGGTCTTACATAACAGGGGAAAGGTTTCAGAAAGCGCCTTAAAGAAAGTGATGGAGGTAATGGAAGGAATCGATTATCAACCCAACGTAATTGCCCGAACTCTCGGTTCCAACAAAACACACAGGATTGCCGCCCTTGTACCCGATCCCAATGTTGATCCCTATTGGGCACAGTCGATGTCGGGGATTGCCCAGGCAGAAAGTGAATGGAATAAATATGGTGTATTTATCAACCGGTATTTATTCAATCAATATGATAAAGATTCGTTTGTGCAAAGTGCATCTGAAGTGTTAAAAGGTAATCCGGCAGGCGTACTGATCGCCCCACTTTTCTATCATGAAG
>Ga0268299_1000535_pt1 | contig 112972 bp, 85 predicted proteins | sample NOBtaG_FD_193484 | JGI IMG/M metagenome (GOLD analysis project Ga0268299, IMG submission 193484) | Activated sludge microbial communities from bioreactor in Nijmegen, Gelderland, Netherland - NOB reactor | ecosystem: Engineered > Bioreactor > Aerobic > Activated sludge | place: Netherlands...
CCCCAGTTTTTCGACGGGTTGTTCGACCAGCCGCCGAGCACCCACATCCGGCCGCGGTAGACCTCGGCCGAGAACCACAGCCGCGGCGACCACGGGGCCTTCTCGGTGACCTGCGTCCAGTCCTTGCCGTCGGCCGAGCACCAGACGTCGTTCAGGGCGTGGTACTCCGGCACGTAGTTGCCGCCGCCGAAGACCCAGAGCTTGCCGTCGTGGACGACCGCCTGGTGGTACGCCCGCGGCGACCAGGCCGCCTTCTCGGTCACGCACGCCCACGTCTTGCCGTCGGCGGAGGACCAGACGTCGTTCTTGAGGCTCTTCTTGTCGCCGAAGTAGTAGTTCTCGGTGCCGCCGAGGATCCACATCTTCCCCTGGAATGTCACCGCCCCGGCGGCGAGGCGCGGCGACCAGCCGGCGGCTTTCGTCGCCTGCTCCCACGCCTCGCCGTCAGTCGAGGACCACACCTCGGCGCTGGCCGAGTGGCCGGGCAGTCGGCCGTTGTACCAGCCGCCCAGGAGCCACATCTTGCCGTCGTGGACGACCGTCATCGGCAGGTCGCTGTGCTTCCAGGGGGCTTCCTTCGTCACCTGCGTCCACGCCTTGCCGTCAGCCGACGACCAGACGTCGCGCGGCGGGGCCTCGAACGACTGGAACCAGCCGCCGAAAATCCACAGCCGGTCCTTGTAAACTAGCTCGCCCTGCGAGTCGCGCGGCTGCCAGCCGGCCTTGTCGGTCACCTTCACCCAGTCCGGGGCCGGGTCGGCGGTGAATGTGGCGGCGACCGCGAGCCAGGCGGGGAGCATGAGCAGCGCGAGGGATTTCATCGCTCACCCGCGCCGCTCGAACAGGTCCATCACTGGCTGGCCCTTGCCGTCGTTGGTGACGTAGAACGGTCGCTTCTCGACCGTGTACGCCGTCTTCGGCGAGATGCCCATCGCGTGGAAGATCGTCGCGTGGAGGTCGGTCACCGTGACCGGGTTCTTTACGGCCAGGCAAGGCCGTTCCGGCGCGCTCGCCCCGTAGAGGAAGCCCTTCTTCACGCCGCCGCCGAAGAGCAGGACGCTGCTCGCCCCGGTAAAGTGGCGGTGCAGGCCGTACTCCTTCATGACCTTTATGACGTCCGTCTTCGCCCGCGACTGGTCCACGGCCGTGCTGCCCGGCACGCCCTCGATCATCATGTCGCGGCTGAACTCGCTCGCGACGATGACCAGCGTCCGGTCGAGGAGCTTGCGCGCCTCCAGATCCAGGATGAGTTGCGCGATCGGTCCGTCGATCTCGCCCTTGAGCCGGGCGACGGTCGTGTGGCCGTTCTCGTGCGTGTCCCAGTGCAGGAACGGGACGTACTCCGTCGTCACCTCGACGAAACGCGCCCCGGCCTCGACCAGCCGACGGGCGAGCAGGCAGCCCTGGCCGAACCGGCTGTTCTGGCCGGTGAGGTACTTCTCGGCGCTCTCCTTCGGCTCCAGCGACAGGTCGAACGCCTTGCGGTCCGGCGACGACAGCAACCGGTCGGCGTTGTCCATCGCCTTGAGCATCGACTCGCGCTGGTAGTCGCTGACGCCCTCGCCGGCCGGGCCCTTCTCGACAAGGTTCTTGAACAGGCGGTAGCGCTGGGCGAACCGATCGGCGCTCATGCCGCGCGGCGGCCGGACCGCCTCGACGGCCTGGGTCGGCTCCGGCAGCAGGAACGGCCCGTACTCGCTGCCGAAGAAGCCGGCCGTGTGAAAGGCCTTCAACTCCTCCTTCTCGCCGTGGCTGTCGAGGTGCTGGCCGACGGCGATGAACGGCGGGATGGCCGGGTTGCGCGGCCCGAGGACGCGGGCCATCCACGCCCCGAGGTGCGGCGCGGCGACGGTCTGCGGCGGGACGTAGCCGGTGTGCCAGTGGTACTGGTGCCGCGAGTGCAGGATGCTGCCGAGGTCCGGCTGGACGTGCGAGCGGATGAGCGTGCCGCGGTCCATGACGCGGGCCATCTTTTCGAGGCCCTTCGTGAACTTGATGTTATCGACGACGGTGTCGATCGCCGGGAACGTGCTGAGGATCTTCTCCGACGGCACGCCGACCTCGAACGGGACGTAGCGCTTCGGGTCGAACGTCTCCGGGGCGGCCATGCCGCCGGCCATCCAGAGGAGGATGCATGCGTCGGCGGTCGGCCGGGGGTGTTTGACCGGCTCGTCGGCGAAGAGGCGCGGCTCGCCGACGGCGAGGGCGGCCGCCGCCGCGGCGGAGAGCTGGCCGAGGAACTCGCGGCGCGTGGTCGTCATGGTCGGGGCCCTCTCACCGGGCGACGAGGTAGGCGATGTAGGTGTACAGGCCGAGGCCGATCAGGAAGATGACCGTCATCAGGCCGGCGACGACGCGCGCGGCGAGGACGTCGTGGCGGTGGAGTTCGGCCAGCTCGGCGTCGTCCAGGTTCGGCGAGGCCGCTTCGGGGTCGTGGTGCATCGGTCTTCCATATAGCCGCCGGCTTGCCGGCGGGGTTTCGCGGCGGGGTGTTGTCGGAGTCCTCCCATGAAGGTAGCCGCCCGCCCCCGGGGTGGTCAAGGGGCGGGGCCAGGATACAATGCAGCGGCAAGCCGTTCCCTCCCGGAGCCTTCCGATGCGTCCCCTCCGCTGCTCGCTGCTCCTGGCCCTGCTCGGGGCCGTCGCCGTCGCCCCGGCCCAGCCGCCGACGAAGCCCGACCCGGCCAAGCTGGAGGCCCAGTTGCGCGACCTGGAGAAGCGCATCGCCAAGGTCCGGGAGCTGCCGTTCAAGCAGCCGGTGCAGGCCCGCTTCCTCCCGCGCCCGGCCAACGCCGACAAGGGCATCCAGGGCTACTACAGCCCGAAGGACAAAGTCCTCGTCGTCTACGACGACATCTCCGACAACTACGCCCTCGGCGTCCTCGTCCACGAGATGGCCCACGCCCTGCAGGACCAGCACTTCGGCCTGACGAAGCTGCACGACCCCGACCTGTCCGGCGACGAGGAGCTGGCCCGGGCTGCCCTGATCGAGGGCGACGCGACGTTGACCATGATCGAGGTGCTCAAGGCCGAGCAGCCGAAGGCCGGGGCGATGCTCGACGTGCCGCTGGCGAAGGCGAAGAACACCCGCAACGCCTTCCTCTACGCCCAGGGGGCGCGGTGGGTCCAGGCGGCGAAGGCGAAGGGTGGCTGGAAGGCGGTCGATGCCCGGTACAAGTTCCCGCCCTCGACCACGGCCGAGATCCTCCACCCCGGCGAGCGGATCGGCAGCGTCGATCTCGGCCCGGGCAAGTCGCGCGGCGAGTTCGGCCTGGCGGAGTGGTTGAAGCAAAAGGGGGCCGACTGGGCCGAGACGCTCGACGCCGTCGCCGGCTGGCGCGGCGACTTGCAGCGCGAGTCGGAGCACGGCAACACGACCGAGGTGATCGTCGCGAAGCCGGAGCAGGCCGTCGCGCTGCAAGCGGCCCTGGCAAAGCTGGTCAAGGACAAGGGCACCACCGCGGTCGAACGCCACGGCCAGCGCGTCTGCCTGCTCGAAGCGAAGGACGCCGCGGGCCTGGCGAAGCTGCGGGCCGCCGCCGCCGCGCCGCCAGCCCTGACGATCACCGACCGCCAGGGCAAGGAGGTGACCTTCGGCCAGATGCTCGACGCGCTGGCCAAGGCCGACTTCGTCTGCGTCGGCGAGTCGCACGACAGCCTGCTCCACCACCGCATCCAGCTCCAGCTCATCCAGGCGCTGTACGCCGTCGACCCGCGCCTCGGCGTCGGCATGGAGATGTTCCAGAAGCCGTACCAGTCGGCGCTGGACGGCTACGGCCAGGGGTCGATCGGCGAGGAGGAGATGCTGGCCGCGACCGAGTACCGGACGCGCTGGGGCTTCGAGTGGCTGCTCTACCAGCCGATCGTCAAGTTCTGCCAGGCGAACGGCGTCCCGGTCGCGGCCCTGAACGCGACGCGCGAGCTGACCCGGCGCATCCGCGAGGTCGGCGTCGAGGCCCTCAAGCCGGAGGAGAAGGCCGAGCTGGCCGGGATCGACTTCCAGGTGAAGGCCCACCGCGACCACTGGTTCGAGCGACTCGCCGCGATGCACGGCCAGGCGGACGTCCCGAAGGAGCAGAAGGAGAAGGGCTACGCGATCATGACGGTCTGGGACGGCTACATGGCGAAGAGCGCGGCGGAGTTCCTCAAGGCGCGCGGCCTGCGGCGGATGGTCGTCCTGGCGGGCAGCGGCCACGTCGATCGCGGCTTCGGCATTCCGGACCGGGCGGCGGCGCACTCCGGCGGCAAGGCGGCGACGGTGAAGATCGTCACGGGCGACGAGAAGGCCGAGACCGGGTTGGCCGACTTCACAATCCGCGTGCGGTGAGCGCGCGGTTTCGTCGCCCCGGGCGTACTTTTCCTTACCTGGGAAGGAGAAGTTTCATGGCCCGTAGCATCACGCCCGCTGTCCGTGCGGCGGTAGACGCCCTGTTTGGAGAGGCCGACCGCCCGGCGGTCCTCCGCCATCTCCAGCGCTACTACGGCATCGCGGCCGCCCGCGTCCATCTGTCTATCCTGGTGCTGTCGGCCGGCGTCGTCGATGAAGTGGCGGCCTACGTCCAGGACGCCAACCAGGACCCCCGCGACGTGCTGTTCTGGTCCGAGTACGACGGGATGCCCGACCGGGCAGACGAGTTCGCCGACCGCTACCACATGCTCCGCCCTACGCAGCAGAGCAACCCATGATCGTCTACACCGTCGGCTACGGCGGCCGCGACGCCGAGGAGTTCCTGGCCCTGCTTCGGCCGCACTCGATCCGGACCGTCGTGGACGTTCGACTCCGGCCGGACCGGGCGAGCATGGGCCTGTGGACCAAGGCAAAGACGGCCGACAAGGGCATCGAGAAGTTGCTCGCCGACGCCGGGCTCGGCTACCGCTCCCTCGTCGAGTTGGGCAACGTCTTCCTCGACGCTGGTGACTGGCACGAGCCGTACCGCCGCCTGCTCGACGCGGCCGGCGAGTTGCTCGTCGCCCGCCTGCTAGAGACGCCTGGGCCGGTCTGTCTGCTGTGCGCCGAGAAGCGCGTGGCCGAGTGTCATCGCGGCGTCATCGCCGACTACCTGGCCCGCGTCCACGCCGCCGAGGTGACGCACCTGGAATGACCCGAACCGAAGAGGATTAACCACGAAATACACGAAAGGAGACAAAGCAGAAAGGTGTTCTTTGCTTTGTCTCCTTTCGTGTATTTCGTGTATTTCGTGGTTACAATCCTGCCTCACACCACCGGCAGGGCCGTCTTCTCCTCGGCGGCGCGGATGTCCTGCGTCACGCGCATCGAGCAGAACTTCGGACCGCACATCGAGCAGAAACGCGCCGACTTGAACACCTCCTGCGGCAGCGTCTCGTCGTGCATCCGCTTCGCCGTCTCCGGGTCGAGCGACAGGCGGAACTGTTCCTCCCAATCGAAGGAGAACCGGGCCCGCGACAGGGCGTCGTCACGGTCGCGCGCCCCCTTGCGCCCCCGGGCGATGTCGGCCGCGTGGGCGGCGATCTTGTAGGCGATGACGCCCTGGCGCACGTCGTCCTTGTTCGGCAGGCCGAGGTGCTCCTTCGGCGTGACGTAGCAGAGCATCGCCGCCCCGGCCTCGCCGGCCAGCGCCGCCCCGATCGCCGAGGTGATGTGGTCGTAGCCCGGGGCGATGTCGGTCACGAGCGGGCCGAGGACGTAGAACGGCGCGTCGTGGCACAGCTCGCGCTCCTTCTCGACGTTCATCTTGACCAGGTGCATCGGGATGTGGCCCGGCCCCTCGATCATGACCTGGACGCCGTGCTTCCACGCCTTGAGCGTCAGCTCGCCGAGCGTCGCCAGTTCGGCGAACTGGGCCTCGTCGTTGGCGTCGGCGAGGCAGCCGGGCCGCAGGCCGTCGCCGAGGCTGTACGTCACGTCGTGGGCCCGCAGGATCTCCGACAGCTCGTCGAAGTGGGTGTACCACGGGTTCTGCTCGTTGCGCTGGTGCATCCACTGGGCGATGAGCGAGCCGCCCCGGCTGACGATGCCGGTGACGCGGTTCGCCGTCAGCGGGATGTACTCCTTGAGGACGCCGGCGTGGATCGTCATGTAATCGACGCCCTGCTTCGCCTGGTGCTCGACCATGTCGAGCAGCATCCGCGGCGTGATGTCGGCCACGTCGCGCAGGTTCTGGATGACCTGGTAGATCGGCACGGTGCCGATCGGGACGGGGGAGGCGTCGAGGATCGCCTGGCGGATGCCGTCGATGTCGCCGCCGGTGGACAGGTCCATGACCGTGTCCGCGCCGAGGTGGACGGCGGTGTGGAGCTTCTCCAGCTCGTCGTTGACCTTGCTCGTGACGGCCGAGTTGCCGATGTTGGCGTTGATCTTGCAGAGGCTGGCGACGCCGATGCACATCGGCTCGAGCTTCTTCTTGAGGTGGTGGACGTTCGCCGGGATGACCATCCTGCCGCGGGCGACCTCGGAGCGGACGAGTTCCGGGTCAAGGTCCTCGCGGCGGGCGACGAATTCCATCTCGGGGGTGACGGTGCCCTTGCGGGCGGATTCGAGCTGCGTCATCGGCGGATGCTCCGAGGAGGCGGAAGGTCCGAGCAGCCGATTTGGGATGGGGCGGGCGCGGCAGCGCCGACGATCCGCCTCCCCTCGCCGGCATTACCCGGATCGGGTCCCGAGGGTCTGCTCTCAGCCGCTCCCGACTTCCCCGTCGGGAGCAGCACCCCTGGCGGATCTCGAAGGGATTATAGGCGGCGACGCGGGGATCGTCTCAGGGTTCCTCGCCTCGGAGGCGGACGTGCCAGGCCACGGCGACGGGAAGCCGCTCTTTGGCGACGAGCTTCATGAGGAGGAACAGGTCCGCCTCGGTCTCGACGAACCCGTTCAGGGAGACGGCCCCGTCCTGGCCGGTGTAGACCCCCGCCCAGACGTCGCGAAATCGCGGCTCGGTGTCGAGGAGGGCCTGTACCTTGGGCCGTTCCTGCTCGGCGACTTCCAGGTTCGTCAGTTGGCGGCTGGTCGGGCGAAACGTCAGGCCGACATAGCAGAGCATCGCGACGGTGGCCGCCACGATGAGAACCGTGCCGAAGATGGTGCCGATCTGGCGCGTTGGAGTTTCGCTAGCCATGCCGGTCCAGCTCCGCGAACAGGTCGGCCAACGGCAGTGTGAAGCCCGGCAGGACCGGGTCGCCGTCGAGCGTGTCGGCCGCGGTCAACTCGGCATCCGGCGGATCGACCTGCGTGTAGACCGCGGCCGTCCGTGCGTCCGGGTCGATCTCCCAGACTAGGCGGCAGCCGGCCTGGAAGTAGTCCTGGCGTTTGAGGCGCATCTCTGCCGGGGTGTTGCTGGGGCTGAGAACCTCGACCGCGAGGTCCGGTACCAGATCCGGCACCGGCTGGTCGGGGATGCGTCGGCCGGGGATCCGGTCCCAGGAAATGAACGCGATATCCGGGGCACGCACCCGGCTGGCCGACAACCGCAGCATCCCGTCCGGGAGGGTGAGCAAGCCGAGGTTCCGCGCGTAGACGAAGAGCTCGAGGAGGAAAACCAGCCGCCGGGCGAGCACCGTTGAACGGAAGCCCATCGCCTTCTCCACGAGGACGCCGTCGATCAACTCGCAGATCCGTTTGCGGGATGTGCCGAGCGCGGCCAGGAGGTCGGCGACCGTCGCCCGGCCCGGGGCGGGCGGAATGCGCACGCGCTCCAGCGGAATGCCGCCCAGTCGTTCGAGGAGGTCCGCGATCGATTCGCTGGCGACTTCGACGGTTGCCGTGGTCATCGGCCGTCCTCGCAAGGGGTTCGGGTGGGCGTATTCTACCCTGGCCGCGACGGCAACACCAGACCCGCCGCGCCTGGGCTACACGGTGATCGTCTCCCCGTCGAGCGTGAACCGCTCGCCGCGCAGGTCGTCGCGCCAGACGTCCATCGCGTTGCGGATGCGGTCCTTCATCAGCTTCCGCTGCGCGTCCATCATCTTCTTCTGGGCCCCGATCATCGGCCAGAAGATCGGAATGATCGACATGCACCCCTGCGCCTGCCCGAACGCGGCGAACGACGCCTGGGCCGCCTCGTACTCCGAGATGGCGTTGCGCAGGTAGAGCACCTTCGCCTTGCGCACCTCCTCCGGGGCCAGGCCGGACAGCGTCGCGACGAAGAGCTGGAGCTTCTCCGGGGACAGGGCATCGGACGGTTGCTGGTTCATGGTCGCTCCGGGTCGGGGACGTGGGACTGCCAGCAGTTCACCCGCCCGGGGCGGCCCTGTCAAGGGGCCGGATCACCCGATCAGGAGCCGGCCCAGGCAGTACAGCCCGCCGGACAGCGCCATCGACGCCGGCAGGGTCAGCACCCAGGCGAGCAGGATCTTCTTCGTCGTCGCGGCCTGGACGCCCGAGCCGGTCGCCCACATCGTGCCGGCGACGCCCGACGACAGGACGTGCGTCGTGCTGACCGGCATCTTGCCGTACGTCGCGACCAGGATCGTCCCGGCGGCGACCACCTCGGCCATCATGCCCTGGCCGTAGCTCAGGTGCGTCTTGCCGATCTTCTCCGCCACGGTGATGACGATGCGCCGGTAGCCGACCGTCGTGCCGACGCCGAGGGCTAGCGCCGTGCCGACCACGACCCAGAACGGCACGAACTCGATCGCCCCGCGCAGCACCTTCACGTCCGGGGCCAGCGCCTTCCGCAGCTCCGCCGGGTACGCCGCCACCGCCCGCTCGACGCGGAAGATCGCCTGGCGCACCTCCCAGCGCTTCTCGCGCTCCAACTCGTTGAACGAGTGCTTGTCGGCCAGTTCGGCTCGCAGGGCGGCCAGGTCGGCCCGGGTCGCCTCGTCGGGGTGGTCGGAGGCTTCCAGCCGGCCGAGCACGTCCCCGGCGGCGACGAAGACCTCCTGGGCCCGGTCGGGGTTGTTCGTGTCGAGGGCGTACGCGAACGGCAGGAAGCCGACCAGGACGAGCAGCAAGAGCCCCATCCCCTTCTGGCCGTCGTTCGAGCCGTGGGCGTAGCTGACCGAGCCGCACGACAGGATGAGCGTCGCCCGGATCCAGAACGGCGGCGGCTTCTTGATGTCGACCAGCGGCTGGTACAGGGCCGGGTTCGGCAGCAGCCAGAGCATGCCGAGCAGAAGGATCGCCGCCGCCGCGAAGCCGACCATCGGCGACAGGAGCAGGGCGAGGAACACCTCGCCGACCTTGCCCCAGTTGACGCCGGAGAGGCCGTCGCCGTGCAGGAGGCTGTTCGCCAGGCCGACGCCGAGGATCGAGCCGATCAGCGTGTGCGAACTCGACACCGGCAGGGCGACGTACCAGGTGCCGAGGTTCCAGGCGACGGCGGCGAGTAGCAGCGACAGGACCATGACCAGCCCGGCCGACGACGTGCCGACCTCGACGAGCAGATCGACCGGCAGCAGGTTGACGATGCTGTACGCGACGGCGGTGCCGCCGAGGAGGACGCCGAGGAAGTTCAGGAAGCCGGAGTAGATCACCGCCGGCGTCGGCCGGAGGGAGTTCGTGTAGATGACCGTCGTCACGGCGTTGGCCGTGTCGTGGAAGCCGTTGATGAATTCGAACCCGAAGGCGATCACCAGGGCCACGAACAGGACGAACATCGAGTAGGCCGGCAACGACGCCGCCGCGGACCAGAACTCCATACCACCTCCCGCATTGGCGTCCGTCGGAGCGCTGCATTTCCAAGTAGGGTACCGCCCCGGCAGCAAGTCTCTCGCGATTTCTCGCTCAATCTAGGGAATTGTCCCGTCGCGGTCCGGCCGGTGTCGGTCTCACGGCGGGCCGAGCAACTGGCTCAGCTCGCCGCCCAGGTCCACGCCGCGCTGGCCGCCGCTCGACTCGGCGGGAAGCGCGATGGCCCGATCGGCCAGGGCCTGCGCCTCGTCGCGCCGGTTCGACTTGAACGCGACCAGGCCTTGCAGCCGCCACAGCCAGGCGCGCGGCAGCTCCGGCCGGCGGCCGAACACCTTCTCGGCCGCGGCCAGGCTCGTCCGGGCGTCGTCCAGCCGGCCCAGGCGCAGCTCGACGGTGCCGCGAGCCAGCAGGGCGAGCGGGTCGTCCGGCAGGTCGCGCACCGTCCGAATCGCCCGCGGCAACTGGTCGGCGTACGCCTCGGGCAGCCGATCCGGCACGACGGCCCGGTCGAAGACTTGCCAGGCGAGCGCCTCCGCGTCGTCCTCGTACCGGGCGGCGAGGGCCTCCGCCTCGGCGCGGACCGCGTCCGTCAGGGCCGGCTGGGCGCGAACGCGCCGGAGCAGGTCGGCGCGATCGACGCAGCGGCTGGCGAGATGATCGACCAGGGCGACGGCCTCGCGGCGGACGATCGCCACGGCGTCGAGAGGCCGGAGGTCCCAGACGCCGGCCGTGCCGTCGCGCACCCGGACGGCCCAGCGCCCGGACGGGTCGAGCGCCGCCGCCGGCGTCGGGCCCCATTCGCCGCGGACGACGCGCACCGCCTCGTTCGTGTCCAGGTCCCAGATCGTCAGCGTCCCGTCCTCGGTCTGGCTGACCAGTCGCCGGCCGTCGGTCGGGGCCCACAGGCCGTGCACCCGGGCGGCCTTGTTCATCAGGGTCGCCTCGACCGTCCCGCTCGGCAGGGCGTGCAGGCGGACGACGCCGTCGTGGTCGCCGACCGCGAGCCGGCCGTCGCGGAGGAAGGCCGCCTCGCCCGGCGGCATCGGCAGGGCCGGCAGCTCGAGCACCGGCTCGAAGCCCGGCAGCCGGCGCACCGACACGGCGTCGGCCAGCAGCGCGACCAGCCGGCCGTCGGCCGAGACGACCAGCCGGGTGGCGATCGCCTTGCCGCGCCACGACGCGACGAGCGCCCCGCTCTCGACGTCGGTCAGGCGGACCTCGCCCGAGTTGTCGGCGCTGAGCAGGTGCCGGCCGTCCGGCAGGAAGCGGACGCCGCTCAGCACGTTGCCGTGGCCGTCGAGCCGGCGGACGACGCGCCGGCCCCGGCCGTCGCGGATCTCGATGGACCACATGCCCATCAGGGCGAGGTAGCGCCCGTCGGGCGACCACTCCGCGTCGTGGAGCGACCCCGCGTAGCCGGGCACGGGGCGTTCCCGGATCGGACCGGCCAGATCGACGAGCGTCGCGGCCCGTTCGCCCGTGACGAGCAGGACCCCCTCGCCCGCCGGGTGCAGGACGACCCCGCCGACCGGCAGCACGCCCGACGCCCAGGTCCGTTCCAGAGCGGTCGTCGCGGCGCTCCAGACGCGGACGGTGCCGTCGCCGGCCGACAGCGAGGCGAGCCGCCAGCCGTCCGGCGACCAGGCGAGGGCCCCGACTTCGGACTCGTGACCGTCCAGGCTGGCGAGGAGGTCGCCGCGGCCGACGTCCCAGACGCGGACGACGCCGTCCTTGCCGGCCGCCGCGACGCAGGTGCCGTCCGGGCTAAAGCAGACCGCGTGCAGGTCGCTGGCCGCCTCGAGCGTCCGCACCGGCCCGCCGCGCTCCAGCTCGCGCAGCTCGACCTTGCCGGCGTTCGAGCCGACGGCGGCGAGCGGCCGGGTCGGATGGACGGCCAGGCACGTCGCGACGCCGTGCTCGGTCTGCACCTTCCAGACCGGCTCGGCCGCCCGCGGGTCGCGGCGGATGAGCCAGCGGTAGACGTCCACGCTGACGACGTGGTCCGTACCGGGGACGTAGCCGACGCCGCGCAGGAAGGCGTGATGCCCCGCCAGGACGCGCCGTTCCGCGCCGGTCTCCGGGTCGTGCGTCCGGGCGCGGAAGTCGGCGCTGCCGGCGGCGACCTCTCCGCCGTCGGGCCGGTAGGCGAGGCCGCGCGGGCTGTCGGGCCCGGCCGGGGCCTCGACGACGGTCCGGCCCGTCCGGGCATCGACGAACACGAGGTAGCGCCGGCCGGCCAGGGCGACCTGCCGTCCGTCCGGCCGCACCGCCAGGGCGAAGGGCAGCGACGGGAGCCGCGTCTCGAACGCCGGGGCGGCGCGGGCCACGTCCCACGCGACGAAGTGATTCGCCGCGCGGACGAAGTAGAGGTGCCGGCCGTCGGCCGACCAGCCGAGGACGTAGCCGCCGAGGCCGGTCTGTTCCAGAACCTGGAGGGCCCCGCGGCTCTGGCGCTGGAGCAAGTTCCACTCCAGGCCGCGCAGGTCGGCTTCGTCGGGGCCGGGCACCCCGGCGGCGAGCAGGTGCCGGACGCGCGACCGTTCGCCGGTGCCGAAGGCGATCGCGGCCAGGTTCATCTGGGCGAGGTAGCGGTCGAGGCGGGCCTTGCGGGCCGCCTGGTTCGCCCGGTCCGCCTCGCCCCGCTTCAGGGCCGCCTCGCGCGTCGCCTCGCCGGCGTAATATAACGAGACGGCCACGCCGAGGACCAACACGCCGACGACGGCGGCGCTCAGGCCGGCGACGACCGGGTTGCGCTGGCCCCAGCGCCACGCCCGCTCGACGACGCCGACCGGCCGGGCGCGGATCGGTTCGCCGCGCTGGAACCGACCCAGGTCGTCGGCCAGGTCCTGGGCGCTGGCGTAGCGGCGGCCCGGTTCCTTGGCGAGGCACTTCAGCGCGATCGTCTCCAGGTCGCGCGGCACGGCCGGGTTGAGCAGCCGCGGCGCGACCGGCTCGACGGTCAGCACCTGGCGCACGGTGTTCAAGGGCGTGTCGGCCCGGAAGGGCGGCCTTCCGGTCAGGCACTCGTAGAGGATCGCCCCCAGCGCGTAGACATCGGCGAGCGGGCCCACGTCGTCGGTGCGGCCCTCGGCCTGTTCGGGGGCCATGTACGACGGCGTGCCCATCACCGCCCCGGTCGCGGTCGGGCCGTCGGCTTCGCGCTTCTTCGCCAGGCCGAAGTCGGTCACCTTCGGCGTGTCGTCCGCGTCGAGGAGGACGTTCGCCGGCTTCAGGTCGCGGTGGACGACGCCGGCATCGTGGGCGGCCTGCATTGCCCCGGCGAGGGCGGCGACCCACGCCGCGGCGCGCGCGGCGGGTTGCGGCTGACCGGCGAGCCGCCTGCTGAGTGGGCCGCCGGAGACATACTCCAGCACGAGGAACGGCAGGCCGTCGTGCTCGCCGACGTGGTGGACCTGGACGATGTTCGGGTGGCGCAGCCGACCGACCGCCTCGGCCTCGACCTGGAAGCGCCGCCGCTCGCGCACGTCGGCGTGGCCGCCGGCGAGGATCATCTTCACGGCGACGAGCCGGTCGAGCCCCGGTTGTCGAGCGAGGTAGACGACACCCATGCCGCCGCGGCCGAGGACGCCCTGGACCTCGAAGCCGGGCAGGGCGGGCAACTCGCTCGCGGCGGTCGGGTCGAGGGCGAACGGCACCGTCGCGGCGTCGGCCGCCGTCGCGGACGGCGGGCTCGTCGCGGTCGGGGCGAGCGGCGTCGGGTCGGGCTCGGACATGCGGCCCCCGGGCGTCAATCCTCCAGGCCGAGTTCGCGGAGGCTGGTCGCCGTCAGGACGGCATCGGCCAGGGCGTCGAGTTCGTCGATCGACCGTTGCTCCAGACGGTCGAGGTGAGACTGTTGGAGCGGACCGAACTTGTTGCGAAGAAGCCGCCGTAAGAATTCGAGACGGCCGCGTTTCTCGGCGGCTTCGACGGCTTCGAGGAAGGTGTTCTGGGTCAAGGTGGCGGCCTCCCGGTATGGCTCCGTGCGGAGCAGGTACTCGTACTCCTGGATCTGCGGCGCTTCGAGCGACAGGTACGCCTGGATGCACTCCGCGAGGAGGTAGCGCCCGGCGTCGTTCACCGGCGCGGTCGCCACGCGCTGGAGCGCCCCGGCCTTGAGTTCCGGCCGCCGCTCCGCCGGGCAGCGCATCAACGCCGCGAGCGCGACGGCGAGCAAGTTGTCCCCTTCCAGGTAATCAAAGGCGGCGAGCCCTGGCAAGCCCACGTAAGGGAACCGGAACGTCAGCTGCGGCACGCCGAGCATCGCCTCCTCGTAAACGTCGAGGCCGACGCCTTCCAGCCCGACGCGCAGGTAGAGCGCCAGCGACAGGACCGGCAGGCGGTGCCGCTCGCGCAGGGCGTGCCAGTAGCGGTAGATCTTCGCGCGCAGGTCGGTCGCCCGGTCCTCGGCCTCGACCTCCAGGTTGAGGATCGCCAGCCACGGGCCGGGCGACTCGCCGGCGGCCGGCCGGGTCATCTCCAGGCGGGCGACCAGGTCGAGCAGGACGCTCCGGCCGGTCGGCGGGTCGAGGAACTGCTCCTGTTCCAGCCAGGTCAGCGTCGAGCAGTCGAACGCATCGGCCCGGTCCGGGACCGCCAGACGCAGAAAGTCGGGGAAGAACTCCCGCAACATCGTCTTGAACCGCTGGTCGTGAGCGGCCATGCGCCCCTCCTACGCGTCGGCCAAGCAGCGGAACAGCTCCGTCGTGAAGTAGCGCTCCATCCGGTCCGGGAAGACGGTCACGACGCGCAGGTCCGGCCGGTCGAGCCGGCGTGCGGCCGCCACCGCGGCGGCGTAGTTCAGCCCGCTGCTCGGCCCGACCGGGAAGCCGCACTTCATCAGCCGGGCCGTCGTCCGCAGGGCGGCCTCGTCCTCGACTTCCTCGATCACGAGCCCCGGCAGCTCCGCCGGCTGGAAGATCGTCGAGATCGAATCGACCACGCCCGGGATGCGGCCGCTGAAGCTGCAACACTCCACCTCCGGCGTCTGCCGGAGGTTGATCGGCCGGGCGAGCACCGGCGCGACCGGGCAGCCGTGCTCGCGCAGGCCGCGGTACATCCCGACGAGCGTCCCGCCGGTGCCGACGCCGCTGACGACGAGATCGACGCTGCCGCCGGGCACCTGGTCGACCACCTCGCGGGCGGTGCCGAGCCGGTGCGCCTCGGCGTTGTCCGGGTTGTCGAACTGGCGCGGCAGGAAGACGCCCGGCTCCTGGGCGAGGCGCTGCGTCTCGGCGATCGCGCCGCGGATGCCGAGGTCGCGCGGCGTCTGCCGCACCTCGCCGCCGAAGGCGCGGATCATCAGGACGCGCTCGTTGCTGACCCCCTCCGGCATGACGGCCAGGAAGCGCAGCCCGAGCTGGGCGCACGCCAGGGCCAGGGCGATGCTCGTCGAGCCGCTCGACGCCTCGACGACGCGGTCGCCCGGACAGAGCCGGCCCTCGCGCCACGCCTTCTCGAGGATGTACCGGGCGATGCGGTCCTTCGTCGAGCCGGACGGGTTGAGGAACTCGAGCTTGCACCAGACGGTGACGTCGCCGGCGTCGAGCTGCACCGGCACGAGCGGCGTCGGCGGGACGCGGTGCAGGTAGCGCGGGCATTCGGGCAGACAGGTGGCCATGGCGGAACCTCCCCGGGATGGGGCGATTATCCGTAAGAAAGAAGGGACCGACAAGGCCACGCCGGACCGGAGCGACGCATGGGCAAGGTGCTGGTGCTGTACGACAGCCTGAGCGGCAACACGGCGAAGATGGCGGCCCTCGTCGCCGAGGGGGCCGGGGCGCTCGCCGACATCGAGGTGCGCCTGCGCGCCGTCGATGCCGCGACGGCGGACGACGTCGCCTGGTGCGACGGCCTCGCCGTCGGCAGCCCGACGAACATGGGCCTCCTGTCGTGGCGCATGAAGCGCTTCTGGGACGAGACGATGGGCGGCCATTGGTTCAAGCTCGACGGCAAGATCGCGTGCGCGTTCTCGTCGGCCGGCGGCTGGGGCGGCGGCAACGAGCTGGCGTGCCAGGCGATCCTGACGATGCTGATGAACTTCGGCTTCCTCGTCTTCGGCGTGACGGACTACGCCGCCCGGTCGATGACCGCCCACTACGGGGCGGTCGCGGCGAAGGAGCCGCGCGCCGAGGCGGAGCAGGCGGCCTGCCGGCTGCTCGGCCAGCGCCTCGCGGAGTGGGTCGCGTTCTACTGCGACGGCCGTGCCGAGGAACACCCGCTGCGCAAGGAGCGCCGCGGGCCGGGGGAATGACCCATCACACCGACGGGGGCCGACCGATGACCTTCACCTACGCCGACATGGCCGGCATGATCGACCACTCGCTCCTCAACCCGACCCTGACGACGCCCGACCTCGAAGCCGGCCTCAAGCTCGCGATCGACTACCGGGTGGCGAGCGTCTGCATCCTGCCGTACTACCTGCGGCGGTGCGCCGACGTGCTGCGTGGCTCCGGCGTCAAGGCGAGCACGACGATCGGCTTCCCGCACGGCGGCCACGTCGCGGCGGTCAAGCTCGCCGAGGCGCGGCAGGCCCTCGCCGACGGCGGCGAGGAGCTCGACATGGTCGTCAACGTGTCGCGCGTCCTTTCCGGCGACTGGGCCGCCGTCCGCGACGAGATCGCGTCGATCTGCCAGGCGACGCACGCCGCCGGCCAGAAGCTCAAGGTCATCTTCGAGAACTGCTACCTCAAAGACGAGCACAAGGTCCGCCTCTGCGAGATCTGCGGCGAGGTCGGCGTCGACTGGGTGAAGACCTCGACCGGCTACGGCACCGGCGGGGCGACGTCGGACGACCTGAAGCTGATGCGCAAGCACAGCCCGGCCCACGTCCAGGTCAAGGCGGCCGGCGGCGTGCGCGACTTCGACGGCCTGCTCGCCGTGCGCGAACTCGGCGTCACGCGCTGCGGCGCGAGCCGGACGCGCGACATCCTCGACGAGTGCAAGCGCCGCCTCGGCATGCCGGTGAGCGACGCCCCGGCGACGAGTACGCCGGCGGGGTACTAACGCGATGCGCGCCTTCCCGGCCGACGGTCGCGGCATTCGCCAACTGGCCTACACCCCGGACGGCCGACACCTGGTCGTCGCCGGCCGGGGCGCGGCAGGGCTCGTCTGGTGGGACTGGCTCGCCGGCACCGCGTCGCGTCGTTTGTACTTGTTGGACGTCCTGCCAGCGGAGGCGAGGGGCGAGATCGACGCGCCGCTCGAGATCGGTTTCCGGACCGACCCGGCGCGGGTCGTCACCGCTTGGGAATGGACCGGGCAGGAGAACTGCTTGCACGTCCACGACCCCGACCATGAGCGGGAGGTCGGGATTCGCATCACGTACCGGACGCGCTACCACGCCTTCGCCATTTCCCCGGACGGGCAGCGGATCGTCTCGCGGGGGATGTACGCCCGAGCGGATGCCGGGTGCCTGGAGGTCTGGCAACCCGAGGGGGCCGGCGACCTGGTCCGCATCTTCGACTGGCGCGGCGACGACTGGGACGAATGGGATGAGACGGGGGCGCTGGCGTACGACGGCCGACACGTCGCTTCGGTCGGGCCGCGCCGCACGACGCTCCGCCTCTGGGACACCTACGCCACGCCGCCGAACGACGGCGGCCCGTGGGACCTCGAAGAAGTCGATCCAGACGCCTGCGTCGATAGCGATATCGGGTACTTGCCACGGGCCCTAGCTTTCGCCGATAACGCCCCGGGCCTCGCGGTCGGCGGCGACGGCCTGGGCGTCTACGACCTGGGCACCGGCCGCTGGCGGGCGCTGGAGCGCGACCGGGAAATGGTCCACGCCGTCGCCCTGACGGACGACGGCCGGCACCTGCTCGCCGGCACCGAGTCCGGGGCGGTCGAACTCTGGGACGTCGCGGCCGGCCGGCTCGTCCGGCAATTGACCTGGGACCACGGCCCGGTCACCGCCGTCGCCTTCGCCCCGGACGGCCAGACGTGCGCCGCCGGGACGGCGACCGGCTGGGTCGTCGTCTGGGACCGCGACGGCTGATCCGAGGAGGCGGCGATGAGCAGCGTCTACCGCTTCGATCGCGTCCTGGTCGCCCCGACCGCGGCGGCCCTGGGAGACGTGCTGACCGAAGCGACCAAGGCGGCGAACAAGGGCTGTCGGGCGCGGACGCTCGCCTGGACGCCGGCGGACACCCACGCCCTGCTCGCCGACGTGGCCGCCGCGCCGGAAGGCTTTCGCCAGTGGAACGGCCAGGGCGAGTCGAAACAGCGCGGCTGGGGCAAGGACACCCGCTCCGCCGTCGCCGTCGCGTGGTGGACCGACCCGCTCCGGCGCGTCCACTACCGCGTCGTGGCCGAGCGGATCTACTGCGCGAGTAGCAGCGACGCGAAGAACTTCCTCTGCCCCTACGCCGAGCGTCCGCCGCTGTGGCTCGTCCATCCGGACGAGGTCTACTTCCGCGAGGCGAAGGACGCCGCGCCGTGGGCGATCTGCCGCTGCGGGACGCAGGGGCCGCCCGAGGCGATCGGCTGGATGGGCCTCGTCTGCGCTGCGTGCCACGACCGGGCCGAGGACGGCACCCTGCCGCGCGAGCCGGGCGAACCGGCACGGACCGACCTCGTCGGCCACACGAGTTGGGTCGGCCGGCTTTACTTCACCCCGGACGGCCGGTCGATGTACGCCCACCCCCGCTCCGGCGGCATGCTCCGAGGTTGGAGCCTGGAGACGGGGCTCGAGTTGGGAAGGACCGATATCCCGACCGGCGTCGGGGTGATGGCCTTCGCGCCGGAAGGGGGCACCGTCGTCGTCGGCCTTTCCGGACGGATCGAGCGGATCTCGACAACCGACCCGACCGACCGGCGATCTACCGCCGAAGGAACCTGGCCGGACCGGCTGCTCGATCTGAAATTCAGCCCGGATGGGGCGACCCTCGCCGTCGCTTGGGCTCGCCGAGTCGAACTGCGAGACGCGGACAAGTTAAATGTGCGGTCAGTCGTCGCTGAGCTGACGCCACAGCACCAACCAGCCCGCCTTCTCGCCTTCTCGCCCGACGGCGGCACCCTCGCCATCGCCCAGGGCTACCAGCGCGCGGTCCGCCTCGTCGATGTGGCGACGACCCAGACCCGCTCGCTCGACATCCCGGGCGAGGTCTACTCGTCCGGGGTGGTCGCCTTTTCACCGGACGGCCGGACGCTCGGCGTCATCGGCAGCACGCCGGGCCTGGCCGACCTGATCGACCTCGCGACGCCCCGTCGGATCCGGCTCCAATTCGGGCGGGCGAACGGCCTCGCCTTCGCGCCGGACGGCCGCGTCGTCGCCGTCGGCGGGCAGGACAATTCGCTCCGGCTCTTCTCCGTCCCGGACGGACGGCCGCTCGGCGTCTGGTTCTGGCACACCCATAACGTCAACGACGTCGCCTTCTCTCCGGACGGCCGGTGGTTGGCGACGTCGTCGGACGACGGCCACGTCAAGCTCTGGCCGGTCGCGGCGTTACTGTCGTCGGCCCGGCCGCGCTGACGGTAGCCGGGAGCGTCACTTCCGCGCCGGGAACAGGGCCGCGATCTCGGCGTCGGTCAGCGCCTCCTGGCCGGCGACCGTGTCGAGCAGCAGGGCCGTGCCGCTCGGCGTCACCCAGACGAGGTGGTTCCCCAGGCGGAAGACCTCCTTCAGTTCCGGCTGCTTCTCCAGAAGGCGGAAGTAGGCGTCGCTCAGGGCCTTGACCGCGACGGTCTTCGTCTTCTTGCAGTCGTAGCCGGTATCGACCCATACGCCGCCGATCTCGATGCAGTCGCGGCCGAGCAGGTTGCGCTGCGCCGCCGGCTCGACGCGGCACTGGCCTCGCAGGCCGGCGCACTCGACCGACAGGTCGACCCCGAGCCGGCCGGCCTGGACGCCGGCCAGGTCGCCCTTGCGGAGGGCAGCGCAGCAGTCCTCGAACGCTTTCTGCTTGTCGAGGGCTCCCTGGGCCCGGCGCATGGCACAGGGGCACTTTCCGTCGATGTGCTTGCAGCAGCTGCAGATGCCCTGCGCTCGCTTGATCGGGTCGGGCGAGCAGCAGCACTTGCCGTCGGCCCCGTCCCGCAGGTTCGCGGCCAGGACGACGGCTCGCACCTTATCGACGTTCTCCGGCGTCAGGTTCACGTCGGTCAGGAACTGCTGCAAGGGCAACGGAGCCTTGCCAGCCGGGGCGAGCACCAACGGCCGCTGGTCGAGGATCGGCTGCTTCGCCGGCCGGGCGTTGACGACCGGCACCACCCCGTCCGCCGTGATCAGGTACCCCGTGTACGGCGTCGCGATGCCGTGCCGCTTCGCGAGGGCCTTCGCCTCATCGACCAACTCCTTCTGCTCGCCGTTGGCGCGGATCTGGTCGAGCAGGTAGCCGACCTTCCGCCGGGCCCACAGGTGCTCGACAAAGGCGAACTCCTGGCCGGTCCTCTCCGGGAACTCGACGTCGTAGGCGAACTCCTTCTTCTCGGCCCCGACCTGGCCCGACAGGACGAGCTTCGCCTTGCCCTGGCCGCGATAGCGACCGAGGACGACCAGCTCGCCGCCCTGGAACAGGTCCGGCAGCTCCGGCGGGTAGACCTCCGACAGCAGCACGTCCCGGCCGGCGGATAGCTTCAGGTTCGTCAGCACCGGGTTGGTGATCTTCGCCCACAGGGCGCTCGCCTTCGTCGCGATGTCCTCGTCCGGGCGGACGTAGGTCGCCAACCCCCGGGTCGTCTCGGCGAGCTTGTCGAGCATCGTCGCGTTGACGTCGTCGCCGACGCCGAACGTGAAGATGCGCGTGTTGGCCGAGTTGCGCCGCTCGACGTTCTTGACGATCGTGGCCGGGTTCGTCTCGCCGACGCTCGGCAGGCCGTCGGTGAAGAAGATGACCGCGAACGTCCGGCCCGGGTCGCCGGTGCGCATCTCCAGGGCGGTGGTCAGCGCCTTGTCGATCGCCGTGCCGCCGGTCGTCTCCAGGCCGTCGACCCACTCGCGGGCCTTGTCGAGTTCGTCCGGGGTGGCGTCGAGCCAGTCGTTGCGGTAGCGGTTGACCGCGGTGGCGAACGTCACCAGGGCGAAGCGGTCCTGCTTGTTGAGGTTCTTCAGGACGTGGTGCAGGGCCTTCTTGGCCTGTTCCAGCTTGGCCCCCTTCATGCTGCCGGACGTGTCGAGCACGAGCAGGACGTCGCGCGGCACGACCTTCTGCGGGGCCTCCAGGCGCGGCGAGATCAGGAACAGGAAGTGGCCGTCGTCGGTCGGGACGGTCCGGTGCGTCATCGCCGTCAGGCCGACGTCCTTGTCGGTGAGGGTGTAGAAGAGCTGGAAATCCCGGTCGAGCACGGCCTGCTCCCGGCCGAACTCGACCTGGACCTCGCGGTCGTTGGTTCGCTTGACCTGGATGGCGTGCGTCGGGCTGTAGACGTTCTGGATCGGGTGGCGGCTCTTGAGGTCGGCCTTGAGGGAGAAGCGCTCCAGGGTGGCGGTGGACTTGCCGTCGGTCTTGAGCGGGTAGACGTACTCGATCAGGCCGGCGTCGCGCGGGGCGAGGGCGGTGTAGCGGAGGGTGACGGCGAGGTCCTTGCCGGGCCGGACGGCCGGGACGGCGACGGTGAGGAGGTCGTTGCCGAGGTACTCGACCAGGCCGTGGTCCTGGCCGACGCGGGCGCAGTGGGCGCAGAGCTGGCGCGCCTCCGCCCCGACGACGAGCCGGGCGTCGACCTTGACGCCGTCGATGTGGAGGGCGAATGCCCGGACGCTGGCCCCGCGCGGCACCGGGAAGACATAGGTGGCGGCCAGGTCGCGGTCGGCGAGGTTGCGGAAGACCTGCTCGACGACGGTCTCGGCCGCCTGGTCTTGGACGGTGACGGCCGCGTCATGGCCGATCAGCGCGAGGGGCGGCGTCTTGTGGGCCGAAGTCGAGACGAGCCGTCCCTGCGCCAGGGCGGGGCCGGAGTAGCACAGCAGGAGGGCCAGGACCGGCAGCGTGCGGAGCATCGGTTTCCCCTACGTCGGCCAGGGCGGAGACGGAGCGTCTCCCGGGATTACCTACAAGAGCGGGAGTGGCGTCCAGGGGACGACAGGAAATCGACCGATGGCCGCCTATTCGAGGCGACCCCGACCCGGCCGGCGACCCAGGGCGTTCGTCCTGGGTAGGCCTCGCCGCGATCATTTGTCCCCGACCTTCCCGACCGCCTTCAGCTCCCCCCGGCCGCTGCCTACGAACAACTCGCCCTCGCGGGTGACGTAGCCGCGGTAGGTGCCAGGCAGCTCCCGCGACAGGGCGAACGTGAACCGCCCCTCCGCGTCCATGGCGATCACGGTGCCGACGCCGCCCTCCTCCTCCGGGATCGAGTCGATCGTCTGCCGGGCCGCCTCCGCCACCGACGGGCGCGGGCTGGCGTAGAGCATGCGCGCGACGACGTCGTAGGCGATCGCGTGGCGGATGAACATCTCGCCGGTCCCGGTCCCTGACACGGCGCAGGCCCGGTCGTCGGCGTAGCTGCCCGCCCCGATCAGGGCCGTGTCGCCGACCCGGCCGGGGAACTTGTCAGCCAGGCCGCCGGTCGAGGTGGCGACCGCCAGGGTACCGCCCTTGCAGGCGACCGCCCCGACGGTGCCGAACCGCTTCCGGTCCGCCTCCTGGGCCTTCTGCTGCTGCGTCCGCCGCCAGGGCGTGATGAAGTAGTCTTCCGGCATCTTCTCGAGGCGGTATCGCTCGCCGACCGGCGGGGACAGGACGTACCGCGCCGCTTCCTCGCCGACGAGCAGGGCGTGCCGGCTCCCCGGCATCTCCATCACGGCCCGGGCGGCGGAAATCGGGTTCTTGACCTGGCGCAGGTCACCGACGGCACCGGCCCTTCTGCGCGGGTCGCGCTTGCCCAGGAGCTGGCCGCCATCGGGCGGGGTCATCTTGCCCTCCATGATGGCGGCGTCGTGGCGGGCCTTGCCCTCCCGGTTGAGGGCGGCCCCCCTCCCGGCGTTGAACCGGCCGGAGTCCTCCATCGACCGGACCGCCTCCTCGACGCCATCGACGCTGGTGCCGTCGCGCAGGGCCCGGTAGCCGGCCCGCAGCGAGGCGGCCAGGGCGGCCTCGTAGTCCTCCGGCGTGGTGCCGGCCTCCTTCATGTCCGCCGCGTCGAGGACGCCGGCCCCGCCGTGGACGATGAGCAGCGCCCGGCGGCCGTCGTCGGGCCGAGGTGGCTCGTCGCGGCGGACGCCCCAGTACGCGCCGATCAGCAGGCCCGCCAGGGCGGCGAGAACCGCGGTCAGCACCAGCTTGCCGGACATCGTCCGCCCTCCCAACCGGCTTGATCGTCAGCCGCCAGCGTCCCGCAACGCCGCACTGTCGTCAACTCAGAGGGTGCCTTCTGCAAGCCCGGCGACCTGACTGACCGGGTTCCAGCCGGGTGGAGGTCCCTCAGCATCCCACCACGACATCCCCTCCGCGATCCACACTCGGCGAGCCTCCCGCCACCACGCACGGCGGGCGACCGCATCGGCCGCGCAATGATCGTCGTAGCCGAACTGGGTCCCGCAGCAGGGGCAGATCGCGAAGCTCGGCGTCTCGCCGACCCACGGCGGCGCGTCGAGCGGCAGGCCGCAAACTGGGCAGGGTTCGAGCCGCGAATCGCAGGCCATCGCTGCCCCGCTCCGAAGGACCACCACCGAGTCCGACCCGGCCCGAGTCTATTCGGTCGCCGTCCGGCGGGCAAGGACACCGAACCCAAATCGGCAACGCCGCCTCTTGGCACCCGCCCGCGCCTCGCCGATAATGCGACCTCCGGTACGCCGACGGGGATGGCGTGCCGCACTCCCTCCGCGAGTCCTCCCATGCGCCGCGTGCTGGCTCTCCTGCTCCTGCTCGCTCCGGTCCTCGTCCTGTCCGGCGAGCCCGATAAGCCGGCACCCTTCCCGATGCCGTTCAACACCGAGAAGGGCAACCCCGAGCCGCTCGCTCCCCAGGAGGCCCTCAAGAAGCTCCGCCTCCCCGACGGCTTCCAGGCGACCCTCTTCGCCCACGAGCCGGACGTCCAGCAGCCCATCGCCATCGCCACGGACGACCGCGGCCGGCTCTGGGTCTGCGAGTGCTACACCTACGCCGAATCGAAGACCAACTTCGACAAGACCCTCCGCGACCGGGTCGTCATCCTCGAAGACACCGACCACGACGGCAGGGCCGACAAGCGCACCGTCTTCTGGGACCAGGCCACCCGCCTCACCAGCGTCGCCGTCGGCTTCGGCGGCGTCTGGATCCTCGACGCCCCGAACCTGCTCTTCATCCCCGACAAGGACGGCGACGACAAGCCGGACGGGCCGCCGGTCGTCCACCTCGACGGGTTCAACGACTTCTCGATCCGCCACAACATGGTCAACGGCCTGAAGTGGGGCCCGGACGGCTGGCTCTACGGCCGGCACGGCATCACCACGACGTCGTCCGTCGGCAAGCCGGGCGACGAGAAGGACAGGCGGACGCCGATGAACTGCGGCATCTGGCGCTACCACCCGACGCAAAAGGGAAAAGGGTTTGAGCCGGTCTGCTGGGGCACGACCAACCCGTGGGGCCACGACTGGACGCCGCACGGCGAACTGTTCTTCATCAACACCGTGATCGGCCACCTCTGGCACGGCATCCCCGGGGCGCACTTCAAGCGCATGTTCGGCGAGGACCTCAACAAGCACGTTTACGGCCTGATCGACCAGCACGCCGACCACTACCACTGGGACACCGGCAAGAACTGGACCGACTCCCGCGACGCCAAGGGCAAGCACGGCGAACTCGGCGGCGGCCACGCCCACAGCGGCTGCGTCATCTACCAGGGCGACAACTGGCCCGAGAAGTACCGCGGCGGCCTGTTCACGCTCAACTTCCACGGCCGGCGCGTCAACCACGAGAAGCTCGTCCGCGAGGGCTCCGGCTACGTCGGCAAGCACGAACCGGACATGATCTTCAGTGATGATCCCTGGTTCCGCGGCGTCGAGTTGCTGCTCGCCAACGACGGCGGCGTCTTCGTCGCCGACTGGTCCGACACCGGCGAGTGCCACGAGAACGACGGCGTCCACCGCACCTCGGGGCGGATCTACAAGATCACCTACGGCAAGCCGAACAAGGCGGCCGTCGCAGACGTGGCGAAGGCGACCGACGAGAAGCTCGTCGAACTCCTCGGCCACAAGAACGCCTGGTACGCCCGTGCGGCGCAGCGAAACTTGCAGGAGCGCTACGGCGAGAAGCGGGACGACATCGTCGTCGTCCCGACGTTGCGGGCGAAGTTCGAGGGCGAGAAGGACACCGTCCTCCGGCTCCGCTACCTGTGGGCGCTGTACGGCTGCAACGGGGCCGACTACGCCTACCTGGAGAAGCTCCTCGACGACCCGGACGAGCACGTCCGCGTCTGGGCGATCCGCCTCCTCGGCGACACGATCACGCCGACGCCGAACCACGTCCGCAAGTTTGCCGACATGGCCGAGAAGGAGACGTCCGGCCTCGTCCGGCTCTACCTCGCCTCAATCCTCCAGCGCATCCATCCGATGATGCGGGCGACCCTGGCCAAACCGCTGCTCGCCCGGGCGGAGGACGCGAAAGACCACAACTTGCCGCTGCTCGTCTGGTACGGCCTCGAGCCGGCCGTGGTCTCGCACCCGCGGCTCGACCTGCTGGCGGCGGTCAAGATCCCGCTCGTCCGGCGGCACATCGCCCGGCGGATCACGACCGAGATCGAGGCCCACCCGGGCGTCGTTAACGCGCTCGTCTCCGAGATGACGAAGCTGCCGCCGGCCGAGGCCCTTGACGTTGCCAACGGCATGGCCGAAGCCCTCCGCGGCGTGCGCCAGGTCAAGATGCCGGGTGCCTGGAACCACGCCCGCACCGTCCTCGCCAAGGTCGATTCGCCGGAGTTGCAGGCGAAGATCCGCGAGCTGGGCGTCGTCTTCGGCGACGGCCGGGCGCTGACCGAGCTGCGCGACGTGCTCAAGGATGACAAGCAGGACGGCAACGCCCGCCGCGAGGCGCTGCGCGTCCTGGTCGAGGCGCGCGACAAGGAGACGGTACCACTCCTGAAGGGCCTCGTCACCGACCGGGCCGTCGCCGGGGCGGCGATCCGCGGCCTGGCCGCCTACGACGACCCGGACGCGGCGGCCCTCCTCGTCGCGAAGTACAGGAGCATCCCGCCCGAGTCGCGGCCGGACGCCGTCGCCACGCTCGCCTCCCGGCCGGCCTCCGCCAAGGCCCTGCTTCAGGCGCTCACGGAAGACAGGGTGCCGCGCGCCGACGTGACCGCGACGCACGCCCGGCAGATCGTCAGCCTGAAGGACGCCGCCCTGGAGAAGGAATTGACGCGCGTCTGGGGCGCGATCCGCTCGACGCCGGCCGACAAGCAGAAGCAGATCGACCAGGCGAAGAAACTTCTCACCGACGATCGGCTTGGCAAGGCCGACCTCGCCGTCGGCCGGCTGGCGTATAATCAGGCGTGCGCGTCGTGCCACCGCCTGTACGGCCAGGGGCAGCAGCTCGCCCCGGACCTGACCGGCTCCGACCGGCACAACCTCGGCTACCTGCTGGAGAACATCTACGACCCGTCGGCGATCGTCCCGGCCGACTACCGCATCACGGTCCTGACGCTGAAGAGCGGCCGGACCCTCAACGGCGTCGTCACCGAGGCCGGCCCGAAGACGCTCGCCGTCCAGACGCCGACCGAGCGGCTCGTCGTCAATAAGGACGAGGTCGAAGAGTCGGCGGCGACGACGCAGTCGCTCATGCCGGAGGGGACGCTGACGCCGCTGAGCGAGGAGCAGGTCGTCGCCCTGGTCGCGTACCTGCGCGCGAAGCAGCAGGTGGCGCTGCCGGGAGAGAAGTGACCCGGCCGCGAACCGTTCGACCGGCCGCGACGTAAGAGCCACAGGGGGTGGCCGTGGATCGACCCGAGGCGCATCCGCCGGAATGGACCGACGAGGCGTTGCTCGAAGGCCTGCGCGACGGGCGGCATGACCTCATGGGCTTACTCGTGCGCCGCTACGAGCGCGAACTCTACGGCTACCTGCGCCGCTACCTGAACGACGACGCCCTCGCCGAGGACGTCTTCCAGAACACCTTCGTCCAGGTGTTCCTGAAGCGGCGGCAGTACGAGCCGGGCCGGCCGGTCAAGCCGTGGCTGTACGCCATCGCCACGAACCAGGCGATCGACGCCCTCCGGCGGCAGAACCGCCACCCGACGCTCAGCCTCGACCAGGCGAACGACCGGGACGCGGAAGGCGAGTGCCCCGCCTGGCTCGACGGCATGGAGGCGACCGGGCCGGGGCCGCTCGACCTGCTGACGACCCAGGAACGGGCCGAGCGCGTCAAGGCGAGCGTCGAACGGCTGCCGGAGTTGCTCAAGCCGGTCCTGCTCCTGGCGTACTACCAGGGGCTGAAGTACCGCGAGATCGCCGACCTGCTCGGCATCCCGGTCGGCACGGTCAAGTCGCGGCTGCACGCCGCGATCGCCCGCTTACAAGAGATCTGGAACGAGTCGCCGTCCCTGAACGAAGTGTGACCGCCATGGACGAACGCTTACTCGACTACGCACTGGGCCAGCTGGACCCTACGGCGATCGCGCCGCTGGAGGCCGAGCTGGCGACGAACCCGGACCTGCTGGCCCGCCTGGCGTTGCTGCGTCGCGCCCTGGCCCCGCTCGACGCCGTCGCGGCGGCGTCCCCGCCGGCCGGCCTTGCCGAGCGCACCCTCGCCCGCGTCGCCGTCGAGGCCGGCACGCCGTTGCCGAAGGCCCCGACGGAACGGCTCCGGGGCGGCGAGGCCCCGGGCTGGGCGGCCGGCTGGTGGGTGCAGTGGGTGCTCGCCGCGTCGATCCTCGTCCTGGTCGGCGGCCTGGCGACGGTCGGCCTGAGCAAGGCGTGGGCCCAGTCGAACGTCACGGCCTGCCAGCAAAACCTGAACGAGATCTGGCACGCCCTGGCGGTCTACGGCCAGCAGCACGACGGGGCGCTGCCGGCCGTGGCCGAGAAGCCGGGGCCGGCCGGCGTCGCCGGCGGGTACGTCCCGGCCCTGTACGCTTGCGGGGCGGCCCCCGAGGGGCTCAACGTCGGCTGTGCCGCCGTCGGCAAGAAGGTCGCCCCGCAACTATCGCTGGCGAGCCTGGAGCAAATGCACCGCGAGGATCCGGACCGCTTCGCCAAGCAGATGCGGGCCCTCGGCGGCGACTACGCCTACACGCTCGGCTTCCGCCAGGACGGCCGGCTGTGCGGGCCGCGCCTCGACGCCGGCGACGCGGTGCCGCTGCTGTGCGACGCGCCGTCGGTGAAGGGAGACGGCAACAGCCCCAACCACGGCGGCCGGGGCCAGAACGTCCTGTTCGCCGGCGGCCAGGTGCGCTGGCTGCCGACGGCGGCGATCGGCCCGGACCGCGACGCGATCTACTACAACCGGGCGTGGCAGGTCCGGCCCGGCCTCGACCCGAAGGACTTCGTCCTCGGGGCCGGCGACGCCTGCGCCGGGCCGTGACCCCGGGCCCGGTCTGACCCGGGAGGACGACGAATGGACCGCTCCCTCGTCATTGGCTTCCTCCTCGGGGCGGCCGTCGTCGCGGCGTTCGCGCCGTCGCCGGCCGCGAAGGAAGCCGGCCCCGCGTCGGCCCCCCGCACCTACGACAACACGCTGACACCGATCCCCGATCCGAAGCCGCTCCTGGCCGACTTCCCGCAGTACGTCGAGCCGGTCGTCGAGGGGCGGCGCTTCGCGGGGGCGCGCCTGGTGGACGACCCCGACGGCGACCTCGACGTGCGGGCGTGGCGCTGGTCGTACAACGCCCGCGGCATCGTCGAGCTGCCGAACCGGCTGCGGGCGAAGGACACCGCCGTGGTCCTGGTCCACCCGTGGGCGATCGACGACGCCTGGGGGTGGAAGACGCCCGAGCCGGCCGGCGTCGCCGACTTCTGCACCCCGGAGAAGAACGCCCTCGCCGCCCGGCACACGCGGGACGTCATCGACCCGTTCCTGAAGCGCCTCCGCGGCAAGGTCGGCTTCGTGATGTACAGCCTCCCCGGCCCGGCCGACCCGATCCGGACGAAGGTCTACCGCTCGTTCGACAAGACGCCGACCGCCGAGGAGCGCGCCGCCGGCGACCGCGAGCTGCGCCAGGCCCTGGCGGCGTACGTATACAAGGGCGACGGCCTGCCGGCGAAGCTGACCCTGAGCGCCGACCGGCCGGTCGCCGACTACTTCCGCCAGTTCCCCGGCCTGGACGCCGGGCCGCGCTACAACGGCGACGGCTTCTGGAAGCTGCCCATCCCGGTCAGCACCGCCGTCACGGTCGATCCGGCCGACGTCGTCGTCTACGACGCGGAGGGGTACGCCCCGCTCCGCGGCTTCCTCAAGCGACACGGCGTCCGGCACGTCCTGCTGACGGGCTACGCGACGGACATGTGCTTCTGCAAGACGACGGCCGGGTACGAGAACCTGGCGAAGGATTTCAACGTCTTCCTCGTCGGCGACGCGACCCTGGCGACGTTCCCGGCGAACGCCACGCCGCGCTTCGCCACGAACGCGCACGTCTCGTTCGCGGCGCTGAACCAGCTCGTCACCCAGGTCAACTGGGTGGCGGTACGCGAGCCCGGGTCGCGCTGAGTCCGTGGGCGGGGCCCCTCGTCGCGAGAAATCCGGCGGATAAATCGTCTACCGTCCAGGGAAAGGGAGGGTGCGGCATTCCTCGGGGTGAGCCGCGCCCGGGATAGGGTGACGACGATGCCGAAACCGATCGCCGGGGCGGTCCTGTCCCGGCTCTCCGTCCTGACGCCGCTGACCGATGGCCAGTTGCTCGACCGGGTCGTGTCCTCTGGCGACGAGGCGGCGTTCGAGTGCCTCGTCTGGCGGCATGGGCCGATGGTGCTCGGCGTCTGCCGCCGCGGCGTCGGCAACGACGCCGACGCGGACGACGCCTTCCAGGCGACGTTCCTCGTCCTGTTCCAGCGGGCGGCGACCGTCCGGCCGGCGGAGCGCGTCGGGGCCTGGCTCCACGGCGTCGCGGTTCGCGCGGCCGCCAAGGTGCGGACAGCGCGCGCGAAGCGGGCTGTCCGCGAGGCGGATGCCGCTCGTCCGGAGGCCGTTCCCCCCGCCGAGACGAACCACCTCGCCGAGGCGCTCGACGCCGAGATCGCCCGCCTGCCGGAGAAGTACCGCATCCCGGTCGTCCTGTGCGACCTGCAGGGCGAGCCGATCCGCGAGACGGCCGAGCGGCTCGGCTGGCCGCAGGGCACCCTCGCCAGCCGGCTCGCGCGCGGCCGGGAGCTGCTCGCCCGTCGCCTGCGCACCGCCGGCTGGGGCGACGAGCCCGTCCCGGCCGCCGCCCCGGCTCTGACCGCGGCGCACGTCCAGGCGGTCCAGGCGGCCCTCGCCGGGTCGGCCGGGCCGGCCCAGGCCGTCGCCGCCTCCGTCCTCCATTCCCTCTGGATGGCCAAGATGAAAAACGTCCTCGTCGGTGCCACGGTCGCCCTGGTTTTCCTCGTCGGCGTCGGCTACGGCGTCGCGACCGCGCTTCTCGCCCCCGGGGAAGCGGCGACCAGCGCCCCGGTCCCGGAGCCGGCCGTGCCCCGACCGGACGAGCTGATCGACGGCCGGTGGCGCGTCGTTCGTGAGGAGCGCGGCGGCCAGGTCGTCGAGAAGCCGGAGGTCGGCTCGATCCTGTTCCAGCGCGACATGGCCGAGTTCATCTCGCCGGCGGCGAACGTCCTCTGGTCGCTCGGCCTGCACACCGCCAGGCCCGCGACCGGGCCGCGACACGTCGATGTCACCGCCCAGGTCGGCGGCGAGGTAGTGCCGTGCCAGGGCATCTACGAACGCACCGGCAACCGCCTGCGCGTCTGCTTCGCCGTCGTCACGGACGCCCCCCTGCCGCCGAAGCACGACCGGCCGACCGAGTTCAAGACAGCCGCCGGCGGCACCGCCGTCCTGTGGGACCTCGTCCGCGACCCGGTCGCCTGGGGGCCGCCGCGCGGCGGCCTCCGGCTCGGCGTCGCCTACCCGGCCGGCCAGGGCGACACGGTCCGCGCCGGCGACCGCTTCCGGGTGGACGTCTTCCTCAAGAATGTCACCGACGCCCCGATCGACTACGACCACCTCGACCGCCCCGGCGGCGAGGTTCTGTTCCAGTCCGTCTGGTCGCCGTGGATCACCGACGCCGAGAAGACGGTCGGCAAGGCGTACGTCCTCCGCTCGACGCTCGTGCCGCGTCCCGGCGACGCCGGCACGACGAAGAAGACGCTCGCCGCCGGGGCGGTGGTTCGGGTCGGCTCGCCGACGTTCTCGATCCTGCCGGCGGCGAAGGACACCGTCGGACTGGAGCACCGCCCAGGCCGGTACCACTTGTCGTACTCCGGCGTGACGCTCGACGGCGTCGCCCGTGCCGAGGGGTTCACGGCCGGGCCGCTCCCGCTGGTCGTCGCCAGGCCGGAGGTCAAGGCGGAGGCGCTGCCGGACCTCGTCGACCCGCGCGACTTCCGCGCCGAGCCGTACCTCCGCGCGGCGGTCGCGCTGCAGGCGATGAAGAAGGACGAGGCCGTGGACCAGCTCAAGGCCATCGCCGCGGCGGACAAGGACGGCCTCAAGACGGCGGTGCTGTGCCGGCTGCTGTTCGTCGCCCGGCCGGGCAAGGAACTCCGCCTGCCGGTCCTGGGCGGGACGATCTACCTCGGCCGGACGGGCACCGGCGACTGGCCGCTCGCCCCGGTCGCGGTCGTCGACGGGGTGCCGTTCCTCGTCTTGCGCGGCCGGCAAATCGGCGGACTGGACGGGAGCCCGGAAGCCGCCACGGCGTACCTGGACCATTGCCTCGAGGTCGGCGACTGGTCCGGAACGGCCTTCTTCCCGAAGACGGACGCTGAACGGAAGGCCGCCCTGGAGAAGCTCCTGGCCGACCCGCGCCTGAAGGACAAGCTGAGCCCCGGCGAGCGGACGCTTCTGGCTGGGCAGATCGACCCGCCGGGCGGGGCCGACCTCGGCAAGCTTCAGGGCCACTGGCGGCTCGTCGGAGAACAGCAGGGCGGCAAGCCGGTCGCGCGGCCGGCCCCGACCGGGATGCTGATCCTCGCCGACACTTGCCGGACGTACCTCCCCGACGGCACGTTCCGCGAGGACGAGATCCGCCTCGACCCGGCCGCCCGGCCGAAGGCGATCGACTTCCGGCCGCGCACTCCGGGCGGCCTGGGGGAGCCGGTCCCCGCAATCTACGACCTGGACGGCGACCGGCTGCGGCTTTGCATCCAGGCGGAGACGAACCCGAATACGCCGCGGCCGGCCGAGTTCGCCGCCAGGGCGACGGCCCATTTCCGCGAGTACGTCCGCGAGCCGATCGCCTGGGGCAATCCGGTTGAGGGGCTCCGGCTCGGCGTCGCCGTGTCGCCGGCGGCACCGCGCGTCGGCGAGTCGGTCACCGTCCGCCTCTACGCGACGAACGCCTCGGCCGAGGCGATCACGTTCGAGTCGCCCGCCCTCGATTTCCACTATCCATTCTGCCAGCCGGTCTTCTTCGTCCCGGGCTACCCGAGGGCAAAGTTGTGGTTCGTGCCGGTCCCAGGGATACGCCCGCCGCTGCGGCACACCCGGTACGCCATCGGCCCGCAGGGCGTCGTGGAGCTCGGCTCGGCGAAGCTGGCGCTATGCGGGCCGGATGCGCCCAACGTCCCCGAGGCGACCGTCGTCCTGGAGCCGGGCACCTATATCGTCCGCTTCGAGAAGTTCGAGACGAAGGGCAAGCCGAAGGCCGACACTGGGGTGGCGACCCTGTCCGTCGGTCAGCCCTGACGGTCCGCCGCGTCGAGGTCGCGCCGGGTCGTGTCCGGCGCGAGCCAGATCGCCGCCATACCGACGACGAAAACCAGGCTCGTCACCTGGCCGATCCGGGCGTAGTCGCCGCCGAAGACGTGCATCAGCGCCCCGGTGGCAAAAATCGTCGCCGCGGTGACGATCCGGCCGAAGTTGAAGCTCACCCCGGCCCCGGTCGCCCGGACGCGCGTCGGGAACAGCTCCGGTAGGAAGAGCGGCAGCCAGCCGAAGTAGACGCCACTGAAGAAGCCGAGCACGCCGACCCAGAACAGGAACCCGGCGTCGGTCGGCTCCAGGAACGTGAAGATGTACTGGGCCGCGAGCAGCGAGCCGAGACTGACGACGAAGTAGCACGTCCGCCGGCCGAGCCACGCCGCGAGCCAGCCGCCGAGGAAGCTGCCGACGATGCCGGTCAACGCCCGGGCCTGGCCGACCTGGGCCTTCAGGGCGGGCGAGCCGGCCTGGTCCGCCCACGGGTTCATCCAGTTCGCGCTGCCCCAGCCGCCGATCAGCGGCGTCACCGCCAGGGCGATACCCAGCAGCGTCACCCCGAGGTGCGGGGGTCGGAAGACGCTCTCCGTCGGGGCCGACGCCGTCCGGGCTTCGCGCCAGCGCGGCGACTCGGGCACTACGAGCAGCGACACGACGCCGAGCAACAGCGGGCTCGCCCCGACGAGCAGCACCCAGCGCCAGCTCTCGGCGGTGATCGGCACGACGGTGGCGAGCGTCGCGACGGCGAACATGCCGATGTTGGCCGCCGTGCCGATGACGCCGGCGACCATCGGCCGCGACAGGCCGGACCACGCCTCGGACACCAGGGCGACGCCGTTGGGCCACATGCCGCCCATGCCGCTGCCGGCGACGAACCAGACGACGAGCAGCTCGCTCGGCGTCCGGCTGACGTACGCCAGCAGGGCCATGCCGGAATAGGTGAGGATGCTCGCCGCCATGCCGCGCGCCCGGCCGAACCGGTCGCCGACCCAGCCGAAGCCGAGGCCGCCGGCCGCCGCCCCGAACAGGAACGCGCACTGGTACCACGCGAAGAACCGGCCGACCGCCTCCTCGTCCGCCCCGCCGAGCAGATCGACCGCCGCCGGCCGGCCGACCAGCTGCGTGATCGACATGAGCATCCCCGCCCCGAACCAGCCGAGGAACGCGACGACCAGGACGGTCCATCGGCCGAGGGGCGAGAGGGTCGTCATGGCGTAAGTGCCGATCGGAGGTGGTCGATCTCGGCCTTGAGCGCCCGGCCGATCGTCGCCAGGTCGGACGCGTGCATGACGAGGTTGCCCCCGGCCTTAGCCCAGGCGATCTCCCGGTCGAGGCCGAGCCAGAAGTGGATGCCGGCCCCGACCCCGTGGCTCCGGGCGACCTGGAAGATGTGCCGCACCGCTTCGTCGAAGCGCGGGTGGTCGTAGCGCTCCGGGATGCCGAGGCTGCACGACAGGTCGTGCGGCCCGATCAGCACCGCGTCGAGGCCGGGCACGGCGCAGATGTCGGCCAGGTTCTCGATCGCCGGGGTGCTCTCGACGTTGACGATGAGCACCTTGTCGCCGTTGCGTTGTTCGAGGTACGTCGCCAGCTCGGGCTCCAGGGCGGCCGGGTCGCGCAGGGCGTCGGCGAGGCGGCGGCCCTTGAGCGGCCGGTACTTCACCGCGCCGACGAGGCCGCGCACCTGGTCGGCCGTCTCGACGTACGGGCCGATGATCCCGCCGGCCCCGGCGTCGAGGGCCTTGCACGCCTCGAACGGGTCGTTGCACGGGATGCGCACCACCGGCGGCAGGCCGAGCGCCTGGTACGTCTGACACAGGTACGACAGCGTCTGCCGGTCGAGCGGGACGTGCTCCGTATCGACGAAGACGAAGTCGAGGCCGAGCTTGCGGGCCAGGTCCGGCCACTGCGGCGAGATGCCGACGATCGCCGAGGCGAAGACGTGCCGGCCGGCGCGCAAGGCCGCGATGATGTCGCGTCCGGTCATCGGGTCACCCGCTACGTTTCGCCGCGGACGTCAGTTGATGCCGTTCGACGGCATGGCCGGCTGGCCGAGGCCGGCCAGGTTCGTGTAGCCGGTCGGCAGCAGGTTCGGCACGATCTGGAAGATCAGGCCGAAGTTGTCCTGGAGCGAGTTGTAGCTGACGCCGACGCTCACAGTCAAATCTTTCCCGACCCGGTTGAAGACGAGCGTCTGGTTGAGGGTCTTGCTCGACCCGAAGTCGTACATGACCGCCGCCGTGCCGCTGTACTTCGGCGAGAAGGTGTACGTCGCCGAGGCGATGACCGCCCGGCTCTCGAGCGGGTCGATGTTGCGGTAGCCGAGGTAGAAGCTCGTCCCGTCCGGCCGGTTGTAGAACCCGCCGAAGTTGAACACCCGCGCCCCGCCCTCGATCGGGTCGGCCCAGCCGTTGCTGACCAGGGCGGTCCGGTCGCCGATGTTCCAGACCCAGTCGTACTCCAGGAAGGCGAAGTAGCTGCCGAAGTTGTCGCGGTCCTTGTCCGGGAAGAACGACGCCGACAGGTCGAGCGTCATCCAGTCGACGATGTGCTGCGACCCGGGGAAGCCGCGCTTCGTCTGCCAGCGGTTCGACCAGCCGAGCTGGACGACGTTGATGTCGTCGCGCGTGTCGACCCGGTTCTCGACCTGGCGGCGGATCGCGTAGATCTGCGGGTCGTACAGCGCCGACGACAGCAGGGCCGACTTGCCCGGGTTGAGCAGCCCCGGGTAGACCGCCCGGATCTGGCGGACGTTCTGGTCGTCGACGTCGACGTTGAGCCGGTCGAACTGGGCGAACGTGTCGAACGGCTCGCTCGCCTGGGCGTAGTACCAGTTCGCCGAGAAGACCATCTTGTGGAAGACGCCGTTCAGGTTGAACAGGTCGCTCTGGACGTCGGCGTCGAGGCGCGAGAACGGGATCGCGGCGCGCAGGCCGCCGCCGCCGATCGCCCGGCCGGTCGTGTCGCCGTTCAGGTCTTCCGTGTAGCCGGTCAGGTCGAGGCGGGCGTACGGGACGAGGTTGAACGGCCCGAGGTGGAACGGGACGGCGACCTCCTGCCACCAGTCGATCCGGCCGGCCTCCGCCTCGACGTCGGTGACCGGGTTGATCGGCACGACCGGGAGCGGGTCGTCGCTCGGCCGGAGGCGATAGTAGCCGACGTTCGCCTGCGAGTTGTAGACGAACAGGTCGAAGAACGTCTGGCCGAGCAGGTGGCCGTCGACGCGCGGCAGGTTCTCCGTCTCGGTCATCCACTCGCGCAGGCGCGCGTTGGCGAACAGGGTCCAGGCGGCGTTCTCCTGCTGCTGCTTGAGGTAGAGGAACGTCTCCTGCGGGACGCCGACGTCGAACTCCTGCTTGTAGTACTGCTCGAAGAAGTTCCGGTCGCTCTGATACGCGACCTGGGACTGGAGCTGGAAGCCGTACGGGATCTCGTACCAGCCGTTGCGCCACGTCACCCGGCCGCGGGTGGTCGGGGCGGTCCGGTCGATGATGCGGAACCCGCCGAGGACGTCGTCGCCGTCGTCGTAGATGACGTAGCCGCGGGCGACGCCGTCGTAGCGCGACGGGATGCCGAACGGATCGACGCCCCGGTAGTCGAAGTCGGTCCCGATGCCGGGGCCGCGGTCGCTCAGGTAGTCGGTCAGCAGGGTCCAGCGGGTGCCCTCGTAGGCCTGGACGCCGAGCAGGTCGTACATGTTGAGCGTCGTGCCGAGCTGGAGGCCGAAGATGTTGTTGAACCCGAACCGGACGTCCTCGACCGGGCCGAGCGGGTCGCGCGCGTCGCCGGCGAGGTACGGCGTGTAGAAGAACGGCACCCCCTCCAGCTCGAAATAGACGTCCTGGGCGGTGACCCAGGTCTGGGTCAGTTCGAGCGGCTGGCCGGTGCGGCGGTCGACCATCTGGCCGAGCAGGCCGAGGCGCGGCACCTTGCGCTCCTCGACGTGGGCCTGGGTGACGTAGACCTTCAGGCCCGGGTCGGACGGCAGCCGGCTGGAGAAGATCTCGGCCTGGAGCAGCTCGAACGTCGTCGTCGAGGTCTGGACGATCTCCTCCGCCCGGGCGATGATCGGGCTGGCGATCATCGGGTCGCGGATCTCGAGCGACCCCTTCAGGGCGACGGCGACGTTGCGCTTCGCGTCGTAGTAGACCTCGTCGGCCCGGATGGTGCGCGTCTCGTTCTTGAACAGGGTCCGCCCGCCGCTGCCCGGGCGGGCCTCCGTCGTCGCGGCCTGGCGGATCTCGACGTTGCCGGCGAGGTACAGCTCGACGTCCGGGTTCTGGTTCTGGCCCTCCGGCTGGCGCATCCCGTCGAAGACCTGCTGCGGATCGACCTTCTTGCTGATGATGACGAGCCGGTCGGCTTCGAGGTCGATCAGGTCGACCTTCGGCGCGCCGCGGATGTTGAGGATGACGCCGCCGGTGACGACGAGGGCCTGCTCGCCGTTTGGGAGCATCTCGCGCGCGAGGCCGAACCCAGCCGCTCCGCGGGGCGAGATGGCCAGGCGGCGCTCGGGCACCTCGGGCAGGCTCAAGGGCGGCAGCTGGGGCGGCCGGGCCGGCTCGGCCGGCGGCGGCAGCATCGGCCCGGCCGCGTCGATGGGCGGCGGCAGGACCGGCTGCTGGGCGACGACGATTTCGGGCGACGTTGCGGAAACAGCCCGCCCCGGGGCGGGAGCGGGCTGTTCGGTGTTCCGAAAGTCGGCCGGCTGGACGTCGCCGGCCGTCGCCCCGGGCGGTGGCCCCCCTCCCGGAGGCCCCGCCGGTGGCAGGGGCTGTAACGGCGGCAGCGGCGTTGCTCCGGGGCCGGGCTGGCCGCCCGGCGGCAGGTACGGGTCCGGCGTGCCGCGCGGGGGCGGCGGCGGGGCGATCCCGGGCGGGTTGTACGGCGACGGCGTCGCCGGCGGGGCGACAGGTCGGGGCGTCTCGGCGATGCGTCGCACGGCCCGGCCGCGTCCGACGAGCGGATCCTGGGACAGGTTCTGGGGGCTGAGTTTCGCCCGGCCGGAGTGGACCTTGACCTCGCCGCGAGTGACCAACTCGACGACGGCCCGTTCGGCCTGTTTCGTCTCGCCGCTGTTCTCGAGTGCGAGTTCGCCCTCGGCGTAGACCTCGGCTCGGCAGATGCCCTTCGTCCGGTAGGCGGCCATGTCGATGAAGACGGCCGCCTGCTGGGCGCGGAGGCGGAGGACGCCGTGCTGGATGAGGACCTGGCCCTTGAGGACGAAGTGCTGCTCGGCGCCTTCCGTCCAGGCGAAGACCTCGTCGGCGGCGAGCTGGATGGGTTTCGTGTCACCGGGGATGTTCCGGCTGAGTCGGAGGACGTCGTCGGCCGGGGCGGGCGGCGTGGTCTGGGCGACGAGCCAGCCGAGCGGCAGGGCGAGCGCCGCGAGCAGCAGCGACCCGCACACGAGCAGCCGGTGGCGCTGGCGGACATCCCTCACCGGACACCTCCCTCGCGATCCGTCCCCCGCCGGCGTCCCATGCACGGCGACGCCCGGACGACCACCCCGACGGACAATTAGCGGAAGAACGGCTGGCCAGATACCGACACGGCCGGTCGGCTGTCAAGCGGAGGTTGGCGGCGGTTCCTTCCCGATGCGGAATTCGACGACCTCGTCGGCCGGCTTACCGAGGGTCATGGAGACGGTCTTCAAGAATAAACCCCGGGCAAGCCCGGGGCTACTGAAGAAATGAAGCGGGCCGTCACTTGCCGCACAGGCTCAGCACGGCGAGGCTCAGCGTCGCGACGCCGGTCTTGAGGCTGCCCTCCGGCTCCGGGGCGTAGAACTCCGAGTGCGACGACGGCAGCGGCTTGCCGCCCTCGCGCTGCGACTCGGCGTAGCGCTCCTCCGAGATCGTCCCGAGCCAGAACAGGCAGACCGGCACGCCGCCCTGGGCGTAGCGGGAGAAGTCCTCGCCGCCCATGATCGTCGGCCGCGGGTTGACGGCCTTCTCGCCGAGCACCTCCTTGAAGACGGCCATCGTCCGTCGGGTCAGGGCCGGGTCGTTGAACAGCGCCGGCGTAAACTCGTCCGTGTTGACCGTCACCGACGGCTCCGGGGCCCGGGCGCTGACCGCCGCCGCCTTCGCGATCCGGGCGATCCCCTCCAGGATGTGCTTGCGGACGGCATCCTTCGTCGAGCGGACGGTGAGCTGCAACTTCACCTCGGCCGGGATGATGTTGTGCTTGCTGCCGCCGTGGATCGAGCCGACCGTCACGACGGCCGGCTCCAGCGGGTCGATCTCCCGGCTGACGAGCGTCTGCAAGTCGAGGACGATGCGCGCCGCGAGGACGACCGGATCGACCGTCGTGTGCGGGGCCGCCCCGTGGCCGCCCTTGCCCTTGACGACGATGTCGACCGTATCGACGTTCGCCATGGCGAGGCCTTCCGAGTAGCCGATCTCGCCGACCTTGCGCAGCGTGTCGCAGTGCAACGCCAGGGCGTAGTCCGGCTTCGGGAACTTCTGGTACAGCCCGTCGGCGAGCATGAGCCGGGCCCCGGCCCCGACCTCCTCGGCCGGCTGGGCGATGAAGACGAGCGTGCCGGACCAGCGGTCCTTCATCGCCGTCAGGACGCGGGCCGTGCCGACCCAGCAGGCCATGTGCATGTCGTGGCCGCAGGCGTGCATGACGCCGACCTCGACGTCGTTCTTGTCGCGAGTCCGCACCTTGCTGGCGTACGGCACCCCGGTGTTCTCGGTAACGGGCAGGCCATCCATGTCCGTCCGGACGAGAATCGTCGGCCCGGCTCCGTTCTTGAGGACGCAGACCAGGCCGTGGCCGCCGACCTTCTCGGCGACCTCGAAGCCGAGGGCCTTCATCTCCTTGGCGAGCCGGCCGGCGGTGCGTTCCTCCTTGTACGAAAGTTCTGGCTGGGCATGGAGTTGCTTGTACAGGGTGTCCAGGGCGGGTAGGTCGGCATCGACCTGCTTCTGGACCGCCTTGGCGGCGGCCTTCAGCGGCGCGCCGGTGAACGCCGGCGGCAGCGGTTTCGGCTCGTCCGACCGGGCGGCGACGGTGCCGAGGAACGCCAGCACCGCGGCGAAAACGACGCCGCCTCGGACCCATCCCGCCCCTGGTTTCGACCTATGCACGATCCGTCCCTCCGCTGATCGCCCCGTGACGCCGGCGCGGCGGCCGCGCCGGTCTCGGTAAGGTAGCCGGACCGGGACGGATGTGCATGAAAAATCGCAAAACCCGGCGTTGAGGGAACTTGGGCGGGGTAAAATGGAGGTGACGATTCTCCTTCGTTCCCACGTCGCGGGCGGCACTTCCGTGCCTGCATCCCGAGCCATTCCACGGCGCGAACGCCGGAGCCTAGCCATGCGAGCGGACCGGATGACCCTGAAGCAGCGTCAGAACATTTTCAAGTCCCTGGTCGATCTCCAGGACCGCAACCAGATGTCCATCCCGGACTCACTCAAGAGCGTGAGCGAGGAGTACGGCATCACGGAGCTGCAACTGCGAAAGATCCAGGACGAGGGGATCGACGCGGAGTGGCCGCCGTTGAACAAGGCCCCGAGCAAGGCGTCGCGGCGCTGACCGGGCGGCTCAATCTTCCTCCGCGGCGCGCCGTCCACTCATCGCGCGGCGCGGGCGGATCAGCCGCAGCTTCGCCGGAGGCCGCCGCTTCACTGCCCGAATACCCCACAGCACCGCCCCGACCGCGACGACGGCGATCAGGCCAATGAAGAACCACGGCCCGAGGCTGTGGAGCAGGCCGTTGAACGTGTCATCGAGCCACTCGCCCTTCTTCGGCGGCAGCGGCCGGCTCGCCAGGTACGCCCCCAGAGCGGCGAACAGGCCGACGACGACACTGCAGCCGACCGGGGCGTTCAGCGCGTCGCCGATCAGGCCCGGCTCCGACTCCTCCTCCCAGTCGTCGGCCCCGCTGATCTCTTGGAGGAGCCGGGCCGCCTCGGTCGGCGGCGGATTGCTCAGGCTGATCTCGACCTCGTTCGCCTCGCCGTCGGCGTGGTAGCCGAGCTTGAGCCAGAAGCCGAAGTTGTTCGCGTCGATCGCCTGAATGTCGGCGACCGGCAGGACGAGGGCCTTGCCGCCGAGCCAGTCGCGGATGGCGGCCCCCTTCGACAGGGCGTCGTACGCCGGCCCCATCTGGGCCATCGGCAGGTGGCCGACGTGGAGCGTGTCGCCCTCCAGGATCGTGGCGTTGTTGCCGGTCAGGCCGCCGTACCAGATGTGTCGCCTCGCCTTCGCCACGCTCAGCTCCCCGCCGGTGGGCCGCGCCGTGCCGTCTCGACGAACGCGCGAAAGTTCTCGACCGGCGTCGCCTTATCGACGCCGTGGTTCAGGTTGACGATGTGCCGGTGGCCGCCGCCTGCGATCAAGCAGGCCTCCGTCGCGGCGACGACGTCCGCGACGCCCTTGTCGCGCAGGATCTCCTCGTCCACGTTCCCCTGAAAGACGAGGTTTGGATAGTCGCGTCGGGCGGCCGCCAGGTCGTGGCTCGTCCCGAGGCTGACCACGTCGGCCCCGCTCGTGCAGAGCAGGTCGAGGTACGGCCCCTCCTTGACGAAGAGGATGCGCGGGATGCCGGCCGCCGCGGCGAACACGTCGCCGTGCAGCGGCTGGCACCAGCGCAGGTACTCTTCGCGCGTCAACAGGCCGGCCCACGAGTCGAACAACTGGTACGCCGCTGCCCCGCCGGCGATCAGCGCCCGCAGGAAGTGCCCCGTCGCCGTCGTCAGCTTGGCGAGGAGGCGGTTCCACACGTCCGGCTGCTCGGCGGCGAACCGCCGGGTCGCGGCGACGTCCTTGCCGGTGCCGATGCAGTACGTCGCCACGGTGTACGGAGCCCCGGCGAAGACGAGCACCGGCAGCGCCCCGGCCAGTTCCGCCCGGACGGTCGCCAGCAGGCGGAGGATGTGGCCGAACCGCTCCGGGTCGGGCGTGGCGTCGAGCTTGTCCACGTCGGCGAGGGTCCGCACCGGCCAGTCCGGCACCGGGCCGACCGACGGCTGGAGCGTGAACGGCTGACCCATCGCGACGGGCAGGCTGGTGATGTCGTAGAAGAGGATGATGCCATCGACGCCGAAGCGGCGCGGCAGCAGCGACGCCTGGGCCGACAGTTCGACGTGCTCGGAGAACTCGTAGAACGTGCGACCTTGGCGGAGCTTGTTGAACTCCGGGTCCCAGCGGCCGGCCTGGCGCATCGCCCAGACGGGCGGCCGTTCGACGGCCTCGCCCCGGGCGGCGCGGACGAGCAGGGGAGCGGACGGATCAGCGGTGGTCATGGCGGGTCTCGCGGGGTAGGCTCGCTGACCATGCTACCGGAATGCCGGTCAGCCAACCACCGCCTTCGTCCCGGCGTACAGCGTCGCGATGCCGAACGTTAGCGGCCAGAACTTGACGTTCGCCAGGCCGTGCTGGCGCATCTTGTCCGCCAGCGCCTCCCCGTCGGGGAACGCCAGCACGCTCGCCGGCAGGTAGCGGTAGGCATCGTCCTTGCTGCGCGAGACGAGCTGGCCGATCGTCGGCAGGACGCGCTTGAAGTAGAAGCCGTACAGCCCGCCGAGCAGCCAGTTCCGCGGCCGGGAGAACTCCAGGATGGCCACGCGGCCATTCGGCCGGGTGACGCGCACCATCTCCGCCAGGCCCTTGTCCGTGTCGGTCACGTTGCGCAGCCCGAACGCCACCGTCGTCAACTGGAACGTGTCGTCGGGGAACGGCAGCCGCTGCGTGTCCGACTCCAGGTAACGCACCCGGTCGGCGCAGCCGGCCCGCTCGGTCTTTTTCTGGGCGAGTTGAAGCATGGGCCGACAAAAGTCGGTGCCCCAGATAGGGAGTTTGCCGCCGGCGGCCTGGTCGTAGGCGAGGGCGAGGTCGCCGGTGCCGGTGCAGACGTCGAGGATCGGGCCGTCCGCTTCGGGCGGGACGAGGCGGGTCGTTTTCGCCCGCCAGGAGCGGTCGATGTTGAGGCTGAGCAAGTGGTTGAGGAAATCGTAAACCGGGGCGATCGCCCCGAACATGCCGCGGATGCGGGCCTCGCGCTTGTCGATGCTCGTTTGAATAGCCATTCCTGCTCCATCTCCGGCGAGTCGGTCTCGTCATCCTAGCGAACCGTCGCGGGATGCCCGCCACCACCCGGTTCTTCAAGGGATTTTTGGAACTTCGACCGTCGGAGCTACGTCGGAGGGGTAGCCGCAAATGACGCCACGCCTGCCGGAAGTCACTTGACAGTCAGGAATCGATCATCGACAGTGGTGGTGCCACCGCCGGTCGAACCGACCGCCGGGCATCGCCAACCTGAGGGGGGCCTCGCCACAATGAATCGCCGTCACTTCTTGCAGCACCTCGCCGGAGCCTCGGCGATCGCGCTGCCGAGCATGGGCTTCATCCAGAACCTTCGCGCTGCCCAGCCGCAGCTGAAGAAGGAAAATAAGAGCCTCATCATCTTCTGGATGGGGGGCGGGCCGTCGCACATGGACCTGTGGGACGTCAAGGACCCCGGCCAGGCCAACGCCGGCGAGTTCAAGCGGATCAAGACGGCCGCCAGCGGCGTCGAGATCTCCGAGGTGCTGCCGACCGTGGCGGCGAACTTCAAAAACCTGTCGATCATCCGCTCGCTCAACAGCGAGGAGGCCGACCACAACCGCGGCACGATCAAGGTGAACACCGGCCGGACGCCGAGCCCGGTCGTCCAGTACCCGCACATCGGCGCGCTGGCCTCGTCGCAGCTGACGGACAAGGATCTGGCCCTGCCCGGCTTCATCGGCGTCGGCGGCACCGCCCAGCGGATCGGCTCCGGCTTCCTCGGCATGGAGTTCGCCCCGTTCACGGTGCAGAACGCCGGCCAGCCGCCGGCCAACATCGCCATGCAGGCGTCCCTCGGCGCGTCCGAGAATGAGCGCATCGAGCGTAACCGCCGCCGCCAGCGCCTCTTCTACGAGGTCGAGGACAACTTCGCCCAGAACGGCTTCCCGCACCTGCGGAGCAACAAGCAGGGCGCGGACAAGGACGCCGAGGAGGCCGCCCTCCGCGAGGCGGCCGGCAGCTCGGCCCAGGCGCACTCCGCCGTCTACAAGAAGGGCTTCGACCTGACCCTCAGCCCGCTGCGGACGGTCTTCGACATCGCCCGCGAGCCGGCGGCGGTCATCGACGCCTACGGCGGCCGGGCGAACGGCTTCGGCATGGGCTGCCTCCTGGCCCGCAAACTCGTCGAGCAGGGCGTCACCTGCGTCGAGATCGACCTCGGCGGCTGGGACAACCACGCCGGCATCTTCAACACGATCCGGACCGGCAACGGCCCGCGCCTCGACCGCGGTATGGGCACCCTCGTCAAGGAGCTGACCGAGCGCGGCCTGCTCAAGAACACGGTCGTCATGTGGGCCGGCGACTTCGGCCGGACGCCGCGCATCAACCAGAACGGCGGCCGCGACCACTGGGCGCGCGGCTGGTCGGTCGTGGTCGGCGGCGGCGCGATCAAGGGCGGCCAGGTCTACGGCGCGACGACGCCGGACGGCATGGACGTCGCCGACAAGCCGTGCTCGATCGGCGACGTGTTCGCGACGGTCTTCAAGGGCCTCGGCCTCGAGCCGAGCACCCAGGTCCGCGACAACCTCGGCCGGCCGATCTCCATCGCCGAGGGCAAGCCGCTGGAAGGCCTCGTTTGATCGAACGCTGACACCCCGCAGACTCTCGGCCCCCGGGCGATCCGTCGCCCGGGGGCTTTTTCGTCGCGATTTCCCGTCCCGCGCGGCGGAGCGCTCTTTGCGCCGGGGTGGCCCCTTCGCTATAATCCAACCAGTTTGCGGCGGCTCGCCCCGGCCGTGGGGCCGGCCGCCTTCCCAATCGAGCGCGTTGGGGACGTGCCATGGCACAAAAAGGCAAGCCGTTCCAGGGACCCGAGCCCACGTCCGACCCGCCCGGCCCGCGGGCGTCCGAGCAGCGGCAGCTCGACTTCGAGCTGGCCTTCTACCGCTCGGTCCTCGACCGCTGCCCCGACTACGTCGAGGTCCTCCGCGAGCTGGGCAACCTGCTTACCCTGACCGGCCGCCACCGCGAGGGCGTCCAGGTCGAGAAGCGCCTCTGCCAGCTCCGCCCGGCCGACCCGCAAGCCCACTACAGCCTGGCGTGCAGCTACGCCAAGCTCAAGCGGGCCGACCTGTCGATCCAGTGCCTCCGCAAGGCGCTCGAGCTCGGCTATCGCGACTTCAGCTACCTGCGCCAGGACCACGACCTGGACGGCGTCCGCCACGACCCGCGCTTCCGCCAGCTGCTCCGCGAGTTCGACCCGCAGTGACGCCGGGATGACACCATGACGACCCCGCTCCCCCGCGGCCAGGGTGCCCTGTTCAACGACCCGAGCGCCACGGCCAACCGGGAGCGCTTCCGCGACAAGCCCCGCGCCCTGGTCGATAAGACGATGACCGTCGCCGAGGCGGTGCGCCGTTTCGTCCGGTCCGGCGACTACCTCGCCGTCGGCGGGTTCGGCTGCGACCGCATCCCGACCGCCGCCGTCCACGAGATCCTCCGCCAGGGCGTCCAGGAGTTGCGCTTCGCCGGCCACACGGCGACGCACGATTTCCAGATCCTCTGCGCCGGCAACGGCACCGGTCGCGGCCGGTCGCTCGCCGCCGTCGACGCCGCCTACGTCGTCGGCCTGGAGGCGCGCGGCCTGTCGCCGCACGCCCGGCGCGTCCTCGAATCCGGCGAGGTCAAGACGACCGAGTGGAGCAACTACACCCTCGCCGTCCGGTTCAAGGCCGCGGCGATGGGGCTGCCGTTCCTGCCGGCGCGCAGCCTGCTCGGCACGGACACGTTCCGCGAGTCGGCCGCGTGCGTCATCGAGTGCCCGTTCACCGGCGAGAAGCTCGCCGCCATCCCGGCCCTGTACCCCGACGTGGCGATCCTGCACGTCCACGAGGCGGACCGGTTCGGCAACTGCCGCATCCGCGGGACGACCGTCGCCGACCCCGACGTCGCCCGGGCGAGCCATCGCGTGATCGTCACCTGCGAACGGCTGGTGCCGCACGAGGAGTTTCGCCGCGACCCGTCTTTGACGGCGGTCCCGTTCTTCTGCGTCGATGCCGTGTGTGAGGTGCCGTTCGGCAGCTTCCCGGGCAACATGCCCTACGAGTACTTCTCCGACGAGCGGCACCTGCGCGAGTGGCTGGAAGTGGAGGCCGACCTACCGGATTACCAGGCGTGGCTGGAGCGGTACGTCTTCGGCGTGGCGGACTTTAACGGCTACCTCGACCGCTGCGGCGGCCTGGCCCGGATGCAGGAGCTGCGGCGGCAGGAGTTCCTGCTCGACCGGGGGCGGTAAAACGTAGGATGACCCTCCCGGGTCGTCCCTCGAAAGCCGGGCGACTCGGGAGGGTCGTCCTACGGAGCCGTCAATCCGGCAGCTTGTCGCCGATCATCTCGGCGATCGGCTTGATGATCATCTTCGAGACCGGCGTGCCCTTCTGATAGCCCCACATGTTGCGGACCAGCTCGTAGCTCATCAGGGCGACGACGAACAGGACGATGACGGTCGGCAGGAGCATCAGCGCCGGCAGCGGCCCCCACGGCACGGTGCCCGCCGCGGCGGCGGCCGGCCGGGCGTCCTCGTCTTCGTCCTCGTCCTCGTCGAAGCCGCTCTCCGTGTCTTCCTCGTCGCCGAAGGCGGCCTCGGACAGGGAGCGGCCCTTGAGCCGGCCGCTGCCGGCACGCTTCTTGTTCGTCTTGGCGACCGTCTCGTCGGCCTCGTCGGCCTCGTCCTCGTCGAGCGGGACGACCTGGCTCTCGCTGTCCTCGTCGCCCTCGCCGCCGTCGTCAAGGTCGAGCTCGAATTCGGACGAGCTGTCCACCTCCTCGGTCGCGTCCATCGCCACCGCTTCGGAGCTGGACTCGTCGTCGAGGGCCGGCACGTCGAGGTTCGTCTCGAAGATGTCCTTCTCGTCCCCCTCGTCGATCTGAGCGAGATCGACGTCGGCGTCGTCCTCGTCGAGAGTCAGCTCGAACTCGCTGTCGCTATCGACCTGCTTGCCGCTGCCCTCCTCGTCGAGCGTCAGCTCGAACTCGCTGCTGCTGCCCTCGGCCTGCGGCTCGTCGTCCAGGGCGAGCTCGAACTCGCTACTGCTGTCCTCCTTGGCGGCCTTCTTGCCGGACTTCGACGCCGACTTGCCCGAGTCGAGGGACAGCTCCATGTCGCTGCTGCCGTCCTCTTCCTTGCCGGCGTCCTCCAGCGACGGGCCGCTGTCGGCCGGGTCGCCGAGGTTGATGCCGCTGTCGTTCGGGTCGGCCGACTCCGTCCCCAGGCCGATCTCGTCGGAGTCGTCGTCGTCGAGCGACAGGTTGACCGGCTTCCGCTTCTTGTCCGAGTCGGGCTTCTTGCCCGGCGTGCTCGCCTTCTTGCTCTTGGGGGCCGGCTCTTCCTCGGACAACTCGAACGGCGACGTGGTCGGCAGCTTGTCGGAGCCCTTCTTCTTCTTCTGGCGGGCGGACGCCGACGCGGCCCGCAGCTCCTCCTCGTCGAGGTCGATCTCCTCGGTGACCTGCGGCTCGGCCCCGGGGTCGGAGCCGCCGTCCTCGATCGTCAGGCGGATGTCGCTGTCCGACGGTGTCTTCGAGCCGGTGTTCTTGCGCGAGGTGCCGCTCGGCGGGGCGGCCGGCTCCTCCTCGGGGACGAGCTTGACGTCGCTGTCCTCCTCCATCGGCAGGAGGCGCAGGCCGCTGTCCGGCTTGGCCGGCTTCTTGTCCGACTTCTTCGACGGGGTCGGCTCGTCGTCCAGCGCGAAATCCTCGACGACGAGGCGGACGTCGCTGTCGCTGCCGGGCGGCTTGACCTGGGTCGGCTTGCGGCTGCCGCCGGACTTCTTGCTACCGCCGGAGCTGGCCGGCTTCTGGGGCGTCTCCTCGCCGAGCTGCAGCTCGGGGTCGCTGCCCAGTCCGAGGGAGCGGGCGAGTTCTTCGATGTCGTTGGCCCGGAAGCGGAGGGTGCCCTTGTCCTGGAAGCCGCGGAGCTTCCCCTGGCGGACCATCTCGCGCACCTTGTCCGGCGTGGTGTGGAGGATCTTGGCCGCCTCTTCGAGCGTGTAGAACTGCGCCATGGTGCTCGACCCCTACGAGGACAGGAAGCCCGGGACCAGATCCGTCGGCCGCGAGGTTTCTACCGGAGCGATAAAGACGCGGGGAGGATGCGACGCCCGCCAGGCCCCGTATCTCCAACATCGATTGTAAACGGGCCTGCCTTGAATGCAAGTGCGTGCCGGCCTGGGAAATCGGGGTAATCCAGGCCGGCCGGGGCGCTCGTGCGGGCGGCGCGAGTTGCGCCAGGGTCCGGGGTCACTTCTCCTTCATCGGCGGCGGCGTGATCGACGGCTGGTAGCCCTGGAGCCGCTCGCCGGACAGTCGGTTCGAGGGATTCAGCGCCCCGAGCAGGGCCGTCACCGACGACCGGACCGCCGGATCGAGCTTCGGATCGACCGCCAACTCGCCGATGACCGCCGTGTCGTTCGGCCGCAGGGCCAGGCCGTACTGCTGGATGTGCTTGACGAGCGTCTCGGCCGCGGCGACACGGACCTCCTTCGGATTCTCAGCGTTCGTCAGGGCGGCGAGCAGCTCCGGCTGTGGCCGGTTGCCGGTCATCGCCCCGACGACCGCGATCGCGGCGATGCGCCCCTCGGCGGACAGGCGGTTCGAGCGCAGCACCTCGTAGACCGGCACCTCGGCCGGGCGGACGTCGTAGCCGGCGACCTCCTTCCGGGCGAGCTTCGCCAGGGCGCGGATCGCCCGCTCGGCGTGGTCCTGGACCTCCTCCGGCGACAGCGGCTTGTGGTCCGGGGCGGCGAGGGCCTCGTCCAGGGCGGTCGAGATCCGGGCGCTGTCCGCCGCACCGATCGCCCAGGCGGTCGAGGCGGCGATGACCTGGTTCAGCGAGGCGAGCAGGCGGCGGATCTCCTCCGCGTTCAGGGTCGGGGCGGCCGGGTCGCGGTTGAGCAGCTGGTTGAGCCGCTCGCGCACCATGCGCACCTCGGCGTCGCGCAGCTCCTCGATCGTCAGCGGCCGGGGTTGGAACGCCGCGTTGATCGACCCGTCGGCGACCGCCCGCTTGCGCTCCTCCTCAAGGAAGCGCTGCACCCGGTCGCGGAGCAGGAAGAGATCGACGTCGCGGCTGGGGCGGTTCCGTTCCCGTTCGCGCAGGGCCGGCAGCAGCTCGCCGAGCCAGCGGATCTCGTCTTCGCTCAGGACGGCCCAGTCCGGCACCGGGACGAACCTCGCGTCGGCAAGGGCCTGCTGCCGCTCCCGCTCGCGGACCCGGAGCAGGTTCGTCAGGGCGGTGCGGACGTCGATCAGCGTGTGGGCCAGCGGGATGATCCCCCGTACCTGGGAGTTCTTCTCGACGTAGAACCGCCAGCGGTCGTAGTTGGCCAGCTCGGACGTGAGGATGATCGGCAGGTTGCGGGCGTTGCGGTCGGCCTTCATCTGGGCGAGGAAGTTCGGCAAGCCCGGGTCGGGCAGGTCGGCGTCGAGGACGACGGCGTCGATGTCGGACGCTTCCTGGAGGCGGCGGAGCAGGGCCCGGCCGTACTTGAGCGGGATCGGGGTGTGGCCGGCGTCGCGGACGACCTTGACGACCTCGACGAGTCGCCCGTCGTCGAAATAGCCGATCAGGACGCGGGCCTGCTTCTTGTTGATCGCGTCGGCGGCGAGTGCTCGCTTGAGGATGTCGATGACGCGGACGGCGATCGCCGGGTGGACCGGGCCGGGCAGCTTGAGCTGCGTCTCGGCGGCGGCGAGCTGGACGCGGGCGTCCGGGAAGTCGAGCGCCCGGACGAGCGGCGGCTGGCCGCCCGGGCCGGGGCGGTTCGCCTGAATTTCGCCCTGGTCGCCGAGGAGGCGCAGCGCCCCGAGGACGACGAGGGCGCGGTTGTCGTTCAGGCCGCGTTCCAGGACGGCGGTCAGAAGCTCCGGCTTGAGGGCGGCGAGGCGCTGGTGGACGTTCGGCCGCGTCTCGGCGAGCGACTTCCACGGCCCGGCTTCCTCGTAGTTCTTCTCGAGGATCAGGCTCGTCAGGACGACCTGGGCCGGGAAGTACGCCGGGTCGAGGGCGAGGGCCTGCGTCGCGTACTTCGTGCCGAAGTACTCCTCGGCCTTGCTCGCCGGGATGGTCGGGGCGTCCTTGAAGCCCTGGACGACCCGGCCCCCGCCCTCCGGGTCCCAGCGCCAGATGACGACGGCCTTCGGATCGACGAAGGCGACCTTGTGCTGGTAGAACTTCTCCGCCTCGTCGGTCAGGGCGGTGCGCGGCGATGGCAGCCGGTCGGCCGGCGTGACGGTGAAGCCGATGAGGGTGTCGCGGGCGGCGTCGCGCAGGGCGGGGGGTGAGGCGCTGTTGCCGAGGATCCAGTACAGGGACGGGATCGCCTCGCGGGCGTTCCGCTTGCGGAGGACGCCGATCAGGTCGAGCTGGAAGGCGGGCAAGTTCGCGTCGAGGCCGGCGATGATCGGCGCGGTCGCCTCCGGGCCGAGCTGGGTGAGCGCCTTCAGGAAGGCGACGCGGCGCTCGCCGTCGGCGGTGCGCAACTCGTCGAGGATGTACGGGACGACCGTCGCCCCGGAGCGGTACAGTTCGGTCATCGCGTAGTCGTACTCCTCCTTGCCGATCGGCAGCCGGCCGACGAACTTGCGGAGGCGGTCCGCGTCCTGGAGGTTGGCCCGGACAGTGTCGGTGACGAGCTTGATAAGGTCCTCGACAGCCTTCTTCGCCTGGGCCTCCTGGTTGGCGGCGGCCTTCTTCGTCGCGTCGTTCGCGGTGGCCGGCGGCGGGTCGATCCAGCGCGGGACGTTACGCAATTTGAGGAACGCCGTCGTCCCCTCGGCCTTCTCCAGGGCGAGGAGGGCCTTGGTCCGCTCCTCGTCCGGCATCTTGGTCAGGTTGCCGACCAGGGCGGTGAGGTACTGGGCCGCCCCGGGGTAGTTGCCGAGGTCCATCTCGAACTTGACGCGGTCGAAGAACTCGGCCGGCGTCTTCGGCTCGCGCAGGACGGCGCGCGGGTCGGGGGCCTGGGCCGGGGTCAGGCTGGTCAGCGCGAGCAGGAGGGGCAACGCCCCCAGGGTCGGTCGAAGGAACATGGACAGGTCACCCCAGCTCGAGTTCGGGTCGCACCAGATCCTCATACGTCTCCCGCCGGCGGATCAGCCGGTGGGTCGCTCCCTCGACCAGTACCTCGGCCGCGCGCGGCCGGGCGTTGTAGTTACTGCTCATCGCCATGCCGTACGCCCCCGCGCTGAAGACGACGAGCAGGTCGCCGCGGCGCAGGGTCGGCAGGCGGCGGTCCTTCGCCAGGTAGTCGCTCGATTCGCACACCGGGCCGACGACGTCCTGCTTCGTCGTGCCGGGCATGTCGGCCTCGTAGTCCTCCGGCGGGCAGGGCACCTCCGACGGCGGCGACGCCGGCCAGATGCGGTGGAACGACTCGTACAGCGTCGGCCGGATCAGGTCGTTCATCGCCGCGTCCTGGATGACGTAGCGCTTGCCGCCGGTCTCCTTCGTGTACAGGACCCGCCCGAGCAGGATGCCGGCGTTGCCGACGATGAACCGGCCCGGCTCCAGGACGAGGCGGCAGCCGGTCTCGCGGACGGCCGGCAGGATCGCTTCGGCGAACATCGTCGCCGGCGGGGCCTCCTGCTTGCGGTAGTGGATGCCGAAGCCGCCCCCCATATTCAGTACGCGGACCGGGTGGCCCTGTTCGCGCAGCCTGGCGACGAGGGCGACCGCCTTGGCCGCCCCTTGTTTGTACGGCTCGGCGGACAGGATGGGCGAGCCCAAATGCATGTGCAGGCCGATGATTTCCAGGCCCGGGTGGCCGACGACGCCGCGCGCGACGTCCAGGACGGTTTCGATGTCGAGTCCGAACTTGACCCCCTTGACGCTGGTGTCGGTCTTGACGTGCGTCTTCGGCGGCAGGTCCGGATTGACCCGCAGGGCCACCCCGGCCTTCCTGCCCATGCCCTGGGCGATCGCGCCGAGGTTGAGCAGCTCGGCCTCGCTCTCAACGTTGAAGAGGAAGACGCCCTGTTCGAGGGCGTAGCGGATCTCCGGGTCGGTCTTGCCGACGCCGGCGTAGACGATGGTGTCTCCGGTGCCGCCGGCCAAGAGGGCGCGGTACAGTTCGCCGCCGCTGGTGACGTCGAAGCCGGCCCCGTGCTCGCGCATGAGCCGGCCGATGTGGATGTTGCCGTTCGTCTTGACGCTGAAGCACAGGAGCGGGCTCGCCTCGGCGAAGGCGGTCTGGAGTTGTTTCAGGTGGTGGAGCAGCGTCGCCCGGCTGTAGACGTACAGCGGGGTGCCGTACTGTTCAGCCAGGGTCGAGATGGGGACGTCCTCGCAGTGGAGGTGGCGGTTGACGTAGTGAAAGTGGTCCATGATACGCTCCAGCCGAGCCGGAAGCGTAAGCGACAGTTTCTGAAGACCGTCGCTTACGCTTCCGGCTCGGAAAGTCTCTGTCTCCACGCCGCCAGCTGTCGGGCCACCTCGCTCGGTGCGGTCGAGCCGTAGCTGCGGAACGCCCGCAGCGCGTTCTCGACCCCCAGCAACTGGTACACCCCGGGAGCGAGGCCCGGGCGGACGGCGTCGAACTCCTCGGCCGGCAGGTCGGCCAGCCGGCAGCGGCGCTGCTCGCACAGCCGCACCAGCTTGCCGACCGCCTCGTGGGCGGCCCGCATCGGCACCCCGTGGGCGATGCAGTACTCCATCAGCGTCGTCGCGTCGAGGAAGCCGTCCTCCAGGCGCGATCGGATCACCTCCGCGCGGAAGGCCGTCTGCCGGACCAGGTCGGCGGCCAGCTCCAGCTCCAGGGCGACGGTGTCGTGCGCGTCGAAGAGGGCCTCCTTGTCCTCCTGCAAGTCCCGATTGTACGCCAGCGGCAGGCCCTTCACCAGCACGAGCAACTGCTGCAACGCCGCGACGACGCGGGCCGTCTTGCCGCGCGTTAGCTCCAGCACGTCGGGATTCTTCTTGTGCGGCATGATGCTCGACCCGGTGCAGAACGCGTCCGGCAGGTCGAGGAATCCGAACTCCGTCGTCGTCCAGAGGATCCACTCCTCGGCCCAGCCGCTCAGGTGGATCGCGACCAGCGACAGGTCGAAGACGAACTCCAGCAGGAAGTCGCGGTCGCTCGACACGTCGAGGCTGTTCGCCGCGACGGCGGCGAAGCCGAGCTTGCGGGCGACGCTGTCCCGGTCGATCGGTAGCGATGTGCCGGCGAGGGCGGCCGCCCCGAGCGGCAGGACGTTGACGCGCTTGCGCGTGTCGGCCAGCCGCTCGCGGTCGCGCTGGAATTTTTCCACGTAGGCGAGGCAGTAATGTGCCGCCAGCACCGGCTGGGCGCGTTGCAGGTGCGTGTATCCCGGCAAGACGAGGTCGGGATACCGCCCCGCCAGTTCGACCCAGGCGCGCTGGACGCCGGCGAGGAGGCCGTCGAAGCGGTCGATGGCGTCGCGGACCCAGAGCTTGACGTCAGTGACGATCTGGTCGTTGCGGCTACGGCCGGTGTGGAGCTTCCGGCCGGCGTCGCCGAGCTTGCGGATGAGGGCCTGCTCGATGTGGGTGTGGACGTCCTCCAGGGCGCTGGAGAATTCCATCCGGTCGGCCTCGATGTCGGCCTTGATCTCGTCGAGAACGACGCGGATCGCGTCCGCCTCGGCCGGGGTCAGGACGCCGACCTCGGCGAGCATCGCCGCGTGGGCCTGGCTGGCGACGACGTCGTGGGCGTAGAGGCGGCGGTCGAACGACACCGACTCGGTGAACGCCTCGACGCGCTGGTCGGTGCCGCCGGTGAACCGCCCGCCCCAGGTCTTCTGGCTCATGCTCGTCTTCCGCTGCTTGTTGTCACTTCGGTGCCGCGGCCCGCGCCTTGGTGATGGCCGCGTCGAGGTCGGCCTTCGGCAGTTCGAGCACCGTCAGCTTCCGGTCCTTCACGTCGGTCACGTGATACGCGTCGAGGAAGCGCCGGTCGCGCGTGTCGCCGTTGTACTTCGGGGCCGGTTCGACTTTCGACACGACCGTCCCCGTCTCGCGCTCGACGACCTGGTGACCGCTGAGAAGCCACGCCCGGCCGTCCGGCAGGAATTGCAACGTCCGAAATCGGCCGGCCAGCAGCCCCGGCGATGACGGCTTCGCGTCCGCCAGCAGCTTGTGCTCGCCGATCTTGACACCCTTTTCGAGGTCGAAGCGCATCAGCCGCAGGACGACGCCGTCCTTCTCGACGCGCCAGGTGAGGGCCAGCTCCTTGCCGTCGGGCGAGATGGCCAGCGCGGCGCACTGGCCCCAGGGCTCGGCCTTGGCCTGGAGGGCGATCTTGCCGGCCTTCGCCCCGGTCGTCAGATCCCAGAAGTGCAGGTAGTAGCCGTTCCCGCTCGTCTCCTGGATGACGAGGTACCGGCCGCCCGGCGTGACGGTCGCCCACTTCGGGCTGTACTCGAGCTGGGTCTGGATGCGCGAGACCTCCTTGCCGGTCTTGACGTCCCAGACCTGCCAGTAGCGCTTCGGCTTGTTGTCCTCGCGGATCTCCTTCACCGTCAGGACGCGGTCCTTGCCGGCGAAGTCCATGCCCTCGATCTTCGTCTTCGTGTCGTTGATGGCGATCGCCCCGGCGACCGGCTGGCCGGTGGTCGAGACGACGGTGACGGTCGGCTTCTCCGCCTTCGCGTCGATGCTGAGGACGAGGTCGCCATACGGGCTGAGGCGCATGTTCCGCGCGTCGATCTTGTCCGACTCGACCGCCTTGCCGTCCGGCTGCAGGGTGCGCAGGTCGTGGAACTGGACCTTCACGACGTTCTTGTCCTGCGAGACGAGGGCGAAGAACGGGCTCGGCGTCTCCGGGAAGCGGACCTCGTGCCGGTCCGGGACGTCGAAGACCTTCTTGCCGGCCTTCGGGGCCGCGGCGGGGAAAGGCCAGGGGTCGGCCTGGACGGTCCAGGGGATTTCCTCGTCGGCCCCAGGGGCCGGGGTGGTCAGCAGGCCGAGGGCGAGGACGAACAGGCCGAGGGCGATCCGGCGAAGCGGCGTGGTCATGGACGGCTCTCCGTTGTCGTTCGGTCCTTCATATAGCCCCCGGCTCGCCGGGGGCTATATGAAGCAGACGCCGGGCAGCGTCCGATCGACCGCCGTGGCGTCACCCGGGCGGGGCCTTCACCTCGACGCCCAGTTCGCGCAACTGGCGCTCGTCCACCGCGCCCGGGGCACCCGTCATCAGGTCGCGGCCGCGCTGGTTCTTCGGGAACGCGATCACGTCGCGGATGTTCGTCGTCCCGGAGAGCAGCATCGCGAAGCGGTCCAGGCCGAGCGCGATGCCGCCGTGCGGCGGCGCGCCGTACTGCAGCGCGTCGAGCAGGAAGCCGAACCGCTCGCGCGCCTGCTCCGGCGACATGCCCAGCACGGCGAACAGGCGCGACTGCACCTCCGGGCTGTGGATCCGGATGCTGCCGCCGCCGACCTCGTAGCCGTTGAGCACCAGGTCGTACGCCTTGGCGAGCACCTTGCCCGGGTCCGTCTCCAGCAGGTGGAGATCCTCGTCGCGCGGGGCCGTGAACGGGTGGTGGTTCGCCGCCCAGCGCTTCTCCTCGTCGTCCCAGATGAACGACGGGAAATCGACGACCCAGAGGAACCGGAAGTCGCGCTTCGCCGGATCGACGAGCTTGAGCACCTCGCTGGCCAGGTGGGTACGGACGCCGCCCATGCCCTCGACGGCCTCCGTGCCGGAGCCGAACCAGAGCAGGTCGTTCGGCTCCGCGCCGAGGCGCTCGACCAGCTCGGCCCGGATCGGCTCGACGAACTTCGCCACGCCGGTCGCGAAGCCGGCCGCTTCGAGGCGCGTGTAGGCGCAGCCGCCCTTGATCCGCTCGCGGAACGTCGCCACCAGGCCGTCGAGCACCTTGCGCGTCAGCGTCGCCGCCTTCGCGTTCAGCGCGACGACCTTGCCGCCCTGCTCGATCGCCTGGCGGAAATCGACGAACTCCGTCTTCGCCGCGAGGTCGGTGATATCGACCAGCTCCATGCCGTAGCGCAGGTCGGGCTTGTCGCTGCCGAAGCGGCGCATCGCCTCGGCGTAGGTCATCCGCTGGATCGGCGTCGGGATCGTGACGCCGTGGCAGCGCTGGAAGATGTCGGCGACGAGGCCCTCCATCAGGCGGAAGACGTCCTCCTGCTCGACGAACGACATCTCGACGTCGAGCTGGGTGAACTCCGGCTGGCGGTCGGCGCGAAGGTCCTCGTCGCGCAGGCAGCGGGCGATCTGGAAGTACTTGTCGTAGCCGGCGACCATGAGCAGTTGCTTGTACAACTGCGGCGACTGCGGCAGGGCGTAGAAGCTGCCGTTGAAGACGCGGCTGGGCACGAGGTAGTCGCGTGCCCCCTCCGGCGAACTGCGGCCGAGCAGCGGCGTCTCCAGCTCGAGGAAGCCCTGCGCGTCGAGGTAGTCGCGGATGACCTTGTTCAGCCGGTGGCGAAGGGCCAGCGTCCGGTGCAGCGTCGGCCGGCGCAGGTCGAGGAAGCGGTACTGCAACCGCAGCTCCTCGTCGGCCAGCTCCGCGTCGGCGAGGGTCTTCTCCTTGGTCGGGATCGACTGCACCTCGAACGGCGGCGTCGGGCAGCGGTTGAGGATCGTCAGCTCGGTGACGAAAAGTTCGATGTCGCCGGTCGGGATCTTATCGTTGTGCTTGTCGGGGAGGCGCTCGCGCACTTCGCCCTTGACGGCGACGACCCATTCGCGCTGGATCTGGTCGGCGTCGGCGAGGTTCTCGAAGACGCACTGCGTCAGGCCGTAGCGGTCGCGGAGATCGACGAAGACCTGGCCCTTGTGGCCGCGGAGGGTGTTGACCCAGCCGTTGAGGACGACGGTCTGGCCGACGTGGGCGGGGCGTAGCTCGCCGCAGGTGTGCGTTCGCTGCCAGCTCGACATGACGGTTCCTTGCTTCCGGGACTGCCGCGTGGCGGGGACGAGTGTCGTTATACGGACTCGGCCCGCGACGGCAGGTTCGCCGGGAGCGGCCGTCACGGGGCCGGGTCGGCCCGGCGGGTGACGGTCACGTCGAGGCCGGCCTGGCCGGCCTTCTTCAGGTTGGCCTCCGCCTTGTCGGCCGCCTTGACGACCCCCGGCCGGTCGGTGCCGCGGTTGACGAGCGTCCAGGTGCGCGTCTTGCCGTCGGCCGGCGTGACCAGGTGGGCGACGATCGCGTCGGCGGCCGCCTCCTTGCCCTTGACGACGGCGACGGCGACCTCGTGCGACTGCTTCGGCGGCTGGACGCGCGTCTTCTCCAGGAGCATGCCCGGCCGGAGGACCGGATCGCCGTTGATCGCCCCGATGATCGTCGCCGGGGCCATGATCAGCTCGCCAAAGATGGCCCCGGCGGCGAGGAGGCCGCCGAGCGTGTCGTTCTCGGTCTTCGTCGCGACGAGGGCGAGGGTGTAGTACGTCTTGCCGTCGCCCGGGAGGCGTTTCATCAGGGCCGCCTTCGCGGCGGCGGCCGGGTCGGCCGGCGGCCGGCCAGGAGCCTGGGCGTCCGCCGCGACGACGCCGACAGAGCCGGCGAGGACCAGGGCAAGCAGGGAGGCGCGGCAGGTCGTCATGGCGGGGCACCTCGAATCGGGGAAGGCAATGTCGCCCCATTATCTCCTACCCCCGCCCGGCGGGCAATGGGGGGACCAGCGCGCAGACGCTTGCCCGCCGGTGCAAACTTCACTGCTTCCTTGTTGGAACTTCACTTCCGGCGAGACGCGCCCCGGTAGCATTCCCCGGGTGCATTCGTTTCTCCGCCGTCGCCCGAACCGCTTCCTGGAGACATCCATGACGGGTCGTTCCTCCCTGCGCGCTCGCGGCTTCACGCTGATCGAGCTGCTCGTCGTCATCGCGATCATCGCCATCCTGATCGGGCTCCTGCTCCCCGCCGTCCAGAAGGTCCGCGAGGCGGCCGCCCGGCTGTCGTGCCAGAACAACCTCAAGCAGCAGGGCCTCGCCTTCCACAACTTCGCCTCGACGCGCGGCTGCCTGCTGCCGGGGTTCACCAGCTGGGTGACCGACGGCGCGGCCGTCCCGGCGACGAGCCCGGTCGGCAAGTGGATGACCGGCGGGTCGCAGTCCCGGCCGCCGTACTCCGGCGGGACGACCGCGAGCGGCTACGGCCCGGCGTGGACGGCGCAGATCTTCAGCGAGATCGAGCAGGCCCCGATGGAGACGATCATCTCGTCGGGCAAGTCCGGCACCCTCTACGGCGTGAAGAACCCGCCGGAGGACTGGGAGTGGGCCGAGAACGGCGGCATCGGCTCCTACAACCGCAACGCCGGCTGGACCCTGCCGAAGGTCTGGCAGTGCCCCAGCTCGGTCGAGCCGACGATCGCCTTCTCGTCGGCGATCGCCCTGGAGAACCTCACCAAGGGGAACTACGCCGGCTGTTTCGGCTCCGGGTCGTTCATGTCGTTCGCCGACGGGGCCCAGGCCGGCATCTTCGGCCCGGTGCCGATCAACGTCCCGGCCCAGACCGACCTCGGCGAGATCCTCGGCCGGTCGAAGGGGACGCGCCTCGTCGCGGTCACGGACGGCCTGTCGAACACGCTCATGGTCAGCGAGGTCGCCTTCCTGCCCGGCGAGCGGCGCGACGTGCGCGGCGTCTGGCTCTACCCCGGCATGGGCGGCTGCTCGATCACGACGCGCGACACGCCGAACTCCCCGAACCCGGACCGCATCCAGGCGTGCGCCAACGGCATCGACCCGCTCCTGCCGTGCGAGCAGAACATGTACCCGACCAGCGCCGCCCTGACCGACGCGCAGTACGGCGACCTGTGGGCCGCCGCCCGGAGCCGGCACCCCGGCGGCGTCAACGCCCTGCTCGGCGACGGCAGCGTCCGGTTCGTCAGCAACTCGATCAACGCCGCGATCTGGCGGGCGATGGGCACCAAGACCGGGAGCGAGCCCGGCGTAATCGAGTAACCGGAGAGATCATGCGTCCGTTCGTGTTGTTCCTGCCCGCCGCCCTCCTGCTCGGCTGTGGCGGCGGGGGCGGCCCGTCGCCCCAGGCCGACGGCGAGGTGATCGCCGCCCTCGTCGCCGGCACGCCGGACAAGGCGGCGAACGCGGCGCTGGCGAAGGACCACTTCGTCGCCGTCCCGCCGGCGGCAATGCTGCGCCGCTACTACGAAGGCTCCTTCGAGCCGGCCTCGGCCCCGAGCGTCTCCAGCGACACGGCCACGGTGGCGGTCAAGGTCCTCGCACCGGACGGGACCGAGAAGGGCCGGGCCACCTGGCAGTTCGTCAAGGCCGGCGAACGCTGGAAGCTCAAGGACGCGCCGCTCCCGTGACGGCCGGCCGTCAGCCGCGGCCGGGCGGATGGACGACGCGGTTCTCCGCCCGCACGCGACACCGCAGGCCGGCGCTGAGGCGGCGCAGCTGCTCGGCGCTGAGCCGGTGCCAGACGTCGTAGCCGTCGTAGTCCCAGACGAGTTCGTCCAGGTCGAGCCGCGACGCGACGAGCCGGTCGATCGCCGCGTCGATGGCGTAGTCGCGGAAGTTGGTCGAGACGTCGAGCTTGCGCAACGACCGGGCGGCGAGGTGGCGGCACAGGACGCCGAGCGTCTCCTCGTCGAGGACCGGGTGAACCTCCTCGGCGTAGCCGAGCGTGGTCACCCCCTGGGCGACGAGCTCGGCGACGCGCCAGTACGGCGAGTCGAGCAGCCGGGCGAGGTCGTCCTCGTTGAGCGGGCCGGGCCAGGCTTCGTCGCCGTAGCGGAGCAGCTCCAGCCGGCGGACGAGGAGGAACTCCGGCGAGTTGGCGAGGAGGTGGTACGCCCCGACCGGGTCGGCCGGCGGCATGCCGCGGTACTGCGGGTAGGGCGGCATGTCGTTGGGGAACCGGCTGCCCGGCAGGCGCACCGCGACGACGAAGCCGCGCTCCCAGGCCCGGATCCGGAGCGGGAAGAAGCGGCCCTGCCAGCGGTCGGTCAGCGATCGGACGAGGTCCTGCTCCTCGGCGAGCCGGATGGCCGGCCGCGGCCGGGCCGGGGCGGCGGCCCGGTCGCACTGGATCTGGATGAGGCGCGCCTGTTCCGCGTCGGCCGGGGTGCCGTGGTCGATGAGCCAGTCGGCGAAGACGAGGCGCGGCGTGTCGTCGGCCGGGTGGTCGGCGACGTCGCGCAGGAACGCCTCGCGGAGGTCCATCGGCTTCCTCATATAGCCGCCGGCTTGCCGGCGGTCTTCGTCGCGCAAGCACCCCGGGCAAGCCCGGGGCTATATGGGAAACTACCACCGCGCCGCGCCGTCGTACCGGCCGAAGACGTCCGCCAGGGCGTTCATGATCTCGCCGACGCCGCACCGCGCCCGGGCCGCCTCCAGCAGCGTCGGCATCAGGTTCTCCTTCGTCGCCGCGACGCGCCGCACCTCGGCGAGCAGGCGCTGCGCCGTGGCGTTGTCGCGCTGCGCCTTCCGCTGACGCAGGGCCGCCAGCTGTTCCTTCTCCGGCTTCTCGTCCACGACGAGCGTGTCGATCTTCTTCGCCTCGTCCTCGACGAAGGCGTTCACGCCGACGATCAGCTTCCGTTTCGCGTCCACGTCGCGCTGGTAGACGAACGCCGCGTCGGCGATCTCGCGGCGGAAGAAGCCCGACTCCAGGGCCTTGATCATGCCGCCGAGCTGCTCGATCCGGTCGAAGTACGTCCGGCCCTGCCGCTCCATCTGGCGCGTGAGCGCCTCGACGAAGTAGCCGCCGCCGAGGGGGTCGACCGTGTTCGTCACGCCGGTCTCGTAGGCCAGCACCTGCTGCGTCCGGATGGCGAGCGTCGCGGCGTGCTCGCTCGGCAGGGCGAGCGTCTCGTCCATGCTGTTCGTGTGGAGCGACTGACAGCCGCCCAGCACCGCTGCGAGGGCCTGGTACGCGACGCGCATCAGGTTCACCTCCGGCTGCTCGGCCTGGAGCGAGCAGCCGGCCGTCTGGGCGTGGAAGCGCAGCTTCCAGCTGTTCTCCTTCCTCGCGCCGTACTTGTGGCGCATCGCCTCGGCCCAGAGCAGGCGGGCGGCGCGGTACTTGGCGACCTCCTCGAACAGGTCGTTGTGGGCGTTGAAGAAGAAGCTCAGCCGCGGGGCGAACGCGTCGACGTCGAGGCCGCGTTCGAGGCAGGTCTCGACGTAGTGGAAGCCGTCAGCGAGGGTGAACGCCAGTTCCTGCACGGCGGTCGAGCCGGCCTCGCGGATGTGGTAGCCACTGATCGAGACGGTGTTCCACTGCGGGACGTGCGTCGCGCAGAACTCGATCACGTCGGCGACGAGGCGGACGTGCGGCTCCGGCGGGAAGACGAACTCGTTCTGGGCGTGGAACTCCTTGAGGATGTCGTTCTGGATCGTGCCGCGCAGCTTGCGCCAGTCGATGCCGCGGTCCTCGGCGTTGGCGAGGTAGAACGCCATGACGACGATCGCCGGGGCGTTGATCGTCATCGAGACGGACACCTCGCCGAGGTCGATTCCGTCGTAGAGGGTGGCCATGTCGTCGAGCGTATCGACGGCGACGCCGAGCTTGCCGACCTCGCCGAGGGAGCGCGGGTCGTCACTGTCGAGGCCCATGAGCGTCGGCAGGTCGAACGCCGTCGAGAGGCCGGTCTGGCCCTTTTCGAGGAGGAACTTGAAGCGCTCGTTCGTCTGGCGGGCGGTGCCGAAGCCGGCGAACTGGCGCATGGTCCACAGGCGCGAGCGGTACATGCTCGCGTGGACGCCGCGGACGTAGGGATACTGGCCAGGGTAGCCGAGGTCGGCGTCCGGGTCGAGTTCGCCGACGCTGTCGGGGGTGTAGAGCGGGTCGATCGGCACACTGCTGACGGTGGTCGGCGGCTGCTCGCGCGTCGGGGCCTTGGCGAGCTCCTGCTCGTAGCGCTCGGCCGCGGCGGTGTCGTGGACGGTGGCCATCGGGTTACTCCGGGAGAGCGTTGCTCGTTCGTGCCAGAAGCGGTCGGCGTTGGTCAGGGCGGCCTCGATGTTGCGCCGGCCGACCGGGTTGGCGCTGTGGACGGCCCAGCCGAGCGGGGCGAGGGTGCCGGCGTGGGCTTGCTCTTCGATCCAGCGGGCGACGGTGTAGCCGGTCGCGTCGGTGCCCAGGTCGTGGTCGAAGCTGAGGAACGTCACCCGGCCGGCGCGGAGCAGGGCGAGGGCCTCTTCAGCCGTCCGCGCGACGGTGTCGAAGTCGGCAGGCGGTTCGCGCAGGTCGTCGAGGTAGAGGCGCACGTTCAACTCCCGGTGCGGTTTACTTCCGGGCTCCTTCATCGTCCCGGTTCAGGCTTCCCCGTCGGTATCGGTTGAGTTGGAGATTCGCAACAGTTCGCACGTCGCCTGGTAGCTCTCCTCCAGCGGCAACGGCAAGCAGAGTTCCACGTCGAGCCACAACGGCGGCGTGGGCAGCGGCCTCCCGATCGTCAGCCCCTCCGGCCAGGCTTGCAATTCGAAGCCGTCCCGGCCGGCCACCGTCCGGTAGGCGATCACCGACAGGCCGGTCGCCGACCGCCAGGTCATGCCGCCGGCCGGTTGCAGGAGGGCCGTCAGCTCCGCGTGCAAGTCGGCCTGTCGCTCGGTCACCGCGTCGAGCACCACGACGCTGACGCCCTGTTGGAGGTACGCCGCGCACTTGATGACGAACGCTCGTCGGTGAGCCGGACGGCCCTTGTTCGACGGGCTCACCAACTCGATCGCCGCCCGGAGTTGCGGCCCGCCCAGGTTCTGGACCAGGCGGACCTCGAACGTCTCGACGCGCTGCCAGTCGAGGCCGGCCCGAAGCGGCGGAGCCGGCGGGGCCCAGACGGCCGTCGCGGTGCCATTGCCGCCCGCCGGGTTCGTCGCTTGCATCGTGGCGACGTCGATCTCGATGCCGCCCCGGACCGTCGTCAACGGCAACGCGACATAGTCGGCCGGCAGCTCGCGGTTGAGTAGGCCCGCCAGCGTCGTCGCCCAGGCGTTATGGAACGCCTCCCACGGGCGTTCCACGCTCAACGGCGGTCGGAAGTGATCGAGCAACGGCACAGCATCCCTCCCGGGTTACACCCGCTCGACCGCCAGCGCGACGGCGTTGCCGCCGCCGAGGCACAGCGACGCCAACCCGCGCTTCAGGCCGTGCCGCTCCAGGGCGGACAGCAGCGTCACCAGCACCCGCGTCCCCGACGCCCCGATCGGGTGGCCCAGCGCGATCGCTCCGCCGTGGACGTTGATCCTCGCCTCGTCGAGCGCCAGCTCCTTGTTGCACGCCAGCATCTGGCTCGCGAATGCCTCGTTCAGCTCGAACAGGTCCACGTCCTTCGCCTGCCAGCCGGCCTTCGCCAGGCACGCCTGCACTGCCGGCACCGGGGCGATGAAGATGTCCTTCGGATGGACGCCGCTCGTCGCGTACGCCACGATCTTCGCCAGCGGCTTCGTGCCGAGCTTCTCCGCCATCGCCTGCGTGCCGACGACAACGGCGGCGGCTCCGTCGCTGAGCGTCGAGGCGTTGCCCGCTGTCACCGCACCGTCGCTCTTGAACGACGGCCGTAACTTCGCCAGGCCTTCGGCCGTCGTCTCGGGGCGGAGGCCCTCGTCGCGGTCGATCGTCTTCGCCTTCGGCCCGCTGCCGACCGTCACCGGCACGACCTCGCCGGCGAACGCCCCGGCCTCCCACGCCTGGGCGGCCCGCTTCTGGCTCTGGGCCGAGAAGCGGTCCATGTCCTGCCGCGTGACGCCGCACTTGACCGCGATGTGCTCGGCCGCCTCGCCCATGTGCCAGTCCTGGTAGGCGCACCACAGGCCGTCGTGGACCATCGCGTCGACCGCCTTCTGGTCGCCGAACTTCCAGCCGGTGCGGGCCCCGAAGAGCAGGTACGGGGCCCGGCTCATGCTCTCGACGCCGCCTGCGGCGACGAGAGCCGCGTCGCCGGCCCGGATCGCCTGGGCCGCGAGCATAACCGCCTTGAGGCCGGAGCCGCACACCTTGTTGACCGTGTACGCGGCGATCGTCTCCGGCAGGCCGGCCTTCAGGGCGACCTGCCGGGCCGGGTTCTGGCCGAGGCCGGCCTGGAGCACATTGCCGACGATGACCTCCTCGACCTGGTCCGGCTTCGCCCCGGCCCGTTGCAGTGCCGCGGTGAGAGCGACGGCCCCGAGCTGGACGGCCGGCACGTCGGCGAGGCCGCCGAGGTACTTGCCGATCGGGGTCCGTGCCGCGGAGAGGAGGAAGGCCTCGGCCATGATGGGTTCCTCGTTGGCGTTGCGTTCGGGCGTCCGTAGGAATTCTACGGCCGGGCCGCCGCGAATGGGAGCCGAACCGGCCGCGGGAGGATGCCGCCATGACGCGCGAGATCGTCTACACCGGCCGGAAGATCCAGGTCGCCCGGGAGCACCGCGTCGCCGCCGACGGCCGGCCGTACTTCGTCGATGCGATCCTCCACCCCGGCGCGGTCGCCATCCTGCCGCTCGTCAGCCCGACGGAGATCTGCCTGCTCCGCAACGAACGCCCAGTCCTCGGCAAGACGCTCTGGGAGATCCCCGCCGGCACCCTCGAACCGAACGAGGCGATCGAACACGCCGCCGTCCGCGAACTGGAGGAGGAGACAGGCTACCGCGCCGGCCGGTTCGAGAAGCTGACCGCGTTCTACCCGTCGCCCGGCTGCATCAACGAGGTGACGCACGTCTTCGTCGCCCACGACCTGACGCCGGGGCCGATGCGGTTGGAGATGGACGAGAACCTCCACCCCGAGACGGTCGCCCTGGCACAGGCTCTCGCCTGGGTCCGCGACGGCACGATCCAGGATGGCAAGACGATCATCGCCCTGCTCCTGTGGACGACGCGCTGACCGGCAGGCAATCACTTCGTGCTTTTTCTCACAATCACTTCGTGCTTTTTGTCACGATCGCCGATCACGACGGTTCTTGATGGTGCAGGGAGGCGATCCCTGGCCCAACCCACATCAAGCCCGAGGTGAATGACCATGAAACATTTCACGTTCGCCGTCTGCGTCCTGTTCCTGATCGCGTCCGCCGACCCGGCCACGGCCCAGCCGCCGAAGGACCTCAAGGCTGACAAGATCGGTGCCGGGAAGTACGTCGATAGAAGCACCCGGCCGCGGGAACCCTACCCCGCCAACTTATCGGTGCTGCTGTACGCCAAAGTCATGCGGGGCACGGGGCCGATCGGGGACGGGCAGTGCACGGCGCTGGTCGAGGCGGCCCTCAAGGCCGCCAGGGCGAAGTACCCGGGGAACTATGTCTGGGGGACGCCGGTCGCCCTCGGCGACGTGCAGCCCGGCGACATCCTACAGTTCGAGGGGGTCAAGTTTGAGTCCCCCAACTCCCGGAGCAACTACCCCCACCACACCGCGATCGTCCAGGCCGTCAACGGCACCGTCCTGACGCTGATCCACCAGAACGTCGGTACCCGCGACCCGAACCAGAAGCCGCGCGTCTTGGATAGCCGGGTCAGGAACGACGACATCAACCTGGCCCACAAGACCCAGGGGACGATCCAGGCCTACCGGCCGACGCGGTAAGGCGTCGCCCCCGCCGATTTGCCGCTGGCACGGCCCTCGCCTTCGCGGGTAGAATGCCTACTCCCGCCGGGTCGAGGGCCTGCCGCATGCGCTACCTGCCGCCGACGTTCCTCCTCGGGGCGCTGCCCGCCCTGCTCCTGTTCGCCGCCGACAGGCCGGTCGCCGAGTTGCCGCCGGCCGCGTCGCGGCCGGTCGATTTCGTCAAGGACGTCCAGCCGATCCTCGCCGAGCACTGCGTCCGTTGCCACGGCGCGGACAAGGAGCGCGGCGGCCTCCGCCTCGACGACCGCACCGCCGCCCTCCGCGGCGGCAACAGCGGCCCGCTCGTCAAGGCGGGCGACGCGAAGGCGAGCCGGCTCCTCCAGGTCATCGGCGGCCTCGACGCCGAGACGAAGATGCCGCCCGGCGACAAGAGCCTGTCGCCGGAGCAGGTCGGACTCGTCCGGGCGTGGGTCGAGCAGGGCGCGAAGTGGCCCGACGCGGCGACGACAGCCGCCGGGCCGGGAAAGAGCAGCCACTGGTCGTTCCAGCCGGTCGCGACGCCGGCGATCCCGACGCCGCAATCCCCGGCCATCCGCAATCCGATCGACGCCTTCGTCCTGGCTCGGCTCGAACGTGACGGCCTGATGCCGAACCCGGAGGCCGAGCCGCTGACGCTGCTGCGTCGGCTGAGCCTCGACCTGACCGGCCTGCCGCCGACGCCGGACGACGTCGCCGCGTACCAGCGCGACGGCTACGACAAGACGGTCGATCGTCTGCTCGCCTCGCCGGCGTACGGCGAGCGCTGGGCGCGACACTGGCTCGACCTGGCGCGCTACGCCGACAGCGACGGCTACGAGAAGGACACCGGCCGGCCGTGGGCGTACCGCTTCCGCGACTGGGTCATCGCCGCCCTGAACGCCGACCTGCCTTTCGACCGGTTCACGGTCGAGCAACTCGCCGGCGACCTGCTGCCGAACGCGACGCTCGACCAGAAGATCGCGACCGGCTTCCACCGCAACACGCTGACGAACAAGGAGGGCGGCGTCGATCCGGAGCAGTTCCGCGTCGAGGCGGTCCTCGACCGGGTGGGCACGACCGGCCAGGTCTGGCTCGGCCTGACGGTCGGCTGCGCCCAGTGCCACGACCACAAGTACGACCCGTTCAGCCAGCGCGAGTTCTACCAGTTGTTCGCCTTCTTCAACAGCGACGTCGAGACGAACCTGCCGGCCCCGGTCCCCGGCGACGACAGCTACGCGAAGCGCAAGGCCGCCCACGACGCGAAGGTCGTCGAAGCGGAAAAGCTCGCCGACGAAAAGGCGAAGACGAAGGCCCTCGCCGACCTGAAGAAAGCCGCCCCGCAGCCGCCACAGGCGCAGACCCTCGCGCTCGGCACGGCGCGCAAGACGCACGTCCACCTGCGCGGCGACTTCCAGCGCAAGGGCGTCGAGGTGACCGCCGCGACGCCGGGCGTATTGCCGGCTATGACGGCGAAGTCCCCGACCCGGCTCGACCTGGCGAGGTGGCTCGTCGACGAGAAGAACCCGCTGACGCGACGGGTGGTCGTCAACTGGGTCTGGGGCAAGTTCTTCGGCCGGGGCCTCGTCGCGACGCCGGAAGATTTCGGCACCCAGGGCCAGAAGCCGTCGCACCCGGAACTGCTCGACTGGCTCGCCGGCGAGTTCTCGCGGCGTGGCTGGAGCCTGAAGAGCCTGCACCGGCTCATCGTGACGAGCGCCGCCTACCGCCGCTCGTCGCGGCCGACGGCGGAGCAGTTGACGCGCGACCCGTACAACGTCCTGCTCGCCCGGCAGGCCCGGCTCCGGCTGGAGGCGGAGACGCTGCGCGACGCGAACCTGGCCGTCTCCGGCCTGCTCGCGCCGCGCGTCGGCGGCCCGAGCGTCCGGCCGCCGCAGCCGGCCGGCATCTCGGAGTTGACGTACGCCAACTCGGCCCGCTGGGTCGAGAGCACCGGGGCAGACCGCTACCGTCGCGGGCTCTACATCTGGTTCCAGCGGACGAGCCCGTACCCGCTCCTGCCGGCGTTCGACGCCCCGGACGCGAACGTCTGCGCCGTCAAACGCGAGCGGTCGAACACGCCGCTCCAGGCGCTGACGCTCCTGAACGATCCGGTCTTCGTCGAGTGTGCCCAGCACCTCGGTCGGCGGCTCCTGCTGGCCCCGGGCAACGGCGAGGACCGGCTGCGCTTCGGCGTGCGGCTCTGCCTGGGCCGCGAGGCGACGACGGCTGAGGTGACGCGGCTGCGTCAGTTATTGATCGAGTTCCGCGAGTTGACGCGAGCCAAGCCGGACGACGCGGCGAAGCTCGCCGGCAAGCCGGTGGCCGGATACGACTCGCCGGAGGTAGCCGCCTGGGTCGGCGTCGCCCGGGCGCTGACGAACCTCGACGAGTTCCTCGTCCGCGAGTGAGCCGTCATACGAACAGGTCCGCGACCGGGACGTCGCCGAGGTGGACGCCGCCGAGGACGAGCGGCAGCACCTGCCCCGGCACCAGGACCACCGGCGGGCCGTACCCGCCGGCGGCCAGGGCGTAGTCCTCGACCTGGCGGTTGACCACGTCGACGATCCAGTAGAGCGCGATGCCGGCCGCGCCGTAGAGCCGGGCCTTGCCCGTCTGATCGAACGCCAGAGAAGAGTCGGCCACTTCGACGACCAGGCCTAGGTCGGTCACCCCCGGGTGGCGGTGGGTGTACAGGTCGTCGTCGCCCTGGGCGACAGCGATATCCGGCTCCGGCTCACTGGTCGCTAGCGTGATCGGCCCCTGGATGCGCGCCGTCCAGCCGTCGGGGAGGAGCCGCTCGATTCTCTTCCACGCCCGCTGGAGTGTGGACATATGCGGCGGGTGGATCGTCATCTTCATCACCAGGTAGCCGTCGATCAGCTCGACCTTCTCGCCGCTGTACAGGATGCCGGCGTCTAGCATCCGGTGGTACTCGTCCACCGTGAAGCGCCGCAGCGGCGGCAGGGTCGCCGGGGCGAGGCTCGGGCTCGCGACGAGGACGGGGGGTGGCGCGGTCATCGTGTTGCCCTCCGGGAGGAACGCCAGCCATTATCTCGCCTCCGCGGGCGTCTCGCAACCCGGGTCAAAAAGCGGAGCGGCCCGCCGCTCCGCGGCGGGCTCGCGCCGGCGGGCGGTCACGTCCCGAAGCTCGGGATGTTGATCGACGGGAAGCTCAGCACCGGGAAGTTCGGGATGAACGAACCGACCTTGTTCAGGCCGGCGGAGACCGTTTCCAGGTCGTGCTCCTTCAACTCCTTCGCCGGGACGAGGTCGAGGTCGAGCGGACGCGTTTCGTTCGTGGACATGGCGATACCCTCGCGTTGATGCGCCCCCGGGGTGGGCCGAGCCGACGGGGCCGGTCGCCCGGGTTTCGCCGCATTTGGGCACGCCTCTCCGGACTGTGACAGGGCGGTGTCATTTTTTTCGGATTCGACCCGGCGAGGCCCCCGCTGCTATACTGGCACGGACGATTACCCCCGGACGCGAGCTTGCCATGCACGCACCCTCCCGCCGCGACTTCTTCACCTCCGCCGCCAGCGGCGTCGGCGTCGCCGCCCTCGCGTCCTTGCTGCGCGACGACGGCCGAGTCGTCGCGGCGGACGCCGTCAACCCGCTCGCTCCCAAGAAGCCGCAGTTCGCGCCGAAGGCGAAGGCGTGCATCTGCATCTACCTCGAAGGGGCCCCCAGCCAGCTCGACCTCTGGGATCCCAAACCGAAGCTCAACGACCTGCACGGCGAGAAGCTGCCCGACTCGCTCCTGGAGAAGGTGCGCTTCGCCTTCATCCAGAAGGAGGGGGCTCGCCTCCTCGGCAGCCCGCGCAAGTGGGCCAAGGCCGGCCGGTGCGGCATCGACCTGTCCGACTTCCTGCCGCACCTCGCCGGCGTCGCCGACGAGATCGCCTGGCTGCGCGGCATGCACACCGACGCGTTCAACCACCACCCCGGCCAGCTGCTGATGAACACCGGCAGCAGCCTGTTCGGCCGGCCGTCGATCGGCTCGTGGCTGCTCTACGGCCTCGGCAGCGAGTGCAACAACCTGCCCGGCTACGTTGTCCTCAACTCCGGCCGCGGCACCAGCGGCGGCACGTCGAACTGGTCGAGCGGCTTCCTCGCCTCGACGTACCAGGGAGTCCTCTTCCGCAACCAGGGCGATCCGGTCCTCAACCTGTCCAACCCGCCCGGTCTCGACGCCGCCATGCAGGGCAAGACGATCGACGCCCTCCGCGACCTCAACACCGCCCGGGCCGAGAGCGTCGGCGACCCGGAGATCCAGAGCCGGATCGCCGCGTATGAACTCGCCTTCCAGATGCAGTCCGCCGCGCCGGAACTCATCGACCTCAAGGGCGAGACGAAGCAGACGCTGGAGATGTATGGCGTCGGCCGGCAGGACGGCAGCAAGAGCGGCCGCGGCGGACCGGCCGGGACGTGGAACAGCTTCTCGTCGAACTGCCTCCTCGCCCGCCGCCTCGTCGAGCGCGGCGTGCGGTTCGTCAGCCTGTTTCACGCCAGCTGGGACCACCACAGCAACCTCGACGCCGAGCTCGGCTACTGCGCCGGCATGGCCGACCAGCCGGTCGCCGCCCTGATCAAGGATCTGAAGCAGCGCGGCCTGCTCGACTCGACGCTCGTCCTGTGGATGAGCGAGTTCGGCCGGACGCCGCTCGGCGAGAACCGCGGCGGCTCGACGAACGTGACCGGCCGGGACCACCACCCGTATGCGTTCACGCTGTGGGGCGCGGGCGGCGGCCTCAAGGGCGGCACCGTCCTCGGCAAGACCGACGAGATCGGTTGGGGGGTCGTCGAGGACCCGGTCCACGTCAACGACTGGCACGCGACGATCCTGCACCTGTTCGGCTTCGACCACGAGAAGCTGACGTATCGCTTCCAGGGCCGCGACTTCCGGCTGACCGACGTCGCGGGCAAGGTCGTCCGCAAGGTGCTCGCGTGACCGGACCGGACGTCATCCTCGCCCTGAAGGTCGCCGTCGCGACCGTGTCGGTGCTGCTGCTCGCCTCGCTCGTCGCCCTGTGGCGCGGCGACGTCCGGCTGCACGGCCGGATCAACCTCGCCTTCTTCGCGCTGACGGTCGCCGCCCTCGTCGCGTTCGAGGTCGTCATCCGCGTCGTCGATCCGCGGCTGTTCGCCTACATTTATGGCGACCCGGCCCTGCTCGCGACGTTGCGGCTGCACCTGTGCTTCGCCGTGCCGTCGGCGCTGCTGATGCCGGTGATGCTCTACACCGGCCTGACGCGCCGACGACGGCTGCACTTGATCCTGGCGGCGGTGTTCGGCATCCTGTGGACGGCGACGTTCATCACCGGCATCTTCTTCCTCCCGCACACCGCGAGTCCGACGCCGTGACCGACCCCATCTCCGACGACGCCCCGCCGCCGGTGCCGCGCCTGATCGAGGCGCTGCTCTTCGTCGGCGGCGCGCCGCTGACGGCGGAGCGCGCCGGCGAGGTCGTCCGCGGCCTGACGGCGGAGCGCTTCGTCGAGCTGGTCGGCGAGCTGAACCGGGCGTACCGACGCCAGGGCCGGCCGTACCGGATCGCGCCGGTCGAGGGCGGCTACGCCCTGGTGTTGCAGGCCAGATATCGGGACGTGCCGCGGCGGCTGACCGGGGCGGCCCGCGAGGCACGGCTGACGCCGCCGGTGCTCGACGCGCTGGCGGTCGTGGCGTACCGGGAGCCGGTAACGGCGGCGGAGGTGGACGCGGTGCGCGGGGCGGACTCGGCGTCGGCGTTGCGGCAGCTGGTGCGGCTGGGGCTGGTGGCGGTGGAACGACAGGCCGGGGAACCGGCCGTGGTCGTGTATCGGACCACGGGCAAGTTCCTCGGCCTGTTCGGCTTGCAGAGCCGCGACGACCTGCCGCGGACGCACGACCCGCAGCGGATCTGAGCGGCTACTTCACCTTGGACTTGAGCTTGATCTCGATCGGCTTGCCGTCCCCGGTCACGCTGTAGCTGAGCTTCGTGTGGCCGGGGTGACTGTAGTACGCCGGCAGGTCGTCCTTGACGTCGGCCTCGGTGACGGCCCCGGCCCCGGACTCCGAATTGAAATTACTGATCGCCTTGTTCTTGCTGACCGTCACCTTGTAGGTCCCCGGCTCGATCCCAGGGCCCCCCTTCACGCCGATGAGGACGAAGCGGCCGTCGGTCCCGGTCACCGCGGACGCGCTGCTGCCTGCATCGTTGGGAAGGAAGAACACAGTCGCGTTGGCGAGCGGCTCGTCGTCCCACGTTACGATCCCGTTGACGGGGACGCGGTTTCCCGAAACACCGCCACAGCCGGCCGCGAGGATCCCGGCCAGCACTAGAACGCCAGACGCCTTTCGCATCGCTTCGCATCTCCTGAACGGGCCGACCCGCCGGCCGGCACGGTCGCCGGCGGGCGGGAGGGAAGGCGGGCGGTTAGTTGAGGGGCGGGGCCGTCGTCCCGTCGGACATCGTCGTGTAAAGGAGGAGGACCGACGCCGGGGTCGATTCGCCGATGAACTTGACCGACCCGTCGCCGAAGGCGAACTGCGCCCCGCCGCTGTGCCAGCTCCCCGCGCGGCCCCAGTCGCCGAGCCGGCCGGGCCGCGGGGCGGCGGTGCCGGTCGAGGACGGGTTACAGTTCGTCGTCCACGACGCGACGAGGGTCCAGTCGTTGATGCCGAAGCCGGAGTGGGAGATGGACGGGTCGATGCCGGTCTGCACCCAGCCGCGGTAGCCCCAGACCGGGCCCCAGCCGTTGCAGCGCGGCTCGACGAGCGTCTCGCCGACGAGGAGCGTGTTGCTCGAGCCGTCCTTCGCGTCGGCGACCTTGGCGTTGCTGTTCTCGCCGAAGTAGGCCCGGTTGGCCGTCGTCGCGGAGCGGAGCCACCAGTTGCAGGTGCCGAAGTCGGACGACGCCCGCGTGATGAAGTCATAGTTCGTCCGCTGACCGGCCCGGCCCGCCCCGGCCCCGTAGCGGTTCGGGTGCCCTTGGGACGCGCTCTCGCGCGGGCCGTTGTCCGACGGGCAGACGAAGGCAGGCACGACCGTGTTCATCAGGGCCATGTTCGCCGTCGGCGTGGTCGTTGCCCCGCCGGTGTTCCCGTTCCACGGAGCCCCGGTATAGATGCCGCGGTTGTTGCGGACCACGCCACCGTTGTCCCAGATCACGTCGGCGAACGGCAGGGTGAGGTTCATCTGGCGATAGAGGTTCTCCTGTTCGACGTACGGCAGGACGAGAATCCAGCCGCTCATGTTGAGCACCTGGGGGTCGCCGTTGCCGGTAGCGGTCGAGGAACAGAATCCGTACCCCTTACCGGCCGGCGGCAGGGTGCCCAAGGCGCTCTCGTAGTTGTGGCACGCCAGGGCCAGTTGCTTGAGCTTGTTCGAGCACGCCATCCGCGCGGCGGCCTCGCGGACCTTTTGGACGGCGGGCAGGAGCAGGCCGATCAGGATCGCGATGATCGCGATGACGACGAGCAGCTCGATCAGCGTGAAGCCCCGCCGTGAGCCGAGGTTCCGATGACGACAGCTGAGCATGAGGTCACCCCGGAATGAGGAAAAGGAAAAATAGGAATCGAAACGTACGACCCCTCGATAGCCGTTTGGGAAGGCCGGTCGGTAGGAAACGACCTATCCGCGAGATCTTAACCACTCGGCGGGAACGAAAGCGAGACATTTTTCTCCAGAACCGGTCTCCGTATCGCCGCCCTGGCGAGCCGGGGGCGTCAGCCCCCGAAGGACGCCCCGCAGTCACCGAAGCCGGACCTCCGGGCCTCACGCCCCCGGCTCGCCAAGTTTCGGCAGCAGCGCCAGCCCCCGATGGGCACGGCCGTGGTCTGGGTCGAGCGCCAGGCACCGCTCATAGGCTGCCCTCGCCTCTGCGGCCCGCCCCTGGGTACGCTGGGCCTCGCCCAGGAGGAACCACGCCGCGGCCACGTCCGGTGTCCGGGCCGTCGCCCGGCCCGCCGCCGCGACCGCTTCCGCCGGCTTCTTCGCCGCCAGGGCGTCGGTCGCCGCGGCCAGGTCGGCCCGGGTGGCGAACGCCTTGCCCTTGTCTGGAACCCCGGCCCGGTCGTAATGGCTCGCCAGGTCGCGGTAAAGTTCTGTCGCCGCCGGCCCGGTCGATATTACCGCCGCCCGCTCCCACGCCGCCACCGCCGCGTCCATCCGGCCGAGCGCCGCCTGGCCCTGGCCGGACCGCCACAGCAGCTCGAACGACGGCCGGCCGCGGACGACCGCCTCGTCGAGCAGCCGGGCCGCCTCCTCGTGCCGCTGCTTCGCCGCCAGCACCTCGGCCAGGCTGTCGGCCAGGTCGGGATACCACCCCGCGTCGAGGGCGGCGCGCAACTTCGCCTCGGCGGCGTCGAGCCGGCCGGCGCGCAGGTCGCGGCCCGCCGCCACGAACAGGCCGTCCTGGCCAACCCGCTGGGCCAGGCCGAACACCCGGTTCACCACCGCGTCGAACGGCGTCGGCAGCACCCGCGGCCGGCGCGTGAACTCGTCTGCGAGCCGGTCGGCCGTCGGCCGGTCGCCTCGGGTCAAGGCGAGCCGGTACGACAGCCCCACCGGCGGGTAGGCGTCCGTGTACTCGTCGGCGAGCCGGCGGGCCGCCGCCTCCGCCTCGTCGCGCCGGCCGGCCTCCGCGTCGAGCAGTGCCAGCTCATACCGCGCCCCGGCCTGGCTGCCCGCCTTGCGGTACGCCGCCGTCGCCGCCTCAACCGCGCCGAGGCGGAGGTGGTTCCGGCCGACGAAGTACCAGGCGTCGCCCGGCCGCGCCAGGCCCCGGGCCACCGCCGTCTCGTTGGCGGCGTTCGCCTCGTCGAGCCGGCCGAGCCGCTCCAGCGCGAGCGCGTGCTGGAATGCCAGGTCGGCATTCGTCGGTGAGCGGCCAGACGCCACACGTAGGCACGCCTCCGCCTCGGGGAAGTAGCCCGTCGCCAGGAAGACCTCGCCCAGCTCGGCCCACTGCGCCGGCGTCCGGCACGCCGCGGCCAGGGCGCGGATCTCGTCCGCGGCGACCGGATCGACGTGAATTAGGTCCGGCATCGGTGGCGACGGTTCGGCGACGTGTCGGACGACGAAATAGCTGCCGACCCCCAGCTCGACGGCGAGCAGGCCGACCAGCCATGCCTGCAGCCGGGTCACGGCGCGCCCCCTTTCCGACTCAGCCAGAGCGTGAGCCGGCCGGCCCGGCTCCGCGGCACGTAGATGTGCAGTGACCCGGCGACGACGTCGGGTCGGCCGTCGCCGTCGAGGTCGCCGGCCGCCACGACGCCGAGGTGCGTCGGCCAGTCAGCGAGCATCCTCGGCGTGAAGTTCATCCGGCCGTCGTTGTCGAGCAGGACGAGGCTCGCCGCCCCGCCGGTCCGCCAGTCGTTGAACATGCACGCCGCGACGACGTCGTTGTCGCCGTCGCCGTCGAAGTCGGCGACCGCCGCGCCGTAGACGCCACCGACGGCGGCGAGCCGCCGGGCGTCGAAGCGCCAGCCGCCGGCGTTGCTCAGCAGGTAGACGCCGTGCCACGGCTGCGGGTAGTGGTGGTTCACCTCCAGGTTGTCGCCGGCCGACAGGACGAGGTCGAGCTTGCCGTCTTTGTCCATGTCGGCGGCGATCAGGCTCGCGCTGCCGAGGTCGAAGTTCGTGAAGCGGTGCAGCCGGCGCGGCGTGAAGTCGCCCTTGCCGCGGTTCTCGAACGCCCAGACCTCCTCGTGGTCCTGCGAGACGAGGACGGCGATGTCCAGGTCGCCGTCGCCGTCGTAGTCGCCGAGCGGGACGTGCGACGGCCCCTGCGTGGTGAAGAGCAGGTGGTCGCGGAACTTGCCCCCACCTCGATTCTCCAGCCAGAGCACCTCGCCGTGGTGGTAGCCGAAGACGGCCACTGCCAGGTCGACGTCACCGTCGCCGTCGAGGTCGCCGGCCTGGACGTCGGAGACGCGCCGCACGTCGTCGAGGACGACGTGGTTGACCCAGCGGTCGCCCTGGTTCTCGAGCCAGACGACACGGCCGATCGGCTCGTCGCTCGGGGTGACCTTGCCGAGGACGGCGACGGCGACGTCGCGGTCGCCGTCGCCGTCGAGGTCGGCGACGGAAAGGCCGGCCGGGACGTTCACCTCGTCGCCGAGCGGCGTCTCGGACCAGGAGCCGTCCTCGGCCCGGCGGTAGAGGAAGACCTGGTTCAGCCGGCCGTCCGAGGCGAGGACGTCGGGTCGCCCGTCGCCGTCGAGGTCGGCGACCGCGACGGCGGTGATCTGTGGCCGGAAGCCGGGCTCGGCCCCGAGCGGCCGGCGTTCGAGGCGCAGCTCGGCGGGCGGGAAGTGCGACACATCGCTGGCGTGCACGGCCGGCGGGCCGCCGCGCGGCAGGAGGAAGAGCAGGGCGACTAAGACGACGGGCAAGGCGACGGCGACGCCGATCAGCCAGCGGGTCAGCCGGATGGCGGGGGGCGGTTGAGACGGGGCAGGGTCGTTCACGGCGGCTCGCCAGCGGAGGGAAAGGTTCACCCGAAGCGACGCTCTCGCCATCTTATCGCGGCGGGTGGCGTTTCCCAGAGAAGCCGCCCGCCCCGCGGATTCGCGCCAGGCGGACTGATCCCCCCCCCCTTGCCAGCCGATACTACTCGTACCCGCGATTGCGCCGGCGGTGTCGTCGGTCTTCCACGAAAAACGCCGGCCCGCGGATCGGAGAGGTAGGGAGTGGGAAAGGAGTTCCACCGATGATCCAGTCGCTCAGGAGGGGCGCGCCCCTGCTGGTGCTGGCCCTGGTCGGCCTCGCCTGGGGGCAGTCCGCCTCCCCGACGAGTCCCGGCGGGCGGGCCTACACCTTGACCGTCCAGGAGGTCGGCAAGGGGCCGCAGGTCTGCAAGATCCTCAAGGCGTGGACCGAGCCGTCCGGCCACCGGGCGTACCAGGTCCAGACGACCGACACCGGCGAGTTGATGACCGTCCTCGAAGTGATGTCCGCCCCGGCCACGAACGGGCCGCGCACCGTCTCGACGCGCGTCTTCCGTTACGGCAAGGCGACGACGCCGCCGCCTGGCGTGCCGGGGCCGCCGCCGCACGCCACGGTCTACGCCCCCGCCGGGCCGGCCAATTCCCCGTACGCCGTCAGCGGCACCGCCATGCCGAGCGCCATGCCGACCGAGATCGGCGCGCCGCCGGTGACGGTGCAGGCCCTCAAGGACCCCGACGCCGGCCCCGCCGAGCGTCCTGCCGACGCCGCCGGTCGTGTCGCGCCCCGCCCCGGCTGAGAAGGCCGCCACCCCGACCGTCGTCCCGGTCGTCGAGCGGACCGTCGTTGCCAAGTCGACCCCCGAGCCGGCGGGCGACTGGCGGCAGTCGTGGGGCAAGATCGACAAGACCGATCCCGCCCCGACGCCGTACCAGACGACGCCGCAGGCGACGACGCCCGTCGCCAAGAAGGAGGCGACCGACCCGCTCGCGCAGCCGGCCGCTTATTCCAAGAACCCGGGCGTCCTCGGCCTTCCCCAGGAAACGCCGGCCCAGCTCGCCGTCAACGCCCCGGCTGCCCCGACCAAGATGCCGGTCATCGTCCAGTCCCCGCCGGTCGCCCCGGTCGCGACGGCCGCCCCGGTTGCCCCGGCTCCGAAGCAGGAAGGCGCGCTCTCCTGGCTGTTCGGCGGCAAGGCCCAGGCCACGCCGACGAAGGGCGTCATCAAGGAGACGGTCCTCCCGCCGGCCGGCGGCGGGCCGATCACCGCGGCCGGGAAGTGCCCGCCGTGCCCGATCTGCCCCACCCCGACCCCGACGGCGACGGCCACGGCCGGGAAGACCACGCCCTGCCCGGTCTGCCCGCCGACGGTGACGACGGCCGCCCCGCCGGCCCCGACGGCCGGGCCGCTCGTCGCGACCCCGACGCCGTGCGTGCCGTGCCAGGAAGCCCCGACCGCGACGGCGTCGCGCCTGACGCCGACGCCGGCCCCGGTCGCCGGCCCCGCCCCGAAGGCCGTCCCGGTCGTCGAGGCCCCGAAGCCGGTCGGTCTTCCACAAGAAAAGGCGATCACCGCCGCGCCGAAGCCGGTCGTCACGCCGGGCGTCCCGGTCGGCATGGAGTCGGTCCGGGCCGTCAACTCCCGCGAGTTCCGCGAGCCGCTGGCGGTCCTCCACGTCGGCCCGGACGGCCGGCCGCTAACGGGCAACGTCCCGACGACGCCGACCCCGGTCGCGATGCCGCTGCCGCCGAACCGCACCGCGAACGCCTTCACCGACCCGATGGGCGCGCAGCCGATCGACCCGACGCGGGTCCGCAAGGACCTCATGCCGCCGGAGCTGGTCGCGATGCTCGAGAAGGGCCACCGCCCCGGCGTCGGGCCGAACGGCCAGCCGGTCCTGCTGCCGGGCCTCGCCATGCCGACGCCGGGCCCGGTCGCCGGCACGCCGCTGCCGCCGATCACCCCGCGGGCGACGGCCGCCTCGGGGGGCGTCACGCCGGTCGCCGGCAGCGCCGCGGTCGAGCAGCTGCGCCACATCCTCAAGGACGGCCTGCTGCCGTCGGAGCGCGAGCAGGCGGTCGACCAGCTCGCGCTGTACGAGGCCCGCAAGACGCCGGCCGCGGTCGATGCCCTCCTCGCCGGGGCGATGACCGACCCGGCCGCGACGGTCCGCGTCGCGTGCATCCGCGCCCTGGGCAAGATGCGCGCCGGGACGGCCGAGGTGCTCGGCGCGCTGGGCCATCTCGCCCAGGACGCCGACCCGAAGGTCAAGGCCGCCGCGACGGAGGTGCTCCCGCTGCTCCAGTCGCGGTAACGACCCGGGCCTTGCCCCGACCCGCGGCGGACCGTCACACCGGTCCGCCGCGGGCGTTTTTGGGGAGTCGGCGGGCCTTGACCGGCCGGGGCCATTCCCTAAACCATGCCGCAAGGCGGCGGATACGAACGCGAGGGTGACGCGATGATTCCTTTGGACCTGGGCGGCAAGGTGGCGGTCGTGACCGGCGTCGGCGACGACCTGAGCCTGGCCTGGTTCATCGCCAAGGCCCTCGGGGCCGCCGGGGCGAAGCTCTACTTCGCCTGCCACCCGCGCATGGTCAACATCGTCGACAACATCCTCACCCGGCCCCAGGACGCCGACCAGCGCGTCCTGCCGTTCGGGGCCGGCGACCTGAAGGTGGAAAAGGTCTTCGCCTGCGACGTCGCCTACGACACGCTCGAGGACGCCCCGGCCGACGTGCGCGACGACAAGCGCTGGAACCGGCACGGCGACTTCTCGATCGCCGGCATGGTCGCCAACCTGGGCCAGCGTGAGCAGCGGGCCGACGTGCTCATCCACAGCGTCGCGTTCAGCCGCGAGATCAAGAACCCGCTCGCCCAGACGTCGCGCAAGGCGTACCTCGAGGCGATGAGCATCAGCGCGTACTCGCTGATCGGCCTGACGCGCGGCCTGCTGCCGCTGATGGAGGCGGCCGGCGGGGCGTCGGTCGTCGGGCTGTCGTACATCGGGGCGGTGCGCGTCGTGCCGCACTACGGCGGCGGCATGGCGACGGCGAAGGCGGCCCTGGAGGCGGACGCCCGCCAGCTGGCGAGCAACCTCGGGCCGAAGGGCGTGCGGGTGAACCTGATCTCGGCCGGGCCGTACGCGAGCCGGGCGGCCGGGGCGATCGGCGACATCGAGGCGATGAAGGCCCACGCCGCGGCGCGGTCGCCGCTGCCGCGGCCGATCACGGCGGACGAGGTCGCCAACGCGACGGCGTTCCTGTGCAGCCCGCTCGCCAGCGGCATCAGCGGCCACGTCCTCTACGTCGATTGCGGCTACAACGTGATGGGCGTGTGAAGCCCGAGCCCGCGGCGCAAGCAAGGGTGGCCTTGGGCCTGCTCGTGCTACGGTGATTGATCGGCTCTCCGGGAGAGGTTATCCTGCGGGGATAACGCCTTCGGAGATGCCGATGCCCGTCGAAGCCAAGCCGCTCTTCCGCCCGGATGTGCTGCGTCCCCGCGTGGCGGCGTTCCCGCTGCCGCGCCCGTTCTCCGAGATGACCTCTCGCCTGCGACAGTGGGCCGACACCCTGCGCCCGCCGGCCGGGGACCGACTCACCGAGAAGGAACAACTCCCCCGATTCCTCATCGACGTGTTCGGCGACGTGCTCGGCTACGCCGACCGGGTCGGCAGCCCCGCCCGCTGGACCTTCTCGACCGAGAAGCACGTCGAGGTCGATCGCAAGTTCGCCGACGGCGTCCTGGGCGAGTTCCGTCCGAAGGCCGACCGCTTCGTCGTCGCGATCGAGGGCAAGGGGCCGAAGGACCCGCTCGACCGGCCGTTCGCCGGCCGCAAGAAGTCGGCCGTGGATCAGTGCTACGGCTACGCGATCAACCTGAAGTGCGACTGGGTCATCGTCACGTCGATGCGCGAGACGCGCCTGTACCACAAGGGCTCCGACCAGCACACCTACGAGCGCTTCCGCATCGACGACCTGGCGAACGACGAGCTGGCCCTGCGCAAGTTCGTCTTCCTGCTCGGGGCGGCCCGCGTCGTTCCCGAAGGCGGGGCGTGCCACTTCGCCGAACTGCTCGCGGCCTCGGAACAGGTCGGCCGTGAGTTGACCGCCGCGTTTTACAAGCGCTACGCCGAAATGCGCAAGCGGGCCTTCGCGGCATTATGCCAGGCGAACGGCAACGTCGCGCGGGAGGCGGTCCTCCGGGCTACGCAGAAGCTGCTCGACCGGGTGCTGTTCTGTTGCTTCGCCGAAGATCGCAACTTGCTCCCAGCCGAGACGATCCGCAAGGCGTTCGAGCACGCCGACCCGTACCGGCCAGCCCCCGTGTACGAGAACTTTCGCGGGCTATTCCGCGCCATGGACCAAGGAAGTCAGCCACTTGGCATTCCGGCCTACAACGGTGGCTTGTTCGCCATCGACCCGGTCCTCGACGCCCTGGCCGTCCCGGACGATGTTTGCCGCTCCTTCAAGGAACTGGCCGACTATGACTACCGGCCCGGCCATGTCGTCGGCGATGACGCCAAGGAGGGACACGGTCGGTTCGTCGATGTGGAATTGCTCGGCCACATCTTCGAGCAGTCGATCACCGACCTGGAGCGCCTCCACGACGAACTCGCCGGCGGGGCCAAACCCCAGACGCGCGGGGAGGGCGTCAGCCGCCGCAAGCGCGAGGGCGCGTACTACACCCCGGCGTTCATCACCCGCTACCTCGTCGGCCAGACGCTCGGCCAGGTGCTGGCCGATCGCTACAAGGCCCTCCGCGTCCGCCACCAGGCCAACGCCGAGCGCTCGGCGATCAAGGCCCTGGACGACCCCGCTGCCTACGACCCGGCCGACCTGAACAAGCCGCAGCGGCTGGCCCTGACCGGCTTCTGGCTCGCCTGGCAGGGCGAGCTGCGCACCGTGCGCGTCCTCGACCCGGCGTGCGGCAGCGGGGCGTTCCTCATCGAGGCGTTCGACCAGCTCCACGCGGAGTACCTGCGCTGCAACGACCGGCTCAAGGAGTTGCAGCAGGGCCAAGCGAGCCTGTTCGACCTCGACCGGGAGATCCTCCAGAACAATCTTTTCGGCGTGGACGTCAACGACGAGGCGATCCAGATCGCCCGGCTCAGCCTGTGGATCAAGACGGCCGAGCGCGACAAGCAACTGACCAGCCTGGACAAGAACCTTCGCATCGGCAACAGCGTCATCGGCGATCCCACAGTTGAATCACGGGCTTTTGACTGGAAGGAGACTTTTCCTGAGGTGTTCGACAGTGGCGGGTTCGACGTCGTCGTCGGCAACCCACCCTACGTCCGCCAGGAGATGCTCTCGCCGCTGAAGCCGTACCTGAAGGAGAACTACCGCTCCTACCACGGCACGGCCGACCTGTACGTCTACTTCTACGAGCTGGGCCTGCGCGTCCTGCGGCCCGGCGGCCGGCTCGGCTTCGTCGTGACGAACAAGTGGCTCAAGGCCGGCTACGGCGAGCCGCTGCGGCGGTTCCTGGCCGAGGAGTCGCGCGTCGAATCCGTCGTCGATTTCGGCCATGCCAAGCAGATCTTTCCCGACGCGGACGTCTTCCCCGGCCTGCTCGTCACGCGGCGGCCGGCCGAGGCCGAGGCCCTGTCGCCGTGCCGGGTCTGCGTCGTGCCGCGCGAGCAACTCCGCGTCGAAGACCTCGGCCGCCAGATCCACGAGACCGGCTTCGAGGTGCCGGCCGACCGCCTCGGCGCGGCGGCGTGGTCGCTGGAGCCGCCAGCGGTCGAGGCGCTGCTGGCGAAGCTCCGCCGCGTCGGCGTACCGCTTCGGGACTTCGCCAACGCCCGGCCGCTGCTCGGGATCAAGACCGGCCTCAACGAGGCGTTCCTGGTCGATACGCCGACGAAGGACGCCCTGGTCGCCGCAGACGCGAAGTCGGCGGATCTGCTCCGACCGTACGTGCGCGGCCAGGACGTTGATCGCTGGCGGCCGGCGTGGGCCGGCATGTGGATGCTCGCGATCAAATCGAGCGGTGAACACCCCTGGCCGTGGGCCGACGCGGGCGACGAGGCCGAGGCGGTCTTCGCACGGACGTACCCGGCGGTCCACCAATACCTGAACCAGCACCGCGAGGCGTTGATCTGTCGGCAGGACCAGGGCAAGTTCTGGTGGGAGCTGCGCGCCTGCGCGTACTGGAAACGGTTCGAGGCTAGGCGCATTCTCTACCAGGAGATTCAGTCTCACCCGTGCTTTTCACTCGCCGACGCGGGGCTGCTCGGGAACAACAAGACGTTCTTCCTTCCCACAGATGACCTGTACCTCCTCGGGGTGCTCAACTCGCCGTTGCTGTGGTGGTTCAACTGGCGGCACCTGCCGCACATGAAGGACGAGGCCCTGACGCCGCTGGCCGTGAAGATGGAGGAAGTCCCGGTCGCCCGCCCGACGCCGGAGGTTCGCCAGGTCGTCGAGGAGACGGTCTCTCGCCTGCTGGAATGCGTCGATCGCTCTCGCTCCGGCCTTGCCATGTTGCTCGACTGGCTCCGGGTCGGGGCCGACGTGGAGAAGCCGAGCCAGAAACTACTCGACCCCGCCGGCCTCACGTCGGACGACTTCGTCGCCGAGGTGAGACGCTTGCGCAGCCGGTCGCGGCCGCTGACGCCGGCGTTGCTCCAGGAACTCCGAGCGACCTACGCCGCGTGCGTCGAGCCGCTCCAGGCCCTGGCCGGCGAAGCGCTCGGCCTGGAACGGCGGCTGAGCGACGCGGTCAACGCGGCGTTCCAGCTCACCCCGGACGAGGTCGCGCTGATGTGGCGGACCGCCCCGCCCCGGATGCCGTTCTCCGGTCCGTAGGACGGTTTGCAAGCGCTCCATTGCCCGGCGGATTCGTCCGCTTTTGGACTGGTCCAAACCCGCGAGGCCGTGGTGGGATAGGGCGTGGAGTGGACCGCTGCCGAACGCGAGACAACGACACGGCGCGGCAACTTCTCCCATCCGGGCGAAAAAGCCCGATGTCGGTGGCCATCTTGGCCATCTAGACCGCGATTGTCGCTCATCGTCGGCCATTGTCGCGTCAAGCGCGCACTTTTGGCCGCCTCGGCCATCTTGACCTTCTAGGGTGCTGCCATGACCCTTGCTCGCGCCGCGGGCTCCGAGGCGTTACCACCGGCCGACGCGAAACAACTCGCGCGGCCACGCCGTCTCCCCCGTCAGCGCCAGGTCGGCGAGCATCGCTCCTACGACCGGGGCAAACTTGAACCCGTGCCCCGAGAAGCCGGCCGCGATCGCGACGTTCGCATACTCCGGGTGCCGGTCGATAATGAAGTGACGATCCGGCGTCAGCGTGTACCGGCAGACGCTTGCCAAGCGCACCGGCCCGTCCGCCGTCGGCAGGGTGCGGCGGACGAAGTCGCGCACTGGCCCCTCGTCCTCCGGGCGCGGCGTGCCGTCGATCTCGTCGGGCGAAAGCAGTTCCGGCGCGCCGTAGTGGCGGGCGATCTTCACCCCGGAGCCGTCGATCATCGGCAGGCCGTAGAAATGGCCGGCCTCCGTCTCGGCGATGAAGATCGGGAAGCGGTCGCGGCGGAAGTCGTCCGCCCGGGTCGGCTCGAACCACAGGGCGACCTGGCGCATCACCCGCAGTGGCGACCCCAGTTCGCCGAGGAGCCGGCCCGCCCACGGCCCGGCGGTGATGATGAGCCGGTCGGCCGTGTACCATCCCTTCGCCGTCGTCACCGTCACGCCGGCCGGCGTCGCCTCCCACGACACGGCCGGCTCCTCGAAGCGCAGGTCGGCCCCGCGCCGCCGCGCCTCGTCGAGGTGGGCCTGGACGCACGCCTCGACGGCCAGGAAGCCGGCCGCGTGCTCGACGACGCCGACTTCGTCGGGGCCGACCCGGAACATGCCGTACCGCCGCGTCAGCTCGTCGGCAGTCAGCGCCTCGATCTTGAGGGAATGTTCCCGGGCGGCGGCCTGGACGCCGGCGACGACGTCGCTCGTCGGCGGGCCGAGGCTCAGGCACGGGCACTCGGTCAGGAGGTGACGGCCGACCTCCTGTTCGAGGCGATACCAGCCGGCGAACGCGGCCCGGCACATCGGCACGTAGGCGGGGTGCTCGTAGTACGCCGTGCGGATGATGCGCGTCCGGCCGTGCGAGCTGCCGCGGTCGTGCGCCCCGGTGAACTGCTCCAGGCCGACGACGCGGACGCCGCGGCGGGCCAGCTCGCACGCCGCCGCCGAACCCATGCCGCCCAGGCCGAGGACGATCACGTCGGCCGTCGTCGCGCTCATCCGCCGTTCCTCCCTACTCTTCCCGCCGGGTATAATCCGTAAGGCCGCTGGTCACAAGGGAGAAAAGCGGCGCTTTGGGCTCCCCTTTCCAGGTGTTCGGCAGGTACTCTATGGGTAAATGGAATCATCCACAGCGAGGTGGACCGTGAGCGACGCCGCTCGTGCCCTGGCGATCTTCATCGACTTCGAAAACCTGGCCCTCGGCTTCCAGGGGCGACGCGAACGCTTCGACATGACGCGCGTCCTGGAGCGCCTCGTCGAGAAGGGCAAGATCGTCGCCAAAAGGGCCTACGCCGACTGGAGCCGCTTCTCCGGCTACACGTACATGCTCCACGAGCATGCGATCGAGCTGGTCGAGATCCCGCGGCGGGGGCAGTCCGGCAAGAACAGCGCCGACATCCGCCTCTGCGTCGACGCGATGGACCTCGCCTACTCGAAGGACCACATCGACACGTTCGTCGTCGTCTCCGGCGACAGCGACTTCTCGCCGCTCGTCTCGAAGCTGAAGGAACTCGGCAAGCACGTCATCGGCCTGGGCATGACCGAATCGACGTCGGACCTGCTTCGCGACAACTGCGACGAGTTCATCTACTACGAGGACCTCGGCCGGAACATCGAGTTCAGCTCGCAGATCGACTCGAGCGTCCCGGAGCCGAAGCGCAAGGTCTTCGGCATGTTGATGGACGCCCTGTTCGCCCTGCGCCGCGAGAACCAGGGCAGCATCGGCTCGAGCATGATCAAGGACACGATCAAGCGCAAGAAGCCGTCCTTCAACGAGACGTACCACGGCTACCGCAGCTTCAGCGAGCTGCTGCTCGACGCCCAGAAGCAGGGCCTCGTCGAGCTGGACGTGGACAAGAAGAGCCGCACCTACGTCGTGACGCGCTTCGGCACGGAGATGACGGCCCCGGCCCCGGCCCGGCCGAAGGAAGACTCCGTCGAGGGCGGCGTGGAGGAGCTGCCGCTGCTCGGCAAGCGGCGGTCGCGTCGCCGCCGTCGCGGTCGTGGCAACGGTAACGGCAACGGCCACGGCGAACAGGAGCGGGCCCCGGCCGCGAACGAGGCCGGCCGGGTCCGGATGTCCGTGCCACTGCCGTCGGGCAAGAACCCGCCGGCCCCGCCGTCCCGGCCCGCCGCGGAAGAAGACGACGAGGAATTCGACATCCTCGAAGAGACTGACCCGCGCCTGGACCGCCTCGAAGAGATGGACGACGACGAGGAGGCGTTCGACGACGAGGAGGACGAGGCCTCGCCGGCCCGGCCGCAACCCACCGCCGAGCGGCCGCCGCAGCAGGCCCCGCCCCGTCCGCAGCCGCAGCAACGCCCGCAGCCGCAGCAACGCCCACAGCCGCAGGGACAGGGCCGGCCGCAGGGCCAGCCGCGACCGCAGCCGGCACCCGCCCGGCCGACGCCGCCGACGAACCGACCGGCCCCGCAGCCCCAACCGCAGCCGCGCCGGCCGGAGCCGGCCCCGCGACCGACGTTGCGCGTCGTCGTGCCGGGCGAACTGCCCCCGCCGGAGGACGACGAGGTCGTCTTCGGCGGCGACGAGCCGCGCCCGGCCGTCAAGCCGCGACCGCAGCCGCCGCCCGCCGTCGAGCCGACCCCGGAACCGGCCGCCGAGGAGGAGCCGGTTAAGAAGCCGGCCGCCAAGAAGCCGGCCTCGGCGAAGAAGCCCGCCCCGGCGAAGAAGCCGGCCGCCCCCCGCGGCAACGCCGGCAAGTCACGCGGCAAGAAGAAGCCGACCGAGGCCGAGCCGGCGACGACGGAACCGCCCGCGGAGTGAGCGTCCGTGTCCCCCATATAGCCCCGGGCTTGCCCGGGGTCTTCGCAACTAAGACCCCCGGCAAGCCGGGGGCTATATGAAGAAGGCGACCGATGCTCCGCATCGCGATCATCGGCGGCGGCGTCTCCGGCCTGGCCCTGGCGTACCGGCTGCATCGCCGACTGCCCGCCGCGGACGTCCTCGTCCTCGAAGCAGCCGACCGGCTCGGCGGCACGATCCGCACCGAGGCCGTCGCCGGCTACCGCGTCGAACACGGCCCGAACGGCTTCCTCGACAACAAGCTCGGCACCTTCGCCCTCGCGAACGACCTCGGCCTCGGCGGCGACCTCCTCGCCGCCAGCGACGCCGCCGGCAAGAACCGCTTCCTCTTCCTGCGCGGCAAGCTGCGGAAGTTGCCGACCGGCCTCGTGTCGTTCCTCTTCTCGTCCGTTCTCTCCTGGTCCGCGAAGTGGGCCATCCTGACCGAGCGCTACCGCAAGGCCCCGCCGCCGCCCGGCGAGGAGGCGTTCACCGACTTCATGGCCCGGCGCGTCAGCCGCGAGGTGGCCGACACGCTCGCCGACGCCTTCGTCAGCGGCATCTACGCCGGCGACGCGACGAAGTTGAGCGTCCAGGCGGCGTTCCCGCGCCTGGCGGCGTTCGAACGTGAACACGGCAGCCTGCTCGCCGGGTTGTCCGCCGCGTCCCGCGCGCGAAGGAAGGAGGGCCGTCCCGCCGCGCGCGGCCGGATGTGGTCCTTCCCCGGCGGCATGGGCACCCTGATCGACCGCCTCGTCGAGGCGCTGCCGCGCGCCCCGATCACCGGCGTCGCGGTCCGAGCAGTCTTCCCGCGCATCGATGGGTCCGGTTATCGCGTCCTCGGCGACGCCGGCGACACCTGGGAGGTGGACCGCGTCGTCCTCGCCTGCCCGGCCTACCGCCAGGCGGAGATCCTCGCCGACCTCGACCCGGCCCTGGCCGACCTCGTCGCCGCCGTCCCGTACAGCCGGGTCGCCGTCGTCGCGCTCGGCTACGCCGTCCGCGACGTGCCGACGCCGCTGGACGGGTTCGGCTACCTGACGCCGGGCCGCGACCGGCGAGACGTGCTCGGCGTGCAGTGGTGCTCGTCGATCTTCCCGGGCGAGCGATCGCCGGCGGGGACGGTCCTGCTGCGGGCGATGTGCGGCGGGGCGCACCGGCCGGAGATGGTCGATTGGCCGGAGGACCGCCTCCTCGCCGCCGTACGCGCCGAACTGGCCGTCACGATGAAGGTCGCCGCCGCCCCCGCGTTCCACCGGATCGTCCGCTGGGACCGGGCCATCCCCCAGTACCACGTCGGCCACCTCGACCGCCTCGGCCGCATCGACGCCCTCGCCGGCCGGCATCCGGGCCTCTATCTGGCCGGCAACGCCTACCGCGGCGTCGCCCTGAACGACTGCGCCGAGAACGCCGAACTCCTCGCCGAACGGATCGCCACCGACGATTCGGCGTGATATCATGCTCCGCAAGCCCGTCGATCGGACGACCCCCGGCACCGCCACGAGACGCTCTCCATGACCCCGAACGTCCTCAGCCTGATCCTCGGCGGCGGCCGAGGCACCCGCCTGTACCCGTTGACGAAGCTCCGCAGCAAGCCGGCCGTCCCGGTCGGCGGCAAGTACCGCCTGATCGACATCCCGATCAGCAACTGCATCAACAGCGGCCTCAACCGCATCCACGTCCTGACCCAGTTCCTCAGCGTCAGCCTCCACCGCCACATCGCCAACACGTACAAGTTCGACATGTTCTCGCGCGGCTTCGTCGAGGTGCTCGCCGCCCAGCAGACGAACGAGACGGCCGACTGGTACCAGGGCACCGCCGACGCGGTCCGCCAGCAGATCCGCTACGTCCAGGAGGACCCCTGCAGCCACGTCCTGATCCTGTCCGGCGACCAGCTCTACCGGATGGACTTCCGCCACCTGATCGACACGCACCTGAACACGAAGGCCGACGTGACGATCGCCGTCCTGCCGGTGCCGCGCGACCAGGTGCCCGGGTTCGGCATCGTCCAGCTCGACGCGACCGGCCGGGTGAACGGCTTCGTCGAGAAGCCGCAGACCGAGGAGGCGATCGCCAAGGTCTACACGCCGCCGGAGTGGATGTCCCGATTCGGCATCGACTGCAACGGCCGGCCGTACCTGGCGAGCATGGGCATCTATCTCTTCTCGCGCAAGGCCCTGCTCGAGCTGCTCTACTCCAAGCCGCTCGCGACCGACTTCGGCAAGGAGATCTTCCCGCGCTCGATCGGCCAGTACCACGTCCAGGCCCACCTGTTCGATGGCTACTGGGAGGACCTCGGCACGATCAAGGCGTACCACGACGCGAGCCTCGCCCTGGCGAGCGACACGCCGCCGTTCGACTTCAGCTCGCCGGACGGGGTCATCTTCACGCGGATGCGCTTCCTGCCGGCGTCGCGCATCGCGGCGGCGACGCTGAAGGAGGTTCTCATCTCCGACGGGTGCGTCATCGGCCGCGGGGCGCACATCGAAAAGAGCATCATCGGCGTCCGAAGCCGGATCGGCGACAAGGCGACTCTGAAGGAGGTCGTCCTGATCGGCGCGGACCGGATCGAGACCGAGACGGAACGGCAGCTGAACCGCGAGCGCGGCGTGCCGGACCTGACCGTCGGCGACGGGGCCGTCATCGAGCGGGCCATCCTCGACAAGGACTGCCGCATCGGGGCCGGGGCGAAGATCGTCAACGCCCGCGGCGTCATGGAGGAGGAGGGGAGCAACTACGTCATCCGCGACGGGATCGTCTGCATCCCGCGCGGGGCGGTCGTCCCGGAGGGGGCGGTGATCTAACCAACCCGGAGCGCGAGCGACGGGCGAAAAGAACCCGGGCCGAAGGCGAACTGTCTCGCCTTCGGCCCGGGTCGTTCGTTCCGTCGCTCGCGCTCCGGGTTGGTAGCCCTCCGGGTTGGTTACGCCGGCTGCGGGGCCGGCCGGTCGCTCGGCACCGGGCTCGGGGCCGTCCCGGTCTGGCCCTCGCCGAGCATCAGCAGCAGCGGCGACGCGACGTAGATCGAGCTGAGCGTCCCGATGAAGATGCCGACGACCATGACGAACGCGAAGAGGTGGACGCCCTCACCGCCCACGATGTACAGCACGATGACGACCAGGAACGTCGTCAGCGACGCCAGGATCGTCCGGCTCAGGGTCTGGTTGACCGCGTCGTTGATCATCCCCTCGGTCAGGGCCGGGTTCTTGCCGCGCACCTCGCGGATGCGGTCGAAGACGATGATCGTGTCGTTGACCGAGTAGCCGACCAGGGTCAACAGCGCCGCGATCGACGCCAGGTCGATCTTGAAGTCCTGGAGCATCAGGGCCTGGCCGACCGGCGTCCAGTAGATGTAGTGGCAGACGGCGATCGCCCCGAGGGCGAAGAACAGGTCGTGGACCAGGCACAGGACCGCCGCCAGGCCGAACGTCCAGCTGCCGAACCGGAACCACAGGTAGAGCAGGATCGCGCCCCAGCTGGCGATGATGGCGTACAGGGCGCGAACCTGCGTCTCCTGGGCCAACTGCGGGTCGAAGTTTTCCAGCCGTTCCGGCTGCGGGTTGTCCTCGAACGCCTTCTGCACGTGGGCCAGTGCCGTCTTGAGCAGGCCGGCCTCCTCCGGCTTGAGCGTGTCGAGGAACTGGACCTCGACGAAGCGGAAGTAGCCCTCGTTGTCGCGGCCCAGGCCGATGACCGTGTACGACTGGGACAGGTTCTGTAGCGCCTTCACCTCGTCGCGGAGCTTCGTCTGGGCCTCGTCCGACAGGCCCTTCTCCTTCAGCTGCTCCTGCCGCTGTTTGACCATCTCGTTGAACGCCTCGGTCAGGTGGAAGCTCACCTGGGCCCGCGACGCGAACGGCAGGGCATCCGGCTTGGCCGGATCGACGAACGTCAGGACGATCGACTTGACCGCCTCCCCGCTCGGCAGATACTCGACGTCCTTGCCGATGCCGATCTTCTCCAGGCGGACCTTGCCGTCGCCGGAGCCGATCACCCGGTTGATCTCGGCGACGACCTTCTTGACGTCGGTCTCCGTCGTCCGGATCGTGAACAGCTTGCTCGCGCGGGGGTTGGCCGGGTCGGTGTAGCCCGGGGCGCTGACGAACATCTGCTCGATCGACTTGTCCGGCAGGTCGGCTTCGGCGAGGGCGGTGCGCAACTCGCCGATCTCGACCGGGTTGACGAGCTTCCCGGAGTAGGCCGTCCCCTTGACGAAGTCGATGTTGAGCAGGCCGTGGTCGAGCCGGGAGATGAACAGCGCCGCCCCGGCGATGGTCAGGAAGAGGGTGATGCTCAGGATGACCCAGCGCCAGCGCATGAAGTCGAACTTGAAGCCGCTGAACGGGTCGAACGGCATGGTCAGGGTCTTGATCCAGCCCTGGTCGGTGCCGATGTCGAAGATCAGCCGCGTGATGTACAGCGACGTGAACAGGCTGATGACCAGGCCGACGGTGAGGCTGATGCCGAAGCCTTTGAGCTGGTCGTTGCCGACGATGTAGAGCACGATCGCCGTGAAGATGCTGCTCAGGTGCGTGTCGATGATCGTCGGCAGGGCCCGGTCGTAGCCGTTGGCGATCGACCGCTTCAGCTCGACGCCGCGCTTGCGCTCCTCGCGGATGCGCTCGTAGATGAGGATGTTCGCGTCGACCGCCATGCCGAGCGTCAGGACCAGGCCGGCCAGGCCGGGCAGGGTGAACGCCGCGTCGATCATGACCATGAACGCCACGGTCAGGAGCAGGTTGGCGAACAGGGCGACGCAGGCGACGAAGCCGGAGAACCAGTACCAGATGCACATGAACCCGAGGACGACGAGGAACGCCCCGACGATGGAGTAGCCGCCCCAGGTGATCGTGTCCGCGCCGAGGGTCGGCCCCATCGAGTTCTCGCTGACCGGCTCGCGCTTGAGCGTGCCGGGCAGGGCCCCGGAGCGGAGGACCTGGACGGTGCGCTCGACCTTCTCGGCGGTGAAGTTGCCGCTGATCTCGCCGGAGCCGCGGATCGCGTCGCGGATGCCGGCGATCGACTCGACGAAGCCGTCCAGGACGATCGCCAGCGGCTGGGTCTTGTTGCGCTTGGTCAACTCGTAGAACAGGTCCGTCCCCGGCGGCTTGAGCCGGAAGATGACCTTGCCGCCCTCCGGCGACGGGGCCGCGTAGGCGAGGTATTCGCCGGTGACCTTCTGGTCGGGCGACTCCGGGTCGCGCATGAGCAGGAAGTACTCGATCGTCTTCTCGCGGTCGCGCTCCGCCAGGCGGGTGTTGAGGACCTTCCGGCTATAGATCAGCAGCGGCGAGCCCTCGAACGGCAACTCGCTCGTCAGGCCGGCCTCGCGGTCGGCCTGGACGCGCCAGAAGTTGTGGTACGGCCCGGTCGGGTCGAGCGCGCCAGGGATGTCCTCCGGCTTGGCGTCGAGCTTGAGGTTGCCGGCCTTGTCGCGCGGGTTGGCCAGGCCGTACTGGTGGCGGAAGTCGGAGCCGAGCTCGACCCACGAGTAGCTGAACTGGCCGAGGCGCGTGTCGAACTTCGGGTTGCCGCCCTCGGCGGTCGGCGGCGGCGGCGGCTTGCCGAACAGGGCCGCCTCGTCGAGCTTGGCCCGCACAGTCGCGTCGTCCTTCGCACGGGCGATGAAGCGCTTCGCCGCCTCGATCGCCGCGTCGTCGTTCTGCTTGTTGGCCGGGATGCGGAACTCGAGCGTCCCGACCTGGGCGATCAGCTCCTTGCGCTCCTGGACCTGCTCCGTCGTCAGCGCGCCGCGCTGCCGCTTCTCCTTCTCCTCCGGCTTGATCGCCTTGGTGATCTCGTCGAGCGGCTGCTTCGGGTGCTGCTCGGCGACCTCGGTGAGCAGGTCGCCGAACTTGCCGCGGCCGGTGACGTAGACGAGCGGCTTGTACTTCTCCGTCGCGCTGGCGAGGAGTTCCTTCCAGACCTTGTCCTTGTCCTCGGCCTTCGCCTCGTCGTACTTCTTCTTGCCGGCATCGACGAAGGCGCGCAGCTCGCCGATCGGCTTGTCGGGGTACTGGCTGTAGATCTCGGCGAGCAGCTCGGTGGCGTGGCCGGCCGGGACCTCGTAGCGCTCGACGGGGAACTTCTGCAGCGCCGTCTCGAGGATGGTTTTCCAGACGTTCTCCTCGGCCTTGACCTGGTACGCGCCGCCGGTCGGCAGGATGATCTCGAAGCGCGTGTTGCCGGCGACGCGGACGGTGATGTTGTACAGGTCGTTCGGGTCAATGCGCGACTTGAGGCGGCGGGCGAGTTCCTCCGGCTTCCAGTCGGCCGGCAGCTTGCCGTCGGGGAACTTCGAGACGTCGACCTCGTAGATGAGGATCGTCCCGCCGACGAGGTCGACGCCGATCCGGAAGCCGCCCTGGCCGGCCCAGTAGTTGCGGAAGGCGTTCACCACGATGAGGGTGCCGATCAGGATCGGCACCAGGCAGATCGTGATCCTCCAGGCAAACTTCTTCATTGGCGTACTCGGTGTCCGAAGCCAGCGACCGTGCCGGCACGCGACCAGTCGCGTGGGTTGGCCCCGTGGCGGTTAGCTCTTCTTGGTCTCTTGGGCGGCCGGGGCCTTGGCCGCCTGGGCGGCGGCCTCCTCGGCCGTGAAGTTGCGGTAGATCGCGTCCTTCATCATCTTCAGCCGGACGTTGTTGTCCACCTCGACGACGACCTCGTCCTTGGTGTCGGAGACGGAAACGACCGTCCCGTAGATGCCGGCCTTCGTGACGACCTTGTGCCCCTTCTGCAGCGACGAGAGCAGGCTCTGCCGCTCGCGCTCCTGGCGGCGCTGCGGCAGCCAGAACAGGAACAGGAAGATGAGGATGATGCCGAGCGGCAGCATGAGCATCGACCACCACTCGCCGGGCCGCTCGCCCGGCTTCGGGCCGGCCTGCTTCGGCGTCTCGGTGGTGGTCTTCGTCTCTTCCTGGAACCAGGCCGGCATCGGGAGCATGGCCGTCCTCGCGGCTGCGACCGGGTCGTCGGCCGTCCCCGTGGCCGGCGATCCCGAAGCGCTTATGTTAGGTGCCGGCCCCGCTCCGGGCAAGGTAACCTGCCTCCAGTTCGGCGAGCGTCCCGGCCTCGATCGCCGCCCGGATGCGGCCCATCAGCCGCAGGTAGTACGCCACGTTGTGCAGCGACAGCAGCGTCGGCCCGAGCATCTCGTCGGCGGCGAACAGATGGTGCAGGTACGCCCGGCTGAAGTGCCGGCACGTGTAACACGGGCAACCGGACTCGAGCGGGGCCGGATCTCGCCGGTGCCGCGCGTTTCGCATCTTGACCGGGCCGTCGTCGGTGAACGCCAGGGCGTTGCGGCCGCTCCGCGTCGGCATGACGCAGTCGAACAGATCGACGCCGCAGCGCACCGCCGCGAGCAGGTCGCGCGGCGTGCCAACCCCCATCAGGTAGCGCGGCTTGTTCGCCGGCAGCAGCGGCGCGACCGGGGCGAGCGTGGCGATCATCTGCTCGTGCGACTCGCCGACGGAGAAGCCGCCCAGGGCGTAGCCGGGGAAGTCCATCGCGACGAGGGCCTCGGCGCACCGGCCACGCAGGTCGAGGTCGAGGCCGCCCTGGACGATCGCGAACTGGGCCTGGTCCGCCCGGCGGTGGGACGCCTTGCAGCGCTCCGCCCACAGGAGCGTCCGCCGGACGGCGTTCGCGACGTGGTCGCGCGGCGCGTCGGCCGGCGGGCACTCGTCCAGGACCATCGCGATGTCGGAGCCGAGGTTCTCCTGGATCGCGACGGCCCGCTCCGGCGTCAGCTCCAGCATCGCCCCATCGATCGGCGAGCGAAAAGTCGCGGAATGGTCGGTGATCTTGCGGTGCTCCGTCAGGCTGAACACCTGGAAGCCGCCGCTGTCGGTCAGGATCGGCCCGTCCCATTGCATGAAGCGGTGCAAGCCGCCCAGGTCGGCGATCAGCTCGTCGCCGGGCCGCAGGGCGAGGTGGTACGTGTTGCCAAGCAGGATCTGCGTGCCGCAGGCGGCGAGCTGCTCCGGCGTCAGACCCTTGACGGTCGCCTGGGTGCCGACCGGCATGAACATGGGCGTCTCGACGACGCCGTGCGGCGTCGTCATCCGCCCGCGCCGCGCCGCGCCGTCGGTGGCGCACAGTTCAAAGGTGAGGGTCATGGGGTTCACAAGCCCGGGCGTGGCAACGTCCGGGGTTCGACTATCCCCCGGGCGTTGCCACGCCCGGGCTTGTTGGTGTGTGGGCGCTCGCTCAGTCCCCGCGCAAGTTCAGCCCGTACGCGGTGAGTTTCTCGCGCACCTCGGCGAGCGACGTCTGCCCGAAGTTCTTCGCCTCGAGCAGCTCGTCGGCGGTGCGCTGGCACAGTTCGCCGAGGGAGTTGATGCCGAGGCGGATCATGCACTTGCGGGCCCGGACGGACAGGTTCAGCTCGGAGACCGGCTTGTTGAGCAGGGCGGCCTGCTCCTCGTTCTGCGGCTGGATCGCCGGGCGGTACGGCCGGTCGCTGCCCTGGCCGTCCTCGAGCGACTGGCCCAGGCGCAGGCCCTTGGCCGTCATCATCTCCTTGATCTCGGCGAGGGACGTCTCGCCGAAGTTCTTGCTCGACAGGAGCTGCTGCTCGGTGACGCGCGTCAGGTCGCCGAGCGTCTTGATGTTCATCTTCTTGAGGCAGTTCCGGCTGCGGACGGACAGCTCGAAGTCGGTGACCGGGATCTCGAGCACCTGGGAGAACTTGCTCCGGGCGTGCTCGTCCTCCGGGTCGTAGGACTGGTGGAGCGACGCCTCGGTGTCCTTGCAGAACAGGCGGGCCTGCTCGTCGCGCGGGTCGAAGGCCAGCACGCGCCGGAAGCACTCGGCCGCCTTGTCGTAGCGCTCCTGGTCCTCGTAGAGGATGCCGAGGTTCTTCAGCGTGCCGACGTGGACCGGCGGGAAGCGCAGGGCCGTCTCGTAGTACTTGATCGCGTCGTCGTCGTTGCCGGCCAGGTCGTTGGCGTGGCCGAGCTGGAACAGGGCCCCGGTGTGGCCCGGGTCGTGCTTGATCGCCGCCTCGAACGCGGCGATCGCCTTCTGGCGCTCGCCCTCGGCGAGGTGGCAACTGCCGATCTGAAAGTGGTACTCGGCGTTGTACCCGGCCTGGTCCTTCTGCTTGTCCAGGACGGCCCGCGCGTCGGCGATCTCGCCGTTGAGGCGGTGGATGTTCGCCTTCTGGAGCTGGACCTGGCTGGCGTTGTAGCCGAGCTTCTCCGCCTTGTCGAACGCCTTGAACGCCCCGGTCAGGTCGCCCTGGCTGACCTGCGCCCGGCCGAGGTAGAAGTTCGCGAGCGGCCCCTCCGCCTGGGAGAGGTGCTCGCCGGCCTGGCGCGTGTAGCCGAGGAAGAACGACGCGATGCCGAGCTTGAGGTGCCACTTCTTGGCGGCGGTGCCGGTCGCGCCGTCGAGCTTCTTCTTGAGCAGCTCCGTCACCTCGCGCAGCGACTTGTACTGCTGCGCGCTCTGCGACAGGGCGTCGCGCAGCCGCTGCACGGTGCCGGCGTCGCAGTCCTCTTTCTCGACCAGGAGGGCCCGCAAGTCGGTCAGCATCGGTTCGACCATGTGTGTCGCTCTCCGGAAACGGAACATCCCCGCCGAGGCGAGGAAGGAGATAATTACTATACCAAATGGCATAAAACCTGCAAGAGAACGTGAAAGGCGGGGCACCGTGGCCCGTTCGCGCGAGGAAAAACCGCTCCCGGCGTGCTACGCCCTGGTCCAGCCCGGCCTGGAAGAGGTCGCCGGCGAGGAGATCGAGCAAACGCTCCGAGGGGAAGTCAAAAAGACCGCCCGCGGCGTGGTCGTCTTCCGGATCAAACGCCTCGACGACGCCCTGTACGACCTGCGCACCGTCGAGGACGTCTTCCTGCTCGGCTGGGGCACCGACCAGCTGACGTACCGGGCGGCCGACCTGGACAAGATCCGGCAGTGGACGGCGAAGGACGCCGACTGGGACCACCTCTTCAAGCTGCACCATCAGCTCCGGCCGTTGACGCGGGGCAAGCCGACGTACCGGCTCGTGACGCAGATGCACGGCGAGCACGGCTACCGGCGCAAGGACGCCGCCCGGGCGTTCGGCGAGGGGATGGCCAGCAAGCTACCGCAAGGCTGGCGGCCGGCCGAGGAGAACGCCTACCTCGAGGTCTGGCTGACGCTGCAAGGCAAGGTCGGCTTCTGCGGCGTCCGGCTGACCGACCGCGAGATGCGGCACCGGTCGTACAAGGTCGAGCACCGGCCGGCGTCGCTGCGGCCGAGCGTCGCCGCGGCGATGGTCCGCCTGGCGGAGATCAAGCCGAAGCACCGCGTCCTCGACCCGATGTGCGGCGCGGGGACCCTGCTGGCCGAGTACTGGCTCGCGATGGAGGGCGTTCGCGCGGAGAAGCCGCCCGCTCTGGGCGGCGACCTCGAACACGGCGCGGTCTACGCCGCGGCGGCGAACCTGCGCAAGATCGGCACGACGTTCCTCAACCGCTGGGACGCCTGCCAACTGCCGCTCGCCCCGGCGAGCGTGGATCGCATCCTGTCCAACCCGCCGTTCGGCAAGCAGCTCGGCACGCCGTCCGACCTGGGCCGGCTCTACCGGGGGATGCTGCGCGAATACGACCGCGTCCTCGCCCCGGGCGGCAAGGCGGTGCTGCTCGTCAGCGAGGCGGACGTCCTGTTCGAGGCGGCCGCCCCGCTGGCGCACTGGCGGCGGGTGCGACTGGTCAAGGTACGCCTCCTCGGCCAGCCGGCGCTGATCAGCGTCTGGCGGAAGGGCGACGCGTGAGATAGGATGGCGGTAGAAACCAGCGGTCCCTGGCGCAAGGGCCTCCACGCATGGCGCTGACGAAGCTGAGCTGTCCGCACTGCAAGTCCGATCTGAAACCGCCCAGGCCGGTGCCGGAGGGGGCGAAGCTGAAGTGCCCCCGGTGCAAGAAGGGCTTCACGGCCGGCCAGCGGCCGGCCGACGACGACCTCATCCTGATCGACGACGACGACGCCCCGCTCCAGGTCGGCGGCATCGTCGAGGAGGTCGAGCAGCCGGCCGGCAAGAAGAAGTCCGCCGCCGCGGACGAGATCGACGTCATCGACCTGCTCGGCGACGACTCGCCCCCGGCGAAGAAGAAGGGCAAGGAGCCGCCGCGCAAGGCCTCCCCGGACAAGAAAGCCGGCAAGAGCCCGCTCCTGAACTCGGACGGCGAGGAGGGGAACGACGCCGGTTCGACCTACGGCCTGGCCGCCGGTGAGGAGGAGGAGCACGAGGAGGAAGAAGCCCCGCGCGGCAAGCGCGGCAAGGGCGCGCCGGCGAAGAAGTCGAAGAAGCCGGAGATCGACCACGTCCCGGACATGAGCCCGCGCGACCCGCGCGGGCCGGCCCAGGAGAAGGTCATCATCTGCACGAACTACATGCTCCTCAGCGCGATCATCGGCTTCTTCGGCTACATGGGCCTGATCATCGCCATCATGATCCCGGCCGTCACGCCGCTGCAGTCCGACGCGGGGACGAAGGAGTCGCCGGTCGAGATGCTGACGGTCAACGGCGGCCTGGGCGGGGCCTCCGCCCCGAACGACCCGAACAACGCCCCCGGCGGGGCCCCGCCGAAGGAGGAGAAGGTCAAGCCGTCGATCTTCACCGTCTTCGACATCGACATGGCCCAGTTCTCGTACTTCGGGATGGGGTACTTCATCCTGATCCTGACGCCGCTCGTCCTGGGGATGATCTACAGCGGGGTGATCGCCTACGGGTCGGTGCAGACCCAGAGCCTGGAGTCGCGCCCCTGGGGCATCGCGGCGAGCGTGATGAACATCCTGTCTTACCACATCCTCGGGGCGGCGATCCTGCTCTGCTGGGGCCTGGAGATCCTCCTGGTCGGCATCCTCGACTCGGACAAGGAGTCGCTGCGCTACACGCAGTACGGCAAGATCGGCGGCTTCATCGCCGCGGAGATCGGCATCGGCCTGTGGGTCCTGCTGACGCTCATGCAAGAGGACGTCATCGAGGGGTTCGAGTACAAGCCGGAGTGACGGGAGGGCCGCGCTCGTGAGAACGCTTCGTCTCGGGTCGATGGTCGTCCTGGCCCTGCTCGTCGCCGGCTGCAAGGTGCCGCCGACGAAGCAGGGGTTCAACGACAAGATGGCGCGCGACAACAAGAAGCTCGCCAAGCTAGGCAAGGACTTTAGCCGGTCCTTGTTCGAGGCGACCAAGGGCGGCGGGGCCGGCACCCTGCGCTCGCGCCTGACCGCCATCGAAGACGAACTGCGCCAGATCAAGGACCACTACGCCGACGCGGCGCTGCCGGCCGGGTCGAACTCCGCCCAGGCCTACCTCGACGCCTACAAGGGCTTCCTCGACAGCCAGGACAAGATCGTCGCGAAGATGCGCGACATCGTCGCGGCGGCCGAGGGCGGCAACGTCGGCCGGGCGACCGCGTTGCAGGGAGAGCTGGGCAACCTCGAGCAGAACGCCCTGGGCAAGCTCCGTGACGCGCAGCGCGCCTACAGCGACGAGCACCACTTCCGCACGGTCGAGAAGTACGGCGACTGACGATGCGGGGCGACCGTCCTCGGTCGCCCGCTGTAAGGAACGCCCTCCGCGGCGTTCAAAACGGCTGGTTGAACCCGAACCAGACCTGGACCCCGGTCGCGGCGTTGACCGTCTTGGCGACGTCGAAGCGCAGCGTCGTCCGCTCGACGAACGAGAACCACGACACGTCGAAGCGCAGCCCGCCGCCGAAGCTGTGCGCGACGTTGCCGACCACGTCGCCGGAGACGTAGGCCCCGCCGACGTCGTAGAACGCCGCCGCGTGGATGTTGCGCAGCCCGACGGCGTGGTCGCAGGCGTCCCACGCCAGGCCGCGCGCCAGCGGCACCCGCCACTCGACGCTGCCGAGCCAGATCGCCGACCCCTGCCGCTCGGACAGGTCGAACCCGCGCAGCATCGTGCTGCCGCCCAGGGAAAAGAACTGGCCGCGCGTCGGGAACGCCACCCCGCCGCCGAACCGCACCGCGACGCGCGTCTGGCCGAGCCAGCGCAACGCCGCCGCGGTGGCCCGGGACATGCCCGGGCCGTCGCCCGCCAGATGGGACAGGTCCGGCAGGGCCTGCACCGCGGCGAGCATGCCGCTCACCTTGTGGATGCCCTGGAGCTTCTCCAGCTCGGCCGCCCCGCCCTCGTACGTCGCGTCGACGAAGACGCCGAACTCCGGATCCCAGTACGGCGTCAGCAGGTTGAGCCGGTAGTGCAGGCCGCCGGTCGCCATGTACTTGTAGCGCTCGCCGGGCCAGATGTCGTTCGTCTTCAGGTTCGGCGTCTGGCCGGTCTGCCGGGCGACCGGGAAGAAGTTGTCCTCGTAGGCGGCGAACGCCTCGATGTAGTGCATCGGCGGCAGGTACATCGCGCTGCCGTAGTGGAAGATGTGCCGGCCGAACACCGCCCCGCGCGTCGCGTGGTCGTCGCCGTCGTACCAGGTGTCCAGGCGCCGCTCCGCGTTGAAGCCGAGCTGGAAGTGCGCGTACGGCCAGTGGTCGATCAGGCCGTCGACGCCGTAGACCGTGTCGCGGTAGTCCTGCCGGACGGCGACGTACGCCCCGCCGTAGAACTCCGACGTGCGGACCGCCCCGACGCGCAGGCCGGCCATCGTCGAGCGCGTGTACCACGGGTCGCTGTACATCGCCCCGAAGAACCACGGCCCGAAGATGACGTTCCACCGGTCGTAGGCCGCCGTCAGGTCGGTCTCTTCGAGGAAGGTGTACAGCGGCGTGAAGCGCCAGCGGACCTCCGTCTTCCAGCGGTTGTTCGACGGGTCGGCATCGACGAGGACCAGGTCCGGATCGACCATGACCTGGCACGGCGCGTCGTCGAGGAAGACGGTGACGCGGTAGCGGCCGTCGCCGAGCGGCTCGAAGGTGCCCTCGACCTCGTCGAAGCAGTACGCCCCGTTCTGGGGCAGGATCGGCACCCGGACCGGGTAGCCGGCCTGGCAGCCGAACGCGATGCCGAGCGTGGTCGGCTCGCTGAACTTCGCCTTCTCGCGCAGGGTGATCGTCGCCCGGGTCTTGCCGGCCGGCGGCGGGTCGCCGTCGCGCTTTCGCCAGCCGAGCAGGAGCTTCTTCTGGTCGAAGCAGCACGACGGCCCCTCGACCTCGACCCCCTCGACCATCCAGTCGGACAGCCCCGGGCCGTACAGCCAGTGGTCGGCGAACTCCTTCCACGACTGGCCGGTGTACTCCTCCAGCTCGCGGACGAAGTCGGCGACGCGCAGGATGCGGAACTGGTAGCGCGAATAGATCCGCCGCATGAAGTCGAGGAAGGCCGAGTCGCCGAGGCGCTGCTCGATCGCGGCGACGATGCGGGAGCCCTTGTCGTAGGTCATGCTGAACAGGTTGGCGACGTGGCCGAACTCGGCCATGTCGCGGACGACCGGGCCGTTGTCGCCGCGCGCGATCGTGCCGTACATGCCGTAGGAGCGGTAGTCCTCGCGGTGGATGTTCGGCAGCCAGCGCAGGCCGCGCGGGAAGTTGAACAGCGGGCTGTTCTTGCCGAACTTGCCGTCCTGGACCCGGTGGGCGAAGAACGTCGCCATCGACTCGTCGAGCCACGTCTCGGCGTAGCCGTGCGTGCCGATGACGTTGTACCACCACTGGTGGCAGACCTCGTGCGAGACGAGGTACTCGACGTACCCCTCGGCGAGGTGCGGCATGCCGAAGACGCGGTTGTCGAGCATGACGAGCGTCGAGCACTCGTTGCCGAGCCAGCCGAAGAACCCCTCGACGACGGTGAACGTCTCGTACGGGTACGGCCCCATCCACTTGCTGTACTGCTCCAGGGCGTGCGCCGCGACGCGGACGATGACCTTGGCGAAGTGGGCGTGTTCCGGCAGGGACAGGACGCGGATCTCGACCTTCCGGCCGGCGACCTTCGCCTCGCCGCGCAGCTCGATGTAGCGCGGGCTGGCGAGCAGGGCGAAGTCGCGGATCGGCCCGGACCGGATCGTCAGCGTCTTCCGGCCGTCGGCGGTGTCGCTCTCGACGATCGTGCCGGAGCAGGCGACCTCATGGTCGGCGGGGACGGTCGCCTTGACGCTGTAGTGCCCGGCCTCGTTGTAGAACGGCTGGTGCCACGGCACGAACGGCACCGGCTGCCAGCACGGCTCCCAGTCGTCCGCGGTGTCGTCCCGCCGCGCCGCCGCCTCGCCGTAGACGGCGAAGACCGGCAGCCAGTTGCTCAGGGTGACGACGTCTTTCCACTTGCCCCAGCGGCCCTGCTTCGGCGGCAGGAGCATGACGAAGTCGATCGCGACCTGGACGACGTCCCCCTGGGTGATCTGGCCCGGCAGGTCGACGACGAGGGTCGTCTTCGTGTCGCCGACGAAGCGGTACGCGAGGTCGCCGTCGGCCCTGGCGAGATGGGCCGGCCCCTGGACGAGGCGGACGGCGCTGGGCTGGAAGGCCGGGTCGTTGAACCCGAGGGCCTCGCTCGGCTGGACGCGAAGCAGCTCGAGCGTCTTGGCGACCATGACGTGGTCCTTCGCCCCGACGACGTAGCGCGAGTGGGCGTTGAAGACGAGCTGACGCGTCGGGGTCGGGTGGCGGTGCGTCCAGGTCGCGACGAGCCGGCCCTCGACCCTGCCGGCGTCGGGGCGGACGTCCATGCACAGGTCGTAGCGCGGCAGCCCTTCCGGCACGTCGGCGCGGGCCGCAGTCGGCGCGAGCGCCGCCGCGAGCGCGAGCAGCCACGGTGTCCAGTCCTTGCCCCGACGCATGCCGCCATCCTCCGGTACGGACGTTCCGCCGGGCATACCGCCAAGGGGGTGGGGAAGTCAACCCGGCCTCCGCTGCCATTCCGACAGCCGCCTCCACGCCGCGAGCCAACTTGGCAGTCACCCCTCGGCCCGCTGCCATGCCGAAGTCCTTGCTGTGCTGAGCCTTGGGAGATTGCACCGCCCCGGCACGTCCGTTGCATTTGGCCCGGGCACGACTCGGTATGCGACGTTCCGACGGAGAGCATCATGAAGATCAAGCCGCTGGGGGATCGGGTGGTGGTCAAGCGGATGGAGGCCGAGGACAAGTCGGCCGGCGGCATCATCCTGCCGGAGTCCGCCAAGAACAAGCCGCAGATCGGCGAGATCCTCGCCGTCGGCAACGGCAAGCTCCTCAAGGACGGCACGCGCCGGCCGCTCCAGGTCAAGGTCGGCGACAAGGTCCTCTTCACCAACTGGGCCGGCGACGAGTTCAAGCAGAGCCAGGGCGAGGACGTCCTGCTCATGCGCGAGGAGGACATCCTCGCCGTCCTGCATTGATCGCATTGATCGCAAGAAACCCCCGCCGGCCGGCCGGCGGCGAAACGGATTCCACACGGGAGATACGATGGCTGCCAAGCAGATTGCGTTCGACCAGGAAGCCCGCGATGCGATGCGGCGCGGCATCGCCAAGCTCGCCAAGGCGGTCAAGGTGACCCTCGGCCCCAAGGGCCGGAACGTCATCATCCAGAAGAGCTTCGGCTCGCCGACCGTCACCAAGGACGGCGTCACCGTCGCGAAGGAAATCGAGCTGGAAGACAAGTACGAGAACATGGGCGCGCGCATGGTGCGCGAGGTCGCCAGCAAGACCGGCGACGTCGCCGGCGACGGCACGACGACCGCGACCGTCCTGGCTGAGGCGATCTTCAACGAGGGCCTGCGGGCCGTCGTCTCCGGCGTCAACCCGATGCTGATGAAGCGCGGCATGGAGAAGGCCGTCGAGGACATCGTCGCCCGCCTCCAGAAGATGAAGATCGAGGTCAAGGACAAGAAGGACCTCGAGAACGTCGCGACGGTCGCCGCCAACAACGACCGCGAGATCGGCAAGATCATCGCCGACGCGATGGCGAAGGTCGGCAAGGACGGCGTCATCACGATCGAGGAAGGCAAGTCGACCAAGACCGAGAACGAGTTCGTCGAGGGCATGCAGTTCGACCGCGGCTACCTGTCGCCGTACTTCATCACCGACACGACGCGGATGGAGGTCGAACTCGAGGACCCGTACATCCTCATCTACGAGAAGAAGATCAGCAGCAGCCGCGACCTGCTGCCGATCCTGGAGAAGGTCCTCAACGCCGGCAAGCCGGTCCTCATCATCGCCGAGGAGGTCGAGGGCGAGGCGCTGGCGATCATGGTCATCAACAAGCTGCGCGGCACGTTCAAGTGCGCGGCCGTCAAGGCCCCGGGCTACGGCGACCGGCGCAAGGCCATGCTCGGCGACATCGCCGTGCTGACCGGCGGCCAGGCGATCTTCGAGGACCTCGGCATCCAGCTGGAGAACGTCGAGCTGGAGCAGCTCGGCCGGTGCAAGAAGGTCCGCATCGACAAGGACAACACGACGATCATCGAGGGGGCCGGCAAGAAGGCCGACATCCAGGCCCGGATCAAGACGATCCAGCAGGAGCGCGACAAGAGCACCAGCGACTACGACCGCGAGAAGCTGGAAGAGCGCATCGCCAAGCTGTCGGGCGGCGTGGCCAAGATCAACGTCGGGGCCGCGACCGAGAGCGAGATGAAGGAAAAGAAGATGCGCGTCGAGGACGCGATGCACGCGACGCGGGCCGCCAACCAGGAGGGCATCCTCCCCGGCGGCGGCGTCGCCCTGCTGCGGGCGGCGGCCGGCCTGACGCCGAAGGACCTGACCGACGACGAGGCGACCGGCTACAACATCATCGTCCGGGCGTGCCGCGCCCCGATCCAGCAGATCGCGACGAACGCCGGCCAGGACGGCCCGGTCGTCATGAACGCCGTCCTGTCGCACAAGGAGTCGAACTACGGGTACGACGCCCGCCAGGACCGCTACTGCGACATGGTCAAGGAAGGCATCATCGACCCGACCAAGGTCGTGCGCTCCGCCCTGGAGAACGCCGCCAGCGTGGCGACGCTGCTCCTGACGAGCGACGCCCTCGTCGCCGAGATGCCGAAGGAAGAGAAGAAGAAGTCGGGCGGCGGCGGCGGGCACGACGACGACATGTACTGAGATCGTCCTCGCCCGACCGAGCCGGAAGCGTCAGCGACGGGTGGTGAAGTCCGTCGCTGACGCTTCCGGCTCGGTCGGCGTCATTTCACCTGCATCTTGTCCTCGACCTGCTCGACGCCGCTGGTCGCCTTCGCGACCTCCAGCGCTCGGCCGCGCTGCGCCTCGTCGCGGAGCGTGCCTTCGAGCTGCACCGCCGCCGGGCCGGTCGCGCGGACGCGGATCGTCGCGCCGGCGAGGTCGCGTTCCCAGCGCAGGCGCAGCACGACCCGGCTGTCGAGGTGGCCGCCGCCGACCGAGCCGCGCACGGCCTGGATGCCGGACGCGACCGGGTCGGGCGACGTGCCGGCGGCGTCCTCCATCTGCTCGACGAGGCGCTTGCCGACCTTGGCCAGACACTCGCGGTCCTGCTGGTTACAGCCAGACAGGAGGGCCAGAAGGCCAAGGAACACGAGACTACGCATCGACGCCTCCTTTTGGAGTGCGGCGATTCATCGCCGCTTTGGTTTTTCGCTTCGTTTTCGCCTTCTCGGCGCGAAAAGGAAAAGGAAGATCAAAGCGGCGATGAATCGCCGCACTCCAAAAGGGCCTCCGCTTGACAGGCCCGCCATAACCGGCCATCCTGAAGTTCATCCCCCGGAGGGCACCCTCATGGCGAAGGCCGACGAAAAAGTCTACAGCGACGACGAGGTCGCGGCGCGGATCGCCGAGCTGAAGCTCGACGGCTGGTACCTCGAAAACGGCTGGCTGCGCCGGAAATACTACACGGACGGCTGGCCGACCACGCTCATGCTCGTCAACGCGGTCGGCTTCCTGTGCGAGGCGGCGTACCACCACGCCGACCTGGAGGTGACCTGGGGCAAGCTCTGGGTCAAGCTCAAGACCCACTCCGCCGGCGGCATCACCGACAAGGACTTCGAGCTGGCCCGCAAGATCGAGGACGCCGTCCTCTGGCGGCCGACCGGCGGGGCGCTGACCGGCACGCCCGGCAAGTTCGTCCAGGGCAAGAAATAACGCATGACCGTCCCACCCCGACCGACGCCGCGGCCGCCCGTCAGCCTCGGGCCGCTCCGGCTCTCGTGCCGCTACACGCTCGCGCCGCTGGCCGGCTACACGAACCTGCCGTTCCGCCTCGTCGTCCGCGAGGTGAGCACGCCGGGGCTGTGTACGACCGACCTCGTCAACGCCCGGGCCCTGCTACTCCGCAGCCGCAAGACGATGGACCTGATCCAGACCTGCCCCGAGGATCGGCCGCTGTCCATCCAGCTGTACGGCTCCAACCCGCAGGAGATGGCCGAGGCGGCGCGCTGGCTCCAGGACTACGGCGTGGACAGCCTCGACGTGAACATGGGCTGCCCGGTCCACAAGGTCGTCAAGGGCGGCGGCGGCTCGGCGATGATGTGCGACACGACCGGCGGCACGGTCGATCTGGTGCGGACCATCGTCGAGGCGGTCACCGTGCCGGTGACGGTCAAGATGCGTCTCGGCTGGGACGCCGAGACGCACACCGCGCCGCACTTCGCGCGCGAGTTCGAGAAGGTCGGCGTCGCCGGCATCACGATCCACGGCCGGACGCGCGAGCAGGGCTTCAAGGGCGGCGTCGATCACGAGGGGATCCGGCGCGTCGTCGAGGCGGTGGACAAGATCCCGGTCCTCGGCAACGGCGACGTACGGACGCTGGCCGATGCGGAGCGGATGCTGCGCGAGACGGGCTGCGCCGGCATCGCAATCGGCCGGGGGGCGCTGCTCAACCCGTGGTTCTTCCGCCAGCTCGCCGCCTGGGAGGCGACCGGCGACCCGGGCCCGCCGGCGACTTACCGCGAGCGGCTCGACCTGATGGTGAAGCACTTCCACCTGCTGGTCAAGTATCGCGGCGAGCACCTCGCCTGCCTCGGCTTCCGCAAGGTGGCGAGCTGGTACTGCAAGGTGCTCAAGCCGGGCAAGGCGATCCAGCAGGCCCTGGTCCAGATCGACAGCGCGGCGCACTTCGACCGCCTTGCGGCGGAGGTGGCGGAGGTCATCGCCGGCCGCGGCGTCGATGCCTGGCCGGATGCCGACCTGCCGATCCACGTCCCGTCCGGGCCGATCGAGCACTGGTGATGGCCCGTCTTCACATAGCCGCCGGCTTGCCGGCGGTCTTGGCTGCGAAGACCGCCGGCAAGCCGGCGGCTATGTGAAGATCGCGTTCACTCCTTCGCATCGAGCAGCCGCAACGTCCCGTCGCTGAGCGGCAGGAGCATCGGGCCGGAACCTACGGGCACCGGGACCGTCGCCGGGGCGATGCTCCCTTCGAGGGCGACCCGCTCGCCGACCTTGCCGGTGGCCGGGTCGATCGTCACCACGCGGCCGGCATCGACCGCCACCCAGACTTCCCCGCCCTGCAAGCGCGGCCGACCGACGATCGCCTCGCCGTCCTTCGTCGGCTGCCAGCGCTTCGCCTCGTCCGCGGTCGGGTCGAGCCAGAAGACCCGGCCGCGATCGACGACGATACAGACGCGGACCGGCTCCCCCGGTGCGGTGGCGATGTACGGCCCGTCGCTTGCCTGGCCGCCGAGGTCGAAGGTGCGGACCGATGCCAGCTTTCCGTCGGTCTTCGGCTCGAGGGCGACGAGCTTGCCGGCCGCGTCGGCGACGAGGAGCCGGTCGGGCCGCTGGCCGTCGCCGGGCAGGAACAGCGGCGGCCGAGTCGGCGTGTACTTCAACGTCAGGGTCGGCTCCTCGCGGCCGCGGTTCATCTTGCGGTTCGGCGGCAGGCCGACCGCCGCCGCGTCGGTCGCGGCCCACTTCCAGACCGTCAGGCCGAGGTGGCCGTCCGTCGTCACGAACCGGTCGCCGCCAAGCGCGGTGACGTGGCCGACCGTCTCCGGGCCGAGGTAGCGGTCGCGCCACGCCGGGCCGGCCTGCAACGTCGGCTTCCCGTCCAGCGGCAGGCGGTGCAGGTTTCCGTCGGCCAGGGGCAGGATCAGGTGGTCGTCCACCTTGGCCGGCGTCCCGGCCAGGGCGGCCGGCAGCGCCACCTCGTGCGGCTCGACCGTCCAGGCGCTCTTATTCGCGTCCCACTTCACCCGGCGCAGGACGAGCGTCCGGCCGTCGCCCGGAGCGGCGACCTGGACGGCCTCGTCGTCGGCGAGGCGCACCAGGTGCGGCGGCCAGCGCGGGTTGTCGGCCAGGCTCTCGGCCAGGAGCGTCTCGTGGCCGGCCCAACCGGCCGCTGCGGGCTTCAAGTCCGCCGGCAACCGGTGCAACGTCCCGGCCTGGTCCATCAGCAGGAGCACCTCCGGGCCGACGGCCGGCTTGAGTCGGAGCGGCTCGGTCGCCGCGACGAGGCCGAGCTGCGTTTGCCACAGGACGCGGCCCGTCTCGTCCTCGATCGCGCTGACGACGACGCTCGGCCGGTCGAGCGGCTGCGTCACGACGTAGAGGACCGCCCGGCCATCGACGCTGTCCGGGGCGGTCGGGTCGTCGTCGTTGCCGGGCAGGGCCGGGAAGCGCGGGTCGGCCAGGGCCTGGCTGAGGTGGATCGGGTCGCCGAGGTCGAGCGGTTTCGCCCAGGCCGGGTCGAGCTTCGGCCCCTCGGCGTGGTGCCAGGCGACGCGGTGGCGTTCGAGCCGGCCGTCGGCGAGCAGCCAGAGGTCGTCGCCGCGCATCCGGACGACCTGGGCCCGGCCGCGCGGCGGGGCGACCGGCGAGCCGGCGACCTTGACCGTCAGCGGCTGGCCGCCGGCCGTCCGGTCCAGGAGCGGGAACAGGACCGGGTCGCGGCCGAGCGGCTGGCGGATGCCGAACAGGCCGAGCCGGCCGCCGTCGTGGTCGGTCAGGTAGGCGATCTTCTCGGGGTCGGTCGCCGGGGCGAACCACGTCCAGCCGCTCAGGCGCAGTTCCGGCCGCGGGCGACGCGAGCTGGCCGGCCAGGCGCGGCGGAGCGGGCCGTCCGCCTTCGCGTCGCGCAGCGTCCAGAAGTCGCGCCCATCGGCTGGCACCTGGGCCAGGGTCAGGTCGCCGGCCGGGCCGGCCCAGTTCGGCAGGCGGTAGACGACGAGGCCGGTCTCCTCCAGGCTGCGAGCCAGCGTCAGGACGAGGTGGCCCGGGTAGCCCTCCTCCTTCGGGTCCTCGACCGGCAGGACGAGCGGCGCGGCCCGGAGCGACCCGGTCGGGTGGCCGGTGTGCAGGACGGCGACACAGCGGCGCTGCTCCGGATCGACGTCGAGGACGTAGACGCACGAATCGTCGGCGGCGAAGTAGAGGCGCGTGGTGCCTTTCTCGCGGACGCCGCCGACCGAGAGGCGCTGGCCGAGCGGGAACGTGCCGAGCAGCCGGCCGCGCGTCGTCTCGATCTCCTGGACGTCGCCGTTGGCCAGGGCGAGGTACGCCCGCGTCCCGACGACGACCGGCCGGCCCAGGGACGGCTCGCCCGTGCGGTGCTCCCAGAGCGTCCGTCCGGCCCCGTCCAGGGCGGTGACCGTCGCCCGGTCGGCCGACAGGACGAGGATACGTTCGCCGATGACCGCGTCGCCGCGCACCCGGACCGGGAGCGTCGTCGTGTCGATGCCGACCCGGTACGCCCAGGCGACGTCGCCGTCGTCGCGCCGCAGGGCGTACAGGACGCCGCGCGCCACGGCGAGGACGACGTCGTTGTTGCCGGCCCGGACGCCGTTGCCGTTCGCGCGGCGGATGTGGGCCTGGACCCAGAGGTTGCCGCCCGGCTCGGCCGCCGCGTCGGGTGCGGCCACCGCCGACGCGGGGACGAACTCGATCCGCTGCGCCTGCTGGTCGATGAGGTGGTTGCGAACCTCGACGACCTTCGGGTCGGCGGCCAGGTTCGGGATGCGGTCCGCCCAGGCCCCGATGAGCTTGTCCAGTCGGGCGCGGAGTTCCGCCACGGGGCCCTTCTCCTTCACCAGCAAGGCCAGAGCCTCATCGAACGCGCCGCGGTGCCGCCACAGCTCGACCGAGGCGGCCAGCTCGCCGAACGCCTGGTTCAGGGCGGCGACCTGGTCCGGCGTCAACGCCGCTGGCTTGACCTTGGCGAGGCGATCGATGACCGGTCGCGCCTTGGCGACGTGGGGCTCCGACGAGTCGTCCTTCGCCGGGATGCCGGCCTGGACGAATTCCTTGACCGCCTTCTCGACCTTCTTGCCCAGCGCCGGATGGAACGGCTTTACCTTCTCGTCCTTGGACCGCTCCTGGACGAAGCGATCCACCTCGTTCATGCGTATATCGAGGGCGATGCCCGGGTCGTCGATCCGCGGCATCTGGTGGGCGAGCTTCTCCATCGCCACGTATTCGTCTTTCCGCGACGAAGTCGGGAACGTCTTCAGCAGCTGCCCGAAGTCCGCGCCGGCGTCGTCGTACAGGCCGTCGCGCAGCTTTTGGAGCGCCGCGTCGGCGACCTTGCCCTCGTTGACGGAGTAGGCGTTGTAGGCCCAGAAGGCGACCGCGCCGAGGATGACCGGCACAGCCACGAGTAGGCCGATGACCACCCGGGCGGCCCAGTTCGCCGAGCGCGGCCGGGTCGGCTTCGGAGGCGACTTGGCTGCCGGGGCCGGCGTCGGCGAGGGCGTCGGAGTCGGGGTGGGAGCCAACGTCGGCGGCTCGGGGGCGGCCGGCGTCGCCGTCGCGGTGCGCGGCGCTCGCGGGGTGGCCGTCGCCGGCGGCTTGCGCACCGGCGGCGGCACGAGCGGGTCGGCCGGCGTCGGCGTCGAGGGCGCGGTGCGGACCTCCGGCTGGGCCTCCCACCAGTTCGAGGCGGTCGGGGCCGGGACGGTGAAGCTGGCCCGGCACATTGGGTTCTTGCAAGTCATGGCCTTGCCGGCCATGTCGGGCTGGAGCTGATACCGCTCTTCGCATTCGGGGCAGACGGCGGTGATCGGCACGGCGCGGCTCCTTCGTTCTCGATGTCCTTACCCGCGCAGGCCGACCTGGTCCATCAGCGCGGCCGTCCTGTCGTACGCCTCGCGCACCCACTCGACGATGCGCTCCGGCTCCGGCGAATACTCCAACTCAATACTAACCGCCCCGTCGATGCCGAGCGCCTTGATCTCGCGCAGATACGGCACGAAATCGACGACGCCGCGGCCGGGCGGCAGGTCGCCGTGGACCTTGCCGTCGCAGTCGCTGAGGTGGACGTGCGCCACCCGGCCGCGCAGCCGGCGCAGCTCCTCCGGCGGCACCTTCGCCAGGTGGCAGTGCGAGATGTCGATGTTCGCCTTCACCGCCGGGTGGGCGACGTCGTCGAGGAACGCGACCATGCGGTCGAGGTCGTTCAACAGCGACAGCTGGAACGGCTCCAGCTCCAGGGCGATCTCCAGGCCGAGCGTCGCGGCGTATTCGCCCAGGGATCGGACGTGCCGCACGGCGAGGCCCCACTGCTCCGCCGGCAGGATGACCTGCCGCTCCCAGATGTACTCGCCCAGGACGAGGAGCAGGTTGCGCGCCTCGTACTCGTAGGCGAGGTCGAGATACCGCCGGCAGCGGTCGAGGTGGAAGCGCTGCACGCTCGGGTTGAAGTCGATCAGGCCGACGGCGACGCAGGCGACCGACCAGATCGGGAGGCCGACCTTGCGGCACTCGTCGCGGATGAGCTTGCGCTCGCGGGCGTCGAGGTCGAGCGGGTCGGCGAAGACGTCGATCGCGTCGAAGCCGATGGCGCGCGTCTGCTCGATGCCGTACGCCGTGCCGCGGCCGGCCTGCACCCAGGCGGAGTTGATCAGGCCGAGTTTCATCGGGTGCCCCATATAGCCGCCGGCTTGCCGGCGGGATTTCGCCGCGAAGACCCCGGGCAAGCCCGGGGCTATTTGGCTCAGTTCCAGATCGCCTTCAACGCCTTGGCCGCCTCGTCGTTCAGCTTCGGCCGGTTCCGCTCGACCTTCGCCGCCTCGAGGTCGGCCTTCAGCTTATCTTTCGCCGGGAAGTCAAGGACGCGCTTGCCGACCAGGGCCAACCCGCGGGCGTACATGTGACGGGCGTCCGGGTCGGTGACGTTCTCGGCGACGGTCGAGCCGACGCCCTGCTCGCTGCCGGCCAGGACGCGCGTCCCGGTGCCGTCGAAGCGGAACGTACCCTCGGCGAGGAGACCCTCGTACAGCACCTCGATGACGACGAGCGGTGACCGGTGTTTCAGCGCCCCGGCCAGGACGCGGGCCGCCTCCAGCCGGGCACCGGCCGGGTCGGTGCCTCCCGGTTCACGGAGCAGGTCGACCAGCGCCTCGGCCCACTTCTCCTGGAGGGCCTCGCAGCCGAGGAACGACCAGACCGCCCGCAGGCGCAGCTGACTGTCCTTCTCGGTCCGGATCAACTCGGCCAGGACCGGCAGCGCCTCGGCGTTGTTCGGGTGGCCGACCAGGGCGACCGCCTCGACGGCGTAGAGGCGGACGGCCTCCTCGTCGGCGGTCTTCGGGGCGGCCTGGATCGTCTCGATCAGGTGGTTGAGCGCCGGCCGGGCCTTCGGGCCGAGCCGGCCCAGGGCGATGGCGGCGTTGCGGCGCACCTTCGCCGCCCGGTCCGGCCGCAGGGCGGCCGCCAGCTCCAGCAGCGCCGGCTCGGCGAGCGGGCCGAGCTGGGCCAGGCCGGCGGCGGCGAGTTCCTGCGGCGTCGCCTCGTCCGCCCGCAGCGCCCGCCGCAGGACCGGCAGGGCCAGGCCGGCGTCGTCGCCGCCGGCGGCCGCCAGGGCGAACGCCGCCAGGCGGGACAGTTCCTCGTCCTCGCCGCGCAGCACCGGCACGAGCGTCGGGCCGAGCTTCTCCAGCGGCAGCGCGCGCAGGGCGAGCACCTTCTCCAGGGCGGTCGCCAGGACGACGGCGTCGCGCGGCTTGCCTTCCGGGCCGATCTCTTCGCGCAGCATCCGCACCAGGGCCGGCCCGGCGTCGGCGAGCTTCGGCCGGTTCGCCTCGATCCGGTGCAGTTCGGCCAGGGCGGTGACGGCGTCGCGGCGGACGAGGGCGTCGGCGTCGGTCAGCCGCTCGGCCAGTTCGGCGACGACCTCGCCCTCGACGAAGCCGATCGCGCCGACGGCGAACGTGGCGTTGCGGCGCACCTCGGCGTCCGGGTCGGCCAGCGCCTTGCGGATGACTTCCAGGGCTGGGGCGGCCGTCTCGCCGAACGCGCCCAGCGCGGCGAGGGCGGCCTGGCGGACGGCCGGCTGGGTGTCGGCGACGGCGGCGGCGAGCCTGTCGCCGCAGAGGGGCCAGTCCGGGGCGGCCCCCTTGCCGAGCTGGCCGGCGATCTCGCCGAGGGCGCGGGCGGCGTTGGACCGGACGGAGGTGTCGGCGTCGGCGAGCAGCTTCGCCAGGGCCGGCACGACGCGCGGCCCGGCGTCGAGGCCGAGCTTGCCCAGCGCGAACGCCGCCGCCCGCCGCTCCGCCGGGCCCGGGGCCGCCGCCTGGGCGAGCCACTGCGCCTCGCGTCGGCCGAGCGCCTCCGGCTCGGCCGACGCCGGGGTGAGGCCGACCAGCAGCAGGCCGGCCGTGACGAGCGCGCGGTACATGGCGTCCTACTTCTTCTTCTCCGGGTCCGGCTTATCGACCATCTTCTTGCCGGCACGGATGAACTCGATCGCGTCGGCGGCGAGGCGCTTCAGCTCCTTCTTCGCCTCCTTGTCGTCGGCGAGGGCTTGCAGGCCGCCGATCGCGACGGCGTTCGGCCGGTCGAGGATGTCGCACAGGGCGTGGATCGCCGACACCTGGACGCCAAGGTCGGGATCCTTCAGGAGTTTGGTCAGCTCCGGGACGGCGAAGTGGGCGTGCTCGCCGATCTGGGTCAGGGCCCGGATCGACGCGTTGCGGATGCGCGCCTCCTTGTCCTGCATCAGGGACGTGATCGCCTTGACCGCGTCGGGGTTGATCTCGGTGACGCACATCAGGCTCATCCAGGCCCAGATGCTGACGACCTTGTCCTTGTCCTGGGCGAGGCGGCGCAACTCGGCCTCGACGGCGGCGGCGAGGGCCGGGTCGCCGGGTTTGCCGAGTTTGCCGAGGCTGCGGACCGACTCCATGCGCACCTGGAAGGTGGTGTCCTTGACGGAGGTGAGCAGGGCCCGGACGCAGTTCGGGTCGGGCGGCTCCTTGTCGCGCGCCCGGCCGAGGTCGCCGATCGCCAGGACGGCCGCCCGGCGGATCTCCCACGAGTTCATGTCCTTCGCACCGCTGATCAGCGCCGGCGTGGCGGTCTCGGCCAGGTAGGTCAGCGCCTGCTTGGCGAAGGGTTTGTTGTCGCGGTCGTCCTCGATCGCGGCGACGGTCAGGTAGTGGAGCGTCTGGGCCGCCTGGAGCTTCACGCTGGCCTCAGAGTCGGACGTCAGCCGGATGGCGACCTTGGTGAGCACCTTCGGCAGCATCGTCGGCGGGATGTCGAGGGCCGTCAGGGCCTGCAGGGCCCGGTTGCGCGGGCTGACGTCCTTATCGAGGGTGCGGTTGAGGACGGTGTCGATGATCTTGTCGGTGCTGGCGTCCTTGCCGAAGAGCATCATCGCGCGGAGGGCCTCCTCGCGGATGCTCGCATCGACGTGGCCGAGGTCGCGCACCCACTCGTCCAGGCCGCGGCCGTCGATCTCGCCCTGCGTCTTGGAGAGGTCGGCCTTGTCCTTGGGTTGACCGGGGCCCTGGCCGAGCAGGCCCAGCGGGTTGAGCAGCACGAACAGCAGCAGCGGCACCCAGCGTAATCCGCGCATGGCATCCCCTCGCTCTCGGTC
>Ga0268299_1000536_pt1 | contig 112799 bp, 96 predicted proteins | sample NOBtaG_FD_193484 | JGI IMG/M metagenome (GOLD analysis project Ga0268299, IMG submission 193484) | Activated sludge microbial communities from bioreactor in Nijmegen, Gelderland, Netherland - NOB reactor | ecosystem: Engineered > Bioreactor > Aerobic > Activated sludge | place: Netherlands...
AGCGATGGCCCCGGGATCCCACCACGAGGACGACCAGGCCGCCGAAAAAGCAGGCCGCACGCAGCCAGGCCATCACCATTGACTTCAGACTCAACTCGATCTTGATGCCGTTCTCTCCCTTGCCGTCGTCTCTGACCAGATACGAATCGTTCGGGAACAAGGGGAGGAAATTGAAGTGGGCGAAACTCGTTACCACATAGAACAAGCCCGGCACATGATCGACTTTACCGTACAATCGGTTGCCGTAGAAGAAGAGCATCGGCCGGGCTCCCGCGGGGGTTGTCACTTCCGCTTCTTGTGGTCTCCCACCTTCGGCGCGTCCGGGTTGACGTCCGGCCCGAAGTACCGCAGCGTCACGAGCGGCTCCAGGCCCGTATTCTCGAAGACGACCCCGGCACGCGCCGCGTCGTTCGTCACGAACACCTCGTCGTCGGTCAGCTCACCATAGCGGATCATCGCCGGCGTCTGCAGCGCGAGCTTGCCGATCTTGCCGGAGCCCTGCACCGCGACGAGGCCGTACGCGCCGTTGTCCTTGACCGTCACCTTCACGCCCGGGTTGATGGTCAGTTCCTTCGCCGTGAAGAGCTGCTTGCCGTGGACGGTGCCGTAGACGATCCAGCGATCGACGTAACCCTCGCTCGCCGAGTCGGCGACGGCGATCGGCTCCAGGTAGTGATTGTCCTTGAAGTTCGGATCGACGTTGCCGGCCCAGTCGAGCTGCTCGACGATGAACTCCAGGTCCTGGTGCTTGTCCTTCGGCATGTCCTTGACCAGGAGCGACCACGGCACGACGCGACCCTCGACCATCGACTGGTACATGCCGAACACGTCGGAGCCCCACTGCGGCTCGTACGTGACGAGCGACCCCGGCGCGTGCAGCACGCACGGCGGCACGAGCCAGCCGGTGCCCGGCTGGAGGCGGTACGCCTTGGAGTAGTTCAGGATGCCGTTGTCGCCCTCGTTCCAGCGGCGGAGGCAGTCGACGATGTCGTCCTTCGTCGTGCCGGGCTCCAGGCCGAAGAACGTGTACGGGAAGTTGTTGCCGAGGTTGTTCAGCTGCGGCGGGAAGTAGTACGACTCCGGCTTGCCCTGCTGGCCGACCTTGGCCGCCTGCTCGTCGGACTGGTGCATGTGGTGCGGGATCGGGCCGAGGTTGTCGAAGAACTTGCTGTAGACCGGCCAGCGCTGGTACTTGTCCCAGATCGGCTTGCCGACCAGGGCCGCCCCCTGGAGGCCGACCGCGTCGGCGAGGGTGAAGACGCGCTGGCCGCCGTGGACGACGTAGCTGTACCCTTCGTCCTCCTGGCGGTTCTCGTTGGCGGCCGGGGTCGTCGAGGCGAACCAGCGCTCATCGATGCCGCCGCGGTGGGCCCCGAGGGCGTAGATGTCCTGCGGCGCGAGCTTGATGCGCCGGCCGGGCATCAGGAACGAGCGCGGCACCCACGTCGGGGCGAGGCGGAGGAGGCCCTCGCCGGCTTCGAGGACCTTCTTGACGGAATTCGCGTCGGCCTTCGCGGTGGCGGTCATTGCGGCATAGCTCCTGCGCGTCCGTCGCGGCCGGCAAGCGCGGCGCGACCCGGACGCGTCGTCTCTTCGTCGCCAGGTGTCCGGCCGTACTTTACAGCAGCCGTAAGCGCTGGCAAGGAGAAACTTTTGGGCGAATCTTGCCGGCCCGACCCGAGGGGGGGCGAATCGTGGGTAGAATAGGAGATAAGTAGGGTACAGGAGCCGGGGGTCGGAGTACCCATCGCCACCCGGACCGATCCCGACGGAGCGGGGTCTTCCTCACGCCTCTCTGGGGGAGTTCCCATGAGTCTGCCCAACGCGGGTCGCGCCACCGACATCTCCGGCGCGTACTTCCCGCAACGCAGCGTTGTTCTGATCGGCGTCCACGGCGCGCTCCGCACCCGCCTGGAGCGGCACTTCGACGAGCAGGGCTGGCACGTCGCCACCGCCGTCGCCGGCCCGGAAGGGCGAGCCGTCGCCCGCCGGCTCGGGGCCGACCTGGTCGTCCTCGTCCCGGACCTGCCGTGCGAGAGTGGCTGGCTGACCTGCGCCAAGCTGCGCTACGAGGTCCCGGCCCCGGCCGTGATCGTCGTCCTGGACGAGGACGACTGGCGCGGCCGGCAGCGGGCCCACTTCCTAGGGGCGCGGGTGCAGCTGCTCCAGGACGAGTACCTCGACGGCGTGCCGCGCCGGCTCCTGCGGCCGGTCCCGGTCACGGTGGCGTCCTGACGTCAGGGCGTCACCTCGAAGATGCACTCGATCTCGACGGGGATGTTGCCCGGCAGCGACCCCATCCCTACGGCGCTGCGCGCGCCGACGCCCGCCTCCTCCCCGAACACCTCGGCCATCAGCTCGGAAAAGCCGTTGATCACCTTCGGGTGGTCGGTGTAGGTCGCCGTGCTGTTGACCATGCCGAGCGTCTTGACGAGGCGCTTCACCTTGTCGAGCGAGCCGAGCGCCTTCTTGACCGTGGCGAGGATGTTGATGCCGACGGCGCGGGCGCACTCCTTGCCCTGGTCGGTCGTCAGGCCGTCGCCGACCCGGCCGGTCAGCGGCGTCTTGTCGGAGACCTTCGCCGGGCCGTGGCCGGAGACGTAGAGCATGTTGCCGACCAGGACGGCGATCTTGTACTTCGCGACCGGCGTCGGCGGGTCGGGCAGGGTGATGTGCAGCTCCTGGATGCGCTTTTCCGGCGTGGACATCGGCGTCGGCCTCCGGGGGTGGGGGGAAACACCCCGGTAGTATAGGAGGCCGTCGCGGTCACTTCCCCTTCTTGTCCTTGTCGTTCTTGCCCTTGCCGTCGTCGCGCTTGAGCTGCTGGATCTGCTTCTGCATCTGGCGGATGCGGTCCTCCAGGCGCTCGGCCTGCTCGCGTTCGCGGCGCAGGTCGGCCTTCATCTTGTCGTAGTTCTTCCCCTTCGGGTCGGCCTTGTCGAGCTGGCGCTGCTTCTGGAGGACGCGCTCCAGGGCCTCCTCCTGCTCGGCGAGCAGCTCGGCCTGGCCCTTCGCCCAGCCGTCGAACTCGGCCCGGGTGATGACGAGGTCGGTATTGCGGTCCATCAGCTTGAAGACCTGATAGTCGGCGAACGGCTCCAGCTGCTTCGGGTCGGTGCTCGGCTCGATCGCCTTCGCCTGCGGGCCGCGGTAGACGCGGGCCAACTCGGCCGCATCGACCTTGCCGTCGTCGTTCTGGTCCCAGTTGGCGAAGACGAGCCGCAGCTGGTTCAGGTACTTCGCCGTGCCGGGCGGGTCGTTCTTGTCGGTCTTGTCCTTGTCGCCCTTGTCCTTGGTGCCCTTGCCGTCCTTGGCCTGCGGCTCGGCGCTCGTGCCGACCGCGACGACGAAGGCGATCAGTAAGGCGCTGAGCAGGAGCTGGACGTTCCGCGCGAACTTCACCGTCATGGGTCGTCCTCCCGAGGCGAGTCAGGCGAGGGGTATTCTACCTCAAACCCCGGCCCGGCGGAGGAGTTCCGCGTCCGGCTCGAAGCGCGGCCCGAGGCGCTGGGCCAGGCCGCGCAGCTTCGCGACGACCGCCGCCGGGCCGACGTCCTCGACGTAATGCAGTGGCCCGCCGCGGTGCGGTGCCCACCCGGCCCCGAGGATCAGGGCGAGATCGACCTCGTCCGGCGTCGTCGTCAGGCCGTCGGCGACGCAGCCGGCGGCGGCGTTGACGGTCAAGAAGACGAGCCGCTCCCGGGCGTCGGCCCGCCGGGCGGCCAGCGACAGGTTCGCCAGCGGGCTCGGCGGCTGGCCCTGGCGCAGCAGGTTCTCCGCCAGCCGGTTCGGCGTCGGCTTCTTGCCGCCGTGGACGTAGAAGCCTTTGCCCGACTCGACGCCGAGCCAGCCGTTGGCCCGCATCCGGTCGAACGGTTCGCCGCTCTCCGCCGTGTCGAGGCCCATCGCGTCGAGCAGCTCCAGCGGCCCGGCCGCCATGCCGAAACGGCGCAGCTCGTCGTCGATCGCGGCGATGGCGAGCCCCTCGGCGACGAGCTGCATCGCCTCGCGGAAGTACGGCCCGACGACGCGCCGCACGACGAAGCCGGGGCCGTCCTTCACCCGGGTCGGTGTCTTGCCGAGCGCGATCGCCCAGGTCATCAGCCGGGCGACGGCCTGCGGGCTCGTCTGCGGCGTGTGGACGACCTCGACGAGCGGAACCTTGTGGACCGGCGGCAGGAGGTGGAAGCCGGCGACGCGCTCCGGCCGCGAGACCGCCCCGGCCAGGTCGGCGACCCTCACGGGCGACGCCGTGGCCAGGACGCAGTCCGCCCGGGTCCGCGTCTCCAGCTCGCGGAAGAGGCGCTGCTTCTCGTCCAGCCCCGCGTCGGCCGCTTCGACGACGACCTGGGCCGATTCGAACCCGCCCCAGTCGAGGACGCCCTTGACGGCGGCGAGGCGCTTCAGGGCCTCTTCCTGGGTCAGGACGCGCCGCTCGATCGCCTTCTGGAACAGCTGCTGGACACGGAGCAGGCCCTCGCCGAGGGCCTCGGCGTTCGCCGCCTGGACGACGACGTCCGCGCCGCGGATCGCCGCGAGCTGGACGACCGCCGCCCCGAGCGGCCCGGCCCCGACGACGCCGACGCGCTGCACGGCCTGGTTGTCGGCCTTCGCCAGCTCGGCCGGCAGCTTGCGGGCGGCGTCGCGGGCGAGGAACAGGCCGACGAGGTGGCGGCACGCCGGGCTCGTGACCAGCCGGCCGGCCGCCTCGGCGGCGCGGGCCTTGCCGGCGTCGGGGCCTTGCAGCGCCCCCGCCGACAGGGCGTCGAACGCCTCGCGCGGCGCGGGCATGTCGTCCGGCGTCTTGCGCGTCAGGACGCGCTCGCTCGCCCGCAGCAGAACCTTCCGGCCGAACGTCGTCGATTCGAGCAGCCACTGCCGCCAGGAGCGCCGCTCCGGCCGCTGGAGTTGCCGCTTGCCCTGGGTGACGGCGCGTTTGACCAGCTCCGCGAAGCGCAGGCGCAGTTCGTTCTCGCTCCGGGCGAGCGCGTCGGCGAGGCCCCAGTGGAACGCCTCGGCCCCCGAGAGCCGCTTGCCGGCGAGGATCATCAAGAGGGCGCGTTCGAGGCCGACGACGCGCGGCAGGCGCTCGATGCCGCCCCAGTCGGGTATCAGGCCGAGTTCCACTTCCGGCAGGCCGAGCTGGGTGCCGGGCCGGTCGAAGACGAGGCGGTAGTCGCAGGCGAGGGCGAGTTCGAGGCCGCCGCCGAGGCACGCGCCGCTGATCGCCGCGACGGTGGGGCAGGGGAGGCGGGCGAGCCGGTCGAACGTCTCCTGGCCGAGGCGGGCCAGCTCGCGCGCGGCCGCCTCGTCGCGCACGTCGCGGAGCAGGCGCAGGTCCGCCCCGGCGAGGAAGCCGGTGTTCTTGCCGCTGCGGACGGTCAGCACCGGGAGGGCCTTCTCGCGTTCGAGCCGGTCGCAGGCGGCGTCGAGGTCGCGCAGCAGCTCGCGCGTCACGACGTTGACGGCGCGGCCCGGCACGTCGAACTTGAGGAAGGCGCTGCCGTCGGCGTCCTTCTCGACGGTGAGCGTCTCGGCCTGGAAGAGCATGGCGGTACCCCCGGTCGGGTCGATTCTATGGCCGCCGGGCGAAGGCCACCAGGCGCTCCCACGGCCAGCAGCGGATCGGCCCCGCGGCAGCCGCCTGGATCAGGATCCACGGCCCGCAGATGTCCAGGCCGTGCGGCGCGGCGTGTCCCGCCTCGAACCGGCCGAGCTGGCGCAGGGTCGGCACCTCGAAGAACCAGACCGCCCCCTGGCCGTCGGCGATGCAGACGACCTGCCCGTCCGGGGTGAAGGTCAGCACGCCGTGGTTGCCGAGCGTCGCGACCCGGTTGCGCGCCGCGACGGCGTGCGTCCGGCGGTCGTAGAGGACGACGCCGGCCGTGCGCCAGGTGACGACCAGCCAGCGGTCGTCGGCCGAGCAGGCCAGGTCGAGCGGCAGGTCCGACGGCACCGACCGCGGGCCGACCTCCAGTTCCTCGCCGAGTGGGAGCCGGACGACCCGGCCGGTCTGGCCGAAGTAGGCGACCCGGCCGTGCGGCGACAGGGCGAAGCAGCGCGTCGGCTGCGAGACGCCGGCCGCGGTCAGGTCGAGGACGACGCGCGGCTCGTTGTCGGCCGGCCAGTCGTACAGCCGCAGCGACTCCTGGCCGTCCCGGGCCGACACCAGGGCGAACGTGCCGCCGTCCGGGCTGAAGTTGACGCCGATCGTGCCCTGGGTCGCCCACCGGGCTTGTTCGCGCTGGTCCTCCAGATCCCACAGGAGCAGGACGTTCGCGTCGTCGCCCGGCTCGTCGGCGCGGCGCGGCCGGAGGACGAGCGCCTGCCGGCCGTCCGGCCGGACGGCGAGCGTCCGGCCGACGAGGGCGTTGCCGTCGAGCGGCCGGCGCTCGTGCCGGCCGAGCGGCTCCGGCAGCGCCTCGCCTGCCTCGGTCCGGTCGTGGCAGGGGCCGCATCGGTCGCCCATCCAGCCGATCGCCGCCGGCGTGTCGATCTCGCCGCAGGCGCAGCCGACCAGGGCGAGCGGGGCGGCGTCCGGCGCGCGAGTGAAGCGGTAGACGTGGCTGGCGTAGAGGATCTCGGCCGGGCTCCGGTCAGCGTCGGGAGTGCCGGGCCGGCGTAGCGCCTGGATGGCGCAGTGTCGCCGCCGGGCGGCGTCCGTCACCCAGACGACGCGGAGGCCGACCATTGCGGCGACGTCGAAGGTGGCGTCCCCCTCGGCGGAGTCGGCCATGCGGTCGGCGACGCTTTGGAGGAGTTCTTCGGAGCAGGGCAGCGGGGCGGAGAGGACGGCCCGCACCGCCTGGCGGAATCGTTCGGCGGTCGGCGCGTGCAACACCTCCTCGGCCAGGAGCATGACGGGCACCCTCCCTCCGAAAGGCGAGCCGGGGACGTCAGTCCCCGGAGGTTCCTCGCTTCCACAGAAGCGGAACCTCCGGGGGCTGACGCCGCCCGGCTCGCCTGGCTTTACACCGGCTGCCGTAGCTTCCGTCGCAGCACCTTGCCGAGGAAGTTCTTCGGCAGCTCGGCGACGACCTCGATCGACCGCGGCCGCTTGTGCTTGCCCAGGTGCGCCTTGCAGTGCGCCTCCAGGGCGGCCCGGTCCAGCGTCACCCCCGGCTCGGCGACGAGCAGGGCCTTGACCACCTCGCCCTTCTCGTCGTCCGGCTCGCCGATCACCGCCGCCTCGGCCACGCCGGGGAACGTCATCAAGACCTCCTCGACCTCGGCCGGGTAGACCAGGAAGCCCGACGTCTTGATGATGTCGCGCTTCCGATCGACGAGGGTATAGTACCCGTCGGCATCCCGGCGGGCCATGTCGCCGGTGAACAGCCAGCCGTCGCGCAGCGCCGCCGCCGTCGCGTCGGGATTGTTCAGGTAGCCCTTCATGACCTGCGGCCCGCGGACGACCAGCTCGCCGACCTCGTCCGTGCCGACCTCGCGGCCGGTGTCCGGGTCGACGAGGCGGGCCTCCGTGTCCGGCATCGGGACGCCGATCGAGCCGGGCTTGACCGGGCCGGCGAGCGGGTTGGCGTGCGTGACCGGGCTCGCCTCCGTCAGGCCGTAGCCCTCGATCAGGCCGGCCGCCCCGTGCGACTCGAACTCGGCGCGCACGTCGCCCGGCAGGGCCGCCGCCCCGGAGATGACCGCCCGGACGAACGACAGGTCGTGCGTCCGGCCGCGCATCAGCTGGTTCAGCGCCCGCAGCATCGCCGGCACGGCCGGCATCAGTTCCGGCTTCTGGCGCAGGATCAGGTCGAGGACCGGCCGGGCCTCGAACTTCGGGTGCAGGTGGATCGTGCTCCCTCGCGTCCAGCTCGTCAAGAGGCCGACCGCCAGGCCGTAGCTGTGGAAGAGCGGCAGCACGCCGAGGAAGCCCTCCGTGCCGTCCTGGCCGCCGCACCACGCCCGGAGCTGCATCGCGTTCGTGACGAGGTTCCTGTGCGTCAGCATGACCGTCTTCGGCGACGCGGTCGTCCCGCCGGTCGGGGCGAGGATCGCGACCGCCTCGGCCGGGTCGACCTCGGCCGGCTCGGCGAGCGGCTCGTGCTGCACCAGGCGCGGGTAGGCGTGGACCCGGTCGTCGTTCGGCAGCAGCAAGAAGCCGTTGCGGCGGTAGCGCTCCAGCAGGTAGAGCCAGCCGCGCCAGTACGCCACGCGCGACGACAGCGACGTCAGGACGACGTGCTCCAGGCCCGTCCCGTCGAGGGCCGGCTTGACGAGCGGCGCGAGCAGGTCGAGCGTGACGACGACCTTGCAGCCGGTCTGCTCGACCCAGTGGCTGACCTCCTCGGCGACGAAGAGCGGGCTGAGTTGTAGCGCCGTCGCGCCGGTGAGCCAGGTCGCCTGCAACGTCGCGACGTACTCCGGGATGTTCGGCAGCAAGACCCCCACGACGCTGCCGGGGCCGACGCCGAGGTCGCGCAATGCCCCGGCCAGCCGGCGCGACTCGTCGGCCAGGTCGGCGTAGTTCGTCGCCCGGCCGTAGAGGGTGCAAGCGGGTCGGTCCGGGAAGCGCGCCGCGGCGTCTTCCATCAGCTGGTGCAGGCCGATGCGCGGGTACGGCACCCACGACGGCATGTCGCAATCGAAGCGCGCCAGCCAGCGTTCCCGCCAGCCGAGGGCGACCTCGGCGGGTTTGGTCGGTTGCAGGGTCATGGTGCCACCTCCGCGCACGGTTCCAGGGATGGAATCCCGGTGTCGGGAGGCAAGGAAGGGACGCCAGGCGGAAAGGGCCGGAGGGTTGCGGACCACAGCCTCGGCCTCCGCCTTGCCAGTCTATTCTACGCGGCGGACGGTCGGACGACAATCGGCTGACACGGGACTATCCCTTCCCCGGGACCGTCCGGCCGAGCCGGGTCAGGATCGACTTCATGTCCTCCCAGACGTCCTTCTTGCCGGCCGGGGTGCGGAGCAGGTACGCCGGGTGGAACGTCGGCATGACCGGGATGCCGCGGTACTCCAGCCACCGGCCGCGCAGGCGCGTGATGCCCTGCGTCACGCCGAGCAGGTTCTGCACCGCCGTCGCGCCGAGGGCGCAGATGGCGCGCGGCTTGACGAGGTCGAGCGTCCGCTCCAGGTACGGCCGGCAGTTGTCCGCTTCGAGCGGTGTCGGCTGGCGGTTACCAGGTGGCCGGCAGCGGAGGATGTTCACAATGAACACGTCCTCGCGCCGCATGCCGCAGGCGTTGATGATCCGGTTGAGCAGCTGGCCGGCCGCGCCGACGAACGGCTCGCCGAGGCGGTCCTCGTCCGCGCCGGGGGCCTCGCCGAGGAAGCACAGGTCCGGGTCGAGCGGCCCGACGCCGAAGACGGTCTGCGTCCGGGTCGAGGCCAGGTTCGGGCAGCGCGTGCAGGCCGCCACCTGGGCCTTCAGCGCCTCCAGGGCGGCGAGGCGCTCCTCGGTCGTCTCCGGCACCGGCGTCGCCGGCTCGGCCGCCTGCGCGAACAGCGACGTTTGTAGCGCCGTCGGCACGACCGGCAGCGGCACCGGCTTCGCGGCCGGGGCGGGTTCCGGTTCGAGCTCGGGCTCCGCTTCCGGCACGGTCAGGTCGGCCTGGCGCGGCAGCCAGGTCACACCGGCCAGGCGCAGGCTCTCGACGTGCTGGCGGAGTTGCTCTCTTGGGTCGGCCATGACGTCCCCCTCGCCTGCTACAATGAGCTACTCACCCGATGACCCCGCGACCCGCCCGGGAGGCCGCCATGAGTTCGACCGCACTCACGTTCACCGTCGGCCTGATCCAGATGCGCTGCGCCGCCGAGCCGGCCGTCAACCTGGAGCGCGCCGTCGCCAGGATATACGAGGCGGCCCGCCAGGGGGCCCAGGTCATCTGCCTGCAGGAACTGTTCCGCTCGCACTACTTCTGCCAGCGGCAGCACCCCGACGTCTTCGACCTCGCCGAGCCGATCCCCGGCCCCTCGACCGACGCCCTCGCGAAGGCCGCCCGTGAGACGGGCACCGTCGTCGTCGGGTCGCTCTTCGAGAATCGGGCTCCGGGATTGTACCACAACACCGCCGTCGTCTTCGACGCGGACGGCTCGACCCTCGGCCTGTACCGCAAGATGCACATCCCGGACGACCCGCTCTATTTCGAGAAGTACTACTTCCGGCCGGGCGATCTAGGCTTCCGCACCTTCGACACGAAGTTCGCCCGGATCGGCGTCCTCGTCTGCTGGGACCAGTGGTTCCCGGAGGGGGCCCGCCTGACGGCGATGCAGGGGGCGGAGGTGCTCTTCTACCCGACGGCGATCGGCTGGCACCCGAAGGAGAAGGCCGAGTACGGCGCGGCCCAGCGCGACGCCTGGCGGACGGTGCAGCGGGCGCACGCCATCGCCAACGGGGTTTACGTCGCGGCGGTCAACCGCGTCGGCCACGAGGGCGACCCGGCCGGCGGGCTCGAGTTCTGGGGGACGAGCTTCCTCGCCGACCCGGCCGGCGTCGTCGCCGTCGAGGGCTCGACGGACAAGGAAGAGATCCTGATCGGCACCTGCGACCGGGCGAAGATGCTCGACGTGCGGCGCAACTGGCCGTTCTTCCGCGACCGACGCGTGGACGCCTACGGCGGGTTGACGAAGCTATGGGGCGGGGAAGAGGAGAGGAGATGACGAGAGAGGAGGGTGGGGGTGGGTCGGCACCCACCCTCTCTCTCGGGGCGACGGCTGGCCGCGCTCCGCGACGGCCTTCCCGGCGGGTTGGGCAACCGCCGGGCGGCACCCCTGGGCGATCCAGCGGGTGCGTGCCAGGGGGACGGGTTCCCCTGGCTTGATCCGCGAAGAGCAACTCTGCTCTTCAAGCTGCATGGAATCTTATCTCGTGCCGAGTTCTTCGGCAATGGCGCTTTCTTGATTTTTTATCTCTCGCAGTAACAATCACTTGCGTCGTCGATTAATCGTCTCTTCATCATTCCGTCGATCCCTGAAGGGGGGGCCGTGACGGGACTGCTGAATTATCCGGCAGCCCCGTCACGCGGCAGGCGGGGTCATTTCGCCGTCCCAAAATCCCCCGCCACGTTCCGCCACGAGCTATGGATGTGGTTGGCCGGGTTGCCGCCCGCGTCGGCCTGGACGTTGAGGAACTCGACGACGAACGTCGGACCCTGGACGCGGTACGTGTACGGCTTGCCCGGCTTTTCCGCCTCGCGCGCGAAGCCGAAGTGGACCTTCTCCAGGCCGGCCTTGTTGACGGCGTCCATCTGCTCCGCCGCGACGTCGGCCGGCATCCGGCCGGTGTACGCGGCGAGGAGCTTCTTCAGCGTCTCCTTCTGGGCGGCGGTCATCTTCGCGGCCGGCAGGCCGACCGGCTCGCCGACGCCGGGCTTCGTCACCTTCTGCTCGATCTCGGGGAACTGCTTCGCCTGGACGGCGACCTTGCGCTGCTCGTCGGTCAGCGAGTCATACAGGGCGACGGCGGCGTCCTCGGCGTCGCCGAGCGGCCGGTGGCCCTTCTTGTCGCCGGCCTTGATCTCGGCCGGGTTCGACCCGAACACCGCCGGCGTCGCCGCGACGACCTTGCCGCCGTCGAGCGTGTAGCTCAACGACAGGTGGTGCCCCTCCCAGCGCCAGCCCCACGCGCCGGTCTTGCTCGGTGTGCCGAAGATCGTGACGAAGTACCACCCCGGGCTGCGGACGTTGTTGGGCCGGGCCTTCTCCTGCTCGTGCAGGATGCTCTCCAGGCTCATGATCGTCGTCGCCTTGTCGAAGCCGGCCTGGCTCGTCCCGGTGGCGAGCAGCTCGAGGGCGGCCTTCTTCTGGGCGTCGGTGAGTTCCTCCAGGCGGACGCCCTTGCGGGTCGGCTGTTTGTCCTTGTCCTGGAGCGGGACGAAGTTCCAGTTGAAGCGTTCCTTGCTGTCGAACGGGAAGGCGGCCTTCGCCTTCTGGTCGGCGGTGAGCAGGGCGAGGAACTTCTCGGCGGCGGCGGCCATGCGCGCCGGGGTCGGCTCGGCGTCCCGGCCGACGACGGCCAGGGCGGCCAGGCCGAAGACGATCCCCACGCCCAGGAGCAGTCGGTGCAGTTTCATACGCGGCCTCGCGGGATGGCGACGGAGGGTGGTAGGAGGGCAACGGGCGTGAGCATACCCGGGACGCGGGGCGGCCGCAAGGACGGGCGGGCCGGAATCAGTTCGCGTGCTGGGTGTCGTTGACGAACGAGTCGGACGGGGCGGCGCGCTCGACGAAGGTGAAGGTCCGGTCGCAGATGCGGACGCGGTCGCCGGAGCGGAGAGTGTGCGGGGCCTTCAGGGTGCGGTCGTTGAGGAAGGTGCCGTTGCGCGAGGCCATGTCGAAGATCTCGCAGCCGGACGACGCATGGACGACGATGGCGCAGTGGCGACGCGAGACGTAGTTCTCTTTGAGGATGACGTCGTTCTCGGACGCCCGGCCGACGGTGTTCAGGCCGACCTTGAGCGGGAAGACCTCGTCGCCGTCCATGAGGGCGTAGCGGAAGGGCAGTTCGATCGACGCGGTGTTCGCCTGGGAATCGACCGGGCCGCGCTCCTCGATGCGGGCGGCCGGCATCTCGCCTTCGAGCTGGAGCGTCTCGTTGCCGCGCGCGTGCAAGACGTCCTCGCGCGCCTGGCGGAACTCCTGCCGGCGGGGGTAGGTCAGGTGTACGCTTTGCAGCCGAGGGTCCACGGTTCGCCCTCTGGGCACGTCCCCAATCTCATTAGTTTATCGGCCCCCCGTGGCGACGGCCAGCCGGAAATTGGCGGAATTATGCCGGGGCGGGGGCGATGCGGAGAATCTTGTAGCGCAGCTCGCCGCGCGGCACCTTGATGACGACCTCGTCGCCGACCTTCTTGCCGAGCAGGGCCTGGCCGCGCGGCGAGCTGGTCAGGATCTTGTTCTTGTCGAAGTCCTCGTCGCCGGGGCCGACCAGCTCGTAGGTCGTCTGGCCGCCGGAGTCGAGGTCCTTGATCGTGACGAGGCTGCCGAAGACGACCGTGCCCTGGGGCAGGGTGCTGCGGTCGATGATGACGGCGCGGGAGAGCTTTTCCTTGAGCAGGTCGATGCGCGCCTGGAGGAGGCCCTGCTCCTGCTTCGTGCCCTGGTACTCGGCGTTCTCGCTGAGGTCGCCCTCGGCGCGCGCCTCGGCGATGCGGCGGGCCAGCTCGGGCATCTCCACGTTCTGCATCCGGTCCAGTTCGGCCTTGAGCTTGTCGTAGCCTTCCTGGGTCATCGGCACGCTGTCGATCGACATGGCCACTCGATCCTGTTACAAGATGTCGTTGCGCCGCCCCCGGGGATCTTCCCGGCCGGGCGGTGATCGAGGTCGTCGGGCCCGCTCCTTACCCGACAAGCAAGGAGCCCGGACTTCTCTGCCGTCCGGGCTGCCGACTATCTTGGCTCCCTTCACGAACGCTGTAAAGGTGGATTTGCGACATTCTGGACAATCTCGTCCCCCGCCCCGGTCCGTAACGCGGCGATTTCCCGCGCCAGGTTGTCCCGCGCCGGCCCCTCGCGCCCGGCACGGAAGCGCTCCGTCTGGAAGATCCATTCGCGCTGGAGGAACCGCTCCAGGACGGCCGCCCGGCCCGCGCGGTAGGCGGCCTCCTCGACCCAGGCGTACTCGCGCCGGATCGCCGCCGCGTAGGCGTCGTACTCGTCCGGCGGCGTGCCGAGGACGGCGAGGTCGGCGTCGAGCAGGAGCCGTCCGGCGTCGTCGCCCGGCGTCGTCGCGTGCGATTTCGTCAGCAGGACGAGCCGGGACACCTCGGCGACGAGGTCGGCCGCCAGGCCGAGGCGGCCGAGCGCCTCGCGGGCGAGGGCGGCGCTGTCCTCCTCGTTGCGGTCGGAGCGCGGGTCGTAGACGGCGTCGTGGAACCAGACGGCGAGTCGCACGGCCGGCCCCGCATCGGCGACGAGGGCGAGCATCGCGCCGAGGTGGGCGGACGTGTGGTAGTGGCGGTGCGGCTCGTCCCAGCGGCGCAACAGGTCGTCGCCGACGGCCTCGGGGTCGTCGCGGCCGAGGTCCGCCAGCAGGGCGCGCCAGCGGCCGGCGGGGTCGGTTACTGGTCGAGGCGCATCTTGCGGATGGCGACGTTGATTCGCGTCATGCACTCGTTGACCCCCTTCTCGTCCATCGCCTTGGCGGCGGTGGTGAGGGTGACGGCGTCCTTGGTCAGCTGGTTGCTCAGGTCGCCGAGGCCGGCCTTCTGCACCGGCGGCACGTCCCACGCCTTCGGCAGGACGAGGGCGGTCTGCTCCAGGGCGCGGGCGGCGTCCTGGACCTCGTTCCAGTTGTTGCGGTAGAACGCCGCGTTGGCGATCTCGGCCTGGGCGCGGGCCCGGTTGAGCACCTCGGAGTAGGCCGGCGGCGGGCCCTTGTCCGGCAGCGGGTTCAGGGCGGCGCGCTGGTCGCGCTCGGTCGTCTGGCAGCCGATCAACGCCAGCAGCGCCGCCGTCATCAGGAACGTTCGCATGGCTCACCCTCACGGGGGAAGGTCATCGGCCGGTCGCGTTCGGGATCTCCGCGTAGGTGCGCGGGCCCGGCTGTAGGGTCTGGTCCGGGTAGCCGAGCCGGGCCCGGCCGCGCGCCTGCTGCTCGTCGATGCTCAGGCACAGGTCATCGACCGGCCGCGACGGCGTCCGGGCGCGCTCGAACGGCCCGACGACGGTCTGGCACCCGGGGAGGAGGGTCGCCGCTAGCAGCACGACCGCGAGAAGGCGCGTCATCCGATCGTCTCCTGATCGGGGAGGGGAGGCCGCCGCGCAACCCTATCCCCGATCAGTATAGCGCGCCGGGGGGGTGTCCCGGAAGGAGGAGGTTCCACTTCCTTGGGGGGCCGCATCCTCGGAGCGCGCGGCATAATCGGCAAAGTCGGCCCGGTCGGACGCCGGCCTCGTAAAATGCGCGAAGCGGCGGGTTGCGCGAGGGGGAGGGATCGTGAGCGAGTCGTCCGATGCCATCCGGGGCCGGGTGACGCTCGTCGGGGCCGGCCCCGGCGACCCGGGCCTGCTCACCCTGCGGGGCGTCGCGTGCCTCCAGCGTGCCGACCTGGTGGTCTACGACCAGCTCCTCGCCCCGGAGCTGCTCGACCACGCCCCGCCGTCGGCCCGGCGGCTGGCGGTCCAGTCGCTCCATGCGAAGCACGCCTGTCGCGGCCCGCTCGTCATCGACGAGCTGATCGCCGGCGCGCGCCGAGGCGAGCACGTCGTCCGGCTCAAGGGCGGCGACCCGTTCCTGTTCGGTCGCGGCGGCGAGGAGTGCGAGGCGCTCCGGGCGGCCGGCGTCCCCTACGAGGTCGTGCCTGGCGTCAGCGCCGCGTTCGGGGCGGCGGCGTACGCCGGCGTGCCGCTGACGCACCGCGACCTGGCGAGCTGCGTCACCCTCGTTACCGGGCACGAGCACCCCGAGAAGGGCGAGCCGGCCGTCGATTGGGAGGCGCTCGCCCGGGTCGGCGGGACGCTCGCTGTCTACATGGGCCTGGCCCGCCTGGAGGCGATCACCGGTCGGCTGATCGCGGCCGGCCGCGCGGCGACGACGCCGGCGGCGGCGATCGAGTGGGCGACGACCGGCCGGCAGCGCACCGTCGCCGCGCCGCTGGGCCGCCTCGCCGAGGAGGTGAAGGCGGCCGGGCTCGGCTCGCCGACGGTCGTCCTGATCGGCGAGGTGGCCGGCCTGCGCGACCGGCTCGCCTGGTTCGAGGCCCGGCCGTTGTTCGGCCGGCGCGTCGTGGTCTGCCGGCCGGCCGGCCAGGCGGAGGGCATGGTCCGCCAGCTCGCCGACCTCGGCGCGATGCCGCTCCTGCTCCCCACCATCGAGGTGCGTCCGCCGGACGACTGGCGGCCGGTCGATGACGCGCTCGCCCGGCTGGCGACGTTCCAGTGGGTCGTTTTCACCAGCGGCAACGGCGTCCGGGCGTTCCTCGGCCGGCTGCGCGAGACGGGGCGCGACCTGCGCGCCCTCGGCGGCGTCAACCTGGCTGTGATCGGCCCGGCGACGGCCGAGGCGCTGCGGGCTTATCACCTGGAGCCGGACCTCCAGCCGGCGACGTACCGCTCCGAAGATCTGGCGGCGACGCTCCTGCCGCGGGTGGCCGGCCAGCGGGTTCTGCTCGCCCGGGCGGACCGCGGCCGGGAGGTGCTCCGCGACGAGTTGGGCCGCGTGGCGAGCGTCGAGCAGGTCGCCGTCTATTCCCAGGTGGACGCCCTGGACGCGGACGGCCCGGCCCTGGCGGCGCTGGCGGCGGGGGAAGTGGATTGGGTGGCGCTGACGAGCTCGAACATCGCCCGGTCGCTGGCCCGGCTGCTCGGCCCCGAGGCGGCCGGCTGGATCGCGGCCGGGCGGACCCGGCTGGCGACGATCAGCCCGGTGACGAGCGCGGCGGTGCGCGAGATCGGCTGGGAGGTGGCCGCCGAGGCGACGGACTACACGCCGGACGGCGTGGTGGCGGCGATCCGGGACGCGGAGGCTAGCGCAGGTCCTTCGACGCGTCCCAGGCCATGAACAGGACGGCCCCGGCGGCGAGGATGGCGACGATATCGACAAGGGTGCTGACTTGCTTGAACGGGAAGCCGGTGACGAGGTCCATGGCGAAGAGCAGCAGGACCAGGCCGGCGACGCCCATCGAACCCCAGCACAACCACTTTTCCATGAAGAGCCCCTTCAACGCGTACATGTTCCCGCCCGGCTCCTGGGGTGAAAGTCGGCGTCGCCAAGCCCGGTGTCCATCCTGTGGTGAAATCCATACCCTTGATTGCACCATTGTAGTGGAACGCCGGCAAGCATCCACTGGCCGGGCCCGGGAAATTCCCTCGGGCGCATCCGGCAAGGTCGACGCGATCGGCACAATCGGTTTCCGGGCCGGGGCTCGGTGTATACTAGGCAGAGCGACGGAGGGAGCCGGGACGTCCCCGGCGTCGGCCGCCCGAACATCGCCGCATACGGAGCGAACGCCATGAGCCAGATCGAGGAGAAAATCCTCGCCATCATCAAGAAGACCAAGGGGGTCAAGGAAGTGACCCGCTCCTCGACCTGGGAGGAGCTCGGGGTCGATTCGCTCGACGTGGCCGAGTTCTTCATGGAGGTCGAGAACGAGCTGGGCGTGACGATCCCCGACACGGAGGCCCAGGGCCTGAAGACCGTCGGCGAGGTCGTCGATTACGTCGAGCGCAAGAAGGGCGGCGGCTCCGTCGCGTAAGACGCCCCGCGCCCGTCCCGAGCCCGGGCGTGGCAACGCCCGGGGCCTCTCGTCCCGCCCGAGACGCATTTACAAATGTTCGGGTAGTTGTTGTTGCAATCATCGCCCCCGTCGGCGATAATCCCGGGACTGCCGACTCGCGGCGTACTCTCCCTCGTCTTGTCGCACGGTAGTGCAGCGAGGCACGCGATGACCGACCGTCCCGATGTGCGCCCCGCCGCGGCCTGCGCCGCGGAGGAAGCGACCCCGGAACCGACGCTGCTCGACCCGGCCGAGGCCGGCGCGACGGTCCCGCCGACCCCGGCGGGCGCGGAGCTGCCGCGCATCGACGGCTACGAGGTGCTCGCCCGCCTGGGGCAGGGCGGCATGGGCATCGTCTTCCGCGCCCGCCACAAGAGCCTCGACCGCCTCGTCGCACTGAAGATGATCCGCGACGGCCTGCTCGCCACGCCGGCGCACGTCGCCCGCTTCCAGGCCGAGGCCCGCGCCGTCGCGCGCCTGCAGCACCCCGGCATCGTCCAGATCTTCGAGATCGGCGAGCACGCCGACCCGGTCAGCCGCGCGATCCGGCCGTACTTCGCCCTGGAGCTGGTCGAGGGCGGCAACCTGTCGCAGCGCCTGGCCGGCGGGCCGCTCGAGCCGGCCGAGGCGGCCCGGCTGGTCGAGGTGCTGGCGCGGACGATGCAGTACGCCCACGAGCAGGGCATCATCCACCGCGACCTCAAGCCGGCGAACATCCTGCTGACCGAGGACGGTGCCCCGAAGGTGACCGACTTCGGCCTGGCCAAGGAGGAGGCGGACCTCTTCTCCGCCCACAGCGTCAGCAACGTCCTGCTCGGGACGCCGTCGTACATGGCCCCCGAGCAGGCGTGGGGCCCGTCGGCCAGCGTCGGCCCAGCCGCGGACGTCTACGCGCTGGGGGCGATCCTCTACGAGTGCCTGACCGGCAAGCCGCCGTTTTTGGCCGGGTCGCTGCTGGAGGTGCTCGAGCAGGTGCGGCAGCGCGACCCGGTGCCGCCGTCGCGGCGAAACCCGGCCGTGCCGCGCGACCTGGAGACGATCTGCCTGAAGGCCCTGCACAAGGACCCGAAGAAGCGCTACGCCTCGGCCGAGGCCCTCGCCGCCGACCTGGCCCGGTTCCAGGCCGGCGAGCCGATCGCCGGCCGCCGCGTCGGCACCGCCGAGCGGGCGTGGAAGTGGCTGCGCCGCCGGCCGGCCCAGGTCGCCGTGACGGCCCTGCTCCTGTTGACCGTCTTCTCGACCGCCCTGGGGGCGTTCTTCGCCATCCGCTGGGCGTGGCAGCAGCGCGAGGCGGCCCAGATCGACGTGCAGCGGGCGCAGTACCCGGCCCTGATCCAGCAGGCGCACCAGGCCCTGACGCAGCAGCGCCTCGACCTGGCCCGCCGGCTGCTGGACCGCTGCCCGGACGACGTGCGCGGCCTGGAGTGGGAGCTGCTCTCCGGCCTGGTCGAGGGCCAGACGCCGGCCCGGCTGGGCGGCCTGAAGCAGCCGGTCCAGGCGGTCGCCTTCGACCCGGTGCGCGGCCACCTGATCGCCGCGGTGGACGACGGCGTGCGCTTCTGGGACGGGCAGACCCTGGCCGAGGTGCCGTCGTTCAAGACGGGCGGCCGGGTCCAGGGCCTGACGCTCTCCTCCGACGGCCGCTACCTGGCCGCCCTGGTCGAGTCGGCCCGGCCGCCGGCCCCGGCCCGGCTGTTGCTGCCGATCCCGTTCCACTGGTTCGCCCCGGTCCCGGGCCTGCTCCAGGTCTACCCGGTCGTGCAGCTCGGCGTCGGCTGCCAGGCCATGATGACGATGCCGGCCCTGCCCCCCGTCGATGCCCCGCCGACGCCGGACGCGCCGCCCCCCCAGGCGGCCGCCCCGCCGTCGCAACTCGTCCTGCCGACGCGCCGCGACGAGATCCTCGTCTGGGACCTCGAGCGCCGCACGCTCGTCGTGCGCTGGATCTGCCCGTCCGGCCTGGGCGGACACGCCCCGGTGCGGCTGGCGTTCCGGCCGGGCGGCTCGCAGCTGGCCGTCCTCGCCAGCGCCCGCGCCGCCCTCGGCTGGCCCGCCGGCGCGGCCTTCTGCCCGGTCGGACAGCCGGGGCCGTTCGCCTGCGCCGAACTCGCCCCCGGCAAGCCCCTCGCCGAGGAGCGGCCGGTCGGCCCCCTGTCGGTGCTCGCCTTCTTCGACCTGAAGCGGCCGCGCGACGAGCCGCGCGTCGTCGGCCTGTACGGCGACGACTGCCACAGCCTGACCTATTCCCCCTGCGGCTGCATCCTGGCCGTCGGCGGCGTCGGCGGCCAGGTCCGCACGCTCGATCCGGTGACCGGCCGGCCGCGCGCCGAGGTTCGCGGCCCCAACGGCGGCACCGTCGTCAGCCTGGCCTACGACCGGCTCGGCCTGGTGCTCGCCGCCGGCACGGCCGAGGGGCACATCGACCTCTACCACGCCCGGACGGGCGAGCTGCTCCACATGCTGCCCGGCCACGCCGCCGCGGTGCGCGAGATGCAGTTCCACCCGGCCGAGCCGCGCCTGCTGACCCTCGGCGGCGACGGCTACCTGAAGATCTGGAACACCGACACGGGGCAGCCCCTGCTGACGACGCGGGTCGTCGGGGCGCGCGGCGGCAGCCCGTACCACCCGGCCCTGAGCCTGTCCGACACCGGGGCGACGGTCGCCGTCGCCAGCTCGCCCGAGGCGGACGACCACGGCCTGACGCTCTTCGGCGTCCCGGCGGCGGGCAAGCCGGAGGCGTGGCAGTCGCGCCCGGTCGAGGTCGTCGGCGTCGCCCAGCGGAAGGCGACCCGGTCGGCCGAGCCGGCGCTGCCGCCGTGCCCGCTGCCGCTGGGGCGGATGTCCCCTGTCGAACCGCCCACGTCCCCCGCCGCGCCGGCCCTGGCCGAACGCGAGCCGGTTGCGGAGCCGACCGCGCCGCCCGTCGCCATCCCATGAACCGAGCCGGCGAGTAACTGAGGTCGGGCCATGAACGACCGCGAACCGGAGCCGACCGGCCAGTACCCCGGCCGGGACCGCCTCCCCGTCGAGACGCCGCCGCCGACCGAGGCCGGCCCGGACGCGCTCGGGGCGACCCTCCCCGCCGGGCCGATGCCCCCGACCGGCGAGGTGCTCCCCGAGGTACTCGGATACGCCGTCCTCGAACGCATTGGCAAGGGCGGCATGGGCGTCGTCTACCGCGCGCGCGACAAGGCCCTGGACCGCCTCGTCGCGGTGAAGATGATCCGCGACGGCGTCCTCGCCACGCCGGTCGAGCTGGCCCGATTCCAGGCCGAGGCCCGCTCGGTCGCCCGGCTGTCGCACCCGAACATCGTCCAGATCTTCCACGTCGGCGAGCACCACGGCCGGCCGTACCTCGTCCTGGAACTCGTCCCCGGCGGCAACCTCGCCCAGCGCCTGTCCGTCGTGCCGATGCCTCCCGCAGAGGCGGCCCGGCTGGTCGAGGTGCTGGCGCGGACGATGCAGTACGCCCACGAGCAGGGCATCATCCACCGCGACCTCAAGCCGGCGAACATCCTCCTCGCCGCGGACGGGTCGCCGAAGATCGCCGACTTCGGCCTGGCGAAGGAGGTCGAGGGCGAGATCCTGCTGACGCACACGTCGCAGGGGCCGATGGGCACGCCGAGTTACATGGCCCCGGAGCAGGCGTGGGGCAAGCCGAGCGCCGTCGGCGCGACGGCCGACGTCTACGCGCTGGGCGCGGTCCTGTACGAGTGCCTGACCGGCCAGCCGCCGTTCTGTAGCGGGTCGGTGATGGACGTCCTGGTCCAGGTCAAACTCCAGGAGCCGATCGAGCCGCGCCGCCTGCGGCCGGAGGTGCCGCGCGACCTGGAGACGATCGTCCTGAAGTGCCTGCGCAAGGAGCCGGAGAACCGCTACGCCTCGGCGGCCGAGCTGGCCGACGACCTGGGCCGGTTCCTGCGCGGTGAGCCGATCCGGGCGCGCCGCGTCGGCGTCGTCGAGCGGGCCGCGAAGTGGGTCCGCAAGCGGGCCGCCGTCGCGACGCTGACCGGGCTGCTCCTGTTCGGGGCGGCCCTGGTCGGCCTCGGGGCGTGGTACGTCCAGGGGCTGTTCGCCGAGTACGCCGCCGAGAAGGCGAAGCGCGACGAGGAGCTGAAGTTCCGCACCTACCCGGACACGCTCGCCCGGATCGGGGCGGCCCTGGAGACCGGCGACCGGCCGGCGGCGGAGGGCCTGCTCGCCGAGACGCCGGCGGGGTTGCGCGGCTGGGAGTGGGGCTACCTGTCCGGCCTGCTCGCCGGCAAGCAGACGCCGGTGGTGAGCAAGGTGCCGAACGGCCCGGCCCTCGGCGTCCTGCACGACCCGGCCGCCGGCACGTTTCTGACGCGGCTGCACGACGGCAAGCCGCCGCGCGCCTGGAAGCCGGACTCCGGCCTGGAGGTCGCTCCGCCGCCGTTCGAGTTGCCGGGCCGGGCGGTGGCCCTGAGCCCGGACGGCGAACTGGCGGCAGACGCCCTGTCGCTGGTGTCGCCGGCCGTCCCGGGCATCGAGATCGGCTCGACCCTGCGCGTCTTCGGCCGGGACGGCGAGGTCCGCTGGGCGAAGGCCCAGACGTTGACGACGTCGGACGTGGCGTTCTCGCCGGACGGCCGGCTCGTCGCGGTGTCACTGGGTCGCGGCTTCGAACTGGTCGCGCCGCCGACGCCGCTGCTGGGCCCGCCGGCCCCGGCCGGCCCGGCCGCCCCGCCGCAGAAGGGGACCGGCCGGGGCTCCGCCCGCGCCGGGTTCTTCGTCGCGACGGGTGCCGGCCCCGCCGACAACAAGGGCCCGATCCAGGCGATGCCCGACCCCGGCGTCCTGGTCGTCTACCGGGCCGACACCGGCGAGGTCGTCCGTCGGTTCGACCAGCCGGCGCGGTGCTCGTGTGTCGCCTTCTCGCCGGACGGGTCGCTGCTGGCCGTCGGCGACGCCGGCGGGGCGATCATCCTACGCGAAGTCGCGACGTGGCAGGTGAAGCACTCGCTCCAGGCCGGGGCGACGCCGCTGGTCCGGCTGGCCTTCGCGCCGAAGGGCCGCTGGCTGGCCAGCGCGAGCGAGGACGCGGTCCGGCTGTGGGACCTGGGCTCGTGCGACCTGGTGGCGACGGCGTCGGAGGACGCGGTGGCGGCGATCGCGTTCGACGCGACGGGCGACCGGCTGTTCACGGCGTCGGGCCGGGTCGTCCGGGTGCGCGACGTGCCGAAGCTGCGCCACCTGCTCGCCCTGCCGGCGAACGACCCGGTGCCGAGCAAGTTCCTCGCCGTGGCGTACGACGGCAAGGCCGGCGTGCTGGCCGGCCTGGAGACGACCGGCCGGCTCCAGTTGTGGGGCGGCAGCGCCCCCGGCGTCGGCAAGATCGAGGCTGGGCGGTCGTCTCCGGCCCAGGGGACGAAGAACAGCCAGGAGGGGGTGCCCGCCCCGGCCCCGCTCAACCAGCCGGGCCGACAGAAGGGCGAGAAGAAGGACGAGCCGCGCTGACGGCCCGGTCCGGGGAAGAGGAGCCCGATGAGCACGCCCGCCCCCTCGCCCGATCCGGCCGGGTCGGTGACCTGCTTTTTCGACCAGCTCCGGGCCGGCGACGCAGCGGCGGCCGGGGCGCTGTGGCAACGCTTCTTCCCGCGCATGGTCGCCCTCGCCCGCCGGACCCTGACCGGTCGGCCGCAACGGGTCGCCGACGCCGATGACGCCGCCCTGAGCGCGTTCGCGTCGTTCTGCGGTCGGGTTCGGGCCGGTCAGTTCGAAGTCGCCGGCCGGGACGACCTGTGGGGGCTCCTCGTCGTCATCACCGCGAACAAGGCCCGGATGCAGGCCCGCCGCGAGGCGGCCGCCAAGCGCGGCGGCGGCCGCGTCGTCGGCGAGGACGCCCTCGCCCGGCCGGACGGTTCCCCCCTCCCGATCGACGAGGTCGCCGCCGTCCTGCCGGCGGCGGAGTTCGACCTCCACTGCGCGGAGTTGCTCGACCGCCTCGAACCGGAACTGCGCGAGTTCGCCGTCCTCCGCCTGCTCGGCTACACGAACGCCGAGGTCGCCCGGATGCGCGACTGCACCGAGCGCAAGGTCGAGCGCAAACTGCAACTCATCCGGGCACGGTGGCAGGCCGAGTGGCCGGGGCTCGACGCGGCGGAAAAATAATCGCGATCTCGTGTCGGGTGGCGGACTCGTTCCGCACTGTCGGGGTGTGGCCCGACAACGCTCCCTCCTACCGCGAGGTTCCCGATGCGAGCGATTTCCGCCCTGACGCTGGCGTGTCTCCTGGCCCTGGCTCCCGAAGCGACGCTGTCCGCCCAGCCGCCGGGGAAGCTGCCAGGGAAACAGCGACCGCCCGTGGTGCCCGTCCCGGTCGTGCAAGCGCCGCCGGCGGTGCCGACGATGCCCCTGAAGGACCGCGTGGCGCGCATCACCTCCGCCCTGAACGACCGCGAGTTCAAGGACTACTACGCCGAGCAGGATCAGCTCGGCCTCGACCTGCTCCGCGGCGACCCGGCCCGGCTCCTGGCCGAGTTGGAGGGCACCCTGCGGGCGTCGCCCAATGACCCGCACCTGATCAAGCTCCGCGCCCTGCTGTTCTCCCAGATCCACCAGGCGGAAAAGGCCAGGGCCGACCTGGAGAAGGTGCTGACGTTCGAGCCGCGCACCGTCGCGGACTGTGTCCTCCGCACCGACGTACTCACCCTGCTCGGGCAGCCGGAGGAGGCGGTCAAGTCCCTGGACTCGCTGATCAAAGCAGACCCGGACAACCCGGTCCATCTCGGCTTTCGCTCGGTGGCCTTGAGCCACTTGAACCGGCTCGAGGACGCGATGCGGGACCGCGAGCGAGCGATCGAACTCCTGCCCGGCGTCGCCATCTCGTACTACAACCGGGGACGGCTTCACGCGGACCTCGGGAAGTTCGAGCGGGCCGTCGCCGACTACACGCGGGCGATCGAACTCTTCCCGACGTTCCCGAACTTCTACCAGAGCCGGGGGAACTGCTACGCCGACCACCTGGGCGAGCCGGCCGCCGCACTGGCCGACTACACCAAGGCGATCGAGCTGGCCCCCCGGCACGCCGCCATGCCGCTCTACAACCGCGCCCGCCTGTTCAAATCGCAGGGCCGGGCTCGGGACGCCCTGGTCGACTACACCGCCGCGATCAAGCTCAACCCGAACCATCGCGACGCCTACATCAACCGAAGCAACCTGCACATGGAGTCGCGCCGGCACGACCTGGCCGTGGCCGACTGTAACGAAGCGATCCGGATCGACCCGGATTGTGCGACCGCCTACTTTAACCGTGGCACCGCCCAGTTCCACCTTCGCCGGTACGACGCGTCCATGCGGGACTTTACCCGGGCGATCGAGCTGAACCCGAAGTGGGTGGCTGCCTACAACTGCCGGGCCGAGGTGTACCAGACGCTCGGCGACCGGGCCCGGGCTGACGCCGACCAGCGAAGGGCCGAGGAACTCGCGGCGAACCCGGACCGGTGATGCCCTCTTCATAGAGCCCCGGGCTTGCTTGGGGTCTTCGCGGCGAGAACCCGCCGGCAAGCCGGCGGCTATATGACGCCAAGGTGCCCGCCATGACGACCGACCCGCGACTGTCCGTGATCGAGCGCGTGGACGCCGCCTGCGATCGGTTCGAGGCGGAATGGCGGGCCGGCGGTCGGCCGAGCGTGGACGCCTACGTCGCCGCCTGCCCCGAGGCGGACCGCGCGGCGCTCCGGTCGGCCCTCGTCGCGGTGGAGGCCGAACTGAAGGCCGGGGCCCCGGCCGGCGACACGTCCCGCTCGTCGGAGAGCGCCGGCCCTGGCCCTACGGTCGAGTACCCGGCGGACGGGTCGGCCGTCCCGAAGCGGATCGGCCGGTTCGAGGTGCGGGCCGTCCTCGGCTCCGGGGCGTTCGGCCGCGTCTATCGCGCCTACGACCCGACCCTCGACCGCGAGGTGGCGATCAAGGTGCCGCTGGCGGACGCGATCCAGGGGGCGGACGACCGCGACCGGTTCGTCAAGGAGGCGAAGGCGGCAGCGACGATCTCACACCCGAACGTCTGCCAGATCCACGAGGTCGGCGAACACGACGGCCGGCCCTACATCGTGATGGCTCTCGTCCCCGGCCAGTCGCTCGCCGAACTGCTCCGCGCCCGTAAGGAGCCACTGCCGGGGCGGCAGGCGGCGATCCTCGTCCGCAAGCTCGCCCTGGCCCTCGACGCGGCACACCGCAAGGGGGTCGTCCACCGGGACCTGAAGCCGGCGAACGTCATGTTCGACAAGGAGCGGAAGGACCTCGTCGTGATGGACTTCGGCCTGGCCCGACGGCCGGTCGTCGGCGACGCCCGCGACACGCGCAGCGGCGTCGTGATGGGCACCCCGGCGTACATGTCGCCGGAGCAGGCCCGCGGCGGGTCGAAGGACGTCGGCCCGGAGACGGACGTCTTCTCGCTCGGCGTCATCCTGTACGAGCTGCTGACCGGGTCGCGGCCGTTCGGCGGCACGGCGCACGAGGTGATCGGCCAGATCCTGCACGTCGAGCCGGAGCCGCCGTCGAAGCGGCGGCCCGGGGTCGATCCGGAGCTGGAGGCGATCTGCCTGAAGGCGATGGCGAAGGACCCGGCCGGGCGGTTCGCGTCCATGAAGGCGTTCGCGGCCGCGATCGATGGTTATCTGCGTCGGCCGACTGGCCCGGTCGCCGAGACGGCCCGCGCCGTCGAGACGACCCCCGACAAGGACGCCGAGGGATCGACCAACCGTAAGCTGGAGGATGTATTCGAGGTCCTCGCCGAACAGCGGAAGGCCGACCAGGCCGAGACGAAAGCGGCGGTGGAGGCCGCGGCGTCGAAGTCGCGCACGCCGCGATGGATCTTCGTCGGGCTGGCCGTCCTGTTCGTCGCCGGGATGACGGCCATCGCGGGCATCGTCTTCCTCATCCGCGGTGACAAGGTGACCGTCCACGTCAAGCTGCCCGATATCGACATCACCGACCGGACTTTGAGCTTCTTCCTCGACGAAGAGGAGATCAGCGCCGAGCGGCTGGCGAACCCGATCGAACTGACGCCCGGCGACCACGTCCTGGTGGTGAAGCGCGGCAAGGCGATCGTGGACCGGCTGCTGCTGAGAGTGACCGGCGGTCGCAACCCCGGTATCGAGGTGATCCCTATCCCGCTCCCGAAAGACACGGATCGCGAGGCTGCGGAGTGGGCTCTGACCGCCGGGAAAGGGAGCATCACCATCGAGGAGAACGGGAAACGCCGCAAGCTGGGGCCGGGGAGCAGCCTTCCCTCCACGCCGTTCCATCTGGTCGGGATCTCGGTCACGGGAGATGGCGTGACGGGCGAATCCCTGGCGCGGCTCGTCCCGCTGAAGTCGCTCGAACTGCTCTGGCTGGTTCAGTGCTACAAACTGGACGACACCGCCGCGGGGCCGCTCGGCCGCCTCACGACACTACGCACCTTGTCAACGCTTCACACCAGCCTCGGAGAAAAGTCCTTCGAGGCGGCCGTCGGCCTTCCCCATTTGCGGCAGCTCCAGTGGTCCGGCACGGTTCTCAGCCAGGAGGGGCTCGCCCGGCTCGGCAGGCATCCGACGGTGGAGCAATTGATCTTCGACTTTACGACGTGGGACGACGGTTGGCTGAAGCACCTCGCGGGCATGCCGAACCTGCGGATCCTATCGCTGCGGCATAGCAAGGGGATCACCGATACGGCGGTCCCGACACTGGCGACGATGAAGCAGCTGAAGCAGCTCGCGCTATCCGAGCTGGTCACGCGCGAGAAGGTCCAACAACTGCGGGAAGCCCTGCCCGGTTGCGAGATCGAATCGCCCCACCCCGCCGACCCGGACCGTGCCGCGTCGGAGTGGGTGCTGCGCCTCGGCGGCGGGGTGCGCGTCGCGGATCTGGCCCGACTTCCCTCGACTCTGATCGAGGGCAACGCCCTCCCGGTGCTCACCCGCGCCGACCGGCTTCCCGGCACGCCATTCCGACTGATCTACGTCGACCTTCAAGGCAAGATCGACGAGACGAACGAGGCCGACCTGGCGAAGCTCAACGGCCTGAAGTCCCTCCTGTTCTTGCACCTGCCAGGTGCCCGGCTCACCGACCGCGGGCTGGACACCCTCACGGATCTGCCAAGTCTTCGAGGGCTGTGCCTGCGAGACACACGAATCACCGACGCTGAAGTGAAGGCCGTCGGACGATTTCCCGGCCTGGAGATCCTGTCACTCGAGGGCTTGAAGCTCACAGACCATGGGTTGAAGCCCGTGGGGAAACTGGGCAAGCTCCAGGCGTTGATTCTCAGCAGGACGCAAATCACCGACGCTGGCCTGGCTGAACTGTCCGGGTTGACCGAGTTGACCGAACTGGTGGTGTCGGGGCCGAAGCTCACTGGGGCCGGGCTCAGGCCCCTGCACGGCCTGCCGAAACTGCGGGACCTGCAGCTCACCGGCCCTGGGGTGACCGACGCCGGCCTGGCCGCACTCCCGGGCCTGACCCGGCTTGTGCATCTGAACATGACCCAGGTCCAGAACGTGACCGACGCCGGACTGAAGCACCTGGCCGGCATGACGCACCTGGGCAACCTGTCGATCGTCACCGACGGCGTAACGGACGACGGCCTGGCCCACCTGTCGAAGCTGGACCGGGTGCAGGCGCTGGTGTTGACGGGCGCGAAAATCACGGATGAGGGATTGAAGCATCTCGGCCCGCTCTTCCGGTTGAGGTCTCTGGGGCTCAGGGGGACGGCCGTAAACGGAGCCGGGGCGAAACACCTGGCGAAGCTCGCCCAGCTCAACACCCTGGACCTGACCGGCTGCTCCGTCGATGACGCCGGGCTCGCGGAGATCGGCAAGGTGACGCCCCTGGAACGGCTGTATCTCGCCGGTACGAAAGTGACCGATGCAGGGTCGCCAGCGCTGAAGAATCTGCTGGCGTTGAAGGAACTCGACCTGACCGGCTGCCCAGTCACCAACGACGGCCTGCTCCGCCTGAAGGGCGACCTGCCCGGCTGCAAGATCGTCCCGGAGCCGAAGCCAGTTTCGCCGCCCTGAACTATGCGGAACCGGCCGGTTCGGATATGCTGCCAGCGGTCCCCCGCTCGCCCGGAGTGCCGCGATGCCAGCCATCCCGTTAGCGCAGGTGGCCGTCCACCTCAAGCCGGAAGACAACGTCGCCATCGCTACGCGGCACCTGCTCCCCGGCGAGGAGCTGACCATCGGCCGTCAGTCCGTCACGCTCGCCCGTCGGGTCGGCATGGGCCACAAGATCGCCGTCGAGCCGATCCGGGCCGGCGACGCCGTCCGCAAGTACGGCCAGATCATCGGCTTCGCGTCGGCCGACATCCCCGTCGGCGGCCACGTCCACGTCCACAACGTCTCGGCCGAGAACTTCACCCGCGACTACGCCTTCTGCCAGGACTGCCCGCCGCCGCCCGGGCCGCCCGACGAGCGGCGCACCTTCCAGGGCTACGACCGCGGCGACGGCCGGTACGGCACGCGCAACTACCTCGCCATCATCAGCACCGTCAACTGCTCCGCCAGCACGAACAAGTACATCACCGAGAAGGTGCGCCTCTCCGGCATCCTCAAGGACTACCCCAACGTCGACGGCGTCATCGCCATCACGCACAAGGCCGGCTGCGCGATGCAGTACGACGGGGCCGACCACCGCCAGCTCGACCGGACGCTCGCCGGCTTCGCCCGCCACCCGAACGTCGGGGCGTACTTCCTCATGGGCCTCGGCTGCGAGACCGGCCAGGCGATGCATCTGATCGAGGGCGAGCGGCTGCTGCAGCTCGACGGCTCGCGTCAGCCGCCGGTCGTCGTGTCGATCCAGGAGTGCGGCGGCATCAGCAAGACGGTCGAGGCCGGCTTCCGCGAGGTGGAGAAGCTCCTGCCGCGGCTCAACGACGTGAAGCGGGTGTCCCTGTCGGCCGACAAGCTGATCCTCGGCACGAACTGCGGCGGCTCCGACGGCAACAGCGGCGTGACGGCCAACCCGGCCCTCGGCGTCGCGTCGGACCTGCTCGTCCAGCAGGGCGGCACGACCATCCTGGGCGAGACGCCGGAGATCTACGGCGCGGAGCACCTGCTCACTCGCCGGGCCGTGTCGCGGGCGGTCGGCGAGAAGCTGGTCGAGCGCATCAAGTGGTGGGAGTGGTACGCCGGCATCTTCGGCGCGGAGATCAACAACAACCCGTCGCCGGGCAACAAGGAGGGCGGCCTGACGACGATCTACGAGAAGTCGCTCGGGGCGATCGCCAAGGCGGGGCGGACGGCCCTGGTGGACGTGGTCCACTACGCCGAGCCGGTGACGGCGAAGGGGTTCGTGGTGATGGACACGCCGGGCTACGACCCGGTGAGCATGACCGGCATCGTCGCCGGCGGGGCGAACGTGCTGGTGTTCACGACGGGGCGGGGGTCGGTGTTCGGCTGCAAGCCGGCCCCGTCGATCAAGGTGGCGACGAACACGCCGCTGTACCGGCACATGCTCGACGACATGGACATCGACGCCGGCGTGATCCTGGCGGGGGTGCCGGTCGAGGAGGTCGGCCGGCGGATCTTCGAGGAGATCCTGGCGGTGGCGAGCGGCAAGAAGACGAAGAGCGAGCTGGCCGGCGTCGGCGAGGAGGAGTTCGCCCCGTGGGCGATCGGGCCGACGTTGTGACGCAAAGGACCGAAGCGGAGGATCGAAGTACTCTTTCAGGCGAGCCGGGGGTGTGAGCCCCCGGAGGACACGCTTCGGTGACAGTAGGCGGACCTCCGGGGGCTCACGCCCCCGGCTCGCCAGGACAGCGCCCCGGAGAACGCACCATGTCCCAGCTCAAGAACGCCGTCGAGCCGTTCGGCGAGGTCAACGTCTACCCCCAGGGCAGGACGACCCGCGTCGTCGCCACCATCCTCATGGAGCCGCACAAGGAGGGGGCCCAGACCGGCATCGCCATCGACGGCTCCGCGTCCATGAAGAAGCTCTTCGGCCTCGGCGGCAAGCCCGTCTCCGCCATCTTCGGCGGCGGCAAGGCCGCCAACGAGGTCGCCCCCGTCGCCCAGAAGATCTGCGCCTACCTCGCCCGCAAGCTCGACGCCGACGGCGGCACCACCGCCATCTACTGGGCCGTCGGCATGGGCGGCCATGAGGTCCAGGTCATCGGCGACCTGACCGCCACCCAGGCCGAGGCCCACCCGTTCAACCCGCCCGACGACCTCGGCACCGGTACGCAGCTCCTGCCGGCCGTGCGCTACTTCGTCGAGCGGTTCAAGGACGCGCCGTTCGGCTTCTACGCCTTCATCACCGACGGCGAACTGCACGACCTCGACGAGGTCAAGGCGTACAGCGTCCGCCTGGCGAAGGAGGTCGCCGCCGGCAAGCGCAACCCGCTCAAGTTCGTCCTGATCGGCCTCGGCGACCAGGTCAACGAGGTCCAGATGGAGGAACTCGACGACCTGGAGACCGGCACCGACGTCGACCTGTGGGACCACAAGCTCGCCGCCGAGATGCGCCAGCTGGCCGACATCTTCGCCGAGGTCGTCGATAAGAACGCCCGCGTCGCCGAGACTGGCCGCATCCTCGACCCGAGCGGCAAGGTGGTCAAGGACTACGCGTCCGGGCTGCCGGCGTACCTCGAGTTCGAGATCGACGCCGGGGCGGATTACTTCACGCTGGAGGTCAACGGGGCGCGGGTCCACCAGCCGCTGAAGCCGGGGGCGAGCGTGCCGGCCGGCACGATGCCGGTCGCGACGCCGTCGCCGACGGCCGAGGAGATTCCGGTCGTGACGCCGGAGCCGGCCGACGACGAGCCGCGCGACATGACCCTGCCCGAGGACGACCCCGACCGCGAGTGGCGCGACCTGCCGCTGGAACTGCAGAAGCCCGAGGACGTCGATCCGGACAACGCGCCGGGGCTCGACCGCGACGGGTGAGACGGCGTCTCGTAGGTCAGGCTTTCCAGCCTGACTCTTCCCCGCCGAAGAGTCAGGCTGGAAAGCCTGACCTACGTTCTTTCGCAATTCTCTTGACGCCCCTGCGGCGATCGCTACACTGATATTGAGACTTCGTCTCAATAAGTAGCCGGATCTCTCCCGCCGCGAGATACCCGCCGTGCACCCCGATCACGAACTCCTGCCGCTGGACTGCCTGCGTCGTGGCGAATGGGCCGAGGTCGCCGAAGTCGACGGCGAGGCCAACTGGGTCTGCCGCCTGGCCGAGCTCGGCCTGCGCGTGGGCTGCCGGCTAAGGATGCTCCAGCCGGGCTGTCCGTGTCTGGTCCAGCTCGACGGCAGCCGGCTGTCGCTGCGGCCGGAGGCGTGCCAGATCCTCGTCCGGCCGGTCGCCGTCGCGTAACCTTCGGAACCCACCCCATGCACGGCCTGGACCGCGTGCCCGTCGGCGGAGTCGCCCGCATCGTCGCCATCGCGGGCACCGACGCCCTCGCCCAGCGCCTGATGGAGATGGGCCTCCTCGAAGGCGAGGAGGTCGAGGTGCTCGGCGTCGCCCCGCTCGGCGACCCGATCGAGATCCGCGTCGCCGGCTACCGCCTCAGCCTCCGCCGGGCCGAGGCCGCCCGGGTGTCCGTCGAGCCGCTGAGCGGCCCGGGAGCTTCGTCATGACCGCCGCCGTCGCGCCGCCGACCGCCACCCGCCGCTTCACCGCCGCGCTCCTCGGCAACCCGAACACCGGCAAGACGACCCTGTTCAACGCCCTGTCCGGCCTGCGCCAGCGCGTCGGCAACTACCCCGGCGTCACCGTCGAGACGAAGAAGGGCGAGGCCCTTTGCGACGGCCGACACTTCGACCTGATCGACCTGCCCGGCACGTACAGCCTCGCGCCGCGCAGCCCGGACGAGATGGTCGCCGTCGACGTCATCCTCGGCTACCGCCCCGAGGAGCCCCGGCCGGACGTCGTCCTGTCGATCGTCGATGCGTCGAACCTCGAACGCAACCTCTACCTGACGACTCAGGCCCTGGAACTCGGCGTGCCGGTCGTCCTCGCCCTGAACATGACCGACGTGGCCGAGGCCCAGGGCGTCCGGGTCGATCCGGCCGCGCTGGCCGAGCGGCTCGGCATCCCGGTCGTGCCGATCCAGGCGAACACCGGGGCCGGCCTCGACCGGCTCAAGGCGGCCCTGCGCCAGGCGGCCGAGCAGCACCGCGTCCCGGCCGGGGTGACGTTCCCCGAGGCGTTCGAGCGCGAGGTGGACGCCCTGCGGCCGCTCGTCGGCCCGGCCCCGCCGGCGTTCCTCTTGCGCCGACTGCTCATCGACGCGGGCGGCTACACGGAGAAGCGCCTCGTCGCCGAGCACGGCGCCGCGCTGGCCGAGCACCTGACGCAGGCCCGCGGCCGACTGGCTGCCGCCGGCTGTGGCGTGCCCGGCGTCGAGGCCCGGACGCGCTACGGCTGGATCCGCGAGGCGGCCCGGCCGTGCGTGAACCGCGACGCCGAGAAGTCGAAGGCCGCAACGTGGACGGACGCCCTCGACCGGGTGCTGACCCATCGCCTGTGGGGTTCGCTCGTCTTCCTGGCGGTGATGCTCGGCCTGTTCGTGTCGATCTTCTGGCTGGCGACGCCACTCATGGACGCGATCGACGGCGGCGTCAACGCCGTCGCGGAGTGGCTCGGCCCGCCGGAGGGCCTGCTGCCGGCCGGGCCGCTGACGAGCCTGCTCGTCGATGGCGTGATCAAGGGCGTGGGAAGCGTCATCATCTTCTTGCCGCAGATCCTGATCCTGTTCGCGTTCATCGCCATCCTGGAAGACTGCGGCTACATGGCCCGGGCGGCGTACCTGATGGACCGGCTCATGTCGCGGGCCGGCCTGAGCGGCAAGTCGTTCATCCCGCTCCTGTCGTCGATGGCGTGCGCGGTCCCAGGCATCATGGCGACGCGGACGATCGAGAACTACCGCGACCGGCTGGCGACGATCCTCGTCGCGCCGCTCATGTCGTGCTCGGCCCGGCTGCCGGTCTACCTACTGCTCGTCGGGGCGTTCCTGCCGATCGCCACGGCGGCGAGGCCGGACGGCTACTCGTGGTGGGTGCCGGGGCTGGTGCTCTTCTCGATGTACCTGATCGGCCTGGTCGTCGCCCCGCTGGTCGCGTACGTCCTGAAGCGGACGCTGCTGCGCGGCGAGACGCCGCTGTTCGTCATGGAGATGCCGCTGTACAAGTGGCCGTCGTTCAAGGTGGTGATCTGGCGGATGCTCGACTCGGCCGGGGCGTTCCTGAAGCGGGCCGGCACGCTCATCCTGGCGACGATGATCGTCGTCTGGGCGCTGCTCTACTTCCCGCGCGAGGTCGGCTCCACCCAGGCCGGCGTGGACGCGACCCTGGCCGCCCAGGCCGTCCTGGCGACGCTGCGCGAGGGCGAAGCGGAGGAGAAGCGGAAGGAACTCGTCGCGGAGGTCGGGCAACTGGGCAACCGCCTGATCGGCGGGGCGGCCCACTACGACGAACTGCACGCGCTGCTGACGCGGGTGGCGGCGTTCGGCGAGGGGCAGGAGGACGCCGCCAACGTCGACCGCCTCCAGGACGAGTCGCTCAAGGTGCTCGGCGAGTGGAAGCGGCAGAGCTGGCTGGGCAGCCTCGGCCGGGCGATCGAGCCGGCGGTGGCACCGCTCGGCTGGGACTGGCGCATCGGCACCGCCGCCCTGGCGAGCTTCCCGGCCCGCGAGGTGATCGTCGGCACGCTCGCGCTGTTGTTCGACGCCCCGGAGGAGGAGGAAGAGCCGGGCCCGGACGGCGAGCCGCGGCCGAAGCCGATCGGCGAGACGCGCCTGGCGAACAACCTGCGCTCCGCCCGCTGGGAGGGGACCGACCGGCCGCTGTTCACCGTGCCAGTCGCGCTGTCGGTGATGGTCTTCTTCGCCCTGTGCGCCCAGTGCGTCTCGACGCTGGTCGTCATCCGCCGCGAGACGCGCTCGACCGGGTGGGCGGTGTTCGCGTTCGTCTACATGACCGTGCTGGCGTACGTCGGGGCGCTGGTCGTCTACCAGGTCGGCAGCCGGCTGGTGTGAACCCCCAAGCCCGGGCGTTGCGACGCCCGGGGCATGGCCCGGAGGCACCCCATGGACCCGCAACTCGTCGCCGCCCTGGCCGTCACCCTCTTGGCGACTTCGTACCTTATCTGGAGCGTCGTCCGCCCGTTCGTCGGGCGGGGTCGCGAGAAGTCCGGCTGCGGCGGCTGCGGCTCGTGTCCCGCGACGCCGACGGCGGACGGCTCGACGACGTTCGTGCCGGTCGAGGGGTTGACGCTGCGCTCCTCGCGTTCGGGAGGGTGAGTCCGGTGATCTCCTTGATGCTGTTCGGCCTGGCGATCCCGCTCGCCGTCCTCGGGGCGATCGCCCTGCGCCTGACGGTCGCCGTCTACACCGGCATCCGCCCGGAGATCGCCGCGATGCCGACGCGCCGGCCGCGGGGGGAGCCGGAGGTGGCCGCGACCCTGACCCGGCCGACGCCGGCCACGGGCGGCACGGACATCACCGCCACGTCGCCGATCGGCACCGAGCAGCGCATCACCGGCGCGCCGCCGGCCGACGTGCCGGCCGACGAGGAGGCCGAGCCGGGGCCGATGACGATCCCGGCGTTCAAGATGGCGTTCGCGACGCTGGCGATCGTCCTGTTCGGGACGGCGTTCCTGACCGGGGCGGTGCGGCTCGTCGTCCTGGCGCTGATGGCGATCCTGCAGGGCAAGGGCATGGTCGGCCCGGGCGACCACGGCCAGGTCGCCACCGTCGCCGAGGCGATGCTGCTGCCGGTCGCCTTCTTCCTGCTGGCGCTGCTGCTGCGCGACCTGCTGCCGACGACGTTCAACAACGCCTGCGTCCTGGCGGCCCTGTCGCTGGTGGCGTTCTGCCTGGTCGTCCTGCTCTGGTACGCCGTGCTGTGGGTCGTCCTCACACTGGGCGGCTGGTTGTTCACCTGGCTCAAGCCGACGCCGGTCCCGACGGCGGCGTTGCTGCTGGCCGTCCCGCTGCTGGTGCGGGCATTTTTCCGTCTTGACCTGGCGGGCCGTTCCGGGCAAAATCGTTGCCGGTAACTCGGCCTCTTCTCTGTTCCGGCCCCGCTGGCGACGGCTTGCCGTCGCCAACGGGGTTTTTTCACGCCCGCGCCTGCCACCGCCCCAGGGCGGTGCTGCCGATAATGACCAAACCGACGAGCAGGAATCGCACCTCGACCGGCACGCCGAGGAAGCTCACCCCGTTGTTCAGCACGCCGACGATCAGCACGCCGAGCAGCGTCCCGCCGACGGTGCCGCGCCCCCCCGACAGGCTCGCCCCGCCGATGACGACGGCGGCGATCACGTCGAGGGCGAGGTCCTGCCCCGCGCTCGGCACGCCGCCGATCTCGGCGAAGCCGAGCAGGCCGGCCCACGCCGTCAGGACGCCGGCCAGGGCGTAGAGGATGAGCCGGGCCCGCTCGACCGGCACGCCGCAGACGCGTGCCGTCGCCTCGCTGGAGCCGATCGCGTAGCACCACCGGCCCAGGACGTGGTAGCGCAGCAGCAGGGCGACCAGGCCGGCCAGCAGGAGGAAGCTCCAGAACGCCGGCGAGAAGACGAACGCCGACTGCGGCTGGTAGAGGGCCGGCAGCCAGGCCGGCTTGTCGCCGGGGAAGTCGAGGTCCTTCTTGCCGGAGAGGTAGTACGCCAGGCCGCGGCCGACGCCCATCAGGCCGAGCGTCGTCACGAACGGCGTCACCTTCAGGCGGGTGATGACCAGGCCGCTCGCCAGGCCGGACAGCAGGCCGGTCAACAGGCCGGCACTCGCCGCGAGCAACAGCGGCAGCGACCCGGACGGGTCGGCCGGATACGCGGCCCGGTAGACGAGCATGGCGACGACGGTCGTCAGCGCGAGGACGGAGCCGACCGACAGGTCGATGCCGCCGGTCAGGATGACGAGCAGGGCCCCCAGCGCGACGATGCCGGGCAGGGCGATGCCCTGGGCGATGACCTGGAGGTTCGGCAAGGCGAGGAACCGGCCCAGGCCGCGTTCGCCCTCGCGGACGTAGATCAGCACGCACAGCACGGCGAGGACGACGACGAGGCTGAGGACCGGCCCGGTCAGCCAGGCCGGCAGCCGACGCGACTGGGCAGGGGTCGTATCGTCGCTCATGCGTCGGCCTCCGCGGCCTGGCCCGTCGCCTGGGCCAGGACTTCCTCGCTGGTCCACTCGCCGATCGAGCGCACCCGGCTCAGCCGACCGCGCGTCATCACGGCGAGCGTGTCGCAGACGCCGAACAGCTCCGGCAGGTAGCTGCTGACGAGCAGGATCGCCTTGCCCTGGGACGCCAGCTCGCCGACGAGGCGGTAGATGTCCGCCTTGCTGCCGACGTCCACGCCGCGCGTTGGCTCGTCGAGCAGCAGCACGTCCGCCCGCTGGTGCAGCAGCCGGGCCAGGGCGACCTTTTGCTGGTTGCCGCCGGACAGCTCGCCGACGCTCTGGCCCGGGTCGCGATAGCGCATGCCGAGCCGGTCGAGCCACTCCCGGGCCGCCGCCCGCCGCGCGGCCAGGTCGAGCCATCCGGCCCGCTGGTACGGCCCGAGCCGGCTCAGCGTCGCGTTGTCCTCCAGGCTCAGGTCCAGGGCCAGGCCCTCCAGTTTGCGGTCCTCGCTCAGGAAGCCGACCCCCTGGGCGATCCGGTCCGCTGGGCCGCGGCTCGGCCCGGAGACGGCGACGACACGCACCTCGCCGCGACGCACCGGGTCGAGGGCGAAGATCGCCCGCAGCAGCTCCGTCCGGCCCGCGCCGACGATGCCGGCCAGGCCGAGCACCTCGCCGCGGCGCAGCGTCAGGTCGAGGCCGTGCGGCAGCCGGTCGGTCGCCACGCCGCGCACCTCCAGGGCCGGCTCGCCGATGTCGTGCGGCACGCGCGGGTACTGCTCGTCGAGCGCCCGGCCGACCATCGCCTCGACGATGCGCCGCGGCGGGAACTCCGCCAGCGGCCCCGTCGCGACCGCCCGGCCGTCGCGCAGGACGGTCACCCGGTCGGCGATCTCGGCGACCTCCTCCAGGAAGTGGCTGATGTAGACGACCGCGACGCCGCGGTCGCGCAGGCGGCGGATCAGGCCGAACAGGCGAACGGCGTCGGCCTGGGTCAGCGACGAGGTCGGCTCGTCCAGGACGACGACGCGTACCTCGACGACCAGGGCACGGGCGATCTCGACCATCTGCCGCGGCCCCGGGCCGAGGTCGCCGACGACGGCGTCCGGCCGGATGTCGGCGTGGTCGAGCACGGCGAGCGCCTCGCTCACCCGCCGGCGGTTGTCGCCGCCGCGCAGCACGCCGAGGCCGGTGACCGACTCCGCCCCGAGCAGGACGTTCGCCTCGACGGTCAGGTCCGGGCAGAGGGTCAGCTCCTGGTAGATCATGCCGACGCCGAGCCGACGGCCCTCGGCCGGGCTGCGCGGCGCGTAGGGGTGACCGTCCAGTGTCATCGCCCCGGCGTCCGGGGCGAGCGCGCCGCTGAGGACCTTCATCAGCGTCGACTTGCCCGCGCCGTTCTCGCCGACGAGGGCGTGCACTTCGCCCGGGGCGACGGCCAGATCGACGCCGCGCAGGGCGAGCGTCGGCCCGAAGCGCTTGTGGACGTCGCGCATCACCAGCCGGGGCTCGGCCATCACTTCACCTTCGGCGTCGCGATCGTCCGCTTCTTCTGGAGGTCCTCGCGGAACAGCTCCTGCGTCTTCGGGTCGTCGAGGTTGTCGAGCGTGACGAGGTGCTCGCCGGTGCCGATCGTCTTGTCCGCGTCGGCCAGCTCCTTGCCCTTGACGCGCTGGACGAGGCACCACACGGCGAGGTAGCCCATCCGGTACGGGTCCTGGACGATCAGGCCATCGACGTCGCCGGCGCGGAGCGCGGACAGGAGCGGCTCGCTGCTGTCGAAGCCCATGAGGGTGACCTTCTTGTTCAGGCGCAGGCTGCGCAGCGCCTCGACGACGCCGCTGGCGGACGACTCGTTCGGGGCGAAGATGCCGTCGATCTGGTCGCCCTTGTCGGCGAGGAACGGCTTGGCGGCGTTCAGGGCGGTGTCCTTCGTCGCGCCGAGTTCGATGTCGCCGCGGCTGACCCAGGTGATCGCCGGCTCGCCCTTCGCCTTGCGCTCCTCGTTGGCGGCGTCGACGACTTCGAGGAAGCCCTTCTCGCGCTGCTCGGTCGATTCGGAGCCGGTCTGATAGCGGAACAGGACGAGGCGCGGGGCCTTGACGCCCTTCCTGGCGAGCGAGTCGAGCAGGCGGCGGGCGGCCATCTTGCCGCCGTTCTTGTTGTCGGTGGCGACGTAGCGCTCGTAGAGGTCGCGGTTCTCGAGGTCGGAGTCGATGATGACGACGGGGATGCCCTGGTCGCGGGCGCGCTGGACGGCCTCGACCATGTTCTTGCGGTGCTGCGGGGCGAGGACGATGCCGTCGACGCGTCGGCCGACGGCCTGGTTGACGATGTCGATCTGCGGCTTGGCCTCGTCCTCGCGGTGCGGCCCCTCGAACAGCACGCGGGTGGCGATCCCCTCGGCGGACAGGTCGGCGGCGGCCCGCTCGGCCCCGCGATGGACGGAGAGCCAGTGCTCGTGGGTGAGGCCCTTCGGGATGACCATGATGTCGAGGGTCTTGTTCGACCCGGAGCCGCCGGAGCAGCCGGGGACGAGGAGCGAGGCGACGGCGAGCCAGGCCAGGACGGTGTCGCGTGACATGCGCGGGTCCCCGGGAGAGAATGCGGAATGCGTGAGGCTGTAGCGTAGTTGCCGCGCGGGGGGCGGTCAAGGAGGTGTCACGACCCGGAGATGAGCGGCAGCGACAGCGGCCCCGGCTTCTCGCCGGCGGCGAAGACGGCCAGGGTGTTCGACGTGAGGAAGGCGGCGAGGCGCTCGCGGATCGCCTCGAGCTGGTGGTGCAGGGGACACGGCGACCCGGTGCCGCAGTGGCGCGGCCCGAACGGGCAGGAGAGGGCGTCCTCCTGGCGGTCGAACAACTGGGAAATGTCGATCAGGCGGATCTGTTCCGGCGGCCGGGCCAGGGCGTAGCCGCCTCCCGGGCCTGGCGAGCCGACGACCAGGCCGGCCTGCGACAGGACGGTCAGCACCTTGGCGACGACCGGCTTCGGCAGGTCGCGGCTCTGGGCGATGTCGGCCGAGTTGAGGCGGCGCTGCTCGGCGTACACCTCTGCGAGCCGGCTCATCGCCGCGATCGCGTGCTGGGCGGTCTTGCCGTACGGCGTCATGGCGTCGGGCCCTCGGGCGGCGGGAGCCGCATCTCTTTCGTGAACACGGCCACGGCGAGCTTCAGCCCGACGGTGAAGACCATCATACCGAACGCCCAGATGCCGGCGGTGACCTTCCACTCGGTCCAGCTCGGGGTGTACTCGACCATCTCGTGCAGCGTCGAGGGGATGAACCCGGGGACGATCAGCCCCATGCCCTTCTCGATCCAGATGCCGGCGAAGCAGGCGACGCACGCCACGCTCAGCACCCAGCCGCTCCGCAGCACGGCCGGCGACAGGAACAGGACCCAGCCGGTGATGGTCAGGGCGAGCGACGTCCAGATCCACGGCACGAGGGCGTGGTGGCCGTGGCTGCCGAAGTACAGGTACGTCGCCGGGGCGACGTGGCTGCTGCCGGTGTAGAAGATCGTGAACAGCTCCGACAGGAGCATGAGCAGGTTGATCGACAGCGCGACGCGGATGATCTGGACCAGGGTGCGGATCGGCCCGTCGCCGGCGGCGAACGGCGTCAGCCAGCGGAGCAGTTGCAGCGTCAGGATGATGAACGCCGGCCCGGAGACGAACGCCGACGCGAGGAAGCGCGGCGCGAGCAGGGCCGTATTCCAGAACGGCCGGCCGCCCAGGCCGCAGTACAGGAACGCCGTCACCGTGTGGATCGCGATCGCCCACAGGATCGACACGAACACGAACGGGACGTACCAGCGCGGGTTCGGCTCCCGGCCGAGGAAGCGCATGTAGAGCAGGTAGCCGACGATGTGCAGGTTCAGCAGCAGGTAACCGTTCAGGACGAGGACGTCCCAGGTCAGCATCGACATCGGCCAGTTGAATCGGCCGACGCCGGGAATGAGGTGCCAGAACCGGTCCGGCCGGCCGAGGTCGACCATGACCGAGAGCAGGCTCATCACGATCGCCGCGATGGCGAGGATCTCGCCGACGATGACGACGTCGTGCATGTCGTGGTCGTCGTACAGGTAGGCCGGCACGACCATCATCACGCCGCCGGCCGCCAGGCCGACGCAGAACGTGAAGTTGGCGATGTAGAGGCCCCAGCTGACGTGATCCGTCATGCCGGTGCGCACCATGCCGTCACGCACCTGGACCGCCCAGGCGTTCGCCCCGACGAGGGCGACCGCAGTCAAGACGGTCATCCAGGTGTAGAAGAGCCAGGTGCCGTCCGTCGCGACGCCGAGCGCCCGGAGCAAGAACCGCGGGTAGCTCAGCAAGGCCGACGGCCGGGACGGTTCGGCGGCGCTCATGGCGAGGCTCCGGGCGTTGCCTTTCGGAAGCGTCTCGCCCCCGCTTTAGGGGATAGGGGTCGGGGTGAGGGGGAAACAGAAGGCAATGCAAAATACTGAATGCAAAATGCAAAATGCAAAATGGAGAACAAGGCGGCGCGCGGTATCTGCCACCCTCCACGACCTGTCTTACATTTTGCATTTTGCATTTTGCATTCAGTATTTTGCATTCGATCGGCCCCCTCAATCCCGCGGCCCCTCTCCCTCGAAGCGGGGGCGAGACATAGAAGACGGTCACTTGTCGAAGAAGTAGAAGAACCGCGGCTTCGTGCCGAGTTCTTCCTTCAGGACGAAGACGCGCTTGTTCTCCAGCACCCAGCGGATCTCCGACGCCGGGTCGAGGACGTTGCCGAAGACGCGCGCCCCGGTCGGGCACGCCTCCAGGCACGCCGGCAGTCGGCCGACCCGGACCCGGTGCAGGCAGAACGTGCACTTCTCCATCACGCCCTGCGGCCGGACGCGGTTGGATAGGTAGCCCTGGTTCGGGTTCACCTCGCCCGCCGGCACGTCCGGCTTCGTCCAGTTGAAGCGCCGGGCGTGATAGGGACACGCCGCCTCGCAGTACCGGCAGCCGATGCACCAGTCGTAGTCGACGACGACCAGGCCGTCCTTCTCCTGCCAGGTCGCCTCGACCGGGCACGCCGAGACGCACGGCGGCCGTTCGCACTGCTGGCACTGCACCGGCATGTAGTACTTGTCCGGGGCCGGCACCGGGTGGTCGTAGGTGCAGTTCCCCTTCGCGAAGTCGATCCCGCCGCGGTCCATCTCGAAGACGCGGATGTAGCTGTTGTGCGTCGCCCGGTCGTGGTTGTTCTCGACGTGGCACGCCTCGGCGCAGCGCCGGCAGCCGACGCAGATGCTCAGGTTGAGCGCGTAGGCGTAGCGCACCCCGGGCAGCGGCGGCGGGTCGGCGACGGTGATGTCGTCCCGGTCGAAGCGCTCCCGGGCGTCCGCCTCCAGGCGGGCCAGGACCGCCTCGCGCTCGCTCGGCTTCAGCTCCTTGTAGTGCTTCTGGAAGAAGTCCTCGCCGGTGTCGGCGGAGATCCACTCGAAGACCGGCTGGATCGCCGCCGCCCAGGCGGCGACGCCGAGCGTGACCGCCCCGGCCTTGACGACGGTGCGGCGGTCGACCTCGCCGACCAGCGGCAGCGGGATGGTCCGCCGCGGTGTTTCCGGGTTATCGGCCATGGCCGTGCTCCTCGGGCGACGGGCGGGTCAGGAAGCGGTCGTTCGGCCCGGGGGCGGGGCGGACCGTCGGGAAGCGCGGGGCGTGGGCGTCGTGGCAGGCGACGCAGTTGTTCCGCACCCGGCCGCCGCGCGTCAGGTCCCAGTAGCCGGTCATGCCGCCGTGCGCCCCGTGCTGGTAGTCGCGGTACTGCGGCCCGTGGCACTGGCCGCACAGGAGCATCACGTCCGCGAACGGGATCGACTTGCCGTCCGCGAGACGCAGCGTCTGGTAGCCGGTCGCCGGGTCGTGGCAGGCGACGCAGGACAGGTCGCCGTGCTTGCCGTGCAGGCCCTGGTGGAACGTCGCCAGGTCGGTGCCGACCCGCGCCGCGGGGTTCGCCGGCCGCGTCGTGTGACACGTCGAGCAGGCGGCCGTCACCTCCCGGCCGTGGAAGTCCGTCAGCCCGGTGCGGACGACCGGCGTCTCGACCGTCGGCACGATCACCGTGGCGTGGCGTGCCGGGGGAGTCAACGGGCCAGCCGGTGCGGGGGGAGGCTCCGGCTGGCCCGACCACCAAAAGGCAGCGATGGTCGCCGTGCCGAGGACGGCGACGGGCAGGAGGAAGGCCCACAGCGTTGCCCCACACCGGGAGGTTTCGGGGTTTGCGTACATGGGCCAGCCTCCATCGCCGCATCACCGCCTCGTCACGTCGCCCCGTCGCGACCTCGTCGGTAGCATACCAATCGACATCGCGGAATTCAAGAAATAGTTTTCTTTTTTTCTTGAATCGGACGATTCGATTGGCTAGGGTGACAATGTGCGGGTAGGCTCCGCGGGAGGCTGGCGTGGCGATCTCCGGTCTGGTGGTGACCCTGGTGGACGACGTGCCCCGCGCCGCGCGGGCCGAGGCGGCGATCCAGGCGGCCGGGGTGTTCACCTTCGGCGAGCCGATCGGCCCGCGTCGCCCGGTCGTGCTGGAGACCGCCAGCGTCGAGGAATCGCGCCGCTGGCACGAATGGCTGTCGGCCCTGGACGGCGTCGCGCAGGTGGACGTGGCGTTCGTGTCGCTGGAGGAGGAGGGCGAAGATGAGCGGTGATCCGAACCGGCGCGACTTCCTGCGTTCCGCGGCCCTGTCGGCCGCGACCGCCCTGGCGGCGCAACAGGGCTCGTCGCCGGCCCAGCCGCCGCGCGTCGAGCTGCCGATCGTCCCGGACGCGACGTGGGACAAGGCCCCGTGCCGGTTCTGTGGCACCGGCTGCCACGTCCAGGTCGCGGTCAAGGAGGGCAAGGTCGTCGCCGTCGCCGGCGACCGGGCCGCCGAGGTCAACAAGGGCCTGCTCTGCGTCAAGGGCTACCACGTCGGCCAGATCCTCTACGGCAAGGACCGCCTCACCACGCCGCTCCTGCGCAAGGAGGGCAAGCTCGTCCCGATCGAGTGGGCCGAGGCGATCGACGTGCTCGCGAAGCGGATCCACAAGGCCCCGGAGCGGTTCGCCTTCTACGGCTCCGGGCAGTGGACCATCCCGGAGGGGTACGCGGCCAACAAGTTCATGAAGGGCGGCCTGGGCAGCAACCAGATCGAGCCGAACGCCCGGCTGTGCATGGCGTCGGCCGTCACCGGCTACGTCAGCACGTTCGGCGTCGACGAGCCGTACAACTGCTACGACGACCTCGACCACGCCGACGTCGTCCTCCTCTGGGGCAACAACCCGGCCGAGATGCACCCGGTCCTGTTCAGCCGGATCGTCGACCGGCGCATCCGCGGCGAGAAGGTCGAGCTGATCGACATCTGCACCCGGCGGACGCGCACGTCGGACCAGGCCGACCACGTGATGGTCATGAAGCCGCACGGCGACCTGGCCATCGCGAACTGCATCGCCCAGCAGCTCGTCGCCGGCGGCAAGGTCGCGACGGAGTTCGTCGAGAAGTACTGCAACTTCCGGGCGGACGCCGAGCCGGCCCGCTACGAGAAGCTCGCCGGCTGGGACGACTACAAGACGTTCGGCACCCTCATGGGGAAAGCGATCACGTTCGCCGACTACAAGCAAATGGTCGCCCGCTACACGCCGGAGGCGGCGGCGGAGATGAGCGGCCTGTCGGTCGAGCAGCTGAAGCTGCTCGCCGCCCGGTTCGCCGACCGGAAGCTGAAGATCGTCAGCCTGTGGTGCATGGGGATGAACCAGCACACGATGGGGACGGCGATCAACAACCTCGTCCACGGCGTCCACCTGCTGAGCGGCCACTTCGGCCGGCCGGGCGACGGGCCGCAGAGCCTGACCGGCCAGCCGTCGGCGTGCGGCACCGTCCGCGAGGTCGGCACGCTCTGCCACGCCCTGCCGGGCGACCTCAAGGTCGAGGACGCCGAACACCGTACCAAGGCCGAGGAACTCTGGAACCTGCCCGCCGGCCGGATCAGCCCGAAGATCGGCTACCACACCGTGCTCCTGTGGGAGAAGTTCTGTACGCCCGCCGACAAGGGCGGCGACGTCGACACGATCTGGGTTCAGGTGACGAACCCCGGCCAGACGATGCCGAACCTGCACAAGCTCTTCCGGGCCAAGGAGAAGCACCCGGAAAAGTTCCTGATCGTCTCGGACGTCTACCCGACGGCGACGACGGAGCTGGCCGACCTGGTCCTGCCGTCGGCGCTGTGGGTCGAGAAGACCGGCGTCTACGGCAACTCGGAGCGGCGGACGCAGCAGTGGACGAAGATGGTGCCGCCGCCGGGCCAGGCGCGCGACGACCTGTGGCAGACGATCGCCGTCGCCCGCCGGCTGCACGACCTCGGCCACCCCGGCATGAAGGACAAGGACGGCAAGTTCCTCTTCCACCTTGCCGACGAGAAGGGCGGCGCGGTGCCGATCTGGGAGTGGGACAGCTTCTACGGCAAGGTGGACGTCAACGAGAAGCTGTACGAGGATTACCGCCGCTTCACGACGATCAAGCACAAGGACGTCGCCCCGTATCGGGAACTGGTCCGGGCGCGCGGCCTGCGCTGGCCGGTGGTGCAGAAGCCGGACGGCACCTGGGCCGAGACGCCCTACCGGTTCGTCGAGGGGATCGACCCGTACGTCGCCGCGGGGAAGGGGTTGCAGTTCTACCACTCGGTGACGAAGGACGACCGGGCCCTGATCTGGTTCCGGCCGTGGGTCCCGCCGCCGGAGGTGCCGGACGGCGACTACCCGTTCTGGCTCGACACCGGCCGGGTGCTGGAGCACTGGCACACCGGGACGTTGACGTCGCGCGTGCCGAACCTGCGCCGGGCGATGCCGCGCTCCTACGTCGAGGTGGCCCGCGAGGACGCGGCGGCGCTCGGCATCCGGACCGGCGACCTGGTCCTGGTCGAGACGCGCCGCGGCAAGCTGGTGCTGCCGGCCTGGATCGACGGCCGGGGCAAGTGCCCGCCGGGGCACCTGTTCATCCCGTTCTTCGACGAGCGGCAGCTGTGCAACGTGCTGACGCTGGAGGCGCACTGCCCGTTCTCGAAGCAGCCGGACTACAAGAAGTGCGCCGCCCGGCTGCGCAAGGCCGCCCCGGGGGACGTCAAGCCATGACCGCCCCGACCCTGTCTAACCGCTGGGCGACCCTGGCGACCGCGGCCGCCCTGACGCTCGCCTTCCTCGGCTACCTGCGCGGCATCCGCGAGCCGGCCCCGGTCGAGCTGCCGGCCGCCCCGGTCGTGGTGCCGGTCGGGGAGGTCCCCGTCGCGGTGCCGTACGCCGACCTGCCCCGGGCGGCGCTCCAGCCGAACGCCGGCTGGCACGCCGACCTGGCGACGCTGAAGTCGGCCCGTCCCGGGCCGTTCGACCCGGTCGTCCGCACCGAGGCGATGAAGCTCGCCGCCCTGGAGGACCGGGCCCGCAACCGTGCCTTCGACACGGCCCCGCCGACGATCCCGCACGGCATCGAGGCGACGAGCCCGGCGGCGTGCCTGGCGTGCCACGGCCCGGGGCTGACGGTCGGCGACCGGGTCGCGACGCGGATGAGCCACCCGCATTATGGCTCCTGCACGCAGTGCCACGTCGAGTCGGCCCGGCCGGAGTTCGCCGCCCACGCCGGCGAGGTGGCCGGCAACGAGTTCCAGGGCGTCGGCCGAGCCGGCCCGGGCTACCGGATCGGCCCGGGCGCACCGCCGGCGATCCCACACACGACGTGGATGCGCCAGGACTGCACGAGCTGCCACGGCCTGGTCACCCGGCCCGGCCTGCGGACGACGCACCCCTGGCTGACGAACTGCGTGCAGTGCCACGCCCCGTCGGCGGCGCTGGATCAGGTCGGCTTCCCGTTCGAGGTGCCGAGATGACGCCCGACCTGCCGCCGCTGTGGAACGGCACCCTCGACCGGGCGGCGGTCGAGCAGCTATTCGCCGACCTGGCGGCGCACGCCGAGGTGCTCGCCGTGCTGGAGAAGGGCGGCCCCGGCCAGTACTGCGCGGCGGACCGGCCGACGCTGGCCGACGCCCGCGAGCACCTCTTCGACGGCCTGGTTCGCGGCGTGCAGCTCCGCTATCAGTACGAGGGCCGGCTCTGGTGCGACACGCTCCTCGCCGTCGAGGGCGGTTACCGGGTCGTTCGACTCCGGGAAGGGTGAGCCGGGCAGGGGACCCGGGCATGACCGAAACGGACTGGCTGGCGGCCGCCGACCCCGAGCCGATGCTGCGCGGCCTGACCCCGCCGCCGAGCGAGCGGAAGCTGCGGCTGTTCGCCCTGGCGTGGTGCGGCCGGATCGACCACCTCATCACCGACGCGCGGAGCCGGGCCGCCCTGGCGTTCGTCACGTCCCACGTCGAGACGACGCCGAACCGCAAGAAGGGCCGTCCGGCGGTCGAGAAGGCCGCCAAGCAGGCGCACGACGAAGCCTACGACCGCATCTTCCGTGTCCGCGGTCGAGAGGTTAGCCTGGCCCTGGCGGCCTCGAACGCGGCGGACGCGGCCCACAGTACGATGGACCTCGACCCACTCAGCGCGGCGATCTTCGCCGCGGCTTTCGCCGTCCACGCCGCCTGCTGGGCCGAGCACGCCGCCGGGGACGAGCCGTCTCCCCACATGTACCCGGAAGAACTCCGCGGCCCGATGAAGGCCGCCCAGGCCGAGCTGCTACGCGAGGTGCTGGGCAACCCGTTTCATCGCGTCGCGGTCGATCCGCTCTGGCTGCGCTGGAACGACGGCACGGTCGGGAAGGTCGCCGAGGCGACCTACGCCGAGGCGGCGTTCGACCGGCTCGGCGTCCTGGCCGACGCCCTGGAGGATGCCGGGTGCGCGGACGATGCGATCCTGGGCCACCTCCGCTCCCCGGGCCCGCACGTCCGCGGCTGCTGGGCGCTCGATCTGCTTCTGGGCAAGGGCTGACGCGAGTCCCGCGATGGACCGACGCGCGGGCGTCGGGTAAACTAACGGAAAGGGACCTCACGAGGACGTTACGATGTCGCAGCTGACGGTCGATGCCACGTTGAGCGCGAAGCTCCGCGACCTGGCCGGGCCAGTCGAGATCGTCGACGAGTCGGGCCGGATCCTGGGTCGGTACGTTCCTCAAGGCAAGGACACGGCGACCGAGGGGCAAATCAGCGCGGAGGAACTCGCCCGTCGCCGCCAGGAACCGGGCGGTCGGCCGCTGGCCGAGATCCTGGCCGACCTGGAGAAGCAGGCGTGAGGTACACGGTCGTCTGGATCCCGTCGGCCGAGCGGGACCTCGCGGACCTCTGGCTCACCGCGACCGACCGGGCCGCCGTCACCCGGGCGGCCAACGACATCGACCGGCTCGTTCAGCACGACCCCGACCAGCAAGGCGAGTCGCGCCCGGACGGGGTGCGTATCCTGTTCGTCGCGCCGCTCGGCGTGCGGTTCGAGGTGCTGCCGGACGATCGGCTCGTCCGGGTTCTCCACGTTTGGCAATACTGACATGATCGACGCCGAGTGGTGGCTTGCGAGCGGCAAGCCGGGCGAAATGCTGCGTGCCGTGTGGCCTGCGCCGAGCGAGAGGAAGCTGCGCCTTTTCGCGCTGGCGTGTTGCCGGCTGATCGATCACCTCGTCACCGATCCACGCAGCCGAGCGGCGCTGGCGTTCGTCGCGGAGCACGTCGAGACGACGCCGAACCGCAAGAAGGGGCGGCCGACGGTCGAACGAGGGGCCGAAATTGCCTACCAAGAAGCCTGCGGCTCGTCCGGCGGGACGATGTCGTACTGGTCGGTAGACTACGGCGCAATGTGCGCGGCCGATGCCGCCCGCAAAGCCTTACGGAAGAATGCAAGCGTTGCCGCGTCCTTGACTGCCGAGGAGGTAGTTCGCGTCGTGTGCTGGTCCGAGCGGATCAGTCAGGATCGTTCCAGCCGATCCCCACTGGGTACGATCGAGCAGAGCTCGCGCGAGCAGAGCTCACGGGCTTCACAAGCCGACCTGCTCCGCGAGATCCTGGGTAACCCGTTCCATCCGGTCGCGATCGATCCGTCTTGGCTTTGGTGGAACGACGCCACGGTACCACGCCTCGCCCAGTCCATCTACGGCGACCAGTCCTGGGATAGCCTCGGCGTCCTGGCTGACGCTCTGGAAGACGCCGGCTGCGCGGAAGATGCGATTCTGGACCACCTCCGCTCCCCGGGTCCGCACGTCCGCGGGTGCTGGGCGGTCGATTTGCTCCTCGGCAAGGGCTGACCGCGGGCGTGCCACCTGTTTCGGGGCCTCCTCGGTGCCGGCCGGTTCGATCAATCGGGCAGCTTTTCTCTGGCCCAAACCCGCGAGCCCTTGGTGGGATGGGGTGTGGCAAGGACGGTCCACGGGAGGAAAAAGGCACCGCTCGGCGCGCGCAAACCGTTGGCGGACCTGGCGGACCTGGCGGACCTGGCGGACCTGGGGACGGATAAGCCTGTGCCGACCTGTCCGTCGCCCGCCGCCAGCCCGTCTTGATTCGTTTGCCTCGTCTTCCCAGAATGGCGCGATCGGGACGCCGTCGCGTTCCTTCCCAGTTCCGCAGCGAGGCTTGCGATGGCCGACAAGAAGATCGTCGTCGGGGTGCCCAGCGAGATCAAAACCCACGAATACCGCGTCGCCATGACGCCCGTCGGCGTCGACGAGTTGACGCGCGCCGGCCACAAGGTCCTCGTCCAGCAAGGGGCGGGGCAGGGCAGCGGCATCCCCGACGAGCAGTACCGCGCCAACGGGGCCGAGATCGTCCCCCAGGCGAAGGACGTCTGGGCCGCCGCCGACATGATCGTCAAGGTGAAAGAGCCGCTCCCGACTGAGTGGCCGATGATGCGCCGCGGCCAGGTCGTCTTCACCTACTTCCACTTCGCCGCCGACGAGAAGCTCACCCGCGCCTGCATGGACACCGGCATCACCGCCGTCGCCTACGAGACGATCAAGGACGCCCGTGGCACCCTGCCGCTCCTCACCCCCATGAGCGAGGTCGCCGGCCGGATGTCGATCCAGGAAGGGGCGAAGTTCCTTGAGCGACCATTTGAGGGCCGCGGCATCCTCCTCGGCGGCGTGCCGGGCGTCAAGCCGGCCAGCGTCGTCGTCCTCGGCGGCGGCATCGTCGGCGCGAACGCCGCCAAGGTCGCCGCCGGCCTCGGCGCGACCGTCACCATCCTCGACATCAACCTCGACCGGCTGCGGTATCTCGACGACGTCATGCCGAAGAACGTCACCACGCTCTACAGCGACCGGCACGCCATCCTCGGCTGCATCGCCACGGCCGACCTCGTCATCGGGGCGATCCTCATCCCCGGGGCGAAGGCCCCGTTCCTGGTCAAGCGGGCGGACCTCAAGCTCATGCAGCCGCGGGCGGTCATCATCGACGTCGCCATCGACCAGGGCGGCTGCTTCGAGACGTCCCGGCCGACGACGCACAACGACCCGACGTTCATCGTCGACGAAATCGTCCACTACTGCGTCGCGAACATGCCCGGGGCGGTCGGTCGCACGAGCACCTACGCCCTGACGAACGTCACGCTGCCGTACGCGCTGCAGCTCGCGAACAAGGGGTTCGACCGGGCCATCGCGGAGAACGCGGGGCTGAAGCAGGGGGTCAACGTACACGCGGGCAAGGTTACGAACGGCCCTGTCGCCGAGACGTTCGGGCTGGCGTGTTCGCCGATTTGACGGAGGTGCCATGCCGTTGCCGCCGAGTGACGTCGCCGTCTACTCCGTCGGGGAGCTAACCCGGTCGATCAAGACGCTGCTGGAGGAGGCCCACCCGCAGGTGTGGGTCGAGGGCGAGGTGTCGAACCTCGCCCGGCCGGCGTCCGGGCATTTGTACCTCACCCTGAAAGATGAGGAGGCCCCCCTCCGCACGGTCATCTACCGCGGCGTCGCCCTGCGCATGAAGTTCGACCTGCGCGACGGCATGAAGGTCGTCGTCCGCGGCCGGCTCACCGTCTACACGCCGCGCGGCGAGTACCAGCTCCAGGTCGAGGAGGTGCAGCCGAAGGGCATCGGGCCGCTCGAACTCGCCTTCCGCCAGCTCAAGGAGAAGCTGTTTACGCGCGGCTACTTCGACCCGGCGCGGAAGCGGCCGCTGCCGCTCATTCCGCGGCGCGTCTGCCTGGTGACGAGCGGCACCGGCTCGGCGGTGCGCGACATGCTGGAAATCCTCCAGCGCCGCTGGCCGGCCGTCGAGGTGTGGATCTGCCCGGTCCGCGTCCAGGGCGAGGGGGCCGCCGAGGACGTCGCCGGGGCGCTGATGCTCCTCAACCGCATCCCCGGTATCGACGTCCTGATCGTCGGCCGGGGCGGCGGTAGTCTCGAAGACCTGTGGTGCTTCAACGAGGAGATCGTCGCCCACGCCATCTACCAGTCGCGCGTCCCGGTCGTCACCGGCATCGGCCACGAGGACGACCTGACCATCGCCGACCTCGTCGCCGACGTGCGCGCCCTGACGCCGAGCGAGGCGGCCGAGCGCGTCGTGCCGGATCGGCTGCAAGTGATGGCCGGCCTGGAGGAACGGGCGAACCGGATGCGCGGCCTGCTCCTGAAACGGCTCGAACTCGCCCGCAGTCGCCTGGAGGAACTGTCCGGCCGGCGCGTCTTCCGCGAGCCGGCCGAGCGGGTGCAGGAACTCCGCCGCGATCTCGACGAGTTCCAGGAGCGGCTGGAGCGGGCGGCGGCCCGGCGGCTGGAAGCGATCCGGCAGCGTCTGGAGGGGCTCGGCGGGAAACTCGAATCACTTAGCCCCTTGAATGTTCTCGCCCGGGGGTATAGCCTGTCGGGCAGACTCGAAGAGCCCGGCCTGCTCCGCGCGGCCGGCGACGTCCGTCCCGGCGACCGGATCTGGCTCCGCCTGCACCGGGGCCGGCTGGTCTGCACCGTCGAGGAAGTCGAACCATCGCAGGAGGCGGCGGAGCCAACCAAGGGAGTGGACCCCTCGTGAGCGAACCCCCCGCGGAAAGCCCGACGTTCGAGGAGGCGCTCGCCCTGCTCGAACAGACCGTGCGCGAGCTGGAAGACGGCCGGCTCGGCCTGGAGGAGGCGCTCGCCCGCTACGAGCAGGGCATCCGGCTGATCCGGCTCTGCCACGGCCGGCTGCAGCAGGCCGAGCAGCGGATCTTGCAGCTGACCGGCCTGACGGCCGACGGCGAGCCGGTGCTCCAGCCGTTCGAGCACGAGGCGACCCTGCCGACGAAGCCGTCGCGACGGCGGAGTTAATTGGCATCGTCGGCGGACGGTATCTACTATGAGTAGGTGTGCGTGGACCCGCTGAACGACTACCTGGCCTGGCAACGGGCGCGCGTCGAGGCGCACCTGCAAGCGGCGCTGCGGCCCCAGGCGGGGCTGCCGGCCGGCCTGCTGGAGGCGCTGCGCTACTGCCTGCTCGCCCCGGCCAAGCGGCTGCGGCCGCTCCTGGTCGTCATGGCGGCCGAGGCGTGCGGCGGGGCGGACGTCAACCCCTGGCCGGCCGCGTGTGCGGTGGAGATGATCCACACATACAGCCTGGTCCACGACGACCTGCCGGCCATGGACGACGACGACCTCCGCCGCGGCCGACCGACCTGCCACAAGCAGTTCGACGAGGCGACGGCGATCCTGGCCGGCGACGCCCTGCAGGCCCTGGCGTTCGAGACGCTGGCGACCGGGTATCCGCCCCGGCCGGCCGCGGAGATGGTGGCCCGGCTCGCCCGCGCGGCGGGGGCCGCCGGCATGGTGGGCGGCCAGGTCGACGACCTGGCCGTGGAACGCGCCGCGGCCGACGGCCCGGCGCGGACGGTGGAAGGGCTGGAGGCGCTGCACCTCCGCAAGACCGGCGCGCTGATCCGCGCCAGTCTGCAACTCGGCGTCCACGCGGCGTTCGCGGGGGACGACGGACCGGCGCAGGACGTGCTGGAGCGCTACGACGGGTATGGCCGGTGTCTGGGGCTGGCCTTCCAGATCGTGGACGATCTGCTGGACGTAGAGGGACATGCCGATCGGACGGGCAAGGCCGTGCGGAAGGACGCCGCACGCAACAAGCTGACCTATCCGGGCCTGCTCGGCGTCGACGAGAGTCGCCGCCGGGCCAGGCAGCTCGGGGACCAGGCGGTCGCCTACCTCGAGCCGCTCGGGCCGGAGGTCGGCCGGTTACTTGCCCTGGTATCGTTCGTCCTGGAGCGCGACCGATGAGCCTCGAACTGGAACGACAGACCGAGGCCGACGGCCAGCAGTGCGAGGAGCCTGCCATGACCCCGATCCTGCCGACCATCGCCTCGCCGGCGGACCTGCACGGCCTGACCGACGCGCAGTTCCACCAGCTCGCCCAGGAGATCCGCGACGAGCTGGTCCGCGTCCTCAGCCTGCGCCCGGCCCACTTCGCGTCGAACCTCGGCGTCGTCGAACTGTGCCTCGCCCTGCACACGACGTTCGACTTCTCCAAGGACCGCCTCATCTGGGACACCGGCCACCAGATCTACCCGCACAAGCTGATCACCGGCCGATACCAGGAGTTCGCCTCGATCCGGACCAAGGGCGGCCTGATGGGCTACCCCAACCCGCACGAGAGCGACTACGACCTGTTCATGACCGGCCACGCCGGCTGCTCCGTCTCGTGCGCCCTCGGCCTGAAGGCGGGCGACCGGCTCCAGGGGCAGACCGACCGCCACTCCGTCGCCGTCATCGGCGACGGGGCCCTGCCGTCGGGCATCGTCTTCGAGGCGCTCAACAACGCTGGCGGCCTCAACGAGAACCTGCTCGTCATCCTCAACGACAACGAGATGTCGATCTGCCCGCGCGTCGGCGCGCTGGCGCGGTGCCTGGACCAGGCCCGGCTGACGTCGTTCTACCAGGGCGGCAAGCGCCACATCCGGGACATCATCTCGCGCATCCCGCTCATCGGCGGCGTGGCGACGCAGCTGCTGGAGCAGCTCAAGGACGGCCTGAAGGCGTTCATGACCGGCGGCATGCTCTTCGAGGAGATGGGCTTCCGCTACTTCGGCCCGATCGACGGCCACGACCTGCCGACGCTGCGGCGGTGGCTGCGCGACGTCAAGAACCAGAAGGGGCCGATCCTCCTGCACGTCCTGACGCGCAAGGGGCACGGCGTCCCGGAGGCGAGCGCCGACCCGGTGACGTACCACACGCCGCCGGTCTTCGAGAAGATCGGCCCGGGGCGCGAGATCCTGTCGCTGAAGCGCGGCGGGTCGAAGGCGTACACCGACGCGATCTCGGCCGGCATCCACCAGGTGATGCACGAGGACAAGCGCGTCTGCGTCATCACGGCGGCGATGTGCCAGGGGAACAAGCTGGAGAAGGTCCGCGCCGACCTGCCGGAGCGCTTCTTCGACGTCGGTATCTGCGAGTCGCACGCCGTCGCGTTCGCCGCCGGCCTGGCGAAGGCCGGCCTCCGGCCGATCGTCGACATCTACAGCACGTTCCTGCAGCGGTCCTTCGACCAGATCTTCCAGGAGGTCGCCCTGCAGAACCTGCCGGTCGTCTTCGCGATGGACCGGGCCGGCGTCGTCGGCGCGGACGGGCCGACGCACCATGGGACGTACGACATCCCGTACATGCGCATCTTCCCGAACATGGTCGTCGCCGCCCCGGGCGACGAGGCGGACGTCCTGCCGATGCTGCGCTGGTCGCTCCAGCACGACGGCCCGGTGGCGATCCGCTACCCGAAGGCGGCCCTGGAGAAGGTCGAACGGCCGGCGCAGCCGATCGAGCTGGGCCAGGCCGAGGTGTTCGACTGGGGCGAGGACGGCGTCCTGGTCGCGTACGGGACGTTCTTCGCGACGTGCGTCAAGGCGGCGGCCCAACTGCGGCAGGAGGGGCTGCACCTCGGCGTCATCAACGCCCGGTTCTGCAAGCCGCTCGACAAGGGGACGATCCTGAAGGCGGTCGAGGAGCAGCCGCTCGTCGTCACGGTGGAGGAGGGCACCCTGGAGGGCGGCTTCGGCAGCGCCGTGCTGGAGGCGGCGAACGCGGCCGGGCTCGACACGCGGCACGTCGTGCGGCTGGGCCTGCCGGACGCCTACGTCGAGCACGCCGAGCGGCACGAGCAACTCGCCGACCTCGGGCTCGACGTCGCCGGCATCTGCGCCGCGGTCCGCAAGGCGCTCGACCGGAAGGCGGCCCCGGAACTCGAGCGGTCGCGCTAAAACTCCGTCCGGCGGCGGTCTGGCAAATCTATCGGGAGGTGGTCGGAGCAAGCTGTTTTCCGTGGGGCGACCGCCCTCGGTCGCCTCTTCGACCCCGAGGCGACCGAGGACGGTCGCCCCACGGAAACAGACCTCCCGGATCGATTGCCGCACCCTCCAGCGGCGAGTCCCGCCTTTTTCCTTGCCATTTTTCCGGCGACCCGTCACATTTGGGCGCTGACCGGGGGGTAAGGAAGGGGAGGGACGCATGTCCGACATCCGCGCCGACTCCGAAGCGACGGTCCGGCTTCTGGAGCGTGCTGCCGAGGGTGACGCCCAAGCCCTCGGCCAGCTCCACGACCAGCAGCGGCCGGCCCTCAAAGCCTTCGTCCAGGCCCGCCTCGGCCCGGACCTGCGCGCCCGCTTCGATGCCTCCGACGTGGTCCAGGAGGCGTGGAAGGAGGTGGTTCTACGAATCCGCGACTACCTCCAACGCCGGCCGATGCCGTTCCACCTATGGGTGCGCCGGACCACCTACCAGCGGCTGGTGACGATGCGGCGCGACCAGGACCGGGACCGGCGAACCCCGCGGCGCGAGATGGCGTTGCCGGAGCGGTCGTCGCTGCTGCTGGCCGGGCAGGTGCTGGCCAAGACGCCGTCGCCGAGCGAGGCGGCCGAGGCCAAGGAGCTGGCGGAGCGCATCTCCCGGGCGGTCGGCGAGCTGTCCGAGGACGACCGCGAGATCCTGCTCTTGCGGCACGCCGAGGAGCTGCCCTACGGCGAGATCGCCGCCCTGCTCGGCATCGAGGCGGCCGCCGCCCGGAAGCGGTATGGCCGGGCGCTGATCCGGTTGCAGGAGGTCCTGACCGCCGCCGGCTTGCTGGAGTGACCGCCCCATGGACCCGGTCTCCCCCCCCGCGATCCCGTCGCTGGAATCCCTCGTCGCCGAGGTCGCGGACGAGTTCCGCGAGCGGCAGCGCCGCGGCGAGCGACCCGACGTCGAGGAGTACGCCGCCCGCCATCCGCACGCGGCCGACCTGCTGCGCCGCGTCCTGGCGGCGCAGCTGCTGTTCGAGCCGGCGGCCGCCGGCAGCGTGCCTCCGGTGGTGGGCGACTTTCGCATCGTGCGCGAGGCCGGCCGGGGTGCCATGGGCATCGTCTACGAGGCGGAACAGCTCTCGCTGCGCGGCCGGCGCGTGGCGTTGAAGATCCTGCCGGTCGGGCCGGGGATGGATCCGCGCCGGGTGCGCCGCTTCCAAAACGAGGCCAGCGCCGCGGCCGGGCTCAACCACCCGAACATCGTCCCGGTCTACGCCGTCGGCCAGGAGGGCGACCGCCATTACTACGCGATGCAGTTCATCGACGGCACGTCCCTGGACAAGGTGAACGCCCGCACCGGCGTCCTCGGCACGGACGAACCGACGGCGGATTCGCCGGGCGTGGCGGTTCCGACCGACGCGGCGTACCACCGCCGGGTGGCCGAGTGGGGCGTCCAGGCGGCCGAGGCGCTGGAGTACGCCCACGGCCTGGGCGTCATCCACCGGGACGTCAAGCCGGCGAACCTGCTGGTCGATGCGCGGGGCAAGGTCTGGGTGACGGACTTCGGCCTGGCCCGCCTGGCGGCCGACGCCGGGCTGACGGAACCTGGCGACGTGCTCGGCACCCTGTGGTACGTGAGCCCGGAGCAGGCCCAGGCCAGCCACGGCCTGGTCGATCACCGCACCGACGTGTACGCCCTCGGGGCGACGCTATACCACCTCGTGACGGGCCGGCCGTCCGTCGCGGGAGGCACCCGGCCGGAGATCCTGTACCACCTGGCGCACAGCGACCCGGTCGCGCCGCGGAAACTGGTGCCGGGCTTGCCGAGGGATCTGGAGACGATCCTGCTCAAGGCGCTGGAGAAGGCCCCGGCCGATCGCTACCCGACGGCGGGGGAACTGGCGCGGGACCTCCGCCTCTGGCTGGAGAACCGGCCGATCCAGGCCAAGCCGCCGACCGTGTTCGACCGGGCGCGGAAGTGGGCGGGCCGTCACCCACTCGCGATCCTGTCGGCGGTGGCGATGCTGCTGGTGCTCGCCGCCGTCTCGACCGTCGCCGCCGTGCTGATCTGGCGACAAGAGCACCTCGCCCAGCAGGCGCTGGCCGCGGCGGACCGCCGGCTCGCCCTCACCCGCCGCGCCGCGGACGACATGTACACCCAGGTGGCGGAAAAGTGGCTCGCCTCACAGTCCGGGCTCCAGCCGAAGCAGCGCGAATTCCTCGAGAAGGCCCGTGCCTTGTACGAAGAACTCGCTGAGGAAACCGGCAACCAGCCGCGGGCGCGTTTCGACGCCGCCTACGCCGGGAAACGCCTGGCGGCGATCGAAGCCCGCCTCGGCCGACTCGACCACGCCGTCGCGGCGTACCGGCGAGCGATCCGCACCCTCGAACAGCTGGCGCGCGAAGACCCCGACGAACGGCTCTACCAGCACCAGCTGTCAGAGACCCTGTCCGACCTGGGGGAAGACCTGTTCCGGGCCGGGCGGCTCACCGAAGCGAGGGAGACGGCCGACCGAGCCCGCTCCCTCGCCGAGCAACTCGTCGAGTGGAACCCGACCGAGATGAACGCACGGAGGAAATTGGCGTCGGCGTTGCTCACGGCGTGGATGGTGGCCCGGGCAGAGAAGGCCGCTCCTCCCGACCGACTCAGAAAGTTACTCGAGCGAGCCCTCCAGCAGCACGAGAAGATCGTCGAGGCAGGCGACCTCATCGAGTACGACAAGGGCGTTCTGGGGACCGTCCTGGGCAACCTGGCCATTACGAACATGGAGCTCGCGAACTGGGCCGAGGTAGAACGGCTTTGCTTGCGCCGCATCGACCTGTACAAGGAGCTGTCGGCGGCCCGCCGCGAAGAGCCGCGCTACCAGGAGCAACTGGCGGACGCCTACCGCGACCTCGGCAGCATGTCGCTGCCCCAGCAGAAGAAGGACGGGAAGCCGGCCCTGCGCGAAGCGGCGCGGATTTCACAAGGCCTGGCGGATCGCTTTCCGGACGTCCCGGCCTATCGCTTCGGGCTGGCGGGCTGCTACCTCAACCTAGGCAACCTATTGCGCGAGGCCGGGGACCCGCCGCAACCGGACGGCCTCGACGCCGAGAAGGCGTACCGCCGAGCGGTCGATTTGTCCGAGACGGCGGCGGCGGACGCCCCGACGGTGATCGAGTACCGCGACGCCCACCTCACGGCTTTGAACAATCTGTGCCTGTTGCTCGACAGTAAAAAGGCCGACGACCTACTCGAAGTGGGCGAGCGCCTCCTGCGCGGCAGAGAGAAGCTGGTGGGCGACTTCCCGAAGAACGCGGCCTACCGGGAGGCCCTCGCGAAGTCCCGCGAACACATCGGCGTGGACTATTTCAACCGGGCGGCCGATTTGCTGTCCAACCCGACCCCGGCTTCCCTCAGTTCGGCGAAGCGGCTCGCCGCCCGCTCCACCGAGCTGATGCCCGAAGACGCGGACGCGTGGGGGCTGCTCGGGTCGGTGTGCCACCAGCAGTCCGACTGGCGCGGCGTCATCGCCGCGACGGATCGGTTCCGCAAGCTCAACGCGGCCCGCGCGGGGTTCGCCCTGCTCGACATGGCGCGCGCCTACCACCGCCTCGGCGAGAAGGAGAACGCCGTCGCCTGCTTCCGGGAAGCCCAGGCGTGGATGGAGAAGCATCCCCCGGTGCCTGTCGAATTGAAGGAACTGAGGGACGGGATCGGTGCCCTGTTGGGCATCAAGGGGTCGCCGCGGGACACGGATCCGTGATCGACTCCCTACCGAGGTAGACGCACGAACCGAATCCGCCTTGGCCGGGCAAGCCACGTCGCGTCAGCCCTGATCGAGAATAACTGCCTTCGCCTGTCACACCCACGCCGGGACGGCGGGTAAGTCGGTAGAACCGACCGGTTTCCACCCCGAGACTTCGTGGAACCGTCGCGCGGCGAACGCCGTGGTCGGCACCCCCGCGACCGTCGGCGATGTGGACCGGGAGGAGTTCACGCTCGCCACCGGAGGGAGTGCCGCGGCAGCAGAGCCCGGCTCCGAGAACCCCTTATCCCGAGAGCCTTCACCCCGATCGACCGACGTCAACAGCAGGAGGGGTTACCCCATGAGGCTGGTTCTCGCATCGATCACCGCATGGCTTGTGCTGAGCATCGCATCTCCGGGGGTGAGGGCCTCCGTCCTCCCCTCCCACGCCTTCGTGGGGACCATGACGAACCCCGCCGTCCTGACACTCGAAGGGAGCGGGCCTCTCGACACGGGCCTACAGACCGGGGGCTTTCCGGGGCAGTTCGGAAATAACGCCCAGGCCCGGACCGACATCTCCGCCGATCGCTTCCTCCAGGCCTACTCGAGCGCCTTTTCCACCGGGGCCGGCTTGTTCGACCCCCGAGGGAATGGTCAGGGCCGGGCCGCCTGGCGCGACATCGCGTTCGTCACCGGGTCTGCTCCACCGGCCCTGCGATTGAACTTCGTGTTGGACGGGGAGCTCCGCGCCGTCTCGTTCGGTGGCGGCTTCCCCAGCAACTGGGCCGAACTCGGCATCGAGACGACGACCAACCCAATCGATTTCTTCACTGGGACCTTCGTCCCAAGGGATTCCTTCCCCCTCGAAGCGACCGTCTATTTCGGGAATCAGCAGCAGGGCTCACCTGGGCTGCCCCCCGGTTTCGAGGGCTTCGTCGCCCGGGGCTCCTTCGGCAGTTCCTGGGACTCGGTCAATTTCGTGGGCGACCAGTTCACGGGCCGGTTTCACATCGTCACGCCGTTCAACCCAGCCCTCGGGGGGTACGGCTGGGGCGTCTCGCTAAGCGCGTGGTCCTTCGGACGGGGAGGCAGCGCCGAAGCGGATGCGTTGAGCACGCTCCGGTTAGAATCGGTCACGCTCCCGGACGGAACCCCGATCCGCGTCACGTTCGATTCCGGCCTCCGCTTTGGGGTTCAGCAAGCCATTCCCGAGCCCGCCACCCTCGCCCTGTTTGGGATTGGTTCTGTCGCCCTACTTGGCTGGGGTAGGAGGAAGAGGTGGCGGAACGACTCTCCGGCGGCCGTCACCGAACGAAGGGGATGAGTCCAAGTTGTCGGCCGAGATTCCCAACCTGCTAGCCGCTCGCCCAGGCGACTCCACGCACCGCCGCCGTCGTGATGTTCGGCTACCCGGTCGCGCCGGCTGACCTCGTCCGCGCTCAAGAGCAGATCGACAAAGACCGGACCTGGCGTTGAGCTTCACGGGACGGGCCCGCATCCGCGGCGAAGTATACCAGGCCGATCAAGAATGTGGGCACCATCGACTCCGATCGAACCCGTTATCGGGTTTGTGGGGAAGCCACTGCCACAAACCCGACTTCCCAGTCCAGTGGCAAAAGAGGACACGCTTATGAAGCCCGCGCACGAGGTGAATCCCCCGGCTTTGCTTCGGTCCACCGACGTCGTGGCGGTCGTTGAACTGCTCGACGCGGATCTCGAGGCCGTGGCGGCAGGGAAATCGCCAAACCAGGGAGGGGATCGTACCCTTACGGGGGCAATCTGGACCGGGCTCGGACGCTCCCCCGGCGTTGCCTCCAACGCCGCCGGCAACGCTGACAGTAAGCTCGGCGGGAAAATGAGATGAGCGGTTTCATCGGTCAGCCAGCGGGTTCTCGTCCATTTCGAGGCAAGGCCCGTGGCCGTCGCCCGGCGTTGATCTGGTCCGAGCTGTCTCATACGGATCCGCCTGTGAGTCACACTGGCGATCCGGTGGAGGTGGCCGCTTTGGGCCGGTCCCCGCACCTTTCAAAAAGGGCCCCGCGCCGCTACTCCTGGTATTCGCCGCTCCGGATTGGCTCATAGGGTGGCCTTGAGATGGCCCAAAACCGTGGGCCTTCGGGTGGCGTGACTCGGGGTTTCATAAGGCCGCCGAGTCACGTCACCCTTCTGTCACCGATGGGTGTCCTCCAGGGGCTGACGCCCCGGCTCGCCAGGACCACTACGCCGAGGTCGGCATCACGAAACGGTGCCGGCCGTCCGGCCCGCGCAACCCGATGGCCGTTGGCGGCCGCGGCCGGTAAGCTGGACGCAGGGTTTGCACCGAGGCCCAGATCCGACCTCGCCATGCGCATCTTCCTGCTCGGCAACGGCCAGCGCTCCGGCGTCCCCGAGGCGGCCGAGCAGCTGCGCCCCTTCCTCGCCCGCCACGCCGAGATCGTCGTCGATGACCTGACCCAGACCGTCGACCTGTCGCCGCACGAGGCCGACCTCACCCTCGTCCTCGGCGGCGACGGGGCCATCCTCCGCGCGGCCCGGCAGATGGGCTACCGCCAGCTCCCGGTCCTCGGCGTCAACCTCGGCCGGCTCGGCTTCCTCGCCGACCTGAGCCTGGAACAGGTCGAGGAGAAGTTCCCCGCCGTCGCCGCCGGGGACTACCGCGTCACGACCCACGTCATGTTCGAGTGCGTCGTCGAGGGGCCGGACGGCGTCGTCCGTCGGTCGCTCGGCCTGAACGAGGTCACCGTCCACGCCGGGCCGCCGTTCCACATGATCGACCTGGAGTTGCTCGTCGACGGCGAGGTCGTCTCCGGCTACAGCGGCGACGGCCTCATCCTCAGCACGCCGATCGGCTCGACGGCCCACAGCCTGTCGGCCGGCGGGCCGATCCTCGGCCAGGAGATCGAGGCGTTCGTCGTCACGCCGATCTGCCCGCACGCCCTGACGAGCCGGCCGGTGGTCGAATCGGCCGCCCGCGAGTACAACATCGTCGTCCGCCGGGCCGGTCCCGGCACCCTGCTGCTGATCGACGGCCAGGAGCACGTCCCCGTCACGCCGGACCACCGGATCACGTTCCGGCGCGCGGCCGTGGACTTCCGCCTCGTCAAGGTCGCCGGGCACAGCTACTACCGGACCCTGCGCGACAAGCTGTCCTGGGGCGCGCTGCCGAACTATCGCAGCGAACCATCCCCGCGGACGGAGCGTACGGGCTAGCAAGCATTCCGGGCCGGGGGCGGCCATGGTCGGGCGGCGGTTGATCTACGTCGGGCAGGTGCAGGGGGTCGGCTTTCGGGCCACCTGCGCCCGGTTCGCACGCGGGTTCGCCGTCGCCGGCTGGGTCCGCAACCTGCCCACCGGCGAGGTCGAGTTGGTCGTCGAGGGCGACGGCCCCGAGGTGACGGCGTTCCTGGATCGGATCGCCACCCACTTCCGCGACCACATCACCGAGGCGCGGTCCGAGGACCGCGCCGCCGCCGGCTCCACGGGGTTCGAGATCCGCCGGTAACCCGCCATGACGTTCGCACCCGCTTCCCTGATGCTCTGGCTGGTCCTGTTCCTGGTGCAGGTCCTGGCGGCCATCCCGTGGACGTTCGCCCTCTTCGTCGACCCCAGCCGGCGCGACAAGGGCACCTGGTGGCAGCAACTCCAGCTGCCGCTCGTCGGCGTCGTCGGCCTGATCGCCCTGCCGCACCTCGGCCTGTTCTTCACGCAGCGCGACTGGCTCGAGACGATGGGCGGCTTCTGGGCGGCGTTCCTCCAGCTCCAGCTGACGATCGACGCCTTCCTGCTCGTCTTCTTCGTGCTGCTCTGGCTGTGGCCCAAGGGCGGGGCGGTCGCCCTGGCGGCGTTCCGCGAGGGCGTCCGCCAGCCGATGTTCTGGCTGCTGGCCCTGTTCGCCTTCGTCGCCCTGACGATCATGCCCTTCCTGCCGTACTTCACCTTCGGCGAGGACTACATCGTCGTCAAGGAGCTCGGCTACGACACGCTCATGCTGGTGGCGGTCCTGTTCGGCACCCTGGCGGCGAGCATCTTCATCGCCGACGAGATCGAGGGCCGGACGGCGGTGACCGTCATGAGCAAGCCGATCTCGCGGCGGCAGTTCCTCCTGGGCAAGTACGTCGGCCTGACGCTGTCGGCCCTGTTCATGTACGCCCTGCTCGCGGTCTACTTCGCCGGCGTGCTCGACTACAAGTTCTGGTGGGACCGCAGCGACGCCGTCCCGCCGCCGGTCTGGGTCCTCGACGCCGTCGAGGGCCTCGGCTTCCGCAACGATAACGGCTTCCTCCTGGTCGGCATCGGCCGGTGGGTCAACCACTTCCTGGAGATCCTGCCGGGCCTGGTCGTCTGCTTCTGCCAGGTCATGGTCCTGCTCGCCGTCGCGGTCGCCCTGGCGACGCGCGTGCCGATGGTCGTCACGATGAGCACCGTCCTGGTCCTCTACCTCGCCGCGAACCTGACGCCGGTCCTGGTCAACATCGGTAAGCAGATGCAGGCGACGTCGCCCGGGCCGGTGTCGCAGATCGTCGCGTTCATGTCGCAGCTGTTCGACACGCTCCTGCCGGCGCTGACGTACTTCCGCTACTCGCCGGCCGTCGTCGGCGAGGTGTCCGTCCTCAGCTGGGCCTACTTCGCCTACGTCGGGTCGGTCTTCCTCTACGGCGTCCTGTACACCGCCATCGTCCTGTTGTTCGGCCTGATCCTCTTCGAGGACCGCGACCTGGCGTAAAACGAAGCTTGCCTGACCGGGTGTCCGATCTGCTATCATCAAACGCAGTCGCCCCATTTCGCGGTTGCTGATGCGGAGGTTTCCCGTGGCGGACCACGACAACGAGCCGTCGGCCGACGCCGACGCTTTCGCCAAGGCACGCGGCTACTTGAAGTACCGCTCGTCGGCCATGTGGACGGCCTACCTCGCCGGCGGCGTCGCCGCCGTCCTCTTCCTGCTCCAACTCGTCGTCCTGTGGATGTTCGTCGACCTGCTCGTTTTCCGCGGCCGGTTCCCGTCGTTCCACACGCTGACGTTCAGCCAGCAGACCCGCTTCCTTCAGGAGTGGAACTCCTTGCCCCCGGCCGAGCGCAAGGGCCGCCTCGCCGCCGTCGGCATCGACGAGAGCAACGCCGCCCGGCTGGCGGGCACCGAGGCCCGCCGCGACCTCGACCGCGACGACCTCGACGGCCGGATCTGGCGGGCCCAGCTCGGCCACGTCCTGGCGACGCGCGTCCACCCGGACCTCGTCCGCCGGGTCGATCTGCCGACGCCGGGCGAGGCGGACTACCGCGACTACGACGAGGTGAACAACGGCCTGTTGAGCCTCGTCGTCCGCTACGACGCCAGCGCGTCGATGTGGACGCCGATGGTCTCGACGTTCGCGGCGTGGAACCGCTGGACCTGGGACGGCACCCGCAGCGTCCTGTCGGCGTACCTGCTCGGCCTGCTCGTCCTGTCGCTCGTCCTGCTCCTGCTCGGGTCGCTCGCCGTCTGGCTGTCGCGCTACGCGGCGGCGGTCGCGACGACGGAGGCGTCGGCCCAGATGCGGCGGACGGTCTACCGCCATTCGATGCGCCTGGGGACGCTCGCCTTCCGGGCCCTCGGCCCGGCCGAGGCGGTCACGGTCTTCACGCGCCACATCGAGGCGGTCCACGACGGCCTGTACGCCTGGCTGACGAGCCACTACCGCGAGCCGCTCCTGTTCGGCCTGCTGCTCGGCTTCGCGCTCATCCTCCAGCCGTGGCTGGCCCTGTCGTTCCTGCTCTTCGCCGTCCTCGTCTGGCTGGTCGGGTCGCAGATCATCCTGCACTACCGCTTCCAGGGCCGGATCGCCACGAACGAGGCCGGCCAGCGCCTGACCATCCTGCGCGAGAGCCTGATGATGATGCGCCTGGTCAAGTGCTACGTCATGGACCTGTTCAACCAGAACCGCGTCGAGCGCCAGCTCGCCGCCTACGCCGACGTGCAGATGCAGCGCCTCGGCGGCGAGGCGATCTCCCGGCCGCTCCTGGTCGGCCTCGGCATGGCGTGCGTCCTGATCCTGATGTTCGTCGCCGGCCTGATCGTCCTGTCCGGCCAGATGGGCGTCGCCGGCGTCGTGACGATGACGACGGCCCTCGTCTGCCTGTACTACCCGTTCGAGCGCTGGCTGGAGGGCCGCCGCCTGATCCGCCGCGGCCGGGACTCCGCCGGCCAGGTGTTCGCGTTCCTCGAGCGGCGCAGCGAGGTCGGCCAGGTCGTCGGGGCGCAGTTCCTCGACCCGGTCAAGAAGGGGATCGAGTTCGACGGCGTCTCGCTGCGGGAGCCCGGCAGCTCGCGCCTGCTGCTCGACGGCGTGTCGCTGACGATCCCGGCCGGCAAGAAGATCGGCCTGATCGGGGCGGAAGACCTGGAGAAGTACGCCCTGGTCTACCTGCTGCCGCGGCTGCTCGACCCGTCGCAGGGCGAGATCCGCATCGACAACCACGACCTGCGCTACGTCACGCTCGACTCGCTCCGCGAGCAGATCGCGACGGTGCTCCAGCACAACCTCGTCTTCCACGATACGGTCGCGAATAACATCGGCTGCGGCGACCCGAGCTACACCCTGCCGCAGATCATCGAGGCGGCGAAGCTCGCCCACGCGCACCACTTCATCCAGAAGCTGCCGCAGGGCTACGAGACGCCGATCGGCGAGCTGGGCCACTCGCTCTCGACGAGCCAGAAGTTCCGCATCGCCCTGGCGCGGGCGATCCTGCGCGACCCGGCCCTGCTCATCATCGAGGAGCCGGCCGCCGAGATCGACGACGACACGAAGTCGCTCCTGGACGACACGATGGCGCGCATCCTGCCGGGGCGGACGGTCATCTTCCTGCCGCACCGCATCTCGACGATCCGCCACTGCGACAAGCTCGTCCTGCTCCACAAGGGCAAGGTCGTCGCGACCGGCGACCACAAGGAACTGCTCGCCGGCAACCCGCTCTACCGCCACCTGCACTACCTGGAGTTCAACGAGATCGATGATTGAATCGCCGCCCTTCCCAGCGGAGCTGACCGCGGCCGTCGAGGCGGCCGTCGAGGCCGGCGACCTGATCGCGCGGGCCTACGTCGATTTCGTCGCGATCCCGAACGCGCGCGCCGACCTGACCACCGAGGTCGATCGCCAGGCCCAGGAGGCGGCCCTGCGCGCGCTGCAGCGCCGGTTCCCGACCGACGCCTACTGCGCCGAGGAGGACACGCCGTCGCTCGTCGGCCGGGAGCGGACCGGGTCGCGCCTGTGGATCATCGACCCGATCGACGGGACGCGCGGCTTCGCGATGAAGAACGGCGAGTTCAGCGTCATGATCGCCTTCCAGCACGACGGCGTCCTGGAGGTCGGCGTCGTCCACGAGCCGGCGGCGAAGCGGGCGACGTTCGCCTGGCGCGGCGGGCGGTGCTGGGTCGGGAGCCTGACCGACGCGAAGCTGTGCCGCGTGACGACGACGGCCGACCTGGCCCAGGCGACGCTGACGCAGAGCCGGTCGAAGCCGGGCGCGCCGCCGACGGAGCCGGTGCGGTTGTTGCAGCCGGCGGCAGTCGTCGAGACGTACTCGGCCGGGGTGAAGCTCGCGCTCGTGGCGCGCGGCGAGGCGGACCTGTACGCGAACACGTACCCGAACTTCAGCGACTGGGACATCGCCGCGGGGCACATCCTCGTCACAGAGGCCGGCGGCACGGTGACCGGCCTGCGCGGCCAGCCGCTCGTCTACGGCCGGCCGGGGGCGGCCCAGCGGCTGGGGCTGCTCGGCAGCAACGGCGTCCTGCACGACGCGGCGCTGGCGAAGCTAGGGTAGCCATCACGCTCCGCGTGATGGCTACTTTTTCGGCCCCTGCAACTGGGCCAGGCGCACCTGCGCCACCTCGGCGTGGCGCGTGTTCGGACACGCCGCGGCGACCTTCTCCAGGTAGAAGATCGCCGTCTGCGGGTCGCCCTTCTGCACCCAGCCGTCCGCCAGGGCGAGGTAGAGCGTCCCGAGCCGGTCGGTCATCTGCTCGGCCGCCCGGCGGGCCAGGTCCGGGCTCGACCGGATGTCGGCGAGCAGCTGACGCGCCTCGGCCGCCTCGGGGAAGTCGCCGTACTGCTGGACGACGGCCTCGCATTTGTCGATGCAGCTGACGAGCTGCTGGGCGCGGTAGTCCTCGCGCGCCTGGGCGAGGAGGCCCTTCGCCCGCTGGGCGAGGACCGGGTTCGCGTCGTCGGACCGGCTGGCGAGCTTGACCAGCAGCTGGTCCCCCTCCCGGGCGGCGAGCGTGCCGCGGTAGTTCCGCACGACGCCGCGCACCACCTCGTACGCCTCGGTTTGCTTGCCCTGGCCGATGAGTTCCTGGCCCTCCTTGAGCTTGCCGGCCGCCTGGCCCTCGACCTCCTCCAGCAGCTTGCGCGCCTTCTTCTGGATCGGCCGGTCCTTGTCGTCCTCGAGGATGTGCCGCAGGAGCGACACCGTCCGCGGGTGGTCGGCGACGCTCTGGGCCTGTAGTGCGTCGCGGAAGTCGCGCACCATCCACTCCGGGTCGGCGACGGCGTTGATGAGCTTGCCCAGGTGCTCGCGCATCTTCGGGGCTTCGAGGAACCCCTCGTGGTAGCCGAGGATCTTGCCGTCGGACGCGGCATAGACCAGGGTCGGGTACGTCTGGATGTTGAGCGCCTGGGCGAGGGCCGGGTTCCTGCTCGCGTCGATGCGGAGCGGGATGCACTTCGCGTTGAGCGTCTCGGCGATCTCCTTATCGACGAAGGTGCGCGACTCGAGCTGGCGGCACCAGTGGCAGTTGTCGGTCGTGAAGTCGATCACGATCGGCCGGCCCTGTTCGGTCGCCTCCTGGCGGGCCCGGTTGTAGTCGGTGCGCCAGGTGATCTCCTCGGCGAGGGCAGGCCCGGCCAGCCCGAGGGCCAGGCCGAGCGCGAGCAGGGTGGTGCGGGTCCGTGCGGTCGAGTTCATGGCTCCCCTTCCCGGTGCTTCCCGGGGCTCGTCAGGCCCGCGGGTGTGCCTTGTGGTAGCTCTCGCGGAGTCGCTGCGTCGTCACATGGGTGTAGATCTGGGTCGTGCCCAGGCTGCGGTGCCCCAGGAGTTCCTGCACGCTGCGGATGTCGGCCCCGGCGTCGAGCAGGTGCGTCGCGAAGCTGTGCCGCAGCGTGTGCGGGCTCGTCCTGGGGTCGAGCCCGGCGAGTTGGAGGTACTTCTCGAGCAGCCGGCCGACGCTGCGCGTCGTCAGCCGGGTGCCGAGGTGGTTCAGGAAGAGCGGGTCGGCCCCGGTCGGGTCGCGGCCGCCGACACTGGACCACATGCCGAGCCAGGCCCGGACCGCCTCGACGCACTGCGGCCCGAGCAGGGCGAGCCGTTCCTTGCGGCCCTTGCCGCGGACGACGGCGATCCCGTCGTCGAGATCGACGTCATCCAGGTTGAGGCCGACCAACTCCCCGACGCGCACCCCGGCGGAATAGAGCGTCTCCAGGATGGCCCGGTCGCGAAGCCCGAGCGGATCGTCGGCCGGCGGGGCGGTCAACAGGCGGAGGACCTCCTCCTTCTGGAGGAAGTGCGGCAGCTTGCGCTCGCGGCGCGGGCCGCGCAGGCCGAGGGCCGGGTTCGTCGCCAGGATGCCCTGCCGGCAGAGGAACTTGCACCACGACCGGACGGCGGCCAGGCGGCGGGCGACGGTCGCGCGGGCGTACTCCTGCTCGGGCAGCCAGGCGAGGAAGGCGCGGAGCAGGCGCGGCGTCAGGTCGGCGGGCGTCGCGTCGCGGCCGAGGCGGACGGCGAAGAACTCCAGGGCCTGGGTAAGGTCCTCGCGGTACGACTTGACCGTGTGAGCGGATGTGTTCCGCTCCAGCCCGAGGTGGCGGAGGAAGTCGGCCACGGCGTCATGCATGGGTGTCTCATCGGGGTGGCGGTTCGGGCTGGGTGGTCACACCTCCGCCTCGGGGAGCAGCTCCGCCTCGACCTGTTCCTGCGACCGCCGGGCGAGGACGGCGGCGTCGAAGCCGTTGATCGACAGGGCCGGGTCGAGGGCCTGCTCGGCGAGCAGGTCGAGCAGGGCCGGGTAGCTGTCGTCGTCGTAGGCGTACAGGTAGCGTTCCGCCCCCTTGACGAGGACGAGGACGTTCCGTTCCTGGTGCATGTGCGGCCCCTCGCGTGCCCGATGCCGGCGGTCGTTGGTGGAGATATCGACCCGGCCCAGGAAACTTCGCCAGGGAAAAGTGTGGCGGGGCAGGGCGGGACGAGGCCGGCCGGCGCGGGATTCGCGCCACCGGGGCGGGCGGTCGATTCAGAGCAGGTCCCGCAGACCGCGCAGGCCGACCTCCTCCCGCGTCAGGAACGGTTCGCCATAGGCCGCCCCGATCGCCCAGCCCCAGTAGCGTGCCCGGTCGCGCACGTCGTCAAGGAACGTCGGCGGCGTCGTCGGCCGGCCGGCGACGAACTGCGACTGGTAACACTCGACGGCTCGCATCTTGCGCGCGTGGTGGGCGCTGACGTCGACGACGAAGGACGGCTTCGGGTGGATGCGCAGGTGGACGGCGAAGTAGTAGACGATCCGGGCCGGGTGGTGCGGCTCGCCGGGGAGGTCGCTCTTGGTGAGCTTCGCCCAGAAGCGGGCGGCATCGATCAGGGCGCTGGCGGCGACGTGGTCCGGGTGGGCGTCCTCCCAGTATGGCGCGAAGACGACGCGCGGCCGGAGCTGGCGGAACGCCCCGGCGAGGGCGGCCCGGGCGGCGAGGGTCGCCTCCAGGGAGCGGTTCGGCAGGGCGAGGTTGCCGCGCCACGTCAGGCCGAGCACGGCCGTCGCGGCGGCCGTCTCGCCGGCGCGGATCTCCGGCGAGCCGTGCGGGGTCGGCTCGCCGTCGGTCAGGTCGAGGACGCCGACGCGCGCCCCGTCGGCGAGCAGTGACAGGAGCGTGCCACCGACGCCGAGTTCGGCGTCGTCGGGGTGGGGGGCGACGGCGAGATAATCGAGCGGTTGCATGGTGGTGCCCCCTTGTCATCGCCGGGCGGCGCGTTAAACTGTGCCCCATCCGGGCGAACGGACGCCGCCCGGCCCGTCGTGCCCGTCGTGTCGAGGCGAACCGAACCGGGTCCCCGGCCGTCCTCCCCGCGCAGGACGCCGGCCCAGCTCTCCGAGGTCGGCCATGGCCAAGAAACGCCCCGCAGCGGCCCCGGCTCCGCCGGCCCCGTCCGATCGGAAGTCGATCACGGCGGACCGCTTCGTCCGGTTGTACAAACTCCTCAAGCTGTTGGCCTCCGGCGCGAAGGACCGCCCGACGTTGACGAAGCGCCTCGGCCTCGACGTGCGCGGCTTCTACCGCGACCTGCAACTGCTCTCCCAGGCCGGGATCCGCTACACGGTCCACGACGGCAAGTATTCCCTCGACGGCGACCTCGCCACGGCGACCGTCCTCCTGCCGTACCCCGACCCGGTCCTGAGCCTCGGCGAGATGGAGCAGCTCGCCAAGGGGAAGTCGGCCGCCCACGCGAAGCTCCGCCAGCAACTCGACGACCTGTTGGCGTGACGGCCCTTCCGCCCGGCCTCGCCGCGAGGTAAACTCCTAGTACCTCCCCCTGGCCCACCCCGCCGCGGAGTCCCGCCGATGAGCCTTCCCGCCGGTTGTTCCGACGCCCGCCGCTCCTGCACGCCCGACCGCCGGGCCTTCCTGCGTGCCGGCATGCTCGGCGCGGCCGGCCTCGCCCTGCCGGGCCTGCTCCGGGCCGAGGCCGCCACCCCGACGCGGCGCAACAACGTGATCATCCTCTGGATGCGCGGCGGGCCGAGCCACCACGACACCTGGGACCCGAAGCCCGACGCCCCGGCCGAGATCCGCGGCGAGTTCGGTGTGATCGACACGAACGTCCCCGGCATCCGCCTTTCCGACCTGCTGCCGATGACGGCCCGGATCATGGACAAGTGGTCGATCGTCCGCAGCCTGCACCACCACGACGCCGGCCACTCCGCCGGCGACCAGATCTGCTTCACCGGCTATAACGCCGGCCCGAACCCGGACGAGAACGTCCACCCGTCCTGCGGCGCGATCGTCGCGAAGCAGCTCGGCCACCAGACGCCGCAGCTGCCGGCCTACGTCATGATCCCGCGCCAGGTGCCCGGCACCGGCGCGGCCTACCTCGGCGTCGCGTGCAACCCGTTCGAGACGCAGGCCGACCCGGCCGCGCCCGGGCCGTTCCGCCTACCGAACTTCGCCCTGCCGCAAGGGGTCACGCTCGACCGGGTCGGCGACCGCAAGGGCCTGCTCAAGGACTTCGACACCCTCCGCCGCGAGGTGGACGCCGGCGGCCAGCTCGACGCGATGGACCGCTTCGGCCGCCAGGCGTGGGACATCCTCACGTCACCAGCGGCACGCGACGCGTTCGACCTGGACCGCGAGCCGGCGCGCGTCCGCGAACGCTACGGCTTCCTGCCGGCGTTCGACCCGAAGGCCGCCGACCGCTGCGGCTGCCCGGCGTGGAGCCAGCGCATGCTCCTGGCCCGTCGCCTCGTCGAGGCCGGCGTCCGCCTCGTCACGGTCGATCTGCGCTGGTGGGACACGCACGTCAAGGGGTTCGAGTCGCTGCGCGACGGCTTCCTGCCGCGCTGGGACCGGGCGTACTCCGCCCTGATCGAGGACCTGGAGGCGCGCGGCCTGCTGGAGACGACGCTCGTCGTCGCCTGGGGCGAGTTCGGCCGGACGCCGCGCGTCAACAAGGACGCCGGCCGCGACCACTACCCGAACGTCTTCAGCGCCGCCCTGGCCGGCGGCGGCGTCCGCGGCGGCCGCGTCGTCGGCGCGTCGGACGCGCACGGGGCCTTCCCCAAGACGAACCCGAAGACGCCGCAGGACGTCCTGGCGACGATCTACCGCCACCTCGGCGTCGATGCCGAGGCGCAGTACCTGAGCAACGGCCGGCCGATCCCCGTCCTACCGTCCGGCGAGCCGATCAAGGAGCTGTTCTAGGCCGGGCCGGGCATCGACGCCGACGCGGATCGCCACCTCCGCCTCGGCGACGGTGTGCAGCGGGTAGATCCGCCAGCCGGCCGGCACCCGCGCCACGAAGCCGACCAGGGTCGCGTCCTTGCCGTCGAGCTTGACCGTGTTCCACGCCGTCAGCGTCTCGGTCGTGTCGTCCTTGAACGTCACGTCGAGCGTCGTCTCGACCTGGCCGGGGTTCGCGTTGACGATCTTGAGGACGTTGCCCAGCTCGACCTTGAGCGTCTTGCGGAACAGGATCGCCGGGGCGACGACCTCCGCCCCGGTCGCGTACTGGTAGAGTGGCTTGAGGTCGGTCACCGTCTGTTCGACCTTCTTCTTGTCGTGGACGATCGTGATCTTCGACGCCCGGCCGGGCTTCTCCTCCGCGCCCTTCTTGACCGGGAACGCCACCGACTTGATGCCGCCGGTCGGCGTCCCGCCGAGGAACTTCAGCGCCGCGACGCCCATCGGGCCGCGGTCGATCTCCGCCTCGAGGGCCGGCTGGTTGAAGCCCTTGAACTGGGTCGAGCCGGTCAGGGTGACGTCCTCCTCGTCCTTGCCGCCGGGGGCGACGACGGCGGTCGCGGTCTTCATCGCCGCGTCGAACTCGAGCTTGCGCAGCCGGTCGAGCGGGATGAGCGTCACGACGCCGTTGACGTAGGTGGTCGATTCGACCTCGCGGAACTCGAACGCGAGCGGGCCGACCGCCGGGCGCGTCGTCGGGCCCTTCGTCATCGGCGGCCCCTTCTTCGTCTCGTCGGGCGGCTCGATCGCCTTGACCGGGTCCTTGGCGTCGAGCCAGGTCAGGTGGCGGGTGCCGGCGAGCCACTTGTAGGCGGTGAGCTTGTGCTCGCGGTCGTTGGCGTCGACGACGACCGCCCCGCCGTCCGGCGGGGCACCGGCCGCGCCGGGGAGGGAGGCCAGCACGGCGAGCAGGCCGGCGGCGGGGAGGAGGAGACGAAGACTACGCATGATGGCTACCGTGGCTGGGATGGAAGGAGGCCGGACCCCCGCCCTATTGGCGCGGCCGGGGGGGCGGGTCGCAAGGAAAAAGTCCGACGGCGCGTCGTTTGTCGTCCGGGCGGGTTGCGCCGATTCGTTCAAGGGGCGCGATTTCGCCGTCGATATGTTCCGGTAGGATCACGCCGCGGATCGGCCTCCGGCAATGTCGGCCGGCCTGCGAGACGTTGGGGGACGCGACCATGAAGCGATTGTGGATGGGGGCGGCCCTGCTCGCGCTGGCGGCGCTGCCCCAGGCGGGGTGGGGCCAGTCCGGGACGATCCCGAGCCCGGTCGGCCCGGCCCGGATTCCCGAGCCGTGCCCGGACTACGTGGCCCCGAATCTCGTGCCCGGGCCGCTCCGCCCGGAGATCGCCCCGGCCGGGCCGCCGAGCAGCCTCGACCTGCCGGCCAACCACTCCAGCGCCTTCCAGGAGGTGGACTACCCGCTCGACGAGGGGTGCTACTTCCACATCGGCTACCAGATGCTGGCGCGCGCCGGGTGGGGCAACCTGCCGCTGTTCTACCGTGACCCGGTCACGAACCTCGACACCGGCACGGTGCCGAACCGGCTCACGCCGATCGGGATCGTCCTCGACGTCAACCAGCTCGACCGGCCGACCCTCAACGGCGTCCGCGGCACGCTCGGCTGCCTGTTCAACGGCCACTACGCCGTCGAGGTGACCGGGTTCCACATGTTCGAGGAGCAGGTCCAGACCGCGGTCGGCATCCGCGGCCGGCTGAACAGCTTCTTCAACAACGTCCCGCTCGGGTTCGAGGGCAACAACGGCATGTGGCTGCAGGCCGACCGGGCCCAGATCAGCCGGGCGGTCAAGATGACGAACGGCGAGCTGAACTACCGCTACACGTCCGGGGCGGTCATCGAGCCGGAGCTGATCCTCGGCGTGCGGTACTTCGAGCTGCAGGACCAGTTCAACATCTACACCGGCGACGACGACGACACGTTCCTCAACAGCCAGTTCCTGCCGGACCGGCGGCGGCAGGCCAGCCTGGACTACATCACCCGGAACCGGCTCGTCGCCCCGCAGGCCGGCTTCGAGTGGACGCCGATCCAGACGACGGCCCTCTTCTTCGGCGTCAACGCCAAGGGGGCGTGGGGGCCGAACTTCGCCGAGATCGACACCCGCCTGGTGCGCGGCGACGGCCGCGTCGGCTACGACGGCGGCAGCACGAAGGTCGTCTTCAGCCAGCTGTACGAGTTTAACGCCTTCTGCGACCTGATCGTCCTGGACCGGTTCCGCGTCCGGGCCGCCTACCAGGCGATGTGGCTGTTGAGCATGGCCGACTCGCACCGCCAGGTGTCGTTCGACCTGCGCGACACGAACGGCAAGCGCGACACGGACGGCAGCCAGTTCTGGCACGGCCCGTCGATCGAGATGCAGTTCTTCTTCTGAGCCCGGCCCCGCCGGGGCGAAAAAACGACGCACCCCGCCGCGCCACGGAAGGCGAGGCGGGGTGCGGTCGCGTTGCGGGTCGGCCGTCACGCGATGACGGCGCTCAGGTTGTAGGAGGCCTGGTGCATCACGCCCGGGCTCGGGTTGCTGCCCTTGATCTGGACGAGGTACGTCTGGCCGACCGTCACCGCCGCGCCGACCGACCGGACCGAGACGCCGGTGCGCGTGTCGGCGGACAGCGGGACGAGGGTGTTGCCGTCGAGCCGCCACAGGGTCAGCTCGATGTCGCCGCCGGCGGTCGTCGTCGTCGTGACGGTCATCGTGCCGGTCGCGCCGGCCGTCCAGCGGAACCAGTCGTAATCCGGCAGGCCGTCCTTGACGTTGATCGTCAGGCCGTTGTAGGTCTGCGTGGCGAGGAGCGACCCGCGCAGGGTCGCCTCGGCGGACGTGTCGTTGTTCTCGTAGACGTCGCCGCTGAACGTCCCGCCGCCGCCACCGCCACCGCCGCCAGGCGGCGGGGTGGTCGGCGGAGTGGTCGGCGGGTTGGGCAGGGTGACGATCAGGTCGTACTGGCCGGCCTCGCCGACGCCGCCGGCGCTGGCGACCGAGACGAAGTAGTCCTGGTCGCCGAGGGTCGCCGTCACGGTCGCGTCGAAGTTCGGGGTGCCGGAGGCGGCCCCGGCCGACGAGGCGATGACGTTGCCGGCGGCGTCGCGCAGGAAGACGGCCGGCCGCAGGTCGTTGAGGTAGTCGTTGACCAGGGCGCTGACCGTCACCGTCCCGGCCGTCGCCGGGCCGCGGAACCGGAACCAGTCGCTGTCGGTGCCGATCTGGGCGATGACGCCCGACGCGCCGTACACCGTCGTGGTGATCGCGCTCAGCGTCGTCGCGCCGGCCTGGTTGTTGGCGTGGTCGTCGGTCCGGTAGCCGACCCCGTTGGCCGTGTTGGCGATCACCGCCATGTCGTTCTGGGCGACGTTGTCGGTGTTGGTGCCGCTCTGCCAGATCCGCCGCCGCAGGCCGTTGCTGATGTCGAGCATGATCGCGTTGGCAGGCGTGTTGGCGTAGTGTTCCAGGTTGAGCTGGTGGCCGACCTCGTGCGACGCGGTGTCGGCCATCTCGTGGGCGATCGCGACGATATCGCCGGACGACCCGCCACCGAAGCTGGCGTAACCGGCGAACGTCGGCACGAAGGTGAAGCTGACGTTGTTGATCAGGCTGGCGTCGTTCCAGCTGTTGAGGAGCGCGACGCCGAGGACGCCGCCGGGCAGGCCGAGCAGCGACGACGGGCTGTTCGTGATGACGTGGTGCGACGCCCGCTGCGTCAGGTTCGTCGGCTGGACCGTCGTCACGTTGATGTTGAACGGGGCGTAGTCCTCGGCCATGACCCGCCAGATGTTGCGGATCGTCTCGCGCTCGCCCGGGCTGAACGTGGTCGCGGTGCCGTCCTGGTCGAACGGGATCGCGGTGTAGGGAGTACCGCCCGTCCCGGTAGCCCATGCGTCGGTGGTGGAGGCGTGGCCGTCGAAGTCGAGGTAGATCGTCCCCAGCGCCCCGGGCAGGCTGGAAAATGCCGGCACCGTCGAGGCGTAGGTCGTGTCGGCGCGGATGTTCAGGACGTAGTTCCCGGTCGTGTTGCCGACGCTGGACACCCGGACGAAGTACGAGCCGGGGTTCAGGTCGCGGTACAGGGCCGAGTCGGCCGTCGTCGCACTGACCGTGTTCGCCGCGGCCGGCAGGCCCGTGTCGAAGTCGTAGCCGTTGTCGTTGCTCGCCCCGGTGATCGCGTTGCCGGCCGAGTCGTGCAGCTGCAGGAACGAGTTCAGCGTCGTGCTCAGTCCGGTCTCACGCGAGTCGATGTCGAAGAAGACGCCGGTCCGGACGCCGACCGTGAAGCTGAAAAAGTCGAGGTCCGTCCCGCTGCCGATCCCGCCGGTGACCGAGGTCGGGTCGGCCGGGTTGAGCGTGATCGGGTTGGCGGCCCCGGTCGAGTTGTTCGGCTCCGTCTCGCCCAGGGTCAACGGCCGGATGGCCCCGCCGCCCGACCCGCCCGACTCGCCGCCCGACTCGCCGCCCGGCTCGCCGGCCCCGGGCTCGACCTCCAGCCCGCCGCCTTCGGGGAAGGTCTCCTCCGGTGCGCTGAAGCCCGCCCCGATCATCCGCGGGATGGCCTTGTACACCAGGACCGGGTCGCTGGTGCCGACGTTGCCGGCCTCGTCGAAGACGCGGGCCCGGACGTGGTACGTCCCCTTATTGAAGTCGTGCCAGGTGTAGGCGACCTCCCCCCCGCCGACGGTCGCTACCTCCGTGGCGGCCGCCTCGCCCGCGTCGTTGAAATCCCCGTCCCGGGTCCGGTCGATGTCGAAGGCGATCCGGTACGTTTCACCCGGCGTCGCGTCGCCGAACGCGACGTGGAAGGTCGGGTCGCCGACGATGACGTGGTCGTTGTCGACCGACAGGGTGAACGTCGGCGGGGTGGTGTCCACCTCGATGTCCACCTCGGTCGAGCTGGTGATGTCGCCGCCCTGGCCGAGCTCGTCGATCACCGCCGTGTACGCGCCGTCGCTTAGCGTCGAGGCGACGGTCGCCTCCCACCGGCCGTCGTCGGCGACGGTCCCCAGGGCGGTGGCCCCGTTGGACAGCGCGACGCGGATGCCGGCACCCGGGGTGCCCAGGCCGACGAGCGTCGGCGTCGTGTCGTTCGTCGCCGTCTCGGCGAGCTCGCCCGCGGCGTTCCGGACGCCAAGGAACGCCACGCCTTCCGAGAGGACTGGCGCGGTGTCCGTCTCGCCCGGCCCTGTGGTGGTCCTGCCGCTAGTCGTCCCGCCGGTCGTCGGTCCGGTGGAGATGTCCGGTACCGCGCTCGGGGAAGTCTGCGACGTGGCCGTCTCGTCTTCAAACGCGGCCCAGCCGCTGGTCGCGGCCGCCTCGGCATCGCCGAACAGACCCGCCAGGAAGGCCAGGTCGGCCGTCTCGTCGCCGGGCAGTTCGAGGGCCGGGGCGACGGTCGCGACCAGGACGGCGGTCATCTCGCCGGACTCGACGAAGGCCGCGTCCGGGGCGACGGGGGCCGGGGCCGTCACGGCCGGCACGACGCCGACCTCCGGAGCCGGGGCCGGCGGGAGCGGGGCGTCGAGGGACATGCCCAGTTCGTCGTGCAGCAGCGTCAGCCCGAGCAGCGAACCGGGCGGGAGGCGCGCCTCCAGGGTGTCGAGGTTCAGGCGGGCGTAGCGTCGCCAGTCGCGGGCCCAGCCCTTCAGGGCAGGCGCGGCCGCGCCGGGCCGGCCGAGGAGTCGTCGCAGCCACGAGACGAGCAGGTCGAGCGGACGCATAAGGCACACCTCATCGGTGGGGCGGTCCGAGTGCGAGTCGGATGCCAAGGGATGTAAAAGATGAAACAAGTGTAAGGGCTGCGACGGTCGGTGCAAGCATAAACTCTGCCCGCCCAAAAGGGTGCGACCGGCCCAGACGTTAAAACCGGCTTACCGCCCGGCGAGCGCCTGGCGGAGTTCGAGCGGATAATCGGTCAGGATGGCATCGACCGCGGCGTCGGCAAACTTTTCCCAGCTTGCCGGGTCGTGCCCGGCGACGAGCGGTCCGGCGACGAAGATCCGTCGGCCCTTCTCGCGGGTGGGGCGGACCTGGTCCGGCGAGGGGAGCCAGCGGAGGTAGACCCAGTCAACCGTGTCGTCGGCGAGGGCGGCGGCGAGGTCGTCCGGTCGGGCGACGAGGCGCGCCGGGCGGGCCTGCGGCGCGGCGGCCTTGAGTCGTTTTCGTAACTCGGCCGATTCGATCGCGAGGCCGATGAACACGACTTTGTCCAGCACGTCGTACTTCCGCGCCAGGGCGACGAGGTCGGCGGCGAGGCGGTCGTCGTCGACCTTGACGTCCACGGCGACGAGAGTGCCGGGGATGGCCCGGGCGGCGACCTGCTCGAACGCCTCGGCCAGCGTCGGGACGCGCGTCCCGGCCCAGGCGGGGTGGAACCACCCGCCGGCGTCGAGCCGGCGCAGCTCGTCCGCGGTCCGCCCGGCGACCGGGCCGGTGCCGGTCGTCGTCCGGTCGAGCGTCTCGTCGTGCAGGACGACGAGCGTGCCGTCCTTCGCCCGGCGGACGTCCAGCTCGAAGCCGAGGCGCAGCTCCAGGCACGCGCCGAACGCCGGCAGGGTATTCTCCGGGGCGTGCTTGAACAGGCCGCGATGCGCGACCGGCAGCGGCCCCGGCTTCGGCTCGACGGGCCGCAGCTCGAAGCGCACCGTGACCGGGGCGGCCAGGTCGCGGCCGGCCGGCTCCATGTCGGCGGCCTGCTTGCGGGCGGCGTCCACGGCGACGCCCTGCGGCGTCTGCGGCCGCTTGTGGCCGACGTGGGTCAGCAGGGCGAGATCGACCACGCCGCGCTGCTTCTTGACCGCGTCGGCGTACTGCCGGCCGCGTGTCACCGGCGCGAAGCGGGGCAGGGCGGTCAGGTCGATCCCGCCCGCGAGTTCCATCGCGCCCGCCGTGGCGATCACCTGCCCGTCGGCGACGACCTCATACCGGGTGCCGGCCTTCGCGGCCGGATCGACCTTGAGCCGGACGGGGAGCAGCACCGGCGGCAACTCGACCTTGCCGCCGCCGGGCGGGATCGTGACCACCTCCTCGACCGGGAAGTTCAGCCCGCGGAGCACCGCCTGGGCGATGAGGGCTTGCCCGGCCGCGTCGGGGTGGATGCCGTCGCGTGCGAAGGTGAACGCCGGATCGGCCTTGCGGCGTTCCTGGACGTGGCGGTCCACGGCGGCGTGGACGTCGATGACCGGCAGGTCGGGCGTCCGCAACGTCATCAGCCAGTCGGCGTAGCGGCGGAGGACGCCGTCGTAGCCGGCGAACGGGGCCTTGTAGGAGAAGTCGTCCGCGTCGGCCGGCCGGGTCTTGTCCTTGACCGGCAGGGCGTCGAACGGCGGCGGCGTGAGCAGGATTGGCCGGGCCTTCGCGGCGCGGACCTTCTCGACGAGCTTGTTGACGCCGGCCTGGTACGCCTTGAAGCGGTCCTCGGCGAACGGGTGGTAGATGCCGTCGTTCATGCCGTAGCAGATGAAGACGACGGTCGGCTTGACCTCGGCGAGGGCCCGGTCGAGGCGCTCGTGGACGTCCGGCCGCGGGAACGGGTGGTCCTTCTCGGTCAGGCCGGAGCACGTCTCGCTCGGCAGGCCGAGGTTGACGAGGGTGTACTTCTCCGTCGGCCGGCGCGTGCGGAGGACGGCGTCGATCTGGGCGACGTAGCCGCCGGCGAACGTGTTCGAGTCGCCGAGGAAGAGGACGACGTCGTTCGGCTTGAGCAGGAACGGCTCGGCGGCCGACGCCGCGCCGGCGAGGAGGAGCGAGAGGAGCAGCGGTCGCATGGCGGGACTCCGTGCGGGAGGCGGTCGCCGTCTTTCTATCGCCGGCGCTCTTTGTGTCGAAATCCGGCCGGCGGCCCGCCGAATAGAGGGATGACCGCGGAAGGGGGGGACCGCCATGCCCGCGATCGACGTCCTCGGCCTCGGCTGCGTCGCCGTGGACGACCTGCTCTACCTGCCGGCGTTCCCGCGGCCGGAGGAGAAGGTGCGCCTCCGCTCCCGCCAGCGCCAGTGCGGCGGCCTGACCGCGACGGCCCTCGTCGCGGCGGCGCGACTCGGCGCGCGGTGCGCCTACGCGGGTGTCCTGGGTGACAACGAGCTGTCCGCCTTCGTCCGGGCGACGTTCGAGCGCGAGGGGATCGACCTGACCCACCTGCGCGTCGAGCCGCCAGCCCGGCCGATCCATTCGACGATCCTCGTCGATGAGTCAGCCCGGACGCGCACGGTCCTGTTCGACCTGGCCGGCACCGTCGGGGCGGCGCTCGACCACCCACCCGAGGACGTCATCGCGGCGGCGAAGGTGCTGTACGTCGATCACTACGGCATCGAGGGGATGACCCGCGCGGCGACAATCGCGCGGGCGCACGGCGTCCCGGTCGTGGCGGACCTGGAGCGTGACGAGTGGCCCGGCTTCGACGGCCTGTTGGCCCGGGTCGATCACCTCATCCTGAGCGAGGCGTTCGCCCTTCGGCGTACGCGCACCGCCGCCCCGGCCGACGCCGTCCGGGCGCTGTGGTCGCCGGGCCGGGCCGTCGTCGTGGTGACGTGCGGCGAGGCGGGGTGCTGGTGGACCGCCGACGGGAACGAGGTGCGGCATCGTCCCGCGTTCCGGGTCGAGACGGTCGATCCGACCGGGTGCGGCGACGTTTTCCACGGGGCGTACGCGGCGCTGCTGGCGCGGGGGATGCCGCTCGACGAGCGGATCGCGGCGGCGAGCGCGGCGGCGGCGCTGAAGGCGCGCCACCCCGGGGCGCAGGCCGGCGCGCCGGCGTGGGGCGAGGTCGAGCGCCTGCTCGAAAACTGGGGCGGCTGACGTTGCAACGGATTCGCCAGGGCGTAAACTCCTCCTAGGTTACCTCCCTGGCTACAATAGCCCTCCGGGTCGTATGGCGCGGTCGCTGGCGTGTCCGGTCTGTGGCCAGGCGGCGTTGGTCGCCGACGCGGCGCGCGTCGCCCGCTGTGGCGGATGCGGCCATCGCTTCCCGGCGGACGCCGACGGGGTGGAGCCGACCCGCCGCCCGCCGGACTGGTCGCCGCCTGCCCGGCTGCCGCAGTGCCCGGCGTGTGAGCGGCAGGTGTCGTGGGGCGACGCCCACTGCCCGTACTGCGGCCTGGAGTTCGAGGACGAGGCGGAACGCGGCGACCGCTGGGTCTCTCCCGCCGGGAAGCCGAGCCGCCGACGGCGGGACGCCCAGCCGCACCGGGGCCGATTCCTGGCCCACCTCGGCAACCTGACGCTGACCCTCGGCTGGCTCGGCTGCTGCACGTTCGGCACGACGGCCGTGGTGGTCCTGCCGCTGGCGCTGACGACGATCGGCCTGTGCGGCGTCGATCTGCGGCGGATGGGCCGCGGCGAGGTCGATCGCGGCGGCCGGGCCCAGGTCGAGACGGCCCGCGGCACGGCGGCGGCCGGCCTGCTCGTCGCGGCGTTGTTCGGGGGGCTGTACCTGGCGGCGTGGTGGTTGCGCTAGCCGCGAGCGGTCGATGGGGAGGGCGAACGGCGTCTGTCCTGCGTGGACTCCACGCCGCCCGAGGAGAGAACGTATGCCTGAGATCGTGGCCTGCCCCGAATGCGGGCGGAAGTTGAAAGTCCCGGACGAGTTCCTGGGCAAGAAGGTGAAATGCCCGCAGTGCAGCGCCATGTTCAAGGCCGAGGCCGAGGCCGGCGGTGGCGGTGGCGGCCGCGAGGAACGCGAGGAGCGCCTGTCCGACCGGATCGGCAAGCGCATGGGCCAGGAAGAGGAGCGTCGCCGCCGCGAACGCGACGAGGACGACGACGACCGCCCGAGCCGGCGCGGCCGGGACGACGACGACGACCGCGGCCGTTCCCGCCGCGGTCGGGACGACGACGATGACGACCGGCCGCGGTCGCGCCGCGGCCGGGACGACGACGACGACTACGACCGCCCGAGCCGTTCGCGCCGCGGCCGGGACGACTACGACGACGACGATGACTACGACCGGGGCAGCGGCGGCCGCAATCCGTCGCCGAAGCAGGAGAAGGCCGGCTGGAAGGCGGTCTCGCTCGGGCTGCTGCTCGTCATCATCTCGCTGTGGATCTCGATCGGGGCGGCCCTGATCAGCTTCATCGGCAACTTCATCATCGGGGCGCTGCTCGGCAGCGGCGGCGGCAACATCAGCACGCTCGCGACGATGAGCTACGGCCTGATGATCGTCGTCCTGCTGCTCTACGTCGCCCACTTCGTGACGAACATCGGCGGCCACGGCTTCACCCTGGCGACGCCGCCGCGGCGCGGCTGGTCCACCAAGCCGCTCGGCATCTCGAGCTTCGCCTGCCTCGCCTCCGGGACGCTCTGCTTCCTGTTCGGCTACCTGTGGATCTTCGTCACGATCGGCCTGATGACGGCCTCGCCGTTCGGGCCGGCAGCGTTCGGCCGCGGGGCCGGCGCGGGGGCGGCCGCCCCGCTGATCGGCCTGCTCTTCCTCCTCGGGGCCGGCCTCTACGTCGCCGGGTCGATCGTGTTCATGTTCTACCTGAACAACGTCTGCCTGCGCATCAAGCGGAACGACCTGGCCAAGAACGTCATCGTCTGCTTCATCGTCATCGTCGCCGGGACGGTGATCGCGACGCTGATCTCCTGCCTGTGGGCGGCCCTCCTCCCGTCGATGATCGGCGGCAGCCGCAACCCCGGCGAGGCGATCGGCAGCGCCTACGCGATGGGCTACGTCGGCCTGGTGCTGTTCGGCATCATGGGCCTCGTCGGCCTGGCGATCTACATCTGGTACATCGTCCTGCTCTACCAGGTGCGCGGCGCGGTGGACACGTACATCCGCCGCGTCGGCAAGTGACCCCCAGCGGGGAGCGCCCATGGCGATCCGCACCGCCTGTCCGACGTGCGGCCGTTCGCTCTGGGTGCCGCCGGCCCAGAGCGGCCGGCCGGTCGTCTGCCCGGCCTGCCGCCACGAGTGGGTCGCCGAGGCGGACGACCCCGACGCCGAGCCGGAGCCGACCTGGCGTCGCCGGCCGCGCGAGGACGCCCCGGACGCCGAGCCGGACGGCCGGACCTACGTCGAGGAAGCGCCGCGCCGCGACCTGGTGCCGCACCGTGGCGGGCTGATCCTCGTCCTGGGCGTCACCAGCCTGTGCCTGTCGATCGTCGCCCCGGTCGGCCTGCTCCTCGGCCTGGCGGCCTGGGTGATGGGCCACGGCGACCTGGCCCAGATGCGCCGCCGCGAGATGGAGGACGACGGCCGGTCGCTCACGCTCGGCGGGATGGTCACCGGCATCTTCGGCGTCGTCGTCAGCGTCCTGGTCTTCCTCGCCTGCGCCGGCGTCTGGACGGCGTACTACGGCAACCGCCCCGGCCGGATGTGGGCCCCCGGCCCGGTCCGCCCCGCCCCCGGGCCGCCCGTCCCCGGGCCGGCGAATCCGCTCGATTTCTGAGCCGGGCGTGGTAACATTCACATCCGGCCTGGTTCCTCCCACCCGCAACGCCTCCCGCTGGAGCGTCCCGCCGATGTCGCGTCGTCTCGTGCCGCTGGTCGTCTTCCTGCTCGCCGTCCCGCTCACCAACGCCGAAGACTGGCCCGCCTGGCGCGGGCCGCGCCTCGACGGCAGCTCGGCCGCGAAGGAGATCCCGCTCACCTGGGGCAAGACCGAGAACGTCCTCTGGCGGACGGAGATCCCCGGCTCGGGCTACTCGTCGCCGGTCGTCTTCGGCGACCGCGTCTTCGTGACGACGTGCCTCGGCGAGGACATGGTCGGCGCGACTGGCCAGCGCGACCTGCTCTGCCTCGACCGCAACACGGGCAAGATCCTCTGGCGGAAGACGGTCGTCACGGCGAAGCAGGAGTTCAAGCACGGCGAGAACAGTCGGGCCAGCGCGACGCCCTGCACCGACGGCAAGCACGTCTGGGTCGCGTTCCTCGCCGAGCCGGACATGGTCGTCGCCTGCTACGACTACGCCGGCAACAAGGTCTGGGACAAGTCGCCCGGCAAGCTCCTCTCCCGGCACGGCTTCTGCTCGTCGCCGATCCTGCACAAGGACCTCGTCATCCTCAACGGCGACCAGGACGCGAAGGGCAGCGACCGGGCGTACCTCGTCGCCCTGGACAAGGCGACCGGGGCGGAGAAGTGGCGCATCGACCGGCCGAACCGCATCCGGTCGTACTGCACGCCGCTCCTGGTCCAGACGCCGGCCCACCCGGGCGTGACGCAGCTGGTGCTGTCCGGCTGCAACTGCGTCACCGGCTACGACGCCGACACGGGCAAACCGCTCTGGCACATCGACGGCCCGACGGAGCAGTACGTGGCGAGCCTGGTCCTGCACGAGGAGACGCTCTGCCTGACGACCGGCTTCCCGGAGTTCCACCTGATGGGCATCGACCCGGACGGCCGCGGCAACCTGACGAAGACGGAAGCGATCCGCTGGCACATCCCGCACACGGTCAACGGCCCGAAGGGGGCGTCGTACGTCTCGTCGCCGATCGCGGCGAACGGCCGGTTCTACGTCGTCTCGGACGTCGGCTTCCTGTCCTGCGTCGAGGCCCGGACGGGGAAGCGCCTCTACCTGGAGCGGCTCGGCCGGCACTTCCATGCGTCGCCGGTCAAGGTCGGCGAGCATCTCTTCTTCCCGGACGACGACGGCGTCACCCACGTCGTCGAGGCGGGCCCGACGTTCAAGGTCGTGGCGAAGAACGACCTGAAGGAGCCGATCTACGCCTCGCCGGCGGTCGCCCACGGCAAGCTCTACCTGCGGACGACCCAGGCCCTCTACTGCATCGGGAAGTGAAGGGATCGAGCGTCCCCCCTCCAACAAGCCCGGGCGTTGCGACGCCCGGGTCTCTAACCCACTAGCGGCTCCACCTCGTCCCCGAGGCGCTCGCGCAGCGCCGCGACCGCGTCGCGGTAGCGGCGCTGGACGGTCTTCGTCGAGCACTGGAACAGGGCGGCGACGTCGTCGTGGGACCAGTCGTGATAGGCGATGAGGCTGAACATCTCGCGCTCCTCGGGCGGCAGGGTTTCGACCGCCTCGTGGAAGGCGGTCCAGCGGTCGAGGTCCGGGTTGACGGACGCCGGGTCGGCGTGCTGCTGGAGCGGGTCGAGGATGCCGCTGTCGTCGGGGCCGCCGACGACCTCGCGGGCGATGCGCTGCTTGAAGTGGCGGGCGAGGTCGATGAGGTGGTTGCGGACGATCGCCGCCGCGAGGGCGAAGAACTCGCGCGGGCAGGCCGGCCGGTGGGTCTGCAGCGCGTGCAGGAGCTTCATCGTCGCGTCGGAGAGGACCTCCTCCCACTCGACGTAGCGGGCGACGTGGGGGAACTGGCGCAGCATCCGGCGGGCGAGGCGTTCCATGCGGTGGAGGATGAGGCGGACGAGGTCGTCGCGCGCGGCGCGGTCGCCGGCCTGGCACCGGGCGACGAGGTCGTTCATGAGGGCCGCGTTGATCGAGGGTTGCGCCATCCCGGGGCTCCGTCCGAGGTCGTGGCGACAACCTATCATCGGCCGGCGGCGAAAGCAAGCCGTCGGGGCGGCGCGGAGGCACCCGGTCGGCCTGGAGGCGTAGGCGCGCGGCCCGCCGCGCGGTAGAATCGCCCGCGCCGGCCGGCGCGCCCCCGTTCCGAGAGCGCGCCGTCCCGCCGGGCAGAAAGGATCGCCGATGCGGTACGACCATCCGTCCGAGTTGTTGGACGTCGACGAACACGGCGACGTCCTGGTCGTGCGGGTCCGCCACAGCAACCTGCTGGACGACTCGCGCGCGCCCTCAAGCGCGAGGTCGGAGACATGATCGGCGACCCGGCGGTCCGGGTGGTCATCCTCGACCTGGCGGCCGTCACGGCGGTGGCCAGCGACGCGGTCGGCGTCCTGGTCGGCCTGCTCGTCCGGGGCCGCAAGCGCGGGGCGGACCTCGTCCTGGTCAGCTTGCGCCCGCTCGTGGCCGAGGTGTTCCACCTGTGCCAGTTGCTCACCGACGCCCCCGACGGCTCGGCGTTCCGGACGCACCCCGACGTCGCGGCCGCCCTGGCGGCGGTTCGGCCGACCGCCTGAGGTCGGGCACCCGCCGCCGGGCGGCACGCCGGCTCAATGCCGGAACAGGAACTCCTTCGTGTTGATCAGCGCCCAGTGGATGTCCTCCCACGCCCGGCGCTTGTCCTTCGCCCGGCCCAGGTACTCCAGGCTGATCTTCACGTCCTCGTCCGTCGGCCGGCGCGACAGCGTCGCGAGGTAGAGGTCGTCGAGGACCTCGCGGTCGCCCTTGTTCGCGGCGAGGAGCTTGCCGATCCGGTTGTTCGCGTCGCGGAGCTTGCCGTTGACCGTCGGGCCGTTGATGAGCTGGAGCGCCTGGGCGAGGTTGCTGTCCCCCTCGCGCTCGCACTCGCAGGCCAGTTCGCGGGCGGGTTGGCCGAACGTCTTCAGGAACGGGTGGTTCACCTCGCCGTCCGGCAGCTGGATCGCCCGCGTCCCGGCCGGCAGGCCGGCGAACTTCTCTGGCACCGCCGTCACGGCGCAGATCGCGTCGAGCAACTGCTCGGCCGTCATCAGCTTCGTGTAGGCGTGCGAGAAGTAGCGGGCGTCGTCCCGGTTGAGGTCGTTCGCCTGGGCGCTGAGCTGGTACGTCCGCGACAGCATGACCGTGCGGATCAGCTTCTTCACGTCGAACTTGTTCGCGGCGAAGTCCTTCGCCAGGGCGTCGAGCAGCTCGTCGTTCGCCGACGGGTTCGAGTCGCGGAAGTCGTCCACCGGGTCGACGATGCCCTTGCCCATCAGGTGGAACCAGACCCGGTTCGCGACGGAGCGCGTGAAGAGCAGGTTGCCCGGGTCGGTCGTCCACTTCGCGAGCGCCTCGCGGCGGTCCTCGCCGGGGGCGATCTTCGGGGCCGGCGCGCCGAGCGGCTTGGCCGGCATGACCTGCTTCGTCCGCGGCTGCGTCACGTCGCCGCCGCGCGTGACGAAGATGACCTCGCCGCCGGGCTGGTTCGCCGCCGGGCCCGGCTCGAGCGGGTCGCGCTTCTGCTTCACCTGGGCGAAGAACGCCGCGAAGCTGTAGTAGTCGTCCTGGGTCCAGCGCTCGAACGGGTGGTTGTGGCACTTCGCGCACTGCAGGCGGACGCCGAAGAACAGCTGGGCCGTCGTCTCGGCCAGGTTCGGCGCGTCGCGCGTGATGCGGTAGTAGCTCGCCGGCGGGTTGGCGAACGTGCTGCCGCTCGCCGTCAGCAGCTCGCGCACCATCTCGTCGAACGGCCGGTTCGACGCGATCTGGTCGCGCACCCAGCGCTGGAAGACGTGGATGCCCTTGACCGTCAGGCCCTTGCGGTTGGAGCGGAGCACGTCCGACCACTTCAGCGTCCAGAAGTCGGCGTACTCCGGCCGCTCCAGCAGGGCGTCGATGAGCTTCTCGCGCTTGGCCGGCGACCTGTCGTCGAGGAACGCGACCGTCTCGGCCGGGGTCGGCAGGGTGCCGATCAGGTCGAGGTACGCCCGGCGGAGGAAGTCCTGGTCGCTGCACAGGTCCGACGGCGGGATGCTGAGCATCTTCAGCTTGGCGAAGACGTGCTTATCGACGTAGTTCGCCTCGGGCGGGTTCGACCAGACGAAGCCGTCGCGCGGCTCCAGGTACGTCAGGCGGACGGTGCGCAGCTCCTCCAGATAGCGGCACAGGATCGCCACCTCGCCGGGGCCCTTGAACTCGACGAGGCCGCGCGGGTCGACGTCGGCGATGCCGGTGTCGCTCGACGAGAAGACGGTCAGCCGGGTCACGTCGCGGACGGAGCCGTCGCTGAACGTGCCCATCACGGACAGCTGCTGCCAGCGCGACGGCAGGTTCAGGACGCGCGACCCCGGCAGGATCGTCACGTCGGTGAGCTTCGCCAGGTCGGCCGGGTCGTCGCGGAGGCCTTCTTTCAGCCACAGCTCGACGGCCTGGTGCGGCGTGCTTCCGGTGGCGAAGCGCTGGCCGCCCTCGTGCGGGATGCGGCCGAGGCCCTTCTGGAGCATGAGGCTCGCGTCCGGGCTGAGCCGGTCGCTGCGCCGGCCGAGCACGTCGCGCGTCAGCTGGACGTAGTCCTCCGCCGGGTCGAAGCCGCGCAGGCTGAGCTTGAAGCCGTTCTTGCCGGACGGCGTCCCGTGGCACGCCCCGGCGTTGCAGCCGGCGACGTTGAGCGAGGCGATGACCTCGTTGCGGAAGCTGACCGGCTGCGGCTGGTCGGCCCGGGTCACCTCGACCGGCACCTTTACCTGGCTCGGCCCGGCGACGACGAGGAGTTGCGTCGTGCCGTTCGCCTTCGCGGCGAGGTAGCCGCCGGGGGCGACCGTCGCCAGGGCGGGGTTCTCGAGGGTGAGGGTGACGAACGGCGTCAGGTCGCGGACGGTGCCGTCGGCGTACCGGCCGGTGACGACGATCTGCTGGGCGGCGCGCCCCCCGGCCAGGGCGACCTTCGCCGGGGCGACCTCGACGGCGGTCGGCTTGCCGATGACGGCGAGCCGGGCGGCCGGGTCGTCCGGGACGTCGGCGCGGAGGCCGACGACGGAGACGAGGGCCACGGCCAGGGAGAGCAGCCAGCGGGTGGCGGGGTGAGTCATGCGGTTCGCTCCGGGGAGGGACCAGTCCGGCGTTCGTGGCGGGACGCCATCGGCGGTGCGCCTACTGTAATCCCTCGCCCGGGTCGGTGCAGCAGGAAAATCTCCGGAATGGTGCCGGGGGTGGGGGCTACTTTTTCGCCTCGCCCGGCGGGGCCACCGGGGCGGCGGGCTGCTCGCACTCCGCCTCCTCGATCACGCGGACGATGACCTTGAAGCCGAACTCCCGGCGCGGCAGGGCGCGGAACGGCTTCAGGGCGTCGGCCCAGGCGGCGTCGAGGTCCGGGCCCGGGTCGAAGTCCGCCACGGCCGCCTGGCGGTTGAACAGGCCCTTGCCCTGGTTGACCGCCAGCCGGAACGTCGCGCTGAGGTGGCACAGCCCCGCGGCCGCCGTCGCCTCGTACGGCCCGTCGCGGTGGTTGATCGCCAGCTCCTGGCCGCACCCGACCGACGACGACTTGACGTTGATCGACAGCAGCGACGTGCCGCACGACGTCAGGCAGGCCGTCGCGGTTCCCTGCTCGGCGCTGCCGCACGGCTTGCCGAATTTCGGGTCGGTCACCTGTAGCGTGCCGACCACCCGGCCGACCAGGCCGACGCGCGGCGGACGGAGGCCCTTGCGCGTCGGGACGATCTCCAGGTCCTGGTCCAGGTTGAACGCGATGGCGGCGGCCGAGGCGTGGAAGTCCGAGCCGGCCACCGCGGCACCGGTCATCGTGACGACGATCGTGTTCGGCTCCGGCTGTTCGACGACGATCGCCCCGCCGCCGGTCTGGGCGTCCTTGAACCGGGTCGGCATCGCCTCGGCGTGCCGCGAGCGGAGGACGATCCGGTACGGCGGCTCGGCCGGGGACTGGGCGGGCAGGCCGACGCAGGTGAGCAGCGCGGCCAGCGCGGCCAGGCACATGGAACGGCGAACGAGCATGCGCTTGCACCTCCCTTTGCAAGGAAACCGGGTCCGCGAGATGGGCGGTCCCGACATCGTTCCTCTTCGGTAGGCGCGACCGGTCGATGCGCGTCCGTCCCGCGCCGTGAAAGACGAACCTTCCGGGCCGACCCCGATACGCCGCACGACCCGCGCCGCCGCCACTTTCTTCAAGGCGGTTTGACGGTTGTGCCGATGGTGACGACAGGGAAGACTGTGACGTCTCTGACGATTGTTCCGCGGGAGCGAGAAATGCGAACGGTCCGTGAAACCCTGCGAGCGGCCGTTCTCACGGCCGGGGTTCTCCTCGGGCTTGGCGGCGCCCCCGCCGCGGGGCAGCTCCCGCCGACGCTCCCGCCCGCCGCGCCGGTCGAGACGCTACCTGTCCCGGTCGTGCCAGCCGAGCCAGCCAACCCCAGCAAGGTCTTCCCCGACGACGGCTTCCCGGATTCGCCCTCCCAGCCCGAAGGCGGCATCCCCGCCTCGACGCCGCCGCTCAAGGGGCCGACCGCCCCGCCGCTGATCCACTCGCCGCTGTCCGACTATGGCTACGAGTCGGGCTATCCCCTGGGGACGCCCGGCGAGCGTGAACCCGGCCCGTACTACCGGCCGCCTTACTCGCGGCTGCCGAGCTACCTCTTCAGCGAGGAGTATTACGACCGGCCGGTCGTCAGCCCGCGTGGGGCGCTCATCTACGCCCCGCCCGGCTACGAGGCGCGCGACCAGCAGGTCACCCCCGGCACGCCGGAGTTCACCCCGGTGACGCCGCCGGAACCGCTCAGCCCCGAGGACGCGTCGCGGTTCGTCAGTCGCGGCATCATGCCCGGGTCGTTCCTTGTGCCGGGGACGGGCACGTCGTTCCGCCTGCGCGGCTTCGTGCGCCTGATGGCCCTGTACGACTTCGACCCGATCGGCAGCGCGGACAGCTTCGTCCCGAGCACGATCCCCGTCCCGCAGCAGAGCGGCAAGAACTTCAACATGGGGGCCCGCTACAGCCGGATCGCGTTCGAGTCGTGGACGCCGACGTCGCTGCACGAGTGGACCGTCCACACCTTCGTCGAGGGCGACTTCTTCAACGGCCCGGCCCAGGCGGCCGGCGGCGGCGGCAACCCGTTCCGGCTGCGCCACGCCTTCGTCGACTTCGGCTACTTCCGCGTCGGCCAGCAGAACACCGTCTTCATGGACGCCTCGACCTGGCCGAGCGTGGTCGATTTCCAGGGCCCGGCCGGCTGGGCGAACGCGCGCCGCCCCGGGGCCCGCATGACGCTGCCGGTCTTCGACCAGCTCTACTGGGCGTTCGGCGTCGAGCAGCCGTTCTCCGACATCACGACGAACGGCCTGGGCACCAACGTCCAGGACGTGCCCGACTTCGCCAGCCACGTCCGCTACGAGACCGACTACGGCCACGTCCAGGTCGGCGGCCTGATGCGGGCGATCGGCTACCGGCCGACGAACGGCGCGGTGACGCGCCAGGCCGGCTACGGCCTCAGCGCCGGGACGACGTTCCACCCGTGGGCGATCCTGGCCGGCAGCAACCCGACGCGCAAGGCCAACCCGAACGCCCTGGAGCGCTGCCGGCTCATCGGCCAGTGGACCGTCGGCCGCGGCATCGGCCGCTACCTCCAGGACACCGCCGGGGCGGGGCTCGACGGCCAGGTGAACGCGATCGACGGCGACTTCGACCTGCCGTACGCGTCCGGCTTCGTGGTCAGTTACGAGCACTGGTACAGCGAGAAGTGGCTCTCGGCGATCACGTACTCGCAGGTGCTGGTCGGCACGAACGGCGGCCAGCCGGGCACCACCTACGTCGGCGGGAAGTACTTCACCGCCAACGTGTGGTACAACCCGATCAACAACATGTCCTTCGGGGTCGAGTACATCTACGGCGAGCGCGAGAACGTCAACACGCAGAGCGGCTCGGCCAGCCGGGTCAACGCCCTGGTGCAGTACAACTTCTGATCGCCCCGTCGGGCGCCTCCCCGGTGGCGACGCCGGCCGGCCGAGAAGTGTTCGCATCGCCGGTCCGGTTCGGGTACAACAATCTTTGCCCGGGGTGGTTCGTCCTCTGGGTAGAGATTTCGTCCCAAAGAGGGAACGTACCCATGCTCGCGAGCATTACCCTGGCCGTCGGCCTGGTCGTCGCCATCCCCGTGCCGGAAGGGCCGGAACCGGTCGAACTCTTCGCCGCAGAGGCGTGGTACAAGGACCAGGCCGGCAAGGAACAGGACTTCACCGGCCTCGTCGTCGAACTGGCCCGCAACGGCCGGGTCGGCTTCGGCCGCAACAACCCGTACCGCCTCCTGATCGAGGGCGACAAGCGCGACCTGCGCGAGGTCTACGTCGGCGGCAAGCCGGACGCCCTGCGCGCGTTCGTCGGCAAGAAGGTCAAGCTGACCGGCAAGGCGGTCGACATGGAGGTCGAGGGCTCCACCCACCGCGAGATCTGGCCGGCCCGGCTGGTCGTCCTCGACGCGGAGATGATGCCGGCGGCGAAGGTCCAGGAACGGCTCCTCGACGCCCTGCGCAAGCAGGTCGAGGTCGAGCAGCGCACCCAGAAGGAGATCGAGGCGGGGTTCAATCAGCCGATCGCGGACCCGAACCAGGCCACGCGGATGAAGCTCCAGCACAACGACGCGGCGCGGCGCGCCCAGGAGTTGCTGGCAAAGATCGCCGAGCTGGAGCGGCCGGCCGGCGCGGTCGGCGGTGCCCCGGCCGAGGTCGAGGCGCTAAAGCGCGAGGTCCAACAGCAGCGGGCGGCCGTCGAGGCCGCCCAGGCGCAGCTCGTCGAGATCCGGACGAAGCTCGCGGCGGTCGCCCAGCAGAACCCGGCCGCGGAGGTGCTCAAGAAGATCGAGGCGGTCACCGCCGAGTCGCAGGCCCGCCTGGAGGCCGAGCGGGCGAAGCTCGCCGAACTGGAGGCGCGCTACCAGCGGGCGATCCGCCTGCCGCAGCCGCCGGTCCCGCCGCAGGGCAACGCCGGCGACGCGGAGCGCCTCCGCGCCATGGTCCGCGAGGTGGAGGCGTTACAGGCCGAGGCGATCGCCCTGGCTCAGAAGGCCCAGGCGGTCAACGACCCGAACGCCGCCAAGGAGCTGCTCGAGAAGCAGGCCGCCATCCAGCAGCAACGGGACGCCATCGCCAAGGAGATCCTGAAACTGCGCGGCGGGAAGTAGCCCCGGCGGCGCATCTCCGGGAGGGGCCATGCTCACCTTCGTCTTCCTGGCCGTCGCCATCCCGGTGCCGGAGGAGCCGGCGTCCGTCGCCCTCTTCGCTGACGCGGCCTGGTACAAGGACCAGCCGGCGAAGGAGGAGACCTTCGTCGGCGTCCTGACCCGCTTCACGCGGACCGGGCCGATCGGTCCGCGCTTCAACGCCTACCGCCTGATCCTCGACGGCACCGCGCCCGACCTGCGCGAAGTCCACGTCGCCGACAAGGGCGACGCCGTCGCGCCGTTCGTCGGCAAAAAGGTCAAGCTCGTCGGCAAGGCGGTCGAGACGGACGCCGACGGCCGGCGGCTGCGCGAGGTCTGGCCGGCCCGCCTCGTCGTCCTCGACGACGGCCCGCCGGCCGGGCCGCGGCGCGTCAACGTCCTGGGCGAGCACAAGCTCTACGCCAGGGAGCCCGGCGCGGAGAAGGTCCTCGACGGCGTCTTGCGCAAGGAGGAGAAAGGCGGCTACGTCCTGGAGTTGGAAAAGACCAAGGAGGAGCTGACGCTCTATCCCGACGCCGGCGACGCGCTCGGGCCTTTCGTCGGCAAGCGGGTCCGCCTCGGCGGCAAGCAGGTCGAGGGCCTGGTCGGCATGCGGACGTTCCGCCACACGCTGCCCGGCTGGATCGAGCTGGTCGATGCGACGCCGCCGAGCCTCGACCGGAGGGCGGTGCAGCGGCAGGTCGATCTCCTCCGCAGATACCAGCAGGCGGAGGAGACCCGGCGCGCCGACCTCCAGAAACTGAACCCGGCCCCCGGAGGCGACTCGGAGACGGCCCGGTCTTTCGCCCGACGGGACGCCGAAGCGGCCCACCGCCTCCGCGAGGTGGGCGACAACCTCGCCGAGCTGGAACGCCAGCTCGCCCAGCCGGGCCTGGGGGCGACGCGCGCGGACCTCGAACGCGCCCTCGCCCAGGAGCGCAAACGCCGCGACGACGCCCTCGCCCGGTTCAAGGAGATCCAGCGCATCCTGGCCAACATCAACGACGTCGCCCCGGCCGAGTTCATCCAGGCGCGGCGCGACGAGGCGAAGGTCAAGGCCGAGGTCGAGCAGGCCGCCGAGCGGGTGCGGGAGCTGGAAGACCGGCTCCGGCGCTAGCGGCCGTCACCGGCCGCGCAGGGTCGGGTAGTTCTCGTCGTCGTCGTCGTCCGCGTCGTCCGCCGCGGCGAGCGCCCCCTGGGCGGCGACGGACACCAGCCACGCGATCCCGGCCACGCCGACCAGGAGCTGCCCCCAGACGGCGTTGCTGACCGCCATCTTCCCGGCGGCCGTTTCGCGACCCTGTGGCCAGACTCCCAGGCCCAGGTACGCCAACGCCGCGACGACGAGCACCGCCCCCGGGGCCGCCCACACGAGCGTCCCCTCGCCCTGCGACATCGCCACGGCGTGCGCCGCGCCCGCGATCGCGAACCCGATCGTCGCGGTCAGGAGCATCGCCCCGTGGGCGTCCATCGTGCGCGGGCTCGCCGGGAACAGCACCATGCCGACCAGCGCCAGGCAGCCGACCACGCCGGCCATGGCGCTGATCTGGAGCGTCCCCGTGTTGTCCGGGCCGCGCTCCTCCTCTTCCTCATCGTCGTCGTCGTCCGGGTCCTTCTTCTTCGGCTCGGCGGGGCGGAGCCAGCCCTGGAACAGGAGGATGCCCGCCCCGGCGGCCAGGAGCAGGGCCGTGTTGAAGAGGACCGCCCCGGTGCGATTGAGCGGCCCGGTCGGCGTCACCCACCGGCCGAGGTCGCTGAGGTAGTTCTCACCCCACACGAAGCCGGCCGCGTTCGCGCCGGGCAGCTCGGTGCCGCCGGGGTAGAGGAAGATCGCCGCGACGACGAGGACCAGGGCCAGCAACGCCGCGCCGCCGGCCGCCAGGTTCTGCCACCGCCCCCCGCCCACCGAGTCGTCGTCGGAAGCCATGTCGAGCCTCGCCCTTTCCGGCCAGCTGTCCCGAAGATGCCGCCTCGTCCGTAGCCTCCCGCGCCGCCGCGGACCTCCTCCGCCTCGCTACAATACCAAAGGAACGCCCCCGGGAGAAGAAAATGACCGTCACGGTCCCGTTCGGCCGGCGCGACGTCGCGCTGGCCGTCCCCGCCGAGAAGCGGCTCGCCACGCCGGCGGAGCCGGCCGACCTCGTCGACCCGGCCGCCTCCCTGGCCGCGGCGCTGGAGGAGCCGTTCCACTTCCCGCCGCTACGCCAGGCCCTGACCCCGGACGACCGCGTCGCCGTCGTCGTCGATGCCGCCCTGCCCGGCGTCGGGTTGCTGCTCGGGCCGGTCCTCGACCACGTCACCGCCGCCGGCGTCGAGCCGCAGGCGATCACGCTGCTCAGCGCCGGCCCGTCGGACGACCCGCCCTGGCGGCGCGACCTGCCGGCGATCTACCGACGCGTCGCCGTCGCGGCCCACGACCCGGCCAACGCCAAGGGGCTGTGCTACCTGGCGACGACGAAGGACGGCCACCGCGTCTACCTGAACCGGGCCCTGGTCGAGGCCGACCAGGTCGTCGTCGTCAGCGGCCGGCGCTACGACCCGGTCCTCGGCTACGCCGGGGCGGAGGCGTCGCTCTATCCGGCGTTCGGCGACCGCGAGACGCTCGATCACCAGGCGGCCAAACTCCGGCCGCTACCGCCCGGGGACGAGCTGCCGCCGCCGCTGAAGGCCGCCCGCGAGGTGGCCTGGCTGCTCGGCGCGCCGTTCTTCGTCCAGGCGATCGCGGGGGCCGGCGACGGCGTCGCCGCGTTCGTGACCGGGACGGCCGAGGCGAGCGACGAGGGCCGGCGACGGCAGGACGCGCGTTGGAAGATCGCCCTGCCTCGGCCCGCCGACCTCGTCGTCGCGACGCTGCCCGGCGACCCGGCGACGAAGTCGTTCGCCGACCACGCGACGGCCGTCTCCCGGGCCGCCCGCGCGGTCGGGCCGCGCGGCGCGGTCGCCCTCTTAACCGAGTCGCCGCTCGACGCCGGGCCGGCCGGCGACTTCCTCGCCAAGTGCGACGACCCGGACGAGGCCCTCCGCAAGCTCGGGAAGCAGCCGGACGCCGACCTGCTCGCCGCCTGGCTGTGGGCCGGGGCGGCCCAGCACGCCCGGCTGTATCTGCATTGCCCGCTGGAGGCCGAGGCGGTCGAGGCCCTGTTCGCCACGCCGCTGGACGACCTCGGCCAGGTGCAGCGCCTGGTCGATCGCGCCGCGACGATCCTGTTGTTGCCGGACGCCCAGAAGGCGCTGCCGGTGGTGGAATGAGGGAGGGGACGATGTCCGATGCAACGCCGCTTCACGTCGATGACGGGGACCCGGCCCAGGAGTACGCCAACGCCCGGTCCGGGGCGGTCGTCCGCGACGTGTCGTCGCGCGGCAAGGTCGAGGTGACCGGCGACGACGCGGCGACGTTCCTGCACAACCTCTGCACGAACAACACGCGCGACCTGCCGATCGGGGCCGGCTGCGAGGCGTTCCTGTGCAACCAGCGCGCCCGCGTCCTGAACCACCTCAACGTCTACCTGCTCCGGCTGCACGACGGCCGGCCGGCGTTCTTTCTCGACCTGCCGCCGGGGACGACCGAGACCGTCCTGGTCCACCTCGACCGCTACCGCATCAGCGAGCGCGTCGAGTTCGCCGACCGGACGCACGACTTCGCCCAGATCCACCTCTTCGGCCCGCAGGCGCGGATGGTCCTGGAGAAGGCCCTCCTCGACGACGTGCCGGAGCTGGACGAGCACCAGCACATGATGCGCACGTTCGGCACCCAGGCGACGTGCAGCATCCGCAAGCACTCGCCGCTCGGCGAGCCAGGGTACGACATCGTCTGCCTGGCGGCCCGCGCGCCGCTCGTCTGGCAGATGCTGCTCCGCGCCGGGGCGACGCCGCTCGGCGAGCGCGCCGCCGAGGCGTTGCGCATCGAGACGGGGACGCCGCTGTACGGCGTCGATGTGACCGAGAACACGTTCGCGCCGGAGGTCGGCCGTGGCGACCGGGCGATCAGCGGCACGAAGGGGTGCTACCTCGGCCAGGAGCCGATCGTCATGGCCCGCGACCGCGGCCACATCAACCGGGTGCTGCGCGGGCTGAAGCTGCCGGCCGTGGTGCCGCACGACGCGAAGCTGTTTGCCGGAGACCAGGACGCCGGCCGGGTGACGAGCAGTGCCGTCTCACCGCGGGTGGGGCCGGTCGGCCTCGGCTACGTCCGCCGCCAGTTCTGGGAGCCGGGCACCGCCCTGGAAGTCGAGGTGAACGGCGAGCGAAAGCCGGCGACGGTCGTCGAGCTACCGTTCGGCCGGTGACGGTTTGCGGAGCAGCAGCCGGTGGATCGGCGTCCCCTGCTGGCGGGCCTTCCGTTCAAAGTTGGTCAGGTAGTCGAGGTCGTGCGCCGGCGTGCCTTCCTCGGGCGGCGGCAGGTACTCCCAGACCGGCCGCTCGGCGAGCACTTCGCGCACCATCGCGGCGTAGTCCGCCACGTCGGTCGCGAACGACAGCCGGCCGCCGGGCTTGAGGACGCGGAACGCCTCCGCGGCGAACTCCGGCGTGAACAGCCGCCGCTTGTGGTGCCGCGTCTTCCACCACGGGTCGGGAAAGTAGACGTGCAGGACGTCGATCGTCGCGTCGCCGACGCAGTGGGCCAGGAACGGCTTCGCGTCGGCGCACGCCACGCGCACGTTGGCCCGCTTCCGCTTCGCCAGGCGCGTCGCGGTGAAGAGCTGGTACTTGCGGATGATCTCGACGCCGACGAAGTCCACGTCGGGGTAGGCCTCGGACTGGTGGACCAGGAAGAGGCCCTTGCCGAAGCCGACCTCCAGCTCGACCGGCGCGACGCGACCGAAGAGTGCCGCCCAGTCGATCGGCGCGGGCGGGTCCGGCGGCGTGAGCAGGTAGGGTTGCAACTCCTCCAGCGGTAGCTTCGCCGGCTTGCGCATGGCCTCTCTTCATATAGCCCCGGGCTTGCCCGGGGTTCTCCCGGGCTTGCCCGGGGTTCTTCGCAACCAAGACCCCGGGCTTGCCCGGGGCTAAGCGGGGGGCTACTGCTTGTTGAGCTGTACGCCGAGGATGTCGCCGTTGAAGACCATCGTCGTGCCGACGTAGCCCTGGGTGTTGAAGACGCTCTGCCGCGGGTGGATGCGCTGCGCCCGGCCGACGAGGACGAGCCGGTCGCCCGGCCGGACCGAGCCGCGGAAGCGGACGTTCTCCATGCCGAGGAAGCCGAAATAGTCGCCGCCGACGAGGTTGAACCGCCGGACGTAGTAGCTGCACAGCTGCGCCGCCGCCTCGCAGATGATCACCCCCGGCATGAGCGGGTAGCCCGGCATGTGGCCGCGCACCCAGAACTCGTCGTCGCGGACGTCCTTGTAGCCGACGAGGATCTTCGCGTCGGAGTCGAGGTAGACGATCGCGTCGAGGTGCTGCATCTCGTCGCGCTGCGGGTTGAACGCGAGGATCGCCTCCCGGTCGGCGACCATCTTCGTGAAGTCCACCTGGGAAAGTTCGAACAGCGCCTCGGGTGGCATGGTCGGCTCTCTGGGGCCTGGCTTTCCTCTGATCTAGGAGCCGGCGACGACCTCGGCAATCTGGTCCAGCTCGGTCAACAGGACGTCCGGTCGGTAGGCGTTCTCCTTGAGCTGCTCGCCGCTGGCGAGCAGCGACGCCTTGTCGCCGGCGAACAGGGCGGTCTTCATGCCGAGCCGCTTCGCCGGGCCGATGTCCTGCACCAGGCGCGAGCCGACGTGCAGCACCTGGCCCGAATCGATGCCCTTCGCCTGGAGCAGGCCCAGGGCGTGCCGGAAAAGGCGCTCCGACGGCTTGCGGCCCTTCACGTCGCACGACAGGGCGACGAGGCCCTTGTCGAGCAGGCCGTCGAGCTTCGCCCCGGCGTCCTGGGCCGCCAGGCCGCGCTGGAGCTGCACCGTCGTGAAGCACTGCCCGTCGGCGAGGAGGCCCTGGGCCAGGCCGGCGTCGCGGACGGCGCGCAGGGCGGCGGCCGCCCCGGGATAGGCGGCCGTCCCTTGCAGGCTCGCGTGGAAGAAGTAGGCCAGCTTGCGGCTCAGCTCGTTGATCGAGCCGTAGAAGCCGACGTCGAACTGGTAGTCCTTCTGCAACAGGCGCATCAGGATCGCCTCCCAGATCTTCTCGACCTGCGGCTCGGGGTGCTTCTCGCCGGGGCCGCCGGAGCGGTGTTCGAGCAGCAGCTGCGAATAGACCTGGCCGAGGTACTCCGACGGCTGGCCGGGCTTGCGGGACATCGAGCCCCACATCTTGAACTCCTGGATCGTCTTCTCCAGGGCGGCCGACATGACGAACGCGACCGGGTGCTCGAAGAGGAGGTCGCCGCCGGGGATGGCGACGAGCGTGCCGTAGACGTTCCAGAGGACGGCGCGCAGGCCGGGCAGTCGCTGGACGTGCGGCCGGGCCTTGGGCCGTTCGACGGCCGGCGGCGCGGGCCACGGCAGGTCGCGCGTGTCGAGGTAGGTCGCGTACTGTTCCAGCGTCAGGGCCATGGCTCGCCGTCGGGGTGAGAGATTCGCTTCAGCGTACTACAAGAACGAGGATCGGAGAAGTCCGAAGAAGTGGAACCACGAAATACACGAAAGACACGAAAGACGGCAAAGCATTCTTGGCTTCTTTTCGTGCATTTTGTGTATTTCGTGGTTTAACTCCTGCTTTCGCTTCATCGCGCCCGCAGCGCCGTCGAGGAGACGTCGAACCGGAACGCCGACTCCGGCAGGGACTCGAACAGGTCGCGGAACGCCGGCGGGATCGGCAGCCGGTCGAGCGTCTGGAACGCCCCCGTCGCATCGACCCGGCCGGCGACCAGGAAGCGGCAGCCGCGCTCGCGGATCTCGCCGAGGGCGCACTCCATCCGGTCGGGGCCCTCGCCGTAGAAGCGCGCCTGGACGAGCCGCTCGGCCGTGTCGGCCCCGACGGCGAACAGGACGCCCTGGTAGAGGCGCGCCTTCTCGACGAAGCGCGGCGCCTTGCTCACCCAGAGCGTGTGCCGGTAGCGGAACTGCCCCGCCCGCCAGCGCACCTCGGCCGGGTCGAGCGGCGGCTTCTCGACGTTCTCGACGCTCAACTCGAACGCCGCCGGGCCGCCGGTGTGCTGAGCGGCGGCGCGCACCAGGGCGACGTGCGCCTCGTGCAGCGGGTTGAACGACCCGGCGACAAGCGCACGTGGCAGCGGCATGTCACCGAGCATCTGCCGGCCATCGGGCAGCCAGCAGAGCGTGCCCCCTTCGTCGGCCAGGAAGCGAGCCAGCGGCTCGGCCGACGGCGTCTCTTCCACGTCGATGTGCTCGCCTGGCCGGATCGGCACCGGCGGGGCGGCCAGCCCGACGCCGCGCGCCAGGGCGTGCAGCCCGAGCCGGGCGACGAGGTCGTCCTCCTCGTCGCGCGTCCGGGCGTCCTTCTCCAGGACGACCGACCAGACGCGCGTCCCGACGTCGCCGACCGTGGCGACGTGGGCCCGGTGCGCGCCGCGCTTCGGCTTGTCGGAGCGCAGGCTGGCCGTGCAGCCGAAGCCGACGACCGGCTGCCGCGGAGCGAGCCAGCGGGCGCGCTGGAGGGCGCGTTCGGCGAGCAGGATAGCGGCTTGCGGCGAGCAGTAGGAATCGGGCACCCGGCCGAGGTAGGCGTCGGTGGCCGGCGTGTCGTAGGGCGTCTGGATTTCGAGGATGGTGCGCGAGCCGCCGGGGACACCGAGCAGCCAGCCGCCGAGGCGGACGCCGCCGCCGGTGATCGCCAGGGCCCAGCGCGTCGGCTGGGCGTGGAACCGGGCGACGCATTCCGTCAGGGCGGCGTCCATGTCAGCCGACCAGCTTCTTCTCGGTGGCGACGATGAGGTCGAGCGCCTCGGCCGGCGTCTCGGCCGCGCGCAGCTGCTCAGTCAGGCCGGGCTGCATCAGGACGCGGGTCAGCCGGGCGAGGACGCGCAGGTGGGTCGCGTCGTCGCGGCTGAGGACGAGGAAGAACAGGTCGGCCAGCTCGCCGCGCGGCCCGCCGAACGGGATGCCGGTCGTCGTCCGGGCGAAGGCCATGACCGGCTCGCCGAGCGCCGCGGGCAGCGGCCGGCGCAAGTGCGGGATGGCGACCCCGTCCGGGAGCAGGGTGCTGCCCATCTCCTCGCGGGCGCGGACGCTCTCCAGCACGGCCGGGGCGTCGTAGACGACCCAGCTCTGCTCGGCGAGGGTGACCAGCTCGCGCAGGACGGACGCCTTCGTCGAGGCGGCCAGCGGCACGGCGACGGTCGCCAGGCTGAGCAGGTCGGCCAGGAGCGGCTCGCGGTCGCCGGTGCGGACGCCGCTCCGCTCGAGGGCCGAGAGCTGCGGCTCGGTGTAGCCGGGCAGCTGCGTCTCGATCCAGTGGTTGATCTCGGCCCGGGTGAACCGCCACTGACCGCCTACCTTGTGGCCGGGCAAGACGCCGCGACTGGCTAGCTTGCCGACCTCGCGCGCGTCGCGCTGGAGGTAGGCGGCCAGCTGTTCCACGTCCATGGTGTCGTTCCCCATCGTCGGCCTCCTTTCTTACAAACGGCCGAGCCGGCGGGGTTCAAATCCCGCCGGCGGAGTGTTCCGGTTCGCGAGGCGTTTCCGGTCGCGTAAGATGTAGCGTGAGGCAAGAGGGGCCGTCGTGTCAATCCCATTCCGCCTGATTCTTCCCGCGTCATTATACGCGGCGATGGTCGCCCAGGCGCAGGCGGAATCGCCGCTGGAGTGCTGCGGCCTCCTCGCCGGCACGATCGGCACCGACGGCACGGCCCGCGCGACCGGCCGGTATCCGCTGGTGAACGCGGCGGCGAGCCCGGTCCGGTTCGAGTCCGACCCGCGGTCGATGTTCGACGCGGTGCGGGCGATCGCCCGGGCCGGCCTGGACATCCTGGCGGTGTACCACTCTCACCCGACGTCGCCGCCGGTGCCGAGCAGGACCGACCTCGCCGAGAACTACAGCGAGGCCGTCATGACGCTGATCGTCGGCCTGACGACCGACCCGCCGACGGTGCGGGCGTGGTGGTTGACGGCGACGGCGTATCGCGAGGGCGAGTTCGTCGTCGTGCCGGCCGAGTGACGCGCGGGAATTGCAACTTGCCCCCCGCCGGCCCGCCCCGGCATAATAGCCCTGTCAACATCGAGGCGGCTCGGATCGAGGGAGGTGCGGCATGAAGAACGTCGGACGCGCGGTCGTCGCGGGGCTACTCGCCTGGTTGCTCGTCGGCCTGGCGGCACCAGCCTGCCCGTTCTGCACCATGTCCGGCGAGACGCTCTCGTCGCTGGCGGACCAGTCGAACCTGATCGTCTTCGGCACCCTGAAGGCGGCGAAGGCGGCCAACGACCCGAACGACCCGGCCGCCGGCTCGTCGCTGCTCGCGGTCGAGGCGGTCGTCAAGCCGCACGCCGACTTCAAGGGCGACAAGCTCGAGATCAACCGCTACTTCGAGGTCGAGGCGGAGGGGAAGTACAAGTTCCTCGTCTTCTGCGACCTGTACAAGGGCAAGATCGAGCCGTTCCGCGGCATGGCCGTCCCGGCCGACAGCGACATCGCCAAGTACGTCAAGGGGGCGCTCGCCCTCCAGAAGGAGGCGGCCCCGAAGCGGCTGCGATTCTTCTTCGACTACCTCGACAACAAGGACCAGGAAGTCTCGATCGACGCGTACAAGGAGTTCGGTAACACCGACTACAAGGACGTCAAGGAGCTGGCCCCGTTGCTGCCGGCGGAGAAGCTGGCCGGCTGGCTGACGCACAAGGACACGCCGACGTTCCGCCTCGGCCTGTACGCCATGCTCCTGGGCCACGCCGGCCAGAAGGACCGCGACAAGTACGCCGAGTTGCTGCACCACCTGCTCGAAGACCCCGAGAAGCGCGTCCTGAGCGGCGTCGACGGCATCCTGAGCGGCTACGTCCTGCTCAAGCCGAAGGAGGGCTGGGACTACGTCGTCGGCCTGATGACCGACGCGAAGCGGCCGTTCGCCCAGCGGTACGCCGGCCTGCGGGCGGCGCGGTTCTTCTGGGAGTACCACCAGGACGTGATCGGCAAGGCGAAGCTGATCGACGCGGTGACGCGCCTGCTCGGCCAGAGCGACATCGCCGACCTGGCGGTCGAGGACCTCCGCAAGTGGGAGGCGTGGGAGGAGACGGCGAAGGTGCTCGCCTTGCAGAAGGGCGAGTCGTACAGCCTGCCGATCGTGCGCCGGGCGGTGATCCGCTTCGCCCTGGCCGCGTCGGAGAAGGTGCCGGCCGCGAAGGCGTTCGTCGTCGCCGAGCGCGCCCGCGACGCCGGCCTGGTCGCCGACGCCGAGGAGCTGCTCCGCCTGGAGCAGCCGCCGATGAAGGACAAGTGACGCCGGAGCCCCTCTCCCCCCGGCTTTGCGGGGGGAGAGGGGTTGGGGTGAGGGGGGCGAAGACGACCCCCAGTGACGACGCCTTGCCACCCCGTCCGGCCAATACCCCCCCCTCACCCCCGGCCCCTCTCCCCCCGCAAAGCCGGGGGGAGAGGGGAGCAAGACCACCGGAGTCCTCATGCGCCGACCGCTCCGACTCTCGCTGCTCGTCGCCGGCGTCGCGCTGGCCTCGTGGTCGCTCGCGCCGGCGTGCAGCCTGTGCCCGTCCGGCTTTCAGCAGACGCTCACCTTCCGCGAGGAGGCCAGCCAGGCGTTCGCCAGGACGATCCTCTACGGCAAGGTGCTCGAGTCCGACCTGCGGCCCGACGGCAGCGGGTCGTGCAAGTACGAGATCCTCGACGTGCTGCGGCCCGACCCGGTCCTCGGCGACAAGAAGGAACTCGTCCTGCCGCGCTACGTGCCGGTCCTCGACAAGAAGCAACCGCACTACCTGCTGTTCTGCGACGTGTTCAACAAGAAGATCGACGCCTACCGCGGCGTCCTCGTCCAGGGCGACGCGGTCGTGTCGTACCTGAAGAAGGCGACCGCCCTGCCGAACGACCCGGTCGCCCGGCTGCGCTTCTACTTCGAGTACCTGGAGCACGCGGAGAAGGAGATCGCGACGGACGCGTTCCTGGAGTTCGCCAAGGCGGACGACCGCTACATCGGCGAGGCGGCCCGGGCGTTCCCGGCCGAGAAGGTGCGCGGCTGGCTCAAGTCGGACAAGACGCCGCCGGAGCGCGTCGGCGTGTACGCCTTCCTGCTTGGGGTGTGCGGCACGGCCGAGGACGCGTCGCTGCTGCAGGCGATGCTGAACGACCCGAGCGACCGGATGCGGAACGCCTACGACGGCATCCTGAGCGGCCTGCTGCACCAGAAGCCGCGCGAGGGTTGGGACCTGGTCCACGCCGGCCTGGCCGACGGCCGGACGGCGCTGCCGTTGCGGCTGGCGATGGTGCGGGCGGTGCGCGTGCTGTACACGTGGCGGCCGGAGCAGAACAAGGCCGACACGCTCAAGGCGGAGCGGACGATCCTCGGCCAGGGCGAGCTGGCCGACCTGGCGATCGAGGACCTGCGGCGCTGGAAGGTGTGGGACCTGACCGGCGACGTGCTCGGCCTGTGGGGCAAGAAGGGCTACACCGCCCCGATCATGGAACGGGCCATCGTACGCTATGCCCTGACGAACAAGACCGACGCGAAGGCGCAGGCGTTCGTCGCCGAGCGCCGCAAGGACAAGCCGGACCTCGTCAAGGAGGTCGAGGAAGGGCTCGAATACGAGAAGTGACGCCGGGTCTGACGCGGCACCATCTCGACCGCCTCCGGGAGCTGCCATGTCCGAGTCGCCCTCGAATCCGCTGGCACGCCAGCGCCGCGACGACTTTGAACGCGAACTGACGGCGGGTCGTCAGCCGGCCATCGACGACTTTCTCGCCGACCTCGACGGCGAGGACCGCACCTGGCTGGTGCGGGAGTTGGCCCTGCTCGAGATCCAACACCATCGCCGCGCGGGCGAGGAGCTTCCCGTCGAGCCATGGCTCGAACGGTTTCCTGGCCTCCGATCCGACGAACATTTCTTGCGGGAACTCGCCGCTCAAGGCCTGGCGGTTGCCGCCCCTGCGAAGGAAGCTACCCGGTCGCCGGCCGAAACGGGGGCGGGCGGCCCCGCGACGGCGGACTGGCCGCTCCCGGCACCGCAGATCCCAGGGTACGAGTTGATCCGGTTCCTCGGTGCCGGTGGGATGGGTGTCGTCTACCTCGCCCGGCACCGCGGCCTGGACCGGGTCTGCGCGCTGAAGATGATGCTCGCCGGGGCGCTCGCCGCCGCGGAGGACCGGCAGCGCTTCCGGACCGAGGCCCAGACGGTCGCCCGGCTCGCCCATCCGAACATCGTCCAGATCTTCGAGGTCAACTGGCACCTCGGCCAGCCGTTCATGGCCCTGGAGTACTGCCCGGGGGGCACCCTGGCTACCCGACTTGCGGACCACGCCCTGCCGCCGCGCGAGGCGGCAGGGGTGGTCCGCGCCCTGGCCGGCGCGATCCAGGCGGTCCACGCCGAGGCGGTGCTGCACCGGGACCTGAAGCCGGCCAACGTCCTGCTCGCCGCGGACGGGACGCCGAAGGTGACCGACTTCGGCCTGGCGAAGAAGCTCGACGAGGCCGGCCGGTCGGGCACCGGCGAGGCGAAGGGGACGCCGTCGTACATGGCCCCCGAGCAGGCCCGCGGCGAGAAAGATCCGGGGCCGACGACGGACGTGTACGGGCTGGGGGCGATCCTGTACGAGTGCCTGACCGGCCGGCCGCCGTTCAAGGCGGCGACCTGGGTGGAAACGCTGGTGCTGGTCCTGACCACGGAACCGGTCGGGGTGCGAGACTTGAACCCGGGCGTGCCGCGCGACCTGGAGACGATCTGCCACAAGTGCCTGCACAAGGATCCGAGACGCCGTTACGGAACCGCGCAAGAGCTGGCGAACGACCTGGGGCGATACCTGAACGGCGAGCCGATCGTGGCGCGGCCGGTCGGGTCGGTGGAACGGGCGGCGAAGTGGGTGCGGCGCAACGCCGTCGTGTCGGCGTTGGCGGCGGCGGTCGTGCTGGTGCTGGCCGCCGGGGTGATCGCGTCGTGGGCGCTGACGGCCTGGGCGCTCGGCGAAAAGAAGACCGCGGAGACGAAGGCCGACGAGGCCCTGACCCGGGAGGCGGAAGCGAAGTTCCAGGCGAGGCGGGCGGAGGGGGCGCGGCACGCCATCCAGGTCGATCTCGGCTTGCGGGCGTGGGGACAGCACGACGTCGCCCGGGCCGAGCGGCTCCTGGGCGAGATGAGCCCCGAATACCAGGACGCCTGGGAGACCCGGCACCTCCGCGAACTATGCCGGCGCAAGGCCTTGCGGTTGCTCGGGCACACGAAAGGAATCCGCGACCAGGCGTTCAGCCCGGACGGGCGCTGGGTCGTCACCGGCGGTGACGACGGGACGGCCCGGCTCTGGGACGCGGCGACCGGCCGGGAGAAGGCCGTCCTCACCGGACACACGGACGGGGTCACGAGTGTGGCGTTCAGCCCGGACGGCACGCGCGTCCTCACCGGCAGCGAGGACGGGACGGCCCGGCAGTGGGACGTTGAAACCGGACGGGAGAAGGTCGCCCTGAACGGGCACCTGGACGGGGTCACTCGCGCGGCGATCAGCCTGGACGGCACCCGCGTCGCCAGTGGCAGTCACGACCGGACCGCCCGGCTCTGGGACGCCGCCACCGGCCGGGAAACTGCCGTTCTCAAAGGACACACTGACGGGGTGAAATGCGTGGCGTTCAGTCCGGACAGCAAGCGTGTCGTCACCGGCAGTTACGACGGTACGGCTCGCCTGTGGAACGCAGAAACCGGCCGGGAGCTGGCAGTCCTCAAAGGACACGGCGCTGTGATCACGCGCGTGGCGTTTAGCCCGGACGGCCGGCTCGTCCTGACCGGCAGCAACGCCGACCTGTCGGCGCGACTGTGGGACGCCGACACCGGCCGGGAGCGGGCCGTACTCGACGGGCACGCCGGGGTTCTCGCCAACGACACGTTCTGCATGGCGTTCAGTCCGGACAGCAAGCGTGTCGTCACGGGCGGGGATAAGACGGCGCGGCTGTGGGACGCCACGACTGGCCGGGAGAAGGCCGTCCTCACCGGACACACCGGCCTGGTCACCGACGTGGCGTTCAGCCCGGACAGCCGGCAGGTCGCCACCGCGGGCAGCAACGACCGGACGGCGCGGCTTTGGGACGCGGCAACCGGCCAGGAGGTGGCCGTCCTCCGGGGGCTCGACGACTGGGTCTCCCGGGTGGCGTTCAGCCCGGACGGCCGGCGAATACTCAGCGGATATGCCAAGACCGCGTGGCTTTGGTTCCCCGAGGCCGGCCAGGAAAAGGTCGTCTTCAAGGGGCACACGGACGCCGTCTTTCACGTGGCGTTCAGCCCGGACGGGCGTTGTGTTGTGTCCGGCAGCCCCGACGGGACGGCACGGCTTTGGGACGCGGCCACCGGCCGGGAGAAGGCCGTCCTCGCCGGACACAGGCGGGGTGTGCATTGCGTCGCGTTCAGCCATGACGGCCGGCGTGTCGTCACCACCGACCTGGGCGAGGAGACGGCCCGGCTGTGGGACACCGAGACCGGCCATGTGTTGGCCGTCATCGAAGGGCATACCGACGCGATCAACCGCGTGGCGTTCAGCCCCGACGGGCAGCGCCTCGCCACCGGCAGCCGCGATAAGATGGCGCGGCTCTGGGACGCGGCGACCGGCCGGGAGATGGCCGTCCTCAAAGGCCACACCGACTGCGTCAACTGCGTGGCTTTCAGACCGGACGGCCGTCGTGTCCTCACCGGCAGTGACGACGGGACGACACGCCTGTGGGATGCCGAAACCGGACAGGAGAAGGCTCTTTTCAAGGGAGATCTTGGGCGTGTCACCACGGTGGCATTCCGCCCGGATGGGAGGCACTTTCTCACGGCCGGCCCCGACGAAAAGACGGCGCGGCTTTGGGACACCGTGACCGGCCAGGTGAATGCGGCCCTCCAGGGACACGTCAGCTCGATCGACCGTGTAGCGTTCAGTCCGGACGGCCGGCTCGTACTCACCAGCGGCGGCGACGACACAACCCCGCGATTGTGGGAGGCGGAAACCGGCCAGTTGAAGGCCGCCCTCAAAGGGCACACGTCGGGGGTGAGCGACGTGGGGTTCAGCCCGGACGGGCGGCGCGTCCTCACCGGGAGTTACGACGGGACGGCTCGCCTGTGGGACGCGGAAACCGGCCAGGAGAAGGTCGCCCTCATCGGACACGACCGGGGCGTTTTCAGCGTGGGGTTCAGCCCGGACGGCAACCGCGTCGTCACCGGCGGCGGAGACGGGACGGCGCGGCTATGGGAGGCCGTGGCGGCCGAGGTCACTTCGTTACGTTGACCGTCACTTTCACCTCCTGGGTGAATTTCTTCCCCTCCAGCTCGGCCGTCAGCCGCACCACGAAGCCCTGCCGCTGGCCAGTCGTCGTCCCGGCCGGCGCGAGCAGCGACACGACCGCCTCCGTCTTGTCGGCGGCCAGGGTCGTCTTCATGCCCTGGAACCCCCGAGCATCCGACGGCGCGACCAGCTCGACCTCGACCGGGCCGGCGAACATCGCCGCCCGCTCCACCTGGACGGCGATGTCCTTCTTCTCGCCGACCTTGACCGGCAGGTTGTTCGCGTCGGCGACCCGGGCCGTCACGACCTGCTTCGGCAGGATGAGCACCTGGACCGGAACCGCCGGCAGCGGGATCGGGCCGCGGCCCTTCTCGCCCGAGTCCGGATCGACCACGATCGACAGCGTCGCCCGGCCGCGCAGCTGGAGCGTGTACACCCCCGGTGTCGCGTTCGCCCCGGTCTGCACCTTCGGCTTGCTCTCTGCGCCGGGGTTGAGGTTCAGTTCGCTGTTGCCGTTGAAGAGCAGCGGGGCGTTGCCCGGGTTGCCGATCGGCACCAGCGGCCCGACGCTCACCGTGCCGGCGAAGTCCTTGTCCAGCGCGACGACCTTGACCGGCAGCTCGGCCGACTCGCCCGGCAGCAGGACGATCCGCGTCGTCGCCAGCTCGACCTTGAACGGCGGGGCCGACCGCACCGCCAGGACGAGGTCGCGCGCCAGCCGCGACACCGTCGGGATGTTCTGGTTCGGATTCACCGCCCAGACGATCGTGCCGGCACGGGCCTCGCGGACGACCTCCTTGCCGCCGACGGTCGCCTTCGCCCGCAGGGTGAACGTCCCGGCCCACTCCTTCGCGTCCGGGGCGGCCATCAAAGCGATCGTCGTCGAGCGCACCCCGGCCGGCAGGCTCGTCGTCGCCAGCGTCACGCCCGGCGGCAGGCCGTCCGCCTCGAGCGTCAGCGGGGCGTTGAAGCCGTCGCGCGGCGCGACGTACAGGTTGAACGCCGCCGCCGAGCCGGCCGGCACCGCCGGCTCGTCCGGGCTGTTTAGCACCGGCGACTGGACGACGACACGGAAGTCGGGTTGCTCCGGGCCGATCCGCACCCGGTAGACCGAGCGCGGCCCGGCCTGGATGTCCGCCTCCCGGCTCGACACGAGCAGCAGGTACGGCCCGTCCGCCGGGACGGCGAAGCGGAACCGGACCGGGTCGTCCGTCCGGCTGTAGAACGCGACCGGGTGGAGGATGTCCGGGTTGTCGTCCAGGTCGGTGATGGTCGTCTTGCCGTCGGCCGACTTCACCGCGGCGAACAGGTCGATCGGCGCGCCGAGCCGGTCGCCGTGCAGTTCGATCGACAGCACGTCGCCCTTCTTCGCGGCGAAGCGGTACCAGTCCCGGTCGCGCAGCTTCTCGATCCGCCCGGCGATCTCGCACGGTACGGCGACCTCCTGGGCCTTGTCCGCCTTGTCGTTGCCGGCCTTCTCCAGGACGACCGGGGCGGTGGCGTACTGGACCAGGACGCTATTCGACGCCCCGGCCGGGCCCTTCACCTGGACCGGGAAGCCGTCCACCGTCGCCATCTGGGCCGCGACGAGGTCGTCGATGCGGAGCCGTTGCGTCGCCGGGCCGTCGGCCGGGGCGGTCACGTCGAGTGTCATCACTTCCAGCGGCCGGCCGTCGAGCGTCGCGGACGGGTCGAGCTTGCCGCCGGGCAGGTTCCGGCCGTGGATCGTCAGCGTCGCCTTCTTGCCCGGCTCGACCATCGGCGGGTAGACGGCGTCGATCCACGGCGCGGTCGAGACCGTCAGCCGGTAGAAGTGCTCCGCCGAGCCGACCGTGTACGTGTAGGCGAAGAGGCGCACGAGGTACGCCCCGTCGGCGGGCAGGGTCGCGTCGAGGACGGCGTCCGTGCCGCGGTAGTCGCGGTTGAAGCCGAGCGGCGAGCCGGCCGCCGTGTAGAGCTGGACCGACGGCGTCAGCCGGCTGTCGATGCCCGACGCGAGGCAGACGAGGACGACGCGCTGCCCCTTCTTGCCCTCGAAGCGGAAGTAGTCCACGTCGGTCGGCGTGCTGATCGTGCCGGTGACGGTGCTGCCGACGGCGACGTCGTTGGCCTGCTCGACGTCGTTGTTCGGCTCCTTCTCGACGGCCTCGGCCTGGTCGCCGACGGCGAAGAGGCGCGGGTTGCTGACGCCCCAGTGGCCGACGATGCGCAGGTCGTGCACGCCGACGGCCAGGTCGGCCGGCAGCTTGACCGTCGCGGTGATCGTCTGCGGCGCGCCGGCCTTGTACTTCGGCTGGGCGGCCGGCCAGGTGACGTCGAGCGGCTTGCCGTCGAGGAGGATCGCCTGCGGCCGGCCGAGGTTCTGGCCGGTGACGGCCAGTTCGACCGTCGTACCGGTCTTGCCGCCGGCCGGGGTGAGGATGGTGACGAGCGGCGTCGGGAAGCCGGTCAGCGCCTTCGGCTGGGCGCGCGACGCGCCCGGCGGGGCGACGGCGACGATCAGGCAGGCCAGGACGAGGGTGCGGACGATGCGCGACGGCGACGACATGGCGGCGGCTCTCCATCCAGCGGGGTCTCTCCTGGCAGCGTACCGCCCCGGTCCGGCGCGCCGCAAGGGCCTGACGACTTTCCCTGCAAGGACTTCGCCGAAATGCCGCCCGATCTCGCGACGAATTCCCCTCTAGCATGCAGTTGCTCCCGGCCCGCCGTCCGGTTAGGATCGAAGGTCGGGATCGTTCCACTCCGCCACTCGACCGAGAGGAGTTCGCACATGCTGACGCTCTGGGGGGCCCGGGAGCGTTTCTGTGACGGCGTCAACCGCCGCGGCTTTCTCAAGATCGGCGCGCTCGGGGCCGGCCTTACCCTGGCCGAGATGCTCCGCCTCCGCGCCGCCGCCGGCGACACGACCAGCAAGGCGAAGTCGGCGATCATGATCTACCTGCCCGGCGGCCCGTCGCACATGGACATGTACGACCTCAAGCCGGATGCCCCGGCCGAGTTCCGCGGCGAGTTTAAGCCGATCAAGACCAACGTCGACGGCATCGACATCTGCGAGCACTTCCCGCTCCAGGCGAAGATGATGGACAAGCTCTCCGTCGTCCGGTCGATCGTCTCCGTCGACGAGCACAGCGACAGCCTGGTGATGACCGGCTACAGCGACCGCGAGAACCGCCTGTCGCAGCACCCGTCGTTCGGCTCGGTCGTTAGCAAGGTGCGGTCCAGCGACAACGCCTCGGTGCCGCCGTTCGTCAGCCTTCGCGGCATGAGCCGGGGCACCGAGCCCGGCTTCCTCGGCGTGGCCCATCGGCCGTTCACCCCCAGCGGCCAGGGCCTGGCCAACCTGCGGCCCGTCCAGGGCGTCGATGCCGGCCGGCTCGACCAGCGCAAGGAACTCCTCGAAGGCTTCGACGACGTCCGCCGCGAGATCGACGCCACCGGGACGATGACCGGTATCGACGCGTTCACGTCGCGCGCGTTCGACATGATCGCCAACGGCACGGTGCGCAACGCCCTCGACCTGAACAAGGAAGACCAGAAGGTCCGCGAGAAGTACCGCGGCGTCGAACCGTTCCTGACCGCCCGCCGCCTCATCCAGGCCGGCGTCGGCTGCGTCACGCTCGCCATCGGCGGCTGGGACACGCACGGCCAGAACTTCCAGACGCTCCGCCGCCAGCTGCCGATCGTCGATCGCGGCGTGGCGACCCTCGTCCAGGACCTGCACGACCTCGGCCTCGGCAACGACGTCGTCACGATCATGTGGGGCGAGTTCGGCCGGACGCCGAAGATCAACAACAATGCCGGCCGCGACCACTGGGCCCCGGCCATGTCGGCCCTGATCGCAGGTGGCGGCCTCCGCATGGGCCAGGCCGTCGGCAGCACGACCGCCCGCGGCGAACGCCCGAAGGACCGGCCCTACACCGCATCGCAGGTGCTCTCGACCGTCTACCGCGCCGTCGGCATCGACCCGGCGACGACGTTCCCCAACGGGTCGGGCCGCCCGATGTACGTCCTGGACGACCGCGACCCGGTCGTCGAGCTGCTGTAAGAAGAAACCTCACCCCCCCGGCCCCCCTCTCCGAAGCGGAGAGGGGGAGTCGGATCGGTTCCCCCTCTCCGCTTCGGAGAGGGGGCCAGGGGGTGAGGTTCCGGCGTTCGATCCCTTCGCGGAGCCCCCCCATGCACCTGGCGCTGTTGCTCCTGCTGGCCCCCGGCGCGGACGTCCCGAACGTCCGGGCGCTCGACCTCACCCCGGCCGCGTTCCCGCTCGTCGGCGGCGATGCGTCGCGGCAACTCCTCGCCACCGGCACGCTCGACGACGGCCGGCTCGTCGATCTGACCGGCGACGTGCGCTACGAGGTCGATACGCCGAACGTCGTCGAGGTCCGGCCCGACGGCAGGGTCGTCCCGGTCGGCAACGGCACCGCGAGGATCACCGCGAGGGCCGGCGGTCGCACCGCGACGACGACGGTGACCGTGACCGCCTTCGGCCAGGACCGGCCGATCAACTTCGCGAACCAGGTCGTGCCGATCTTCACCAAGCTCGGCTGCAACTCCGGCGGCTGCCACGGCAAGATCACGGGCCAGAATGGCTTCCGCCTGTCTCTGCTCGGCTTCGAGCCGGACCTCGACTTCACGACGCTCGTCAAGGAGGGCCGCGGCCGGCGCGTCTACATCGCCGCCCCGGAGCTGAGCCTGCTCCTGCTCAAGGCGAGCGGCGGCGTCGCCCACGGCGGCGGCAAACGGCTCGACCCGACCTCCGACGACTACAAGCGCCTCCGCCGCTGGGTCGCCGCCGGCACGCCGTGGGGCGACGCCGCCGACCCGGTCGTCACCAAGATCACCATCCACCCCGAGCACCGGACGACGACGCGCGACAGCCGGCAGCAGCTCGCCGTCCTGGCCCACTACTCCGACGGAAGCGTCGAGGACGTGACGCGCCAGGCCCAGTACGAGAGCAACGATCTCGAGATCGCCGGCGTCGACGGCAACGGCCTGGTCCGCACGCTCAACCTGTCCGGCGAGGCGGCCGTCATGGCCCGCTACCAGGGCCAGGTCGTCGTCGCGCGCATCACCGTCCCGCTCGGCGTACCGACGCCGGAGTACGCCTTCCCGCCGACGACGCTCGTCGATCGGCACACGGTGACCCGCTGGAAGGAGCTCGGCATCGTCCCGTCCGGTCTGTGCACCGACGAGGAGTTCGTCCGCCGGGCGTCCCTCGACATCACCGGCACGCTGCCGACGCCGAAGAAGGTGCTCGACTTCGTCGCCGACGCCGACCCGAAGAAGCGAGAGAAGCTCGTCGATGAGCTGCTCGAGACGCCGGAGTACAGCTACTACTTCGCGAACAAGTGGGCCGACATCCTGCGGGTGAAGCGCGGCAACCAGGCGGCCCGGGCCTACGGGACGTTCGTCTTCCACGACTGGATCCGCGAGGCGATCGCCGTCGATCGGCCGTACGACCAGTTCGCGCGGCAGGTCGTCGGCGCGGTCGGCGACGAGACGAAGTGCCCGCCGGTCGTCTGGTACAAGGACATCCAGACGGCGGACCAGTTCGTCGACAACCTGGCCCAGGTCTTCCTCGGCACGCGGATGAGCTGCGCCCAGTGCCACCACCACCCGTACGAGAAGTGGAGCCAGGACGACTACTGGGGCCTCGCCGCGTTCTATGGCCGGGTCGCCCGCAAGAACATGGTCGTGCCGGGCCAGGCCGGCCCGAACCAGCCGCAGCGGCAGAAGGTCGTCCTGTTCAACAAGGCGGTCGGCTCGGTGATGAACAAGCGGACGAACAAGCCGGC